>WOR8_10000139_pt1 | contig 112422 bp, 100 predicted proteins | sample DeeMarSeWOR38_10_FD_19890 | JGI IMG/M metagenome (IMG submission 19890)
GGGGAATTTGTGGGAAAGTGATGGGAAGTTGGAATTCGGAATTGGGAAGGTGAAATATTTTGCAGAGCGCAAGAAGCAGAAGGTAGGTGACAGAGTTTAATAATAGCGAAAAGTGAACTTAAAAATATTCGGGGAGCAAGCACCAAGTCAAATTTTTAAAACGCCACTCCCCGAATTTTATTCTAATCACAAATAACAATTAATAGAAAACCAGACCCTAGGGCAATTCTCTTAACCAGGAACCTGTTGCAAACCACTTTAGTTTTAATTCATCGAGGTTTCCGCTGCCCTTTACAGAGGCTAAGAAGTTCTCCAGCCAGTTCACCAGGAGTGGATCGCCCGCGGGTACAGCGACGCCGAGCGGTTCATAAGTAATGGGTGTGATCACAGAAAGCAATCCAGCATCGGGATAACGGAAGATAGACACGACGCATATGGGATAATCTGCAACCATCGCATGCACTTCGTCTTTTAATACCATGTTCACCGCTTCATCATAGTCATTGGCTGTATACAGGGTGGCCTTGGGAATGAATTCTTCAACAAACGCCTGGCTGGTTGAATCTCTGAGGGCCACAAATTTTGTACCAGGGCTGTTTACATCGGCGGCTTCGTCAGCCTCCGCGATGGTTTTAATTTTTGTCATAAATGCTTTCCCGGAAATAAAATAAGGTCCAACAAAGGCGACTTTTAAATTTCGATCGGGCGTGATCGTCATTCCCGATAAAATCATGTCAACTTTTCCCTCTTGAAGGGCAGGCAACAGATCGGGAAACGGCATGGGTTCCATTCTATATTTCACTCCCATCGCCTTGGCTATCATTTTGACAAGATCCACTTCTAAACCGATTATCTCACCATTTTTGGTTGTCATATTAAGTGGTGGCATCTTACCCATCGTGCCCACAACCAGTTCGCCTCTTTCCTGAATTCGATCGATGACGGGCGAAGTTGATGGATGGGTTCCTGTCTGCTGTGTTTGTGCGCATGCAGTCAATAGGAACAGGACTAAAAACGACACAGCAATTGCTTTTAAGAGCTTCATTGCATACCTCCTTTTTCAAAATAACGAATTTAGAGTGTAAATTAGTCATCAAAATGACTTTGTAAAGTATCTTTCCTCAGAGACATTGACCCATGTTTTTGATGGGTTATATTTGGAAAAAGGAAGAATATGCCGGCTTCCTATGAACTGAGTTGTAGAATTTCCGAGACGTTAAATTAACATTTCCGCATTTACTGGAAAGACCGAGAATAAAAGCGTCATGGATGCAATCCATTCTGAAATTATGATTACTGAAGATGCGGGTAGCTTAAGCCGAGCCGCTGCTAAGCTTATTGTCCGACAAATAGGCGAACAACTGCAAAAAAAAGAATACTTTGCCTTTGCGCTTTCCGGAGGTTCCACCCCCAAAAGCCTCTATTCATTGTTTGCAAATGATGCTGCATTCAACACCAAAGTTCCCTGGAATAAAGTACACTTCTTCTGGGGAGATGAGCGACATGTTTCGCCGGATCATCCGGAAAGTAATTATCGCATGGCCAACGAAACCATGCTCTCCAAATTGCCTGTACCTCAAGAGAACATTCACCGCGTGATTTCAGAGAATTCAGATGCCGAAAGTGCAGCAGCGCAATACGAGCAGGAACTGCGCGCATTCTTTCACTTGACGATCGGACAATTGCCGCGTTTTGATTGCGTATTGCTGGGAATGGGACCGGATGGACACACCGCGTCTCTTTTTCCGGAAACCTCCGCACTGAATATTCAAGAGCGCATGGTGGTTGCGAACTGGATAGAAAAATTTGAAAGCTACCGGATCACCATGACAGCACCGGTATTTAACAACGCCGATTGCGTCATTTTTATGATCAGCGGTGATAAGAAGGCCGAAACGCTGCATTTGGTATTGCAAGGCGAAAAACAACCGCATCATTTTCCGGCTCAACTCATTCAACCTGCCTATGGAAGGCTTCTATGGATCATTGACCGGGCAGCCGCAAGAAATTTGAAGGTGCAGGTGGGTGAATAAATTGCAGAGCTAAATTATAGTTAATGGAATTTGTGAAGCACAATGTCAAAAGAATCGAGGACGAGGAAGAGTACGAGGACGACCTGCAAGCCGGTTTTGACCTTTCACCAGAGCATCGACAAGGGCATAGGTGAAATCCACTATTGGTGAATTTTAGATTCAACATCAAAATTTCGATTGTATTTATATCCTTACGGTTATACAGACAAATTTAACAATATATTTGAAACAGTAGAGATTAAAATTCCGAAAACAAAGGAAAATAGATCAATGACGGAACATTGTGATATTGGACTCATCGGTCTGGCCGTGATGGGTCAGAATCTGATTTTGAATATGGCAGACCATGATTATCAGGTGGCCGCTTACAACCGTACGACCAGCAAAGTTGATGAATTTATATCTGGTCCGGCTCAAGGCAAGTCTATTGTCGGCTGCTACAGCCACGAAGCGCTTGTAAAAAACCTTAAGCGTCCACGGCGCATTATGATGATGGTAAAGGCAGGAGATCCGGTCAGCCAGACCATAAAGAAGGTAGCTCCATTGCTGGAAGCGGGCGACATCCTTATCGATGGAGGCAATTCCTATTACACGGATACCGAACACCGAATTAAAGAACTCCAATCCCAGGGGATTTTATATATCGGAACGGGTATATCCGGGGGAGAAGAAGGTGCCCGGCATGGCCCGAGTATCATGCCCGGCGGATCAAGTGAAGCATGGATTCACATTAAACCGATTTTTCAGGCAATTGCGGCCAAAGTCGGCCCAAACAACGAGATACCCTGTTGCGATTGGGTCGGACCCGGCGGAGCCGGCCATTATGTGAAGATGGTTCACAACGGCATCGAATATGGTGATATGCAACTGATCTGTGAAGCGTACAGTCTTTTAAAGGACGGGCTGGGGCTTTTCAATGAAGAGCTATACGATGTCTTTGCCCGGTGGAACAAAGGCGAGCTTGACAGTTATCTGATCGAAATCACACGGGACATCTTTTCGGTGGTCGATGCCAAAACCAACAACGCCCTGGTGGATATGATTCTCGATAAAGCCGGACAGAAAGGTACCGGAAAATGGACCAGTCAGTTGGCCCTCGACTTGGGAGTGCCGACCACCTTGATTACAGAGGCTGTATTTGCCCGTTTTTTATCCGCTCAGAAAGAAGCACGTTTGCAGGCGAGCAAAACGCTTTGCGGGCCGATAGATGCGATTAAAAAATTCCGAGAATCTGTGAATCGTGATACGTTTATCGAGTCGGTTCGACAGGCGCTTTATGCGTCAAAAATCAGCAGTTACGCCCAGGGCTTTGTCCAACTCCAGGCAGCCTCCAGCGAATATGACTGGGATTTGAAATACGGTGAGCTTGCCATGCTTTGGCGCGGCGGTTGTATTATTCGAGCGGCTTTTCTTGAACGAATCAAGGACGCCTTTGATATAGATCCCCATCTTGAGAATTTACTGTTGGATTCCTATTTTCGGAAGGCCATGGAATCCAACCAAAACGGCTGGCGTTCAGTTGTCAGCACTGCGACCCAGATCGGGATTCCAATTCCGGCGTTCAGCGCTGCGTTAGCCTATTACGACGGTTATCGATGTGAGCGACTGCCCCACAACCTGCTTCAGGCCCAGCGAGATTATTTCGGAGCGCATACCTATGAACGGGTCGATGAAAAGGGTGTTTTCCATACAGAATGGTTGGAGATGCGACGTGAACCGGAATAAAGCGACGAATTGCTCCGATATCTATTCGACATTTCAAATTGCTTGAGGCTGCAATGCCCTGAAGCCTGGAGGCAGAGAATGTAAATCAGCTTGCCCGCATGCTGGCTTCCCGGCCTCCTGGTAGCGGGTATTTATCACCGATTTAAAGGTTCAAGGCTGGTTTTCCAATATATTAACCGTATTGGACCCACTATTGGCCACCGTCAGGTCCAGATCGTTGTCATCATCCCAATCGCCGGCGGCCAGTGCGCTGGCACCTGTTTGGCCCCCGATTGTATCTGCAACATTGAATACGCCGGGGGGGTTATTTTCCAGTATACCAACGGTGCTGTTGCCAAAGTTAGCCACGGCCAGGTCCAGGTCACCGTCGCCGTCCCAATCGCCGGCGGCCAGTGCGCTGGCATTGATCTGGCCCCCGATTGTATCTGCAACATTGAATACGCCGGGGGGGTTATTTTCCAGTATACCAACGGTGCTGTTGCCAAAGTTGGCCACGGCCAGGTCCAGGTCACCGTCGCCGTCCCAATCGCCGGCGGCCAATGCACTGGCGTTGATCTGGGCCGCGATTGTATCTGCAACCGTGAATATGCCGGGGGGCTCATTTTCCAGTATGCCAACGGTGCTGTTGCCAAAGTTAGCCACGGCCAGGTCCAGGTCACCGTCGCCGTCCCAATCACCGGCGGCCAGTGCGCTGGCGTTGATCTGGCCCCCGATTGTATCTACAGCATCGAATAGGCCGGGGGGGTCATTTTGCAGTATGCCAACGGTGCTGTTGCCAAAGTTAGCCACGGCCAGGTCCAGGTCACCGTCGCCGTCCAAATCGCCGGCGGCCAGTGCGCTGGCACCTGTTTGGCCCCCGATTGTATCTGCAACCGTGAAGCTGCCGCTGCCGTCTAAAGTTTCTGCCCGGAAGCGATAAACAACGGGTAATTCCAGAGATACACCATCTGTTGACATCAAAAAACTGGTCAGAGCAACCTCGATCTCTTCACCTATTTTGAATCCATTGTTGGGGTTGAAAAGCAGCGTCTCCGATCCACCACCAGAATAAATTCCATTCAGTTTACCGGTCTGAGATCCATACACCACAAAGGTATTGGGCGAACCGGAGACCATATTCTTATCAAAGGTTGCCGTGATTGCGGACCCTAGCAATACCGAGCTATCATTGGCTTCAGGGTCGAGACCTGTAAGATTCGGTTCGCTGCCTGCTGCCGGTGAGGTATCTTTTGAAGTCCCATCGCAGGCCGCAAGGCTCAACAATGAAAATAGAGTCATTATACTGATCCAAAGCGCTGCTCTCACGATCTTGCCTCAATCTTTGTATTTAGTTTCCCACATAGCCGAACTCTGGTGCCCTACTGATTTTATCTCATTTCCTTGTATGCATTTATCAATCCGTTTGTCGAAGAATCATGTGAATCCAGCGGCTTATCGTCTCTTAATTCGGGCAGGATTTTTTTCGCCAATTGTTTGCCGAGCTCAACGCCCCATTGGTCAAAGGAAAAAATACTCCAAATCACGCCTTGTACAAATATCTTATGCTCGTACATGGCAATCAGACTGCCTAACACCCGTGGGCAAAGTTTTTTAAACAAAATGGAATTGGTGGGCTTATTGCCGTCAAACATTTTATGCGGTGTCAGGGCTTTAATTTCATCATCGGTTTTGCCGTCGTCTTTCAACTCGGCGATCACTTCTTCTTTGGTTTTACCGTTTAATAGAGCTTTGGTTTGGGCGAAGAAATTTGACAATAGGATATTGTGGTGCTCTCCAATTGGATTGTGACTGATTGCCGGTGCCAAGAAATCGGCCGGTATTAATTTGGTGCCTTGATGAATGAGCTGATAAAAGGCGTGTTGGCCGTTGGTGCCGGGCTCACCCCAGATAATCGGGCCGGTTTGATAGGTAACCTTCCCGCCGCTGCGATCAACTGATTTGCCATTGCTTTCCATGTTGCCTTGCTGGAAATAGGCCGCAAAGCGGCGCAGGTACTGATCATAGGGTAAAATCACTTCCGTTTGGGCGCCATAGAAGTTGTTGTACCAGATCCCTATCAGTGCCAGAATTACCGGAATATTTTCTTCAAAAGGGGTGCTTTTGAAATGCTGATCCATTTCAAAAGCACCCTGAAGCAGTTCGCTGAAATTCTCAAATCCGATAAAACAGGCGATGGATAAACCAATGGCCGACCACAGCGAATACCGTCCGCCGACCCAATCCCAGAAGACAAACATGTTCTCTTTATCAATACCAAATTCTTCTACTTTTTCAGTATTTGTGGAAAGCGCAACAAAATGTTTGGGTATATGGGTCTCATCCTTGGCAGCCTCCAGAAACCATCTGCGGGCCGAAAATGCATTGGTCATGGTTTCTTGAGTGGTAAAGGTTTTAGAAGCGATCATAAACAAGGTGGTTTCGGGATTCAATCGTTTCAAGGTTTCCGTGATGTGCGTGCCGTCAATATTTGAGACAAAATGAACCTTTAATCCTTCTTTTGCATAGGGCTGGAGCGCTTCCGTTACCATTACCGGTCCCAGATCCGAGCCGCCGATACCAATATTTACGATATCGGAAATCCTTTGAGCGGTATATCCTTTCCACTCACCTGAAATCACTTTATTCGAAAAATCTTTCATTTTATCCAGAACGGCGTTGACTTCCGGCATGACATCCTTGCCATCTACTTCAATCGGCGAATTCTGCCTATTTCTTAAAGCGATGTGCAAAACTGCCCGGTTTTCCGTCTCATTGATTTTTGCGCCCTCAAACATTTGATCAATGGCATCGCTGAGACCAATTTCATCTGCCAGCTCAATCAGCAGTTGCAATGTTTCTTCTGTTATTCGGTTCTTCGAGTAATCCAGAAGGATATCATTCAATCGAATCGAAAACCGGTTAAATCTTTGCGGATCTTCTGCAAAAAGATCTTTCATATGCACATCTTTTATTTTTTCAAAATGGCGGGTAAGGTTTTGCCAGCTTTTGGTGTGGGTAGGATCGATTTTTTTGAGCATAATAGATATTCCTATTTTTTCTGAATTGGGTACTATTCTCTCGTCAGATCTATTATCTCCATTCGATTGTTTCTATCCGGTCGCTTTTCTGAAGGCCCTTCGGTGAGGACCACGAGGTTTCCCTCAATGTTTTGAGATTTAAGCCAGTTTCTGGTCCATTTTCGCCAATCTTCCGGATGATCGAGTTCACACACCGGATAGACGCCATAGGAGAACATCAAATCCTGACATGTCTTTTGCACAGAGCTGACCGCCGTTATCCAGACGGGCAGTCGAAAGCGCGTGATACTTCGTGCGGTTGCGCCGCTGCGGGTTGGAACGATCACGGTAGGTGGTGTAATGCGATGTAAAGTTGTTTCAACGCTCAGTGAAATCAGATCTTCAATCTCGATTTCATCTTTTTCACGAAGGATTTGAAGCGTCTTCTCGATGGGATATGGGGAGCGGTTGGGTTCAACGGCCGCAGCAATCCTTGTCAACATCGACGCAGATTCCACAGGATAATTCCCCATGGCTGACTCGCCCGAAAGCATCACGCAATCTGTACCATCTAGAATGGCGTTAGCCACATCGGTGGCTTCGGCCCGCGTCGGTCGCCGGTTGCTGGTCATGGACTCCAGCATCTGGGTAGCGGTAATAACGGGTTTGCCCATGATATTGGCCAGACGCATGATGTTTTTCTGCGCAATTGCGATTTGTTCGATGGGTATTTCCACGCCTAAATCACCGCGGGCGATCATGATGCCATCGGCAGTTTCGAGGATTTCGGTCATATGGTTCCGTGCTCCCGCCCGTTCAATTTTAGCGATAATAAACGGATCATGACCCAGCTCCGAAGCTGCTTTACGGACAGCAGCAACATCTTCTCCGGTTTCGACAAAGGACTGGCTGACGGCATCAACACCATTTTGCATGGCGAATTTGAGACATTCGTAATCGTGATCCGTAAAAGCACACATGCCCAAATCGATACCGGGTAAATTAAGTCCCTTGCGGGAGCGCAGTTCTCCCCCGACAAGAACCTTGCATTGCACATCGGTTCCCTCTACCCTTTCAACTTCGAGCTCTATGAGGCCGTCGTTTAGAAATAAGCGGTCTTTGGGTTTTACGGTCTGCGGAAGGCGTACGAAGCTGACTGCAACCCGGTCTTTATCGCCAACGATATCCTCAGTCGTTAATGTAAAGGTGTCATCTGCTTTTAACTCTATCGGCTCTTCGACAAATTGGCCGATTCGCATTTTGGGCCCGGGCAGATCCGCCATAATAGCCACCCGTCGTCCAGTGGCCTGAGAAGCCGCACGGATTTTTAAAATGGTTTCTTGGTGACTGGAAAAATCACCATGGGAAAAGTTGAGTCGTGCGATATTCATGCCCGCTAAAATCATCCTTTCCAGGATTTCAGGGGAGTCTGACGCCGGTCCGATGGTGCAGACTATTTTGGTTTTGTTTGCGGGGAAGGCCATAGATGTACTCCTGGATTCTCCATGCATTAATCATTTATGCACTTCAAGACAGGTCAAGATACTCCAGTATGCCTGCCTTGTATTTTTCCTGAAAGGCCTTGTCAATTTTTTCAACGGGATTGGCGCCTAAAAAGGCCAGCAATTTATCAAGATCGGTTTTTCTCACATTTGCATCGGAAACTTTCTTTAGGCTCGCAAGTTGTTCTTCAATTTCAAAATACTTCAATTTGTCATCAAGGGGCAATTGCCAAAATAGCAAAAATCCTCTGTCCGGAAAATCGACATCTAACAATTTGTAGCAATATTGCATGAACGCTTTTTCAAGCTCTGTTCTAATGTCGGTAATTATCTTTTTTCGGTCATCCAAGCCGTCTAAGTTGCAGGGTTTTCCCAAGACTTCAAAATACATCTTAATCTTGGGTTCCGTGCCCGAGGGTCTTACCGTAAGCTTCATACTCGTGGTATCTGATAAATTATCAAAGTGGTAAATCAATACATTTCTAGCAGACGTATCCGTGGCAGATAGATGGGGCTGTGGGTCTCCCTCCCAGCGATCAGTTTTTTGTTTGACCACAAATTCCCCAAACGATTCAATGCGATTTTCTCTGAAGTGTTTCATTATGAGCAGTATCTGCTCCATGCCTTTTGCACCTAAGAGTCTGATTTCGGTTAAATAGTTGTGGCAATAGCCATAATTTGCATAAATTTCATCGAGACTGTCCATCAGTGTTTTATTCTTTTTCTTCAGTTCCGCCGCGTATTCCGCCACCCAGACCGCCGCACCGGCTGCATCTTTATCCCTGCAATAGTTTCCCATGATAAATCCATGACTTTCTTCAGCTCCGATGATGAAACCGTCTATTTGTCCATCCCTTTCAAGCTTATTCATTTCCTCGGCGATGTATTTAAATCCAACCAAAAGATTTCCGATACAATGTACATTGTTTTCCCGTGCTATCAGTTCAATCAATGATGTCGTCACGTCGGTTTTTATGACGACGCTGTTAGGGTTTAGCCTTCCTGCTTGGTTAAATTTTGAGATAGCATAGTTGGTCAGCAAAATCCCGATTTCATTGCCGCTTAGAAATTTCCATGAACCGTTATGTTTGATCATCACACCGATTCGATCGGCATCGGGGTCCGTGTTAATGATAATATCCGCATTCTCTTTATCAGCGAAGGACAGCGTGTCGTCAAAAGATTCGATGACCTCAGGATTGGGAATGTTGAAGGTCACATTTTCAAATGCGCCGCTAAGATTTGACGTATTCGGGTCAAGGCTGACATCAAAGCCCATCTTTTCTAATACCGGATACACGGAAGTCAAGCCGGTACCATGCAGGGGAGAATAGACGATTTTTAAGTTTCGTTCATCAGATAGAGAAACCGGCAATACGGCGTCATGATAGGCGTTATCTACTTCATCTTTAATAAACTCAATCAGTCCCTTTTTCCGGGCTTCATCGAAATTGATGGTCTTTATCAGTTTGACATTTTCGGTTACCTCATTGACCAAAATTTGATCATGAGGTGGAATGAGTTGGCCGCCATTAAGATCATATACTTTTTTGCCGTTGTCCGTCGGCAGGTTATGACTGGCAGAGAACATGTCGCCGGATATGGCATTTAAATGACGTATGGCAAAGGACAGCTCGGGTGTACTTCTGACGCTCTCAAACATATACACCTTTATCTCGTTGGCCGCATATACCTGCGCGGCAGCAATGGCCAGTTGTTTACCGTCCAGATTCATGACGGGATTCGGAAGTGTGTCATCATATATGCCTTTTTGGGTATATTTTCTGACATCAAATGTGAGCACCACACCCCGTTTTTTCGCTTCTCCACCGTATTCTTTAATCAGGTATTGTGAGTGTCCCTGGGCGGAGGCCTGGATGGTCCATGGGTTGATTCTGTTGGGGCCAATGCCGACCAATCCTCTTCGGCCGCCGGTACCAAATGGAATGACCTGATAGAAGGAATCCAATAAGAAATCCCATTTTTCATTTTTGATTAAATATTCGATCTGCGGCACATAATCCCTAAAAATGTTTTCGGTTAACCAAATCTCCAACTGATTCAATGCCGATTGAATATATTTATCGGAGATATCCAGATCCGCTAATCCCAATTTTGCACGCTTGAGTAATGCTTCAGTTTCCATTTTCCTTTCGCCTTTCTTCAGTAATTAAAACGAGCAGAAGACAGATGTCAGAATCATCTGGTTTGTTGTCATCGAAGAGAAGCAAATTCATGCTTTACAAATAAGACTTCTGCAATGATGTGTCAATAATATGTAAAATCAGATCAAAGTTAGACCCCGTTGTTTCGTAATAATGTTAAAAATTTTCTAAATTTTATTTTTTAGACTTGCCATTCTATATATTTATGATAAAAATCACCCATCTTCATACAAAGGCAACCTTTCCCCTTATACCCCAAAAATACTTCTTCACGGGTAATTGTATTTCGCGTCCCGGTGGAATATTTTTCGAAATCAAAGAAGTTTTTGGGCTAAGTGTGAAAGATATAGTCTTTAATACTTGAATGAAATTCAAAGCAGAGCATTATTAAATTACCATATTTATGAAAACCGTCTGAGAAAAGGAATTAGGAATATGGCAGACGATTCTACTGCACAAGATACGGCAGGTACCGAAATCCTGGAGCGACCTAAATTTTCCTGGACTTTCTTTTTTGACCTATTCGGCAAAAAAACCATCAGCATCAACGGTAATCTTGGGGCCATCGCCATTTTTTTATTCCGGTCCTTCTTCATGATTTTTCATTACAAGCAGATACCCGCCATCGTGCAACAGATTTATTTTATCGGGGCCAAATCGGCGCAAATTGTCATGCTGGTGGGCTTTTTTACCGGTATGGTATTGGGTCTTCAATTGTACCATGTCCTGGTTAAATTTGGCTCAGTCGGTGTACTGGGCACTGCCGTTGCCCTTTCATTAATCAGAGAAATGGGGCCGGTTCTGACAGCAATTATGATTACGGCCCGGGCCGGATCGGCCATGACCGCCGAAATCGGCATCCAGCGCATTTCCGAACAGATCGATGCCCTTCACACCATGCGTATCGATGCGCTGGGATATTTGATCAGTCCACGGATCGCCGCTGCCATCATCAGTTTTCCGATTCTAACCGCCTTTTTTGATCTCATCGGTATCATCGGCGGATGGATCAGCGGCTGCGTATTGTTGGGTGTCAACTCCGGGGCTTATTTTTATAGGGTCATTTCCGCCACCCAAATGGAAGATATCACCGGCGGCTTTGTGAAATCTTTGGTGTTTGGAATTCTTGTCGTGACCATCTGCTGTTTTCAGGGTTTTTTCACCCATATGCGCACCGACAGCTACGGAGCCAGAAGTGTCAGTCTGTCCACCACTTCGGCTGTCGTGATCTCTTGTGTGATGATTCTGATTTCAGATTATGTTGTAACTTCTTTCATATTATAGGGATGTCATGGAAAAACAGCCAATAATTGAATTTAAAGGTGTGACCAAACGATTCGACGTGCGGACCATTTTGAATCGGGTCGATTTTGAAATCTATGAGGGCGATGTCACCACGCTGATCGGGTTGAGCGGCACGGGCAAGAGTGTAACACTCAAGCACATCATCGGTTTGCTCAAACCGGATGAAGGTCAAATTCTGTATCGGGGCAAACCCATTGATCAAATGAGTAAGCGCGAATGGAATGCGTACATCAGCCAGGTCAGTTATATGTTTCAGAACAATGCGCTTTTTGACTCGATGACGATCTTTGAAAATGTGGCGCTTCCGTTGCGTCAAACCACTAAACTGGGTAAAAAAGAGATCGAAGATAAAGTATTGGCCAGTATTGATCAGTGCGAACTGACCGAGGTGGCCTATAAATACCCATCTGAATTGTCGGGCGGGATGCAGAAGCGGGCGGCGCTGGCCCGGGCGCTGGTCACCGATCCTTCCATTGTCCTTTTCGACGAGCCCACCACCGGCCAGGACCCCATCCGCAAAAATGCCATTCTTGGCATGGTGGCCGAATACCAAAAACGATTTGGCTTTACCGCCCTTTTGATCAGCCATGAAATTCCGGATGTGTATTTTATCTCAAATCGTATTTTGGCCCTTTACGATAAGAAAATCGTTTTCCAGGGCACCCCGGATGAATTTGAAGAGTTTGACCATCCCTTCCGTGAAGAAATCCTAACGAGCCTTGAAAGCTTGCAAGAAGACATTACCGGTCTGTACTCCAAACGCCATTTTAAAGTGCGCTATCAAACCGATTTGAGCAAGCGGCATCCAGATGCGACATATGCGGCGGCGGTGTTTACGCTTGATGACATTGATACCATTCAGGAAAAATTAGGCCACGACGCGACCCAGCAAATCATAAGATCCCTGGGGTCTTATATCAACAAACACTTTGGTGCGGTCGGCGGATTTTCCTCCAGGCAGACCATTAATGAATATGCGACGGTGCTGCCGTATTCCGATCTGGAGGAGGCCAAGCGCATTATGGAGGATTTTACGAAGGATTTCCTGGAACACGGGATAAAAGGCCTTGAGGCCGTTGTACACGGTGAAACACATGAAGAATGCGTTGAGATAAATATCCTTGCCGGACTGGCTCAGGGAAAACCTCAAATTGAAATTGAGTCCGTCATGGAATTTGCCAGATTTGATCAAAAACCCATTGCTCGATTTGAATGTCAAACCGGAGGTCAAAAGAAATGAAGAAGTATTCCAAGGAAACAGTGGTTGGTATTTTTGTGGTCATCGGGTTGTTGTGCATCGCCTATATGACCGTTAAATTAGGCAATGTTGGATTTTTAGGTGAAAATACCTATTCCCTATACGCCAAATTTAACTCGGTGACCGGCTTGAGAGTCGGCAACCCGGTCAATATGCTCGGCCTTGAAATCGGCCGGGTGGCCGGTTTTACCATGGACCAGGAAAACCAGGTGGCGGTGGTAAAATTAGAAATTAACAAAGACATCCAAATTTACGATGATGCCATCGCCTCGATCAAAACCGAAGGATTGATCGGCGACAAATTTGTCAGTATTGATGCCGGCGGCGGCGGCGATTTATTGAAAGACGGCGATAGCATCACCGAAACCGAATCCCCCACCGATATTATGGAGCTCGTCAGTAAATACGCTTTTGGCGGCGTTGAGGAAGAAAAATAGCACAGGACTGATAGCTCATGCGCACTGGTGAAAATAGTTAATCAATAACAGGAGGTTAAAATGAAGAAACGACTATTGCGAATAAATCTAATTTTTATATTGCTGATTGCCTTACCGCTTAATCTCTATGCCGGCCCGCCAACAGACACTGTAAAAGGCGAGGTGGACAAGATTATAAGCAAACTGCGTGATCCGGCGTTTAAGGAGAAAGCAAGAGAAGAAAAGATTGCCGGAATTCGTGAAATTATCAACGAAATCTTTGATTGGACCGAGCTTTCAAAACGCACGCTGGGACGTGATTGGAAAAAATTCAACGATGCCCAAAAAAAGGAATTTATTGATCTTTTCAGTGAGTTACTCGAAGGCGTGTATGCAGATCGGCTGCTGGCCTATTCGGATGAGAAAGTGATCTTTGACAAAGAAACCGAACTGAGAAAAGGTCAATTTGAAGTCCAAAGTTATATTGCCACCTCCGACGGCAAAAAAATTCCCCTGCATTACCGCATGCGTGAAAAGCAGGGTAAATGGAGAGTTTACGACGTGGTGATTGAAGGCGTGAGCATGGTTAAAAACTACCGCAGCCAGTTCAGAGAAATCCTTTCAAAAAAACAACCGGAAGACCTGCTCAAAACCCTGAGAGATAAGACCGGGAAAGGTTAAATAGCTTTATTGGAAACCAATCCGACGGATGAATTTTGTTCTTTCATATAGGTGAAATCAATTAATATTTTCATGGATGCGAAATAGCCGAAACGAATCGCGTTAGTTTAAGTATTGAAGGCTAATTTTTATGTTTCTGGAAAAATGATGCTTATGCATGATTCTAGCCAAGCTTGGCGTGAAACCTGAAAAAAGGAGCAAGATTCCATGCAAAAACTGATATTGGTTTGCGGTTTTTTTTTCCTATTGGCAATGATTTGCACTTCTCATAGCGCCTATGCCGATGTCCCTGATCATTCGATAATATTGGCCCAGGTGCAACAGGATAGCGCCTCTGAAGCAAATGACGAAGACGAAGAGGATGATGAAGAGTATTATGAGGATGAGGAAGAATACGAAGAAGAAGGTGAATTGATTCCAGATCCCCTGGAACGCTTGAATCGAGATTTTTATGCATTGAATAACGCGCTTTACTATGCGCTTTTAAAGCCCGTATCTCAAGGATACGGGTTTATCGTGCCGGAAGAAATCAGAGGGGCCATTAAAAATATGTTCTACAATCTGCGATTTCCGGTGCGGTTCATCAATTGCCTGTTGCAGGGAAAAGGAGGAAAGGCTGTCGCAGAGTTCAACAGTTTTTTTCTGAATACAACGGTTGGCTTTCTCGGCATGGCAAATGTGGCCTCCGGTTATCCACACCTAAATCCCAGCCCGGAAGATTTCGGTCAGACCCTTGCCGTCTGGCAGGTCCACAATGGCGCTTATCTGATGTTGCCCATCTTGGGTCCCTCCAGTTTCCGCGATGGTGTGGGGCTAGTCGCCGATACGTTTCTGGATCCAATCTGGTGGCTGGTTGAAGATTCTAGGACCAGGATTTACATTCGAGCCTTTGAAACGGTAAACGCGACCTCTTTGCGGATTGGGGATTACGAGGCGCTCACGGAAGCCGCTCTTGATCCGTATATAGCTATCCGAGATGCCTATGTCCAATACCGCAATAAATTGATTGCGGAATAAAATGCCAGAGGACATTTTATTATTTCAAATGAAAAAGGGCGTTGTTCAACACCCTTTTTCATTTGAGTGGTTTTGTCTTGGCGATCCAGTTTTCGCCTTTCTGGGTGCTGATGCGGTCGATCTCGAATCCGAATTGGGTGTAATCGGCGCTGATCAAGAAATAATACTTTTCTCCGGCTCTACAGGGAACCGTCATGCTTGATTTAGATGTACCCACGGTATGGAGGCCGGGCTCGACATAGAAGGAAATATGTTCACCCGCGTGAAGGCGCGCGACAACCACGTCATTAAAGATCACTTTCAAGGAGAATCCCCATCCAAACAGGTTATTATTTCGAATGATGAATACTTGCGCCGCGTCTGTAGAATCATCGATAGAAGTGAAATGTTGTGTTTTACCGTGACTACAGGTGAATAACAGGAGTGTCAGAAATACGAAGACCAAGCGTTTTTTCATGATTACCGTGTTATATGCTTTTGGTGTTTGGTGTCTCGTGTTGCGAGTTATTCAACAATTCCTACCAACATGGCCTGATCGTCTTGGGCCGGCAAACCGCCTTCAAAACGTTTTACATCTGCGACGATCGTTTCAATAATTTTGCGGGGATCACCGTCGGCATCCGCGGCAAATTGCCGGCTTAAGCGCTCAACGTCGTAGCAAGTACCTTGCGGGTTAAAGCTCTCCGTAATTCCGTCCGTATAAAGCATCAGGCGATCGCCGGATTGCAGTTTGATTTCAGTAACCGGTACGTCAACATAGGGCTCTACAGCCATGGGCCATACCCCTTTGCAAGGCAATTCAATGGCTTTGCCATCTGCAGGTCGATAAAAAAGCGGAGGCGGATGGCCAGCCCGTGCCACGCACAGCGTTTGCGATTTGACGTCATAAACGCAGTAAATAGCGGTGATGAAGTTTTTACCTGAGATATGGCACAAATGCGCATTTACATTCATTAATACTTGATGCGGTTCAATTGGTGGTTCCGGGTATGACCGCAAAAGCGTGCAGGTCATGGCCATAAGTACAGCCGCTTGGGTACTGTGGCCGGAAGCATCCGCCATCATAAATCCCCACAGATCATCAGGAAGTTCAATAATATCGTAATAATCTCCCCCGGCGTAACGGCTGGTTTCATAATGCACCGCAAGCTTTAGACCCTCAATTTGCGGGAGTTGATCCGGCAGCAAGTTGCGCTGTTCCTGGGCTACTGCCTGCAGCTCCTGTTCGAGCTCATCGCGCTGTTCCTGGACCTCGCGTTTCAGCCGGTAAATTGTCAGGTGAGTATTGACCCTTGCAATCACCTCATCCGGCTGAAACGGTTTGGTAATATAGTCCACTGCTCCCAGATCCAGCCCCTGGACCTTGTCCTTTGTATCTCCTAATGCGGAAAGGAAAATGACAGGTATCTCCTGGGTTGCAGGATCGGCCTTCAGCCGACGACATACCTCATAACCATCTATTCCCGGCATCATAATGTCTAATAATATCAAATTGGGAAGTGCTTTGGCGGTTATGGAAAGCGCGGCTTCACCATTTTTTGCTACTAACAGATTGTATCCACGACCTTCTAGCGTTTGAAATAAAACCTGAAGATTTGTGGGATTATCGTCTACGAGTAAAATTTTTTCTTGATTCATTTTACTTTTTCCCTTTCGATCGCATCTCAATGGCGAATTTTTGAAATTCAGACGCTGTTGCCAGAAATGCTTTCACAACCTTTGGATCAAAATGCTTGCCGGTCAAATCGACTTATTTTTGGTCAAGCGTCTCTACACCTGTCCAATCTTCAGGAACCCCTTTGACCATGTACTTGGCTGAACGCTTAAGATAAATGCGGGCAGCCCGATCTTTCGGATTTTTTTCAAGCACCTGATTGAACTGAACACTGGCTTCAGAAAACTTTCTGTCATAATAAAGACCGAGTCCATTTTCGAAATTCGATTTGGTTTGCTCTTTGAGTTCGATCAATACTTGCGGATCCCCATCAAATACCTCATGAACTGAGACAGGTTCCTTTTTCCCTTTAACCCGAACTTTATCAACGAAACGGTGTTTATACCGGTTCGGATCTTTCAGATGCACCAAGGTCGGTTCACTGATGGTAATCGAGGAACCATAAATACGGGTCATTCCTTCCAACCGCGCCGCCAGATTAACTGCATCGGCTACCACTGTGCCCTGCATCCGCTGCTGGCTGCCGATAATGCCGAGCATCAAGTCGCCGATATGGAGTCCCACTCCCATAGCGATAGGCTGAAAGCCTTCTTTTTCGCGTTTTGTATTATATTCAGCAACAGCGCTGTGCATGGCAATCGCCGCCTGGACCGCATCATCCGCAGATTCCGGGAAAAGTGCCAGTAAGCCGTCGCCTTGATATTGGTCGATGAACCCGTGGCATGCCTGGATTACGGGACCGATCCTTCTTAGATAGGCATTAATAAAATTAAAGCTATCCTGCGGGGACATGTTTTCCGATATCGTGGTCCATCCTCTGATATCGGAAAACATAACCGTCATCTCCTGCTTAATTTGATCTCCCAGCCTGACCTCAAGAATACTCTTCTTTTTCAGCAAATTTAAAAACTCGCGCGGGACAAAGCGTTCATAGTGGGTGTTCAATTCCACCAGCTCGGCGGTGCGTTCTTTAACGCGTTGCTCTAAGAGATCATTGGCATCCCTGAGCTCTTTGTTCTTCCCGGCCAGACTTTTCTTCAATTTGTTGATCGTCAAGTGGGTATTGACTCTGGCAATTATTTCATCGGCATGAAACGGTTTGGATATATAATCAACCGCCCCTAAATCCAAACCTCTGACCTTGTCTTTGGTCTCACTCAGCGCTGAAAGAAAAATAACCGGTATGTCTTGGGTTAAGGCATCGGCTTTCAAGCGCCGGCACACCTCAAACCCGTCTATCCCGGGCATCATAATGTCCAGCAATATTAATGACGGCTTGACTTTATTGGCGATATCCAGCGCACGCTCTCCATTTTTAGCAATGAGCAGCTTATAGTCGAGTCCATCCAAGGTCTGATATAGCACCTGCAGATTGGTCGGATTGTCATCCACGAGTAGAATTTGTTCCGGTTGGCCTTGATTGTTTTTAAATGATCTCAACTCGTCGGTCATCCTGTGCTCCGAATATATCTTTCGGGATCTATTTTTGTTTGTCTTTTTTCTTTTCTAAATTATTCGCCAATTGCATAATGCCATCAAAGTCAAATTCTTCGGCCAAATGAATAATTTTTTGGCTGATGGGAGAAAAGGCTTCAGCTTTTGATGTCAACTCTGCGGCAATGGACTTCAATTGGGAGACATTTCCCATATCAGAGGCGTCTCGAATCCGTTTGGCTGCATCTTGCGCCAGCTCTGTCGGCAGGGAAGTTATCAAATCTTCAGATGGCTCAGCGGCATGCTGGACGACTGCGGGACCAAGCGATTGAACCGATTCAAAGGTATGATTTAGCGCATTTTCCAGTTCGGTGAGTTTCAGATTCAATTGTTCCTGCGAAGGAACTTTCTTTTTATGACTGCGCTTTACCATTTTCTCCATTTCTATGGCGGCTGCGTGAAGGTTGATGGCTGCGATATTTCCGGCTACCCCTTTAAGGTTGTGGACCAAATTGTGCACCTGATCCATATCGCTTGTATCCAACGCCTTTTTAATTTCGCTGGCAACGGCGGCATAGTTGGCAGCAAAATCCTGCAGAAGCTTTTTGTAAAGGCGTTGGTTTCCCTGCAAACGCTGAAGTCCGGATGAAAGATCAAATCCGGACAGCGTCTGCGGCAAAGAATCTTCATCCACCGTCTCCGACGCGGGTTTAAAGGGCTTTGCCAATTTTCTCGGAACAGCTTCTTTCGAGATGTCGGCTTGCAGCTGCCGGGGTTGACCTCGATCATCAACTGATCGAATCCATTTTTGCAGCGCAGCAAATAATTGATTCGGATCGATGGGTTTTGCGACATGGTCATCCATTCCGGCATCCAGACTTACTTCACGATCTCCAGCCATGGCATGAGCGGTCATAGCGATGATAGGGATTGGTCGCTGGCCTCTGGTCGCTGCTTTCTGGTCGCTGCTTGCTTGAAGGTCATCAGTTTCTCTTGCTTCAAAGTTGGAGGTTTTCTGTCTTCTGACTTCCGTTTCCCACTCGCGTATTTTGCGAGTGGCGGTATAGCCATCCATAACCGGCATCTGAACATCCATGAGCACGGCATCAAATTCATTTTCCTTTACTGCGTCTACTGCTTGTTGGCCGTCATTGGCCAAAGCAACGTCGATTCCTGCACCTTCTAAAATCTCCCGGGCGACCTGTTGGTTAATTTCATTGTCCTCCACCAATAGTACGCGTGCGCCTTGGAAATATGTCAAGCGATCTGCTTCCTGATCGCTTTCGCGAACCGCTTGAGCATGCTTCGGCATTTCTTCTCCGAAGGCATTCACAATCGTATCTAAAAGCACCGAGGGACTCACGGGTTTGAGCAGAATGCCCTCGAACCCTACACGCTCCGCCTTTTGCATAATTTCCTCACGGCCGTAAGCCGTTACCAAAACAACGGCAGGAATCTTGCTTAGGTGCGGATGATTTTTAATGCGCTTGGATGCTTCAATGCCATCCATTCCCGGCATCTTCCAGTCCATGACCACCAGATCAAAAGGCTTTTTATTGGAAGCTTTTTCAACCTCTGCCAGGCCCTCTTCGGCGGAAGCAGCCTGTGTGACCTTGAACGAAAAAGATTCTAACATGTCCTGCAGGATTTGTCTGGACGTCACATTGTCATCGACCACCAAAACATTTAAGTTCTCCAAATCCGATCCCGGGATGCGTCTTCTTTTCTCTTTTTCCCGTCCTAGCTCAAAGGTAGCAGTGAACCTGAATGTGCTTCCCCGGCCGGGTTTGCTTTCCACCCAGATCTCGCCGGCCATCATCTCCACCAATCGTTTGCTGATTGTCAATCCCAGGCCGGTGCCCCCGTATTTGCGGGTGGTGGAGATGTCAGCTTGAGAAAATGCCTCAAAAAGACCTTGCATCTGCTTCTGGGTAAGCCCTATCCCAGTATCACTGACCGAGAACTTCAATGTTACCCGGCCATTGACTTGGTTGACCAATTCGGTGGAGACTACGATTTCACCGGCTTCGGTAAATTTAACGGCATTATTGGCTAAATTGATGAGAATTTGACCCAACCGCAAGGGATCGCCGGTCAGAAACCGAGGCACATCCTGAGCTGTGAAAAAAAGAACTTCGAGTTCTTTTTTTTCTTGAGTTTTTACGGTGATAAGATTTGCCAAGTTATCCAAAACGTCTTCCAGATTGAAGTCGACTGCTTCCATATCCAGTTTGCCGGCTTCAATTTTCGAGAAATCCAAGATATCGTTGATGATGCCCAAAAGAGAATTGGCGGACGACTGGATCTTAGCTAAATAATCACGCTGCTTGGGTGTAAGCTCCGTCTTCAGTGCCAGGTGTGTCATGCCGATCACGGCGTTCATGGGCGTGCGAATCTCATGGCTCATATTGGCCAGAAAATCGCTTTTGGCCTTGTTGGCTTCATCGGCGGCATGTTTGGCTTGGACCAATTCTGCTTCCATATGCTTGCGTTCGGTGATGTCACTAAACACAACTACGCTTCCCGCGATAAATCCGTTTTTGCGGATCGGGACACTGGTATATTCCACCGGAAAATAGGTACCATCTTTTCGCCAAAGGATTTCGTCGTCTCGTTTACCAATCGTACCCTGGGTCAGGGTGTGGTGCATGGGACATTCTTCAATTAGATAGGGTGTACCATCGGAACGAGTATGGTGGATTATAGGGTGAATCTTTTGACCGACCAATTCTTGAGCCTCGAATCCAAGCATGGCCAATCCGGCCGGATTAATGAAATTCACCAGTCCATCTTTTCCAACACCGAAGATGCCTTCGCCTGCCGATTCTAAAAGCATGCGGCTGCGTTCCTCAGCCAGCGCGAGCCGCTCCTGATTCTCCTTCAGTTCGGCTGTGCGTTCTTCAACGAGTTCTTCCAGATGGTCCCGGTGTTTGCGTAACTCTATTTCTGATGCCTTCAGGGCACTTTCAGATGTATGCAATGTGCTGATCATCTGGTTGAAGGAAGATGCCAGATGTCCGATTTCGTCTTTAGATTGGATGTTTATCTTGAGGTCCAGGTTTCCAGTACGCGTAATGTGATCGGTTGCATTTGTAAGTTTCTTTAATGGTTTGATGACAAATTTTTGCAGGCCGAGAAGGGTTAAAATGCTCAGCAATAGCAGCGCTATAACCAGAGCAAGAATAATTCTGCTCACAAAGTTTCTAACTTCACTTTCAATTTCTTCAACCGGAATGATTATTCCAAGTTTCCAATCCAGTTCAGGAGATGTATAAAAGAACAGATAATTTTTTATCGATTCTTTCGTCAAAGTTGTAAAACCTTGATGATTTTCAAAGATAGTCCTTAAGTTCCCCTTATAGATAGCTTTAACATTTTGAAAGCGCAGATGTTCATTCCTACTGGCCAAAAAAGTGCCACCTTTATCGATCAAAACCATATAACCATTGCGTCCGACCTTTACATTTTCAATGTATTTTGTAAGATCGGCGAGAGTTACATCTATGCCCACAACACCATAGAATTGACCTTGGTCATCCAGCAGGGAGGTAACATTCCCAATATTGATATCAGAAGATGTCACAGATCTATACGGCGCGGTTCGCATAATTTTCCCAGGATTGTTTTTACCCAAGACATACCAGGGCCTGAGCCTCGGATCGTATTTTGTAGGTCGGTTTCGTTTATGAGACCGAACGAAGCTACCGTTTTCGCGTCCCATATAAACTGAATTGGCAAATTTATGAGTGGTCCGATAGCGATTGAAGATATCGATTATTTCTCGTTCCAACCTGCCAATATTGTATTGAAATGTTTTTTCGTCAGCTTCAGTGAAATTTGTAAAATTTTCATCGTTTCTTGACCGAACTTGCTCATTTGACGCAATGCCTTTTAAATCTGCTGCAACGCCCTGGAAAAAACTTGTCAGCGCAAAATCAATGTGGGTCAGCTGGTTCTGAAAACCACTTTGGATCGTATCGAATTTGATGGTTTTCAGCTTTGACGAGAAAATCCCACCGATTAATATCAATATACCTGCGCTGATAACGATATAAAGCAGCAATATTTTATACTTGAGTTTAAGCTTCATTTTTCGAAACAAATATTAACGTGCGGCCTTTTGCATTGCGTCAAGATAATTATCTAATTCTTTTATACTGGCAAAGACCCGCATAGACGGCAAGGCCTTCAGAACATCAAATACTTTTTGGATTTGCGGCTGAAGTTTCATGAATACGACCTTGCCATTGCTTTTATTCATCTGCTTTCTTGCCTTCAATAACACCCGCACGCCCATGCTGTTGATATAATCCAAAAATTCCATGTCGAAAATGATGACATCCGGGTTTTCAGTTAACACTGAATCGACTTCTTCTTCCAAAATCGAATAAGTTCTTGTATCGATTGATCCGATCGGAGAAATAGTGATAATTCCGGGTCTTGTTTGAGTTGATGTAACTTTAAGCGACATATATCCTCCTTTGTTGAATTCATGCGAGTCGATAACTTTTTATCTGTCCTCACTTTGCGCAAATTCGATATGAACCAGTTGACTATTCCAAGCCAAACCATTTTTTAAAAAGTGACTTCAGAGAACTGTGCTTTGCTATTTCGTGGCTGATGAGGGATCGTGGAGCCAAATTCTCGGGCCACCACTCCACGTCATCAAAAGAGAAGGGAAGTATGCTCTCCAGCGCCGGTATCAGCATTTCTTCAATTAAAACGTTTTCGCGCTCTTCTAGGGATCGGAAATAGATACTCACCTCTTCAACATACCAGTCCCGGATATGCGTTAATGAGTCCAGTGAAACTTTAACGATTTTTTCAAAACTCTCACCCAGCTTCGGTCTGATGGATTCATCGGTGAGGCTTTTGAAAATTGCGTTAAGCTTATCTTTTAAGCCTTCATCGCCTGCGGTATCTATGATAAATGTGAGCGTTAGGTGGCCACCGCCGTAAGGTCGATGGTATGTTGAGATTTTAATGACCCCATCTTTGCCGACTTCATGATCCTCACGTTGAAGCAGAAAGCTGACAAATGCAATCATTTTTTCATGGGCTTTTATGGAGAGATAACTTCTTTTGGGGTCAAATTCTCTTGTCATAATGCATATCTCCTATAAATCAGTAAACGAAGGCGAGCATTAGCCGGCGCTTTTTCTATAACAGAGATAATAAAGCCTTTCAATCTCTTATATTATGTCGAAATTGATCGGTATCGGGCAGATCAAGAGTGAGCTGCTCGAATTCTGCAATTACCTGAGCACCTAATAACAGGATAATGACCGCAACTTCGATGCTGAGCAGCGCCACCACCGCGGTGGCCAGGGATCCATAGATCACATTTACCAGAGATAGTCTTGAGAAATACCAGACCAGTATGTGGCGTATAATCTCCCATAACACCGTTGCGGTAAAACCGCCGATAATGGCGTAACGAATGGAGATGTGTCCCAGGGGCATCACCATGTACAACGATGTGAGCATGATCACCATTCCCATCATTCCCGATAAATACAGTACGAATCTGGACGGACCTTCCAGGCTCAAATCCCAACCCAAAATTATGACATGCTTATCTGCCAGCGCATCCAATGCTCCGGCGACCAGGGTAACCAGTAACAATCCAAGTCCCATCAGAAATATATACGCGTAAGGGATGATGGCGGAGATAAGAAAATGTCGACGATGTTTTCTTGCCCGGTGGGAAAAAATAACCGCCATGGCACTTTCAAGCACGGTGAAGGCCATTGAACTGAAGAACAACATAAACAGGATGCCGAATACGCCAACCAATTGTCGCCGGGCCAGAAATCCCCATACCTGGCCGGCCACTCTTTCAGCATGTTCAGGAATAAGCAGGTTTAAATGTGTAAGTATGGTGGTATACAGTTTTTCCTCTTCGATAAAATGCGACAAGCCCACCAAAATGAGTGCAAACATGGGCACAATGGACAGCAACGTGTAATAGGCTACGGCGCCTGATAATAGTAGACCCTGATTGCGCCTGAAGTTGCGAAGCACACTTAGAATGAAACGACTTGGTTGACGCAGGATAAAATCTACAATTTTTTTATCGCCTATCATAAGCTAAGCCCTATTCAACTTCCAACACTATCCTTCTGAGACGGGATCTTAGTTGTTTTCTATCTTTATGTTCTGGAGTGCAGCAAGCTTGGTGTTCAATGGTGTTCGCGCGCAACCACAACTGCCTTCGTTCAAATTTGCGCCACATGTCGGACATAGCCCCTTGCAGCTTTCCTGACACAATGGCTGTAACGGTAAAGCCATTACGACCTGTTCTTGGATGCCGTCCAACAAATTGATTTCTTCGTCTCTAAAGTAAATAAGGCCCATATCATCGGCGTTAAGCTCTATTTCTTTCTCATCAAACTTTTCTGTGTCAGCGGGAGATTCGCGCACATAGGTAAGGGCAAAACGAGACGCTAACTGAGTCTTAAAGTCTTTGAGACAACGGCCACATGCAAGGCGCACAGATGTTTCGATACTTCCTTCTACTTCTACGATATCACCGACTCGTATGGCTCGCAAGCGGGTCTTGATTGGAGTGAGGAATTGGCATTCATTTTTCTTGATCATGTTCGTCAGAACAGGAAAAATATCCGGGCTTTCTTCAAATTCAAGCCAAAGCGCCTTGTCTTTGAGTTGATCGATATGGACGCGCATCATAATATTTAGTCCAGATGTTTTTGATAATGGACGACGAATCTACTGATAATCCTTTTTTGCTCTTAATATAAATCTATAGTCATGATAAAATAATTTTTTGTTTGAATCTATGATTTTTCATTCAAAGTGGACGTGTATCTTTTTGAGGAAGACGATAAGGCTTGCCGGATTTGTACGAATCGACCGCTGGAGTGCAGAGTGCTTAAATGCTGGATTTTTTGTTTGGCAGGCCGCTAATTAAAACAATTGAGAACTATGGGCTGAATGTTCAGCACAGCGGAAAAAAATCAGCCTCATGCCGACTTCTCGGCGCAAAAAATAACCTCAACTGTGTGCAGACTCGAAAGACTTCCCATCATTTCGTTGCAGGCAGATGCATTGATTATATCTGCGATAATTGTTTTTCGTCTATCTCTTCGATATGTTCCTGCTGCGAGTTAGAAGTGGCTTGAGGTTTCGCTTCTTCTTCGCTTGACCTAGCTTCGGATGACACGTCACCCCAAATGTATTTTCCGTATTTAAGGTAGCCCAGAACATTGTTCAAACGAGGATCACTCCCCGGTTCTACCGGTTGGACATTTCCATGGATCAGCGGTTGAAGGTATTGAGCCAATTCTCTGCAACCGCCACCGGTTAAGACGATCGTATCGATATCCCAATCATCAGCCCATAGGCGGTCAATGTCGTTTGCAATCGTGCCGGCCAGCTGGGAATAGACCTGATCCCTGATTTTTGTAAAGGTAAACCCGTGTCCCTTCATTTTGATGGAACCCATCTCGGCAGCTTTGTACAGACGGTAAAGCTCAACGTTAACCCCACATTTTTCGCGCAGTTTGTTAGAAATGACACCAAATCCTTTTGAAATTCCCGTTTCTATGGTTCTGCTTCCACGATCAATATAGCGCAAGTGATCTAAAATGGTAAAATCAGTTGTTCGAAAACCTATATCGACGACACCGATCTTTTGATTGGCGAGTTCGTCATTGACAATTTTGCCGTTGTTATTCATCAGGAGGTTTAAGACTGTGCCTAAGGGTTGCGGCAGCATACGGACTTTGTTGATATATATTTCTTTTGTGGTTTGTTCACCATTGTAAGAGTGATAGGTTACGGTGTGATGGCCGGTCATGATTTCATTAAATCGCGCGTAATTTTGTTTGAAATAGCCAATTGGCAGCCCAGACACAACATTAATAGGGACATTTATCGGTCCGCTATTTTTGAAGAACATTCCAGCCACAGTGAGCGCTAAAATTCTGACGAAATCCGTGATCAATCGTTCCTGGTCAAGCGTAAAATTGAGAACACTGGACTGCTGTTCAGCTAGGTCGCCGATAAAATAAGATTTACCATCAATGGTCACGTGAAGGTGGTCGAGGACAGGATTTTCGCTAAAATCGGTCCAAAATTGAATATCATTTGCATCGCCAAAAATAGATTTGAAAATTACGGTTTGTTTTCCATCGGTGGCCTTTGTAAATCCAAAGCCGATATCGATGCCCAGGATATGCATTTTTTCCCTCCATCTAAAAAACAGGCGATCTGAAAATATGATGTGTATCTTATCAATGTTTAAAGGTCAAAGAAACAATACCCGCTAAATACTACCACAGCAGGTTTCATATGGTCAAATACTTTTCAAAAAGACACATAAGTTATCGGATAGGTAAGTTTATATTTGAGATTACAAAATCGTCCATTCAACCTTGCAGTTGTTTTGAACGATGGAAGCAATATGGTCATGAAAAAAGCAGTGTTCGAGTTGCCATAATTTATTCAGGTAATCGATCTCCAAATGATGATTGTCGATGATTCTATGAATCCGGCATTTCAAAAGATCCTTAATGCCGGTCGCAGAGGCTTTCAGAACCGCTTCTTTTGAGGTCCAGTAACGGAAAAATATCGAAAAATCCCTTTCCGATTGCTCGAAAAGGGCCCATTCCGATTCACTGGCGGTTTTTTTGAAAAGGCCGCGGGAACAGGCTTGGATTTTCTCGATGTCGATGCCGATGGGCTTCGCAGATACCACGCCGCCCACATATTCGGATTTATGGGTTATGGCCCAAAAGGTATCATCAAAAGGCAGAGGGGCACCATGTTCATCTTTGTTTAATTTGCCTAATACAATACGGCTTTTTTTTGCGGATAATTCAAGCGCTTCTCGGGCGTGTCGGCCAAGAAAGGTGATCCGGTCTCGAGCTTTTAAAATCGCAACTTTTTTAGGTACCGCTAGAATGACGGGATAGAGAATGCGATTTTGGATTTTGGATTTTGATTTCCGCACTCAATCACCTCTGAGTCTCAGTGTTTCTTTATATATTTTTTTTTTGGGCAAATGATACTTTTTGGCCAGATGCTTGGCAATCTCAGAAACCTTTATCTCGTTTGATTCTAGCGCCGATCTGATTTCGATTCGCACTTCTTCCCAAGAAATAGTTTCTTTTTCTTTTCTGCCGGCTACCAAAAGCGTGCATTCGCCTTTGATTTGCGGTCGCTTTTTTAACTTTACAATTATTTCTGACAACAATCCTCTCACAAATTCTTCATGAAGCTTGGTCATTTCCCTGGCTAAAACACCATTTCGATCACCCATAGCGGCAATGATTTCCTTTAAAAGCGATAAAATTCGTTTAGGAGATTCGTAAAGGATGATCGTGCGCTGTTCGGTGGCAAGCTCATTGAGTTGTTTCAGTCGCTTGGTTTTTTTCTTTGAAAGAAAACCGCCAAAAACAAATGTGTCCGTCGGCAAGCCTGCGACGCTGAGCGCAGCGGTAACTGCGGACACGCCTGGAATGGGAATTACTTTTATATTGTTGAATATGGCAGCCTCGATTAAGCGGTATCCCGGATCTGAAACAGAGGGTGTGCCGGCATTGGAGACCAGTGCAATGGACACACCTTTTTTTAATTTATCCATCAGTTGCGGTGTCCGTTTGTCTTCATTGTGCTCATGATAAGAAATCAAGCTGCATTTTATGTTGTGCCGTGTTAACAAACTTCGGGTTTTTCGGGTATCTTCAGCAGCGATAAGGTCTACTTCGCGCAAAACACTGAGAGCTCTTACGGTGATGTCATCTCTGTTGCCGATCGGCGTGGCGACAACGTATAGTTTGCCAATTTTTTGACGATCTTCAGATTTATTCGTAGGCAAGTTCGAAGGCATTTTTTACCATCTCGATTTGTGATTTATCTCGGGTAGCCGTGATTGTCACAACATCAAACCTGGCTTTGGCATTGCTGCGATCATTGGTTTTCAGGTAGTAAAGGGCTACCTTTGAAATTTTGCGCTGCTTTGCAGGGGTAACAGCCGCCTTTGGATTTCCGAATTGCCATGATCGTCTAGATTTTACTTCCACAAATACAAGCGTATCCTTATCTTTGGCGATGATATCGATTTCACCCAGTTTTGTCCGGTAATTCTTTTCAAGTATTTTATAGCCCTTTTTTTTGAGATACCGGACTGCAATGGATTCACCCTTTTCACCGAATATTTGTCTTGGATTTAACATAATGAATCGATCAGAATTAAAATCTTTATCTTGGCCTTAACCAAGCGTTATCTAAGGGAAACAACCGGACAATGCGCATTTAAGATCACGTATTGTGCAGTGGAGCCGAAGACCAGTTTGCCAACTTTGGATCTTTTGCGAATGCCGATCACAATTTCGTCAACCTCACTGCGCCGCGCAAAATCAACAAGCTCTTCTCCCGGGCTCAAATTGGTTACAATCGCATAGGTTTCATAAGGTATGGTATCTTTGCCGAGAATTTTCCTCGCATCACTTTCCAGACTGTGTTCCTCCCGTTGAATATCTTCATATGCTAATTCATGGCTTTGCGGCAGGACCTTGACGATGAATAGGTTTCCGCCGAAGACTTCGGCATGATGTTGAGCGAGCTTAACCCCGTCTTTGGCGACATTTGAACCATCATAACATACTAAAATTTTCATTCTAACCTCCTAACCCGTATAAACCGGAAGTCAAAGAAAAAATAAATATGGACAATTGAGTATTGACTTTTTGCAGAATGCGCTTCGCCCCGCCATTTTGAAATAAAATTATTATTACAAAAGCACGCAAAACAAAACCACGAAAAGGATACTCATTATAGATATTCTTTTACTCCTTTAAAACTTCGTCGATGGATAGGAGAACAGCCGAATTTGCGAATCGCTTCTCTGTGGGCTTTAGTTGGATAACCCTTGTGTTGGGCAAAGTCGAAATTGGGATAGTAAAGGTGATAGCTTTCCATTAACCTGTCCCGGGTGACTTTGGCAATTATAGATGCTGCGGCGATAGAGACGCTCAGACTGTCCCCTTTGGCGATCGGTTTTTGGGGAAGCTGGGATGAAATGCGAAAGGTGCCGTCGATGAGAAGACAATCCGGTTGAGGATTAAGGTTATCCACCGCTATCGCCATTGCAAGCAGCGAGGCCTGAAGAATATTGATTCGATCAATCTCCACCGGGTCGACAATGCCAATTCCAATTGCAACCGCGTGCGCATAAATTTTGTCATAAAGCTGGGCGCGTTGCTTTACAGAGAGCTTTTTTGAATCAATCACGCCTGAAATCGTAAAAGTAGGCGGCAGGATAACTGCTGCAGAAACAACGGGGCCGGCCAAGGGACCCCGGCCGGCCTCATCGATTCCGGCAATATCTTTATAGCCATTTTCTGTGGCTTCTTTTTCGAAAAACCACATATCTTTCATCAGAAGTCAGATAACAGATGACAGATATCAGAGTTCAGATGACAGAATGAATAAAACGAAACTATGGTGCCTGCTTTCTGCTGTCTGTCTGCTGTTGTCTGATCTCTGCTTTCTGACTTCAAACTTCTTGTCCCTGTTATCTCGATTAATTAAGTCGCCGCTCTTTAATTCTAGCAGCTCTGCCGCGTAGCTTGCGAAGGTAATAGATTTTTGCGCGGCGGACCCGACCGCGTGAAACTACCTCAACTTTGCTGATTGCGGGAGAGTGAAGCGGGAAGATACGTTCGACACCAACACCGTAAGAAACCTTTCGAACTGTAAAGGTGGCATTGACAGCACCCTTGCGCTTGCTAATGACAACTCCCTGAAAAACCTGGATGCGTTCTTTTTCCCCTTCCTTTATTTTGACATGGACTTTGACGGTATCACCTGGTCCGAAATCCGGTAGATCAAGTCGCATATTTTCTTTATCGATTTGCTTTAATTTTTCCATAACTCCTCCAGTTACTCATCCGAAATATTTGTTTGTTATTCGTTATGCGGTTATTTGTAACAGGGTGTTTGGTTATCAATTAACGAATAACGAATAACCTTTTTTTAATTTTTTGGACCCAATAATCTATCCAAAATTATTGCCGCAGCAGACCGCACTGAAAGGTGATTGTAATTTGTATTGCCTGCCACAGGCTCAAGTACGTAGTCAGCCTCTGTAATTGTTTCTTCAGTCAGGCCCCAGGCCGTCCCGAAAACCAGCACGTGCGGCTTTCCATCGCTTAACAGGCCGCGAAGTTTTTTAAAGCCGATACATGACGCATATTTTTTTGCGCAGGTTACAACCGTTTTCGGGTAGACCTTTTCGATGCTTCTTATATGGTCTGAAACCTCAGCGAGAGATTCCTTTATGTGTATCAGCTCCAGTGCGCTGCGTCTTGCCGGATTATAACGGGCACCTGCGCCGCTTGTCCAATGTTCTATAATTCGCTTTGCAAGTGCTATTTGATCCGTCAGCGGTGTAACCACATAATAGGCTTTTACCCCGTAAGTCTTTGCTGCTCGCGATATGTCGTGTAAGTCTAAATTGGTGACGGCAGATGCAATTACATCTCCGCTTTTGTTAACTACCGGATAGTGGATCAACGCCACGTAAATTTTGGGCATAATTAAAAATTCAGGGATTCAGGAATTAAAATCGGTCCGCCAAAGCTCTCGGGCGGATTAATTCCTTAATTCGCAATTCCTAAATTTGCTGCTTATTCAGTGCCTCGAACCTTTATTTTCCCTCTTCCAGTTTTCTGTTCTCTTCGCGATGAAAGGTTATTATTTTTTCAATTTCGGAATACCATTTTTTTAAAATGTCAATCTCCTGCTCGCCCGGCTTTCTTTTTTGTAAAAGATCCGGTCTTTTTAAAAGGGTTCGCATCACGGATGACTCAAGTCGCCATTGTTCTATTTCCTGATGATGGCCTGACAACAGCACCTCGGGAACTTTTTCGCCCTCAAAACTCCGCGGTCGTGTGTAGTGATCATGTTCCAGTAAGCTGTCTGAAAAGGAATCCTTTTTGGCCGAATCCTCTCCGCCCAGCGTGCCAGGAATCAGACGGGTTACGGCCTCAATCACCACCATAGCAGCCAATTCACCGCCGGTAAGCACATAATCGCCGATAGATATTTCGTAATCGATAAGCTCGTGGCTAACCCGCTCATCAACACCTTCATATCGACCGCAAACCAGAATCAGTTCGTCCCCCTTGGCCAATTGTTGAGCCATGTGTTGATTGAATTCGCGGCCCTGGGGCGTCAGTAAAATCGATTTTGCAAATGGCGCTCTTTTTTTAGCCGCGCGAATAGCACCAGCCAATGGTTCGGGTTTCATGACCATTCCGCTGCCGCCACCGTACGGTCTATCATCGGTCATCTGATGCCGATTGCGTGCAAAATCCCTGATATTTATTGTGGACGTAACTATCTTTTTTTGATCGATTGCCCGCCGGATGATTCCATGTGCCCAGAATGAATCAAACATTTCCGGGAAAATTGTGAGCACAATGAAATTCATTAACCGATTCGTCACCTTCTTTATTCCAGCCCCTCAGGTAATTCAACCCGCATGCGTTTCTTTTCAAGATCAATTGTGTGAACCACCGATTCGAGTGCCGGAATCAAAATTTCATTCTCCTCTTTTTTTACGACATAGACATCATTGCTTCCGGTCTGGATGATCGAATGCAGACGGCCAAGATAATTGTTGTCGGTTGAAAACACCTCCAGTCCGATGAGATCATGCCAGTAATATGATCCGTCATCCGGCTTAGACAGTTGAGTCTTTTCAATAAACAGTTCGGAACCGATCAGCGCTTGTGCCTGATTGCGAGTCGTTACCCCCTTTAATGAAAGAAGATCAACTTTGGAGTGGGGTTTGGCCCAGTTGATTTCGTAAACGTTTTTCCGGCCGGAGGTTGTTGCGATAAGAATGTCGCTGCCAGGTTGGAAAACAGTTAAAGATTCGGCATACGAACGGATCTTGCAGTTTCCATTTACACCATGGGCACCAACAATTCTACCGATAAGTATTAAGCCTTTTTTCACAGAAGATCTATTCAATAATTTCCAGAACGGTGCGCTTCTTTAATTTAGCTGATGCTGCGCTTAAGATGGTGCGCATTGCTCGAGCGGTTCTGCCTTGTTTCCCGATTACCTTTCCTAAATCCTCTTTAGCCACTTTAAGTTCCAATACCGAGGTCTGATCCCCCTCAACCTCAGTAACTTTGACCTCTTCCGGACGATCCACCAGTGCTTGAGCGATGTAACTGATCAGTGCTTTCATAGTTCCATCTCCTTTGTTGGCGGTTGAGAGTTAGGGGCCATATATGGACGAAACTTGAAATGGTTTCATAATCTCGGATCATGTCCGATAACCCTGCCAAATTTAGGCAGGACTTCACACATTAGATGAGGATATGAAGCCGCTTCTATGATTTTGTAGCAAAAAAACCCTCCCTTTTCAAAAGGCTTTTAACCGTATCTGTCGGGGTAGCCCCTTGGTCCATCCAGTATCGGATGCGTTCCTCTTCCATGGTGACTTTTGCCGGATCGTGCTTCGGATCATACGTGCCTACTTTCTCCAAGAATCTACCGTCCCTTGGGCTTTCACTGTCGGCTACAACGATTCGATAAAACGGTCTTTTTTTTGCTCCGTGTCTGGCTAGTCTGATCTTAAGGGCCATATTTACTTCTCCTAAAACGGCAGCATTCCCCGGGACATCCCTCGCCTGCTGCCTTTGTTGATTTTTTTTATCATTTTCAATACTTGCGTATAATTTTTTAATAAGCGGTTAACATCCTGCACCTGGGTGCCGCTTCCCTTGGCGATTCTTTGGCGGCGACTCCCGTTTATAATGTTATGCTGGCGCCGTTCCTGAGGTGTCATGGAATTGATAATCGCTTCGATTTTAATGAATTCTCTTTCATCCACCTCGAGATTCTTTAGTTGCTTAACTTGCCCCATACCCGGAATCATTTTGATTAAATCAGTCAGCGATCCCATTTTGCGAACCTGAATCAATTGATCACGAAAATCCTCAAGGGTAAACTCGCTTTTGCGTAGCTTTTTTTCAAGTTCGACTGCCTTTTTTTCATCAACAACTTCCTGGGCTTTTTCGATTAAAGTAAGGACATCGCCCATACCCAGAATGCTTGAAGCCAGCCGATCCGGATGAAACGGCTCCAGCGCATTGAGCTTTTCACCAACCCCGATAAACTTGATTGGCTTGCCGGTAATGGATTTGATGGAAAGTGCGGCACCCCCGCGGGCATCGCCGTCCATCTTGGTGAGGATAACTCCACCAATATCCAGTTCTTCATTGAAAGACTTGGCAATGTTTACTGCATCCTGGCCGGTCATCGCATCGGCGACCAGTAAAATATCGGAAGGCTTCAGCGCTTCTTTAATGAGGCGGAGTTCGTTCATCAATTCTTCATCAATGTGCAAACGGCCGGCTGTGTCGAGCAGCAGGGTATCACATCCTTGTTGATGGGCGGCTGCCAGCGCATCCCGACATATTTGGAGAGGGTTCTCATCCACATTGGATGGAAATACCGGCACATCAATCTGTTCGCCGAGTTTCTGAAGTTGATCAATCGCCGCGGGCCGATATACATCGGCCGGAACCAGATACGGATGCCTTCCGTTTTTTCTTAAAAAAATGGCAAGCTTTCCGGCAGTGGTGGTTTTTCCGGATCCCTGCAAGCCGACCAGCATCACCGATATCGGAGCTGACCCCGAGAGGTTCAATGCCTGATGACGGGATCCCATAAGTTCGGTCAGCTCTTCGTTGACGATTTTAACCACCTGTTGGCCTGGGGTTAAGCTGCCCAGAACCTCCCGCCCCATCGCCCGCTCTTTGATATCGGCAATGAAGTCTTTGACCACCCGATAATGGACATCGGCTTCGAGAAGGGCCATGCGAACTTCCTTTAAGCCAGTCTCGATGTTCTTTTCGGTGAGTTTGCCGTGTCCTTTTAGTTTTTTAAAAACGGTGTTGAGTTTGTCGCTTAAACTTTCAAACATAACAAAAAGGGCTTCATTCTAGTAAATTGTTGAAATTATAATTTCAATGATGCTATGTCAAGAAAATTAATTTCTATTTATTCATAAAGTTGCCAATGCCTGAAAAGAGAAAAAAGACGAACATCCTTGAACTTACCCGTGACCAGCTTGTCTTTTGGTTGACTGATCTGAAAATTGCCTCCTATCGTGCTGATCAAATTCTAAAATGGATTTATCTTCGACAGTCAGATACGTTTGAGGGGATGACGGATTTGAGCAAACAGATCCGGGAGTTATTATCACATCATTTTACCATCCATCGGCTTGATAACATTCGAATTGAAACCAGCAAAGACGGTACCCAAAAGTATTTATTCCGACTTAAAGACGATAAGCACATTGAATCTGTACTGATACCCGAAAGAGATCATTATACGCTATGTATATCCAGCCAGGTGGGATGTGCCCAAGATTGTCGGTTTTGCCTGACGGCCGCCGGCGGTTTTGAACGAAATTTGACCGCCGCCGAGATTATTGCCCAGGTGCGGGATGTTAAAAACCATCGTGATGATGCCGAGCGCTTGAGTAATATCGTTTTCATGGGGATGGGCGAACCCTTGGCCAACTATAAAAACCTGGTGAGCGCCATAAAGGTCATCACAGACAGTGATGTCGGACTGGGCTTCTCCAATCGGAAAGTAACGGTCTCCACGGCCGGTCTGATACCAAAACTTTCGACCTTGGGTTATGACACCAAAGTTAACCTGGCGATTTCTTTGAATGCCACCGACAACGAAACCCGCAACAAATTGATGCCTGTAAATCGAAAATATCCCCTGGAACTGCTTCTGGAAGCCTGCCGCAATTATCCTCTGGCTCCCGGACGTCGGATTACCTTTGAGTATATTCTGATAAAAGGAATAAATGATTCGCAAGCCGATGCCCACCGCCTGGCTAAACTGTTGCGGCCCATAAAGGCCAAAATCAATCTAATTCCTTTTAATACTCACGAAGGCTGTGAATATGAGCGCCCGGAGGAAGCGGTGATCGACCGGTTTCAGGAGATTTTGATTGATCGAAACCATACCGTGATCATCCGTCACAGTAAGGGTCGCGATATTTCCGCTGCTTGTGGGCAACTGAAGGCAAGGAGCATAGGGTAGATGAGACGGTAGTCAGATCTCAGCGTCCATAAGGTAAAAATCGAGAGAGATCGTCACCAATAGATCGGATGCCATATCCGCAATGATCACCGGTTTCATGCGACTGTAAGATATCTAAAGATGTTTTAAACTTTCCTTTTGCCTCCTGAAAGTTCCCGTCGAAAAAAAATAAAGATTTCAGTTAATCAACCGAAAACAACAATATGGAAAAAACCGATCGAAGAAAATACCCCAGAGTCGAAGTGCATAGCTCCATCACTTACTGGTGTATTAATAAAGAAGGCAGCTTAATTATAGACCAGAATATGGGAGTTGCCAAAAATATCAGTCAAAACGGAATCCTGCTTGAAACGGGCCGCGAACTTGAATCCACTTATATTTCTTTGATGTTCGTTGATATAGAAGAAAAATTGGCAAAAATTAAAGGAGAAATTGCCTACTCCAAACAAAATGAATCCGGAATGTTTAGCAACGGAATCAAGTTTATGGGAAACCACGCACAAAACACTCAATTTGCCAGGAAATTGATTCGCTCCTGCCATTATCGCAAATCCGATTTCGTTCTGGTTTTATGCGTAAACCCGTAAAATTCGAAACAGGAATTTCTATTAGAGTCTCATGAAGCTTCATCTAAATTTGACGGTTGATTCCCAAACGGAATGGTCAATCGGTAGACGCCGTATTCCAGTTCGGCTTTGATCATTGCTCCCCCTTTTTCGAAAACTTTCATCATGGCCTTATTTGAGGCCAGCACGTCAGCGGTAAATCCCTGTAAGCCCCGATCTTTGGCCAGTCGAATAAGCATTTTGTAAAGGTAAGTTGCCAGTCCAATTCCCTGATATTTTTCATCCACGATAAAGGCCACGTCAGCATAAGGCCGGTTTTTGGCTTTTACAAACCTGGCTTCTGCGATGATATGTCCCTCACCGGTTTCTCCAACTATACCCACGATGGACATTACCTGACTGAAGTCTACGTTCACGTATGCCTGCATCTTTGCATGGGGCATCGTTTTTATGGGGGAAAAATAACGGTAATAAACGGATTCATCGGAAAAGCGATAAAACAGACGGCGCATTTCTTCTTCGTCCGATGGTTTAATTGCACGGAAACGAACCGTTATATTTTCTTTAAAGGTATACTGTGACCTGATTTCAGCCGGGTACAGATGGGTGGATTCCGCAAGGAAAATTTGGTCCGGATAGATAATTTTTTTGGCTTTCGCAGACTCCACAAGTTCCTTGCGATCATCTGGGTGCGCAATTTCGATCAGTGCTTGGGCGCGCTCCCGAAGCGTCCGGCCACTTAACATGGCAATACCGTATTCGGTAATGATCATGTCGACTGATTCGCGAAAACTGAACTGATTGGGATAGTCTTCTACGGAAAGCCGGATATTGGACGCGTGGTTTCTGTTTCGACTGGGCAGGGCGAAAATCGTGAACCCACCCGGCGATAACCCGGCGCCATGAAAAAGATCCATAATGTCACCTGGTCCGGAGGTGACGTTTCCTTTGCCGAAGTGCAGCGCTACTCGTCCGGATAGATCAACCTTGCGGACCGGTAACACGGCGACAAATCGGGGGTTTAAGCCGATTTGAGCCGGATTAAACACTTTGCCGATCCCTTGAAATTCTACCAGAGGGTTGCGGTTTAACCAGGCCATCAGCTCCGGTGTGCCAAGTGCATAGGCGGCCAGAGATTTGCCGCGAAAAATTTCCTTATTTCGATTCGTAACAGCACCACTTTTGATCACATCCATCAATGCATCCGTAATGAAAGGTGTGTGTACCCCCAAGCCGCGTTTGTAGATCAGGTGTTTACTTAGCGCCTCATAAAGGGGACCCAAGGAATACATGATGCAGCTGCCATCTTCGATCACTGAAGCAACATTGGCTGCCACCTGATCGAACACGTCATCTACCGGCCAGCGGCGAAAATAAATCGGTTTTTCGGTGGAACGAATTAGATAATCAAAATCGGATAACGGAACAAAGGTATCGCCGAAGGTTATCGGAATATCAGGAGTGATCTCACCGACGACTACCGTGGCCTTTTCCATGGCTTCACGAGTGACATCCAATGCAACTCCGAGACTGCAATAGCCGGCTTCATTGGGAGGAGTGATCTGTATAAAAGCAACATCGATGGGTATTCGTCCAGTTTTAATCAGGTGGGGGATTTTGGAAAAGCTGCTTGGAATCAGATCCACCTTTCCGGCCGTTATCGCGTCGCTGGCCACCCATCCCGAAAAAAACGTCTTTAGTCGATAGGTATTTGTATCGAGTGCCTTAAGAGATATGGCATCGCCGAGGCTGACTAACTGGATCAGTTCCAGATCCTTTAGATTAGTTGCATCCGAGGTCATCAAGTGCTTGACCAACGTCCTGGGCTCGCCCACCCCGGTGCCCAAAAAAATACTCATCCCCGGCTCTATCCTCTCAAAAACCTTATCAGGAGTCACCACCTGTTTTTGCCATTCCATTTTGTCAGTTTCACTCATGGCTTACCTCAAAAGAACGCCATTTAGATAATTTCAATTTTTTTTGATTTCCACAAACAAGATAAAAATGAATATTTGCTTGCAATTAAATTTTCAGTTTGATTTTAATGCCTACTCAACGTTAGCAATTTTTGACACGGTGTACAAATGAATTTATCACATGCATTAGAGCAGGGCTTACTCAGATCGATTAACGGTTTTTATGCTATTTACCCCCAGCCTTTTCCGGACAAGGAACTTTTAAAAAATTGTAAAATCATCTCCCACCGGGGTGAACATGATAACCAGAGTGTGTTTGAAAATACGCTCACTGCCTTTGATAGGTCGCAGGAAAACAATGTGTGGGGCATCGAATGTGATCTTCGTTGGACAAAAGATCTTCAACCGGTGATCATTCACGATCCCGATCTTCTAAGAGTCTTTGGCCTAAACGTGAAAGTTTGCCAGGTTAGCTTGTCGAAACTAAAATCAATGTGCTCATTGGTTCCTTCTCTTAAGGAAGTGATCCAAAGATATGGCAAAAGAGTACATTTGATGCTCGAAATCAAAGAAGAAGTGTATCCGGATCCTGTTTATCAAAATCAGGTGCTTACGGACATGTTTTCATCCCTCAAGCCAAAAGATGATTTTCACATCCTCACCCTCAGGCCGCAAATGTTTAAGGTCATCAACTTTGTACCGAAATCGACGTTTATTCCGATTGCACGGTTGAATTTTATAAAATTAAGTAAATTGGCCAGGCAGGAAAACTACGGTGGTTTTGCCGGGCACTACTTTCTTTTAACAAAAGCGATCCTTAAAAAACATCACGCCTTGCATCAAAAGGTGGGCACCGGTTATATCGGATCGAAGAATTGTTTGTTTCGTGAACTGAACCGGGGTGTTGAATGGATTTTTTCCAATAATGCGGCAGAGCTGCAAAAAATTGTTCATTATCAGTTAGAATCATAATTTTTATAATGATTCATGCCGAGCTGCTTTTACTCATGATCGATAAGATCTAGCTTCTTTGCAAAGCCTGTGAGAAAGTTCAGATTATCTTCATTCCGCCAACAGAGCCGCTTGTTCTTTGCCCTTTTCCTCGTCGACAAAGTAAAAAAGAATCGCTCCTAACATAAATAGGATGAGAATCGATGCGATACTCCAGCGAGAGGCCAATTGCCCTATGGCGATAATCTGCTCGGCTGTGGGGGAAGGCGGCATGAGTGATCGTTTGACAGTGAGTCCGACAACTCCCATCAGGGTCGGTCCGATAATCACGGCAAATTTGCCCAACATGTTATAAAACCCATAGTATTCTGCTGCCTGGCTTTGTGGAATCAAGCGCGAATAATACGAGCGGCTAAGCGCCTGAATGCCGCCCTGCACGAGTCCGATGACGATTGCCAATATATAAAACTCCATTTTTTGTGTCATCATGGTTCCCCATACCGTAACGGCCATGTAAATTGCGATAGCCAAAAAAATTGATTTGCGAACACCCCATTTCTCGCCAAGTTTTCCAAACACCAGAGCAGCAGGAAATCCGACGAATTGAACGATTAAAAGGGCAACGATCAAATCATTGGACTCAAACCCCAGGGAAAGTCCGTAATCCACCGCCATCCGGATGATGGTATCCACCCCGTCAATATAAAGCCAATATGCAAGTAAAAAGAGAAATACAACTTTCAAATGGCTGACCTTTTTAAATGTTTCAATTAACTGCCGGAAACCTGCTAGAATAATACTTTGACCCCTTTTTTTTGCTGGGACGGCTTTTTTTTCCGGTACCCAAAATATGGTGAAGATGGTAAACATTCCCCACCATAAGGCCACAGAAATAAAGGCAACCCGAACGGCAGCAGTAGCGTCGGGCAATCCGAATTTTTGCGGCATTAAGGTCATGAGCACATTGATCAGAAACAGCAGTCCGCCGCCGAGATATCCCATGGAAAAACCTAAACCAGACACATAGTCGATTTTATCTTCACTGGCGACACTGGGAAGAAGCGAATCATAAAACACATTGGCACCCGAAAAGCCGATGATACCCATCGCATAGATGAAAATAGCCCAGATCCATTGACCTTTCTGAACGAAAAACAATGCTGCTGTCATAAGTACGCCTAGATAGGCAAAAAAGATGAGAAATTTTTTCTTGGCCGAGCCTTTGTCGGCGATAGCGCCCAGAATAGGAGCCATCAATGCAACCAGCAAGCTGGCAATGGAGTTCCCGAAGCCCAGCTGGGCGGTGCTCACATTGACATCCGCACCATAGCTCCAATATTGTTTGAAAAAGATCGGGAAAAATCCTGCCATTATGGTTGTTGCAAAAGCAGAGTTTGCCCAGTCATACATCACCCATCCCCAGACCACTTTTTTTTTGGTTTCCAAGGCGATACCTCCCCATTTATTTTTCTATTCGCTAGACTCTTAATAATAGCCGACCCAACACCCAAGCTTTGATCTAATTTATATTTGGAATATCGAATTTCGAATCCGCCGCCGGAGGAAACAGCAGAAGTTTATAAATCAATGGGACAGAATTCGTTACTTCGATATTGTGTCCGCCAGCGGATTCTGCGGATCTGCGGTTCAAATAACTTCTTCGTTATCGTCCAACCGGCACAAAATAAGTTGGCTCCTCATCTGTCGGTAGATTGGCAATCAATTTCACTTCATTATCACGAAAGGCCCCAATGACCACTGTGCATAGGCCGAGGGCTATTGCCTGTAGACAAACATTTTGAGCCGCGTGGCCGGCTTCCATGTCCACGTACCTGATTCCTCTTTCGCCATATTTTCTCATTACCCGCTCATAAACTGCACTAATCAGCAGTACGGCAGGTGCTCTTTGTATTGAACCTTGATTCAGTGCTGCACGACTCAGTTCAGTTCGTTTATCTCCGGCCAGCGTTTGCACCATTATATGATCATGATATTTGTATTTATAAATCCCCTCATCAAGGTTATTTACTTTTCCAGCCACCACATACACCTCCAGTGGATAAAGTGCTCCGGCTGACGGTGCGGTTCGATAGCCTCTTGGTGCGGTGATGCCCTGAGCCGCCCACAAAAGTTGGGAAACTTCGGAAAGGGTCAAAAATTCATTTTTATAATGTCTAACGGAGCGACGGGAAAATAAGGCGTGTTCGACAGATACCTTGCTGTCATAGCGGGGTTCCGGCAACCGGATAAGTTCCTGAGCGTTTGAGCTTGGCATGGTTTGACTCCTTCCGCAAAAGGTTGACCATGTCCCACATCTCTGGCTAAAAACACCGGGCTAAATACAATTGGGTCTAGTGTTTGTTGTTAACCTCTATGATGCGCTGATGAAGCCGTTCTGCCCTTAGACAAAAGGTTTCCAGTTTGGCATCAATGAGTTGCGGAAATGGAGAGCCGTCACTTTCAATTGCCAAAAAGGGCAAATCATCAATGTCGGTTAGCACCGCCTGAAGCTGTTTATTCTTCGGTTCAGTGGCCATCTTTGCTTTGCTGGTCATGGTTTCGTTAAGAATGGCCTCTGACAACCGATTGGGCATGCAACCAAATGGACCGATGGCAATCACGCCGCAAGAATGTGAGACGACTTCGGTCATCGAACCGCCCACCGTCAAAATAGCTTCACCTTGCAGGTTGCGGGATATGTAGGGTGTTGCATTTTTGATGATGGCCTTTATATCGAGTGGTTCGGCATGGACAAGCCCAGAACCGGATAAAATTGATTTGATTCGTCGTTCGTAGCGAGCCTGAAACTTATTGCGGATCTTAAATTTTATCTTCTCAAGTGGCGTCATATTACCGGGATTCAATCCCTCATCTACCATGTAGTTACAATACAGGACCCATTCGGCCACCGGTGAACATACCGACGCGAATCCTTTCTCCGCTAATCGTTCGGTCAAATACTGGCGGGAGAGAGCATCGCGGCGCACAAAAATCTCGCCGGCTAATGTGATGGTAGGTACGGTTTCCGGCGGCTGTTTCAACTGAATATTCCGAAAATGCGCTGCACTCTGAGACAACTGCTGCTCTAAACTTTCATAATCGCCTTTTTCTAACACGTTTAGGATTTTGCTCCATTCCTTCTTAAATACCGTCATGGCTGACGGGGTGTCTGTTGCGTTTGCCAAAAGCATGGAGCGAATATCCTCGATAACATCCGATACGATGACCGCCCACCAGCCTTTGCGTTCGAAATCATCGTCCATTCCCACATATGAATTTTCGGATGACAGCGCAAACATGGCGACATCCGGTATTTCGAGGCGTTTTACCAGATCTTCCATAAAGATGTAATACTGGCCGAATCGGCACGGTCCCGAACCGGTGGCAAAGAAATAGACCAGCACTTCATCATCCCGTTTGCCGTTGTGGATGTAACTGAGAAGGGTACCGGTGGTAAGAATCAACGGTAGACATTCCTTGCAGGATGTATTGGCACGACCCAGTTTTAATACGGCTTCGTCTGATTCGTTGTGAGCTTTCGCATGGTAGCCGAATCCCCTTAATACGGAGGCAAATGCTTCAGAACTATACCTGCCCATGGACGGCAGCAAAACGGTGACCCGCGGGTCGGTCAGCGGCAGCATTTCGCCTTTTGAATTAACGACCTTTGGCGTTCCGTTATCCATTACGGTTCGGGCGGGTGCGAAGGAGCTTTTTTTGAAGACGATTTCTTTTCTGGCCACCAATTGGCGGTACGCATGGACGATATCCAGAAATGCTTCCACGCGCGTTTCCAAACCAGCATCGGCTGTATGGCTGTCCAGTTCCAGTGTTAAAGAAGGTTTGCGGCCCATGATTTCTCGAAAATATCCGACCACAAAAGAGTCCGGACCGCAGGAGAAATTGGTGATGTAGGTCCCGAACAACTGGGGATGCCGTTCAACCAAACGGCTGGCTTTCATGATTAATTTCCCCATTCCCCAGTACATGTGTCGCTTTGAATGCTCTGCATCTATTTCAAGAAAATCAAGCGGTATCACCGGGATGCCTCTGGAGGCAAACTTATGGGGAATGCCCATATGGGCTTCTTCAACAAACCCGTTGTATGGCCGAGAGAAAAGTATTACGGCAAATTTATCGGGATCTGCTTCAAGTTCTGCCATGGCTTTGCGGCCGGTTGCTTTGATTTCCGCAAAGCAAGCCATTTGCTGTTTCAATGCATTATCAAAAGCCCGCTTGGCGATCTTGCGGCTTATGCCCATTTTAAGGGCTGCTTTAATCATTGGATCTCTAGCATCCTTTAGTCCGAGGGATAGGTCGATGAGGGGAGTTAAGAGCGTCGTGCCTTTTTGGGCGAGTTGATCCAATTTCTTGCGAAAGGTTGTTCGAAGATAATATGTCTCCCCCTGCACCAAAGGACACACCTGGGATTGAGTACTCGGATCGCTATCGTTATCTGTCGGGACCGCTTTAAAATGCGGCAGGAAAATATAATCCGGTGGAATTTCCGATTCCAGCAAGCTGTAAAAAAATCCATGGGCCAATTCCACCGGGTAACAGAAGGCGGCATTGCGTTGATCGATACCTTCCTGAGAAGGCGCATCGGGTAGCACAACCTCATATCCCAGTTCGCTGAAAAACGTGGAGTACAGCGGATAATAGGTATTTACCAGAAAACTTCGGTTAAACGCGACGGTTCCTTTGCGTTTTTCCCCAATTTCCTTTGGCGGTTTAGCACGATACCTGTCAAAGATTAGATGTTGTCGGTGCCGCACCAGGTCGAGCTTCTCTACATTATATTTGACGTTATGGCGCAAATTGTAATAGCGGTTGCAGGCGCCGCCGAATGGATATTTTTTGCCCTCCACCTCAATCATTGCTATCTCACAGCGACGATCACATTTTTCTTTGCCCCCTTTGCAGATAAACGATCTTCCGTATTTTACCTCACGGTTCACCAGTGTTTGAAGATCAAAATGGTTTTCGACCATCAGACCGGTGTCAATTCGTTTTTTGACCTCCAATGCGACACCGAAAGCTCCCATCAAACCGGGCTCCGGAGGCACGATAATCGGTTTTCCAACAAGGGAAGCCATGGCCAGTGGAACTGCGTTGTTGTAGCAGACGCCACCCTGCATAAATACTTTTTTGCCAACCGGGCGGTTGCCCTTGACGCGATTGGAGTAGTTCATACAAATCGAATACACCAGTCCGGCGACAATATCTTCATGTTGAACGCCTTCATGAATGGCGTTTTTGATATCCGATGCGATAAAGGCGGCGCACTGATCGTTAAAATTAGGCGGAGTATTGCCTCTGAGTGCGATCCCGGCGATGTCTTCCATTTTAACGCCCAGGGTTTCAAATGCACTTTCCTCCAAAAACGATCCGGTTCCTGCCGAACAGGCTTCGTTCATGGCGTAGTCAGACGGAACCGCGTTGGTAATATAAGTGTATTTCGCGTCCTGACCGCCAATTTCAAAAATCGTATCCACTTTGGGATCAAAATATACGGCCGCAGTGGCATGGGCTATGATCTCGTTGATGACGCCATCAGTTAAGGCATGCAGTCCGGCAATCTGCCGACCGGAGCCGCAAACCCCAAGCCCCACGATGGATATATCCGAGGGATTGACCTGTTTTTGCAGCTGTTCGAGAATGGAACGGTAGCATTGCCTTGAAGCACCTACCGGATCGCCGTTGGTGCGCAGGTACACAGAGGACAGCATGGCATTGTCAGCCTTTCGCATCAACACGGCTTTGGTGGTGGTTGAGCCGACATCCAGACCCAACAAACAGACATCTCCGGGTTGGATGTTTCCCCTTGCGATGCTTTTGAACTCCACCTGGTCTGCATAATCTTGTAAAGCAGGCAGACTGTCAAATGAGGTTGCTTCTTTTACGAATAAATTGGATAAGCCCGGAAAAGGGGCAGTTTCGTGTTCCAATGCCCAAAGCGCTGCCCCCAGCGCTTCAAAATAGGGGGCTTCTTGAGGAACAATTAATCCCGGAATCTCCTGTTGCAGATATTCTATCATCATCCGATTGCGGGCGGTGCCACCGGTGATCATGATGTGGTGTCGTTCTATCTTTTTGAGAAGTTCCAAGATCTTGTTGGCCATCATTTTGCAAAGACCGGCAGTAACCTGTGATTTGGGAACACCTTTATTGGTGGCATGTGTACAGTCGGATTTGCAAAACACCGAGCAACGCCCGGAAACATGATGCGGCCTTTCCACCACCGCCCATTGGGCAGCCTCTTGCAGCGATACATTCATTCGGCGCAGCTGCTGGAGAAAAAATTCGCCGGTTCCAGAAGCGCACTTATTGCCGGTGATGACATTCGATATACGGCCGGTGCGATCCAAAGCATATACCATAAAGGTTTCACCGCCGGCAGAGACGACGGCTGGGCAGTCTACTTTCGAAGGTTTGACAAATGGATAAGCATATTCCACTGCTTCTGGCTCGGCCATGGAGGTCAAATTGACAAATCTGCGAAATTTCCGACCCGTGGCAGCAATTCTATCAAATTTATTTAAATCGAGCTGCTTAAAAGCCGAAAGCAACGTTCGCTTGGGATCTCCTTCGTGGGGATGAAGAGAATATTCGATCACACGCGGCGTTGCAGTTCGGTCAGCAGTAATTTGATTGTCCTCGCTCAGATCCTGTTCCAACTGAACGATGGACACCGTGGATGCGCCCAAACACAGACCTAAAGAACTCAGTTTATCAACCATCGGTTACTCCTCAGTTCAGCCTTCGTTTGAATCCTTCACGTGTAAAATAAGAATTTAATATTCGGGGCACAATGTCAAAAAAGTATCAAATACGATTTACTCAAACATTGCAATCATTTTTATAAAATCAACATGACGACGATAATTTTGAGGGTATTTATGGTGCGATATCCGGTGCACACCACATTGGGTTCGGAAACCATTTAATGGCTTTTTTATGGCTTTTTTTCCAAATATCTGATCACCTCATGAGTGGTTAAATGATAATGCCCACCGCGTCTTTTGTTATCGATAACTGAGAGGAGGCCATCGGCGTATTAAGGGTAGATTATTGAATGGATATCAATTGTGTCTTGATATTATTTGAACACCAAACTTGAGATGTTTTCTCGTTATTTACACTGGCAATAACCTTCTGACTACATCCCTTTCTTATTCCTAATTGTTTCTAATACTTTAATTTTGCATAACATGCAAGGCTATAATTTGATTAAAATTATTTAACATTTAAACGATCGTTTAAACGATCGTTTAGCACAAAGGTTTAATTAAATATAGAGGTAATCCTCATGACCTATGATCAAAAAACACTTAAAAACCGAAAAATAGCAAACCGGATTTAGGGATAAAAACACCTGATGCCTGCGAGTGGGCTCCTGAAGATGCCCCGTCGCTGGATGTCGAGAACCGTTGGTGGGTGGTTTTCGGCGAACGCGAACTCAAATTTTTAGCGGGTGATGAAGGTTATTACCGGACCGCAAACCTTGTGGATACCTCATTCTGGAAGACATCCTCAACATCGTTGTCGGTCAAAAGACCAAAATGGTTTCAGATCAAGTTGGATAAAAAAATATCTTTTACCGGTGGAATGTTGCTCACGAGGGCTGCAACTAGTGTGCTCAGGCGGGCTTAACGCTTGATTCTCTGGCAGCCACTTCCGGATCAATGCGCCAGGTAATCAGTGGTGAGAGTGAAAAACAGATCATATACAACAAACTGATATGACCAAGATACGGCGTAAACACCGAAAAAATAAGTAACAGCAACGTCCCACGGGCAAACCACGGATGCCGGCTCATAAAGCGACCCAGATGCAAATAACGGATAGGATAAATATTCATCAGAATCGCTGTAAAGATCATCAATACGAAACTGAAAATTCCCCAAAATCGTGCCCATTCCGAAGTTTCACTGACGGATTGACCAAAAATAATCAACGGCGACAACACCAAAATTGCGGCTGCCGGAACAGGCAGGCCTTTAAAAAAGCCCGGAATTGGTGATTTGTCGATCGTAAAATAAACCAGTCGGCTAAACCCCAACAGCGCATAGAACCAGGCAACCCAACCTAAAGGAAGCTTTTGGATGACCGGATCCAAAAAGGCTGAAAGTGTAATATAGAAAATCCATGCCGGGGCGATGCAAAAACTGACGGCATCGGAGATATCATCAAGAATTCCTCCCAGATTAATCGACCGTTGACGATCGCTTTCGTTCGGCAAAGCTTCGGCTAGACCCAACCGGCGGGCAACGGCGCCGTCTAGTTTATCAAACAGCGCTGCACCGACCATAAAAAGAAATGCCTCCCGCAAGCGCCCCTGATAGGCAAAAAATACAGCCAACAGTCCCATCATGGCGTTCATCACCGTTAATGCATTAGGAAAGAACGCTAAAATGCGTCGTCGCAATCGCTCATTGCCCAGACAGAGTTCATCTAGGCATAAGGATCCGTATTTCCGGCAGAACATTGCGATGGATCCGAAATTAATGATTAAAAAGATAATTTCGATAACGAACAATCCGCGCAGCGGCAAATTACCCAGCCAAGAAATCCAAAAATAGATCTTGGAGGGAGGTCCTTCCGGAACATAAAACGCATATGCAAAAAGCAGCGCTCCGACTGGGGCGGCGACAATGGTTCTTAGCCGACTTAATTCGCTGTCTTCGGGTTCTTGTTCCCTGCGAATCGCAAATCCGCGCATAAAATGAGCAAAATTATCCCGAATGAGAACCGTCACAGCCATAAGAAGCACAAGAATGGCATGCAGCAATTCCGCTCTGTTGGGATCAGTGGATAAAAAATGTAAGCGCCACATGGTTCCCACGGCGACAAGCGGGAAGATAATTGAATATACGACCTTGTCCATGATACGATCGGCGAGATTGGCCAGGTGAGGCTGCGGATGAAAGCGAGCGGCAAACCAGCCGTCGACCAGATCAAAACTCATGGAGATGAACAAGAAAACCACACCCAACGTGTATAGAATCGGACTACGGAGCCATATAACGCCAATGGCGCACAGCATCCCGGCGAAGACCAGCGGAGGACGCCCGTAAACCAGCATGGCCGTGAATTTTTGTGGAATGTATGGTTTTGCGGTCATGATTAATTCTGCTTAACGGAAAAATTAGGGAGTCAGATTCAAAAAAAATTGTTAACAATGCGACATGGGTTTGCTTCGTGATCTTTACAATCCTTAAAATTTAGCAGCAGGTTTCGCGCAGATGGAGAGGTCAACTCTACACAGTCCGGTCAGACCATAAATGATTATTCTATCTTTTTTATATTTCCAAGTTAACTCATCTTAAAAGAAATATTTATGTGTGTCAAGGCAGCCTCACGGTATCGAGACTATTGTGTCGCGCGGAAAATCATTTCAGCCATAATTTTCAAAACATATTCAGGAAGTTTTGCCTTCTTGGCTGGTTTTTGATAATGCACAAAAATAGCATTACATTTCCATAAACCACTTTCCGAAAAAGCGGGTTACCGGCGGTCAATATCTGTATGTCTGAATCCTTATATAAAAAAGTCGGCATTGCCACCGTCATTATGACGGCATCAATTTTCTTCAGCCGAATTTTTGGTTATGTTCGGCTGATGGTGATTGCTTATGTAGGTGGCCGGGGCGCAGATGTGGACGCCTACCAGGTGGCTTTTGTTATTCCAGAAATATTGAATCATATCGTCGCCAGCGGTTTTTTGTCCATCACCTTCATTCCCATTTTTTCCCGCTTTCTGACTGAAAAACGAGAAGATGAGGGTTGGAAGGCCTTCTCTATTGTTTTAACCGGGTTTGGAACTTTGCTGGTGTTGTTTATCGTTATTTCCGAAATATTAGCACCTGATATTGTTGCCATTATCGCGCGGGGTCGACCCGATCCGGAATTCCGAGAAAATGTCATTTTAATGACACGGATCATCATACCCGCCCAGTTTTTCTTTTTTGCAGGCGGACTGTTTATGGCTGTACAGATGGCCAAGGAACGATTTTTTATACCGGCCTTGGCACCGTTGATTTATAATTTGGGAATTATCGCTGGTGGTATTCTTCTTAGTGATCGACTCGGCATGCAAGGCTTTTCATGGGGTGTTCTTTTCGGGGCTTGCGTTGGCAATTTTGCACTGCAATGGTGGGGTGCTAAGAAAGTGGGAATGAAATTATCGGTGAGCTTTAATTTTAACCACCCGGATCTGAAAACCTATATAAAACTGACGCTGCCGCTGATGTTCGGCCTGACCATGTTTTTTTCCATGGAGATATTTATGAAATTTTTCGGGTCTTATTTGCCTCCGGGAAGTATCGCCGATTTAGAATATAGTTTCAGAACCATGCTCTTGCTGGTGGCCTTTTTTGGGCAAGCTGTAGGCGTGGCTTCATATCCGTTCATGGCTCGATTGGTCGCCGAAAACAAAATGCAGGAAATGAATCAATTGCTCAACAATACCCTAAAATATTTATCTTTGGTTATTTCTTTTTCGGTTTTAATGATGGTGCTTCGTCACGAGATCATATTAATACTGCTTCAGAGAGGGAATTTCGATGCCCAGGCGACCGGCCATGCTGCTGAGGTGTTAACCTACTTTTTAATTGGTGCCTTTGCCATTGCGGCCAACACGATTGTGCCCAGAGCGTATTATGCGATGCAGGATACCCTTTTTCCAGCTATTTACGGTACTATTGCGGTTTTTTTGAGTATACCTTTTTATCTGCTCGGTCTGAAACTGATGGGCGCCAGAGGAGTTGCCCTGGCTGTTTCATTTTCGGCCATTTTGCAGGTGTTTGTTTTATATGCACTCTGGAACAAACGCAGCCACAACCAGGGTAGTAGAGATGTCTATCGGTTTTATTTGAAAATTATGGCTCTCAGTGCGCTGCTAGGAATTGTTTTAGTTTGGTTTCATCGGGCGCTGCTCAATTGGATAGACGCTACAACTTTTAGCGGGAGTTTGCTGATCTCGCTTTTGACTGGAGCGTTGTTTATTATCATCCTGCTGGTTGCCGGTTATGGATTTAGAATTAAGGAAATTAATGATCTGACCGCGAAATTCGTAAGCAAAATGAGGTTTTTAAGGCGCTGATATCAAACCTGCGGGGTGTCTTTACCACCTTATCAGCGCACTACCCCAGGTTAATCCGCCACCGAATACCGGTAAACAGATCAGATCGTTGAGTTGAATACTGCCGTCCCGCACGGCTTCGTCCAAGGATATGGCGCACGAAGCAGAGGAGATATTGCCGTATTTTTGAAGCGTTAGGTAGAACCGTTCAAAAGGAATCTTTAATGATTTGGCGATATTTTGAAACATTCGAATATTGGCCTGATGGGGAATAAACCAATTGATATCGTTTACGTCAACATCGTTAAACCCTGCCGCTTCTTTGATGGACTCGATAAATCGCCGGACAGCGACGCGGAAACTGAGGTTGGCTTCAATCATATTCAGGTAGTGCAACCCCTTTTCCACGCTTTCATGGGAGATCGGTGTGGTTTTGGAGCCTCCGCCGGGCATTAAGAGATCCTGGCCATTGGCACCATCGGTATGCAAATGCGTAGATAAGATTTCATGTCCGTCGTCGCCAAGGGTTAAAACGGCAGCACCGGCGCCGTCGCCCCACAGGATGCAGCTGGAGCGATCTTTCCAGTTCACCGTACGTGACATCACTTCGGCCGCGACAACGAGCACATATTTGAAAGTCTTGTTTTTTAGATATTGCTCGGCCACATTTAAACCGAAAATAAAACCGGAGCAAGCCGCCGTGACATCAAACGTCACGGCATGCGGGGCATCCAATTTGGCTTGCAACCAATTGGCAGCCGAAGGACAACACGTGTCCGGCGTTATGGTGGCCACAATGATCAGATCTATATCTTTAACTGTTATGCCAGCCATCTCAAAGGCTTTAAGGCTGGCCTCATATCCCAAATCAGAGGTTGCCATTTCTGGATCGGCAATTCTTCTTTCGCTCACACCCGTTCGCTGCACAATCCATTCGTTCGTCGTATCCAATCCCATATTCTCTAAATCGAAATTTGTTAATATTTTTGGCGGTAGATATGAACCGGTTCCTAAAATCCTAATAGACTCCATTTTCAGGCATCTCCACTCAATGATCTCGTTCAACAAATTGGCAATCTTACAACTCGAATTCTCACATGGATATAGGTAACTTATTTAGATTTAGCGGTCAACCATTTGGGGAATTAATTTTTTTTACACCCTCTTGCCCCTCTTTCTCCTGAATATCTTCTATAAACGAAGAAAAGGCGGCTTAATTTTGCCGCCTTGATAAGTTTTGAAAAATGTAACAATTTAGGATATTGGTGAAGGTTTGCACAAATGCTCCTCCTCCATGGCTACACGGCCGCAACCGTCGCAGACAAACTTCATAGCCGCCAGTTTATCCTTATTTATTGTTCACCTTCAAATCCCGTCGCGGCGGGACTTCGCACCCGGTTGTAAACGCAATGATCAGGGCACGGTTGTGCCCTTTTCTTTCCGGCTTTTGGCCTAAAATCCAAGCAACCCCGTGCAAAGCACGGGGCGGTCGTTGACTCGCTCCTAGTCCTTTTGTGTTTCATTTTTCGGTTTCTCATCAGGCAGTAAGGGTTGAATGATTGTTATCGGCAGTTTCAGAGTTCTTTCCAATATCCCAAGCATGCCGGAGCCCACCGCTGATGGAGATAGCGGGATGATGTCCGGATCATCCAAATCGCCTTTTGCTCTGAAGGGTATTGAGATAATTTTGCCCCCGAGAACTCCGCCAACCAATGGAATATGCTTTACAATTCGATCTACGGTTTTAAAGGGGGCAACCAAAATGATTAGATTAACCTTATTGTCCACAAGATCAATATCACCTTCACAGGCAAGGTCCATTGAAGCGCCATCAATCGCGCACTTCTGCATGACAAGCTTCTTGCCTTTAAAATCGGCTTGAATTTCCATTGTGTTATAAGCAAAACCTTCGCCAACCAGATCAGGTGCTTCGCCTCGGTAAATCTCGGTGATGTTTAATACCGCAAACAGCTTTGACAACAATCCCAAACGATAAATTCGACCGCTATTCGCTGAGAAATTCAAATCTCCCGAAAAGATCCGAGCTTTTGTTTCAGGCTTTGCTTGAGCCATTATTTCACCGCCAAGGTTGAACTTACCTGACGCCGAAGCCTTTTGGTTCGATAAACATGAAAGCGTGGATTCCAATTGCTTATTCTGGGATTTTGGGACGATGTAAAACTCCACGCTCTGATCAGAGACTTTGATAATACCGTTGATGGTTACGCCACATAAGCCTGCTTTTTCAATGGCAATCATTACTTCATCAGACCCAAGCGTCACATCCACCTGTATCGGTTGAAAGATATAGCTGTTATATTGAAATTTTTCGGATTTAATCTTGAGCATCGCCCGGATGCTGACTTCATCAGTGAGATTGTCGGAGACATCTTTTTTTTCTTTTGCATAGTCGAGAACTTTTTCAATTCGGGCCCAATCGACACTATCGAGGGAAATGCCCAAATCGATAACAATGTTGTTGGTTGAGAAAAATATATCTCCAATGAGCAGCAAATTGCTTTCTCCCCAGGTCAAAGGCGTCGAGGCCAATTTGACGCAAGTATGCGGAATGCCTGAATAATCTCTTTCAGTTAGAATAAATTTTCCACTCGTCAACGTTATGGGACTTTCAAGAAAATCGGAATTCACCATGATGTTTTGCATATCTCCTGTTGAAGCAATACGCCAAAATCCGGGGCTTCCGATGGGTCCCTTCATTTCAAAGTCATGCAATAAGATGATTCCCCGAGCCGATGGAATGTGTTGGAAGGTTTTTTGAAATTCTTCAAATACCAATAGCCGGGGCCAGATTTCATCCAGAAAAATTGATGCGGTTTTGGCAGTGGCTTCAACAGATGCGTCTTGGTCCCAATTGATTTTGGTGGTAAGTTCATCAAAGGTTGATTTTCCAAGCCTGCCGTTAAAGTTGCTCATGCTCATGCGTGTGTGTTCCCAGGATATCTGACCGCTGTCGATTCGGATCGGTCCTGGGAAAAATTTAGAATTTATTACCGATGTATTGAAATTTCCGGATAATTTGAACTGCCGTTTTTTGCGGCTCAATAGTGGGCCTTTCAAGGTCAGCGTTTTAAATGCCAAAGTACCTTTGATAGGTCTTAATTTTTTGAGGTGCTCAAAATTAACAAATGTTGACAGCCAAGGAGTAAGCTCATCCAGAAAAATAATTGTCGGCCCTGAAATGATCTTCACACTGTTGGCCTTACCCCAATCAAGTTCGGCAGTTAATCCCGAATATGAAGATTTTCCGATTCCCACATCAAAATTACTTAATCCGATATGGTGTCCGTCTAAGAAAAATGGCCCTCCGTCCATCTTCAATGGAAAGGGAATTCTTCGATAGGCGGCGTTTAAATGGACCTCGGAGGCTTCCACCTTTACGTTTGTCTTTTTTTTATCTATCCCCAGAACCAATTTGCCTATGGCAGTTCCGTTAACCTTTTCAATAAAGGCAAGTTCGTTTAGAAAATCGTTGTTATTAACAACTCTTTCAAGTAAGGGTGGCAGCTGAGATAAGTCAGCCTGCAGGTTGATATCCAGGTGAAAGGGAACTAAATTCTCATTGAGGGCTAACGTAAATTGTCCATTTTGTCCATGTGATTTCCCTGAACGAGCTTTCAGGTTGTGCCCTTTCAGCGTGCCATCTGAAATACGAATTGTACCCTCAACCCGGTCGAGGTTCAGATTTACCGGGGGGATAAATAACTTCCCTTGACGCATCCGTGCCCAAATAACCATATTTCCCGTGTCAACTAAATCAGCAAATCCCTGTCCCTGCGACTTTAGGGTAATCAGCGGAATGTTTCCTCCTTTAAGGATATCGAAAAACTCCTTGACGATGCGGGTTTTTGCGCTCATTTCTAAAGCCAACTTCCTGATCACGTCCAGATTTATTTCTCGGCCTTCCAGATCAAGGGTAATCTGTGGCTGATCCTGATCGATGAATAACGTTCCCGACCATTTCATTCTCGGATCATTCAAGCTCAATTCTTCGAATTTAACGCTTGCCGTTTTCTTTTTTATGTGCAGGGTAGCTTTGATCGTATTGTCTTTAATCACCAGCTCTTTTATTCCATGGGTTAAGATCAGATATGGAATGGACCCTTCCATATGTGCGTTAAACCAAGCGGTTCCGTACGTTTCAAAATCAATGATCATATTTGCCATTGCATCTATGATTTTCAGCGTTGAATTCGGGAAAAAATATTTTGATAGTGTTTGCGGCCGAAATCTGGCTAATCTGATTTTACCCCTACTTTCAAAGTTTTGGGCATTCAGCCATCCGTCGATGGTGATACTTTGCCAAAGGTTTGACGTGCACTTGAGGTTAAATTCGGTTCTGTTCGAGAATTGTTTATAAATGGCCTGAATATTTTGAAATCCGAAGATACGCTGTTCTCCGCTCAATAGCGCAAGAGAGCCATCTTTCAGCATCACGCTTAAGCCTGGTTCACTGAATTCTGGAAAGGAAAGGATTAGCGCGTGAATCTCCTCCAAGACATCGGTAAATGCAAGTCCCTTAAATTGGCCGAAATGTTCAGAAAGCCGTATGGTGTATTGCGGCTCGATGGCAGTCACTTTCGCAAATTGGAAGCTGCCACCGATCAGCGGCAACAGTCTGGGATAGATTTGCAGGGTGGTCATTTTTCCCGTCATCTGATTGGCTAAAGAAAACGTGACGTCATGAATGAGGGCATGGGGACGCGGAAAAAAAGAAAGATCAATATGCCTAAAATCGATTTTACCATCGATATCTTCAGAAAACTTATGCTCGATTATATCTTGAACCGTTTCCAAATTAATAAGTCTGGGCGCAAGAAGAGCAATTATCAAAAGCATAGCGACGAGAACGCCTGTAAATATAAAAATCCAACGTATTATTTTCATGGGCTTTTTCATCAAGGCTGTTCCCTTAGCGTTTGACCATGAACCCCAATCACATCCCTTTATTTATCCGCTTGCTGACAAAGAGATGGTGTTTGTATAGCACAAACCTTCCTTGACAGTGGTAGGTCGCATAATTACTATTTCTCACAATGTTGCCTGAACTTCAATTCAAGTACCAAAACTTAATACTTTTTCTATGCTGCGTCAAAGGGCAGAAAAACATATAGCTATTTTATAGAATTAATAGTTGCAAGGCAAATGATTATGAGAATAACAGAGATTAAATACTGTCCAATATCGAAACCTTCGCTAATGAGAAAAATATTTGGCGATCACAGCACTTACGGGTTGAATCCATGTATGATGATTTGGCCATGGAAAGTTAACTGCTGGAAGCTATTTTCCTGATGATATTGAATCTCAATTGTATTATAGGTTATAAATTCATCACCTCGGAGGTATAAAGAAATGAGGGCGATGGTGATGACTCACATTTGCAATCTCAACGAAAATAAGAAGCCGCTGGAATTGATTGAAATGCCGATTCCTGAGCCGCAAGATCATGAAGTTTTGGTTCGGGTATTAACCTGTGGCATATGCCATACCGAGTTGGATGAAATTGAGGGCCGGACCCCCCCGCCGCATTTGCCAGTTGTATTAGGTCATCAAGTGGTTGGAGAAGTCGAAAAGTTAGGGCGCAAGGCCAGAAGATTCAAAATTGGCAATAGGGTGGGCATCGCCTGGATTTATTCAGCCTGCGGCAAATGCTCATTTTGTAAAAGCGAAAACGAAAATCTTTGCGAACAATTTCGGGCCACCGGCAGGGATGCACATGGAGGATATGCAGAATACACAACAGTTCCGGAGGATTTTGCCCATTTCATTCCTGAAAAATTTACTGATTGCCAGGCAGCTCCGCTTTTGTGTGCCGGAGCTATCGGCTACCGGTCTTTACGATTGGCTGCAATGAAAGATGGTCAAACTTTAGGGTTGACCGGTTTTGGTGCCTCGGCACATTTAGTATTAAAAATGGCAAGGCACAAATTCCCCAATTCGAGAGTGTTTGTATTTGCCAGAAGCAAAAAGGAACGCGATTTTGCCATCGATCTCGGTGCTTTTTGGGCCGGAGATACCGAAAACCGATCTCCCCAAAAGCTGGATTTCATAATTGATACCACGCCGGCTTGGAAGCCGGTGGTGGAAGCGTTGGCCAATTTGAACAGCGGCGGACGGCTGATTATCAACGCAATACGCAAAGAAGAATTTGACAAGGATTATCTGTTCAATTTGGATTATCCGGTGCATCTGTGGTTGGAAAAGGAGATTAAAAGTGTTGCAAACGTTGCTCTACGAGATGTCCGTGAATTTTTGCAGCTTGCTTCCGAAATTCCGATTATTCCAGAGGTGCAGGAATTTGCATTGGAAGAAGCCAATCAGGCGTTAATTGAGCTGAAGGAACGAAAAATTAGAGGAGCTAAGGTACTTAAAATTAATTGAACCGTCTCGCTTTACTGAAAATTATAAATGATTATTATATAGTCAAATCTAACAGGGGAGGAATCCGGCGCATGTATAATAAAACGGTCATGGATCATTTTCGGAATCCGAGAAATGTAGGGGTGATTGAGGACGCTGACGGGATTGGTGAAGTTGGCAATCCTTTATGCGGTGATATGATGACCATTTACTTAAGAATCGGCGACGAATGCATCGAAGATATAAAATTTCAGACTTTCGGATGCGGATCGGCCATTGCGGTTTCCAGTATGCTGACCGAGATTGCCAAAGGGAAAAGCATTGAAGACGCTAAAAAAATAACCAACAAAGATGTGGCCGAGGCTTTAGAGGGTTTGCCAAAAAATAAACTGCACTGCTCCAACTTGGGGGCAGACGCTTTGCAGATGGCCATTAAAGATTATGAAGATAAGAAAGCCGGCATCACTCGGCCTGAAGCGAAGCGCAAAGATCAACACGAGCATTCACACGGAGATAAATGTTACTGCCCCTATTGTGATATTGAGCTTTCCGAAGATGCAACCTTTTGTGATGCATGTCAATCGAGTCTTGAGGAAGAGCACTAAAGCGGATATTAGGAAGGGTATCGCACATGAAAATTATCAACCTGGATCACATTTCATCCAAGCCGCTTTTTCCGGAAGTTAAAGAAGCGATGATTGACGCTATAGAAAGGGATTATCATAACCCATCGAGTCAACATAAAGCCGGCGAGGCGGCTGCTGAGGCGTTAGAAAATGCACGAGAATCGGTGGCTCAACTCATCAACTGTGCGACTTCTAAAGAGATTGTCTTTACCTCAGGTGGCACTGAATCGGTAAATCATGCCATCAAAGGCGTGGCCATGGCCAATGCTGAAAAAGGCAAACACATCGTTACCTCCAATATTGAACACAATGCCGTTATTCGAAGTCTGCGAAGGCTGAAAGCCGCCGGATTTAAAGTAACCTCACTTTCAGTGGACGCCAGCGGCCGGGTAAGTCCCCAGGAAGTTGCCGATGCCATTACGGATGAAACCGTACTCGTATCGATTATGCATAGCAACAATGAAACCGGAACCATTCAACCCATCGAAGACATCGGCAAAATTGCTCGAGAAAAAAAGGTGATTTTCCATACGGATGCCGTGGATTCGGTGGGTGTGGTACCCATCGATGTACAAGACTTAAACGTTGATTTGCTTAGTTTTGCATCCAACACGTTTTATGGTCCCACCGGAGTCGGTGGCCTTTACATACGTCGCGGAACCCGTGTTTTTCCGCTCCTGGATGGCGGTGTTCAGGAGAATAATAAGCGCGCCGGTGCTGAAAATTTAATTGGTATTATTGGAATGGGCAAAGCCGCTGAGCTTGCCAAGCGAGATTTAAAACCACGCTTAAACCATCTGAAAAACCTTAAAAGTAAACTGCTCGCCGAACTACCCAACTATATCGACGAATATATCCTAAATACGCATCCCAAATTCAGCTTGCCTAATTTGGTGTCCTTATCCATCCAGTATATAGAAGGCGAAAGTGTAATGCTGATGCTTGATGATGACGACATCGCGGTTTCAACACGATCTGCTTGCGCCACAGGTTCCCTGCGTGCCTCGCATGTTTTGCTTTCATTAGGACTCAGCCATGCCGATGCCCAAGGAACCCTTGTCATTTCATTTGGTATTGATAACACCGAAGAAGACATACTTTCCTTTTTAAGTTCATTGAAGGGCATCGTAACTACCTTGCGCGATATCTCACCTTTGTATTCAAAAGCCCGGCTCATTTAAGATTTGGTCGATTTCGAGAGTTGGTTTATTTTGCGATGGTTTTGGTATTTTTATTTTTAATCGCGACGGTTTTATCCCCGAAGTCTTGAGCGGTTTTTTTATCCCCCTGTTTTTTATGACTGATTATCAGAGAATGCTTTCCGATATGGACGACAGCATTTTCATTGAGCACGGCTCTGGCGACGCGTTTATCATTGATAAAGGTTCCGTTGGTACTGTTAAGGTCTTCGATCAGATATGCTCCATCTTGTCTGATGATTTTTGCATGCTGTTTGGAAACTCCTAAATTATCAATATGTATGTCATTTGTGGGATTTCGGCCGATGGTTATCTCTGCCTTGTCGGTTTCAATCGTTTTGATTTCTGAATTTTTAAACTTCAACAATATTTTCAACATGATGACCTCCGGATTGTCGGAACAATTTCAATTTCAAGAAACATTTCATTGTTACTCTGAAACCTTTATAAATAAAAATTTTATCAGTATCTTTGTATAAAGGCAAGGAAATAAAAATTTAAATAATTATTTTAGATACTTATATTATTAGGCGGGGACTCCTAAGTCAGCTGATCTTGACATTGGCGTAGTTTTTTTATGACTTGAGCAGCAGTTTTAAAGCGTTTGCTAAGCCCTTTAGCCAACAACTTATCAATGATTTGCGAGCAACATTCCGGAGCTTTGGGTTCAATTTCGGCCAACCGAACGTGAGTGGCATTGGCGATCGCATACATGAGAGAGGTAATGTTTTCGCCCTGGAACGGCTTTTTCCCGGTCAGAAGTTCGTAGAATACAACCCCCAGCGAAAAAAGATCCGACTGACCGTCGACCTTCTTTCCCGCAACTTGCTCGGGAGACATGTAATTCGGCGTGCCGAATATAATCCCGGTTTGGGTTTTTGTTGAAGAAGACATGACCCGCGCGATTCCAAAGTCGGCAACTTTAACATGATCATCATCTTGGAACATAATATTGGCGGGTTTGATGTCGCGATGCACCACCCCTTGGTTGTGGGCATAGTCAAGGGCTTGGGCCACCGAGTTGATTACATGCAGAACGCGTTTGATCGGGAGCAATTTTCCTTTTTGACAATAGTGGCTTAGATCTTTTCCTTTGAGCAATTCCATGGCGATGTAAGCCATGTCGTGATCCTCTCCGACGTCGTAAATCGTAACAATATTCGGGTGAGATAGCTTGCCGGCCGCTTCTGCTTCACGGAAAAACTGAGATTTTACCTCGTCTAATTCACCCGGCTCTATCGCAGCGTAAGGAAGGGTTTTGATGGCCACTTCACGATTGATGCTTGGGTCTTTGCCAAGGTAAACGATGCCCATCGCCCCTTGTCCGAGTTCTTTAATAATCTCATAGCGCCCGAGGGTGGGCTTGGTGGTCGACTTATCAAGTCGAAGCGCTTCATTTTTAGAGGTAAAGCCGACCGGCAGGACGGCTGATTCCTCAATTTTTTTAAGGTTTGTTATCCTTTCTTGAATATCTTTAAAGCGTCCGGCTTTCAAGATATGTCGATAGACAGCCAGCGCTTTGTTGAACATTCGTTTACGCTCAAAGTCCAATCCTAAATTATATAACAGCTCCTTTACGGAGGTGTCTGCAATCGGACATTTTAGAAATTTTTCAAAAGCCATATCGAGCATCCCCTGACTTTGCAAAGATAAGCCCAGGGACTTGTTTAATTCAGCCTGTTCTTTTTGCTTTTCTGAAGACAGTCGATTGTGTCTGGTAAGTCCAAACCCCACGAATGAAAGAAGGATGGGAGCCGTGATGTAAAGCCAGTAGCCATATTCTATAAAAAGTAGGCTGGTGATGACAATCCAGGTGATTAAAAATATCCCGAGTATCAGCATTCCGATCCGTAAGTTCACCTTCGGTATAACCAAAACGAGAAAAAACGTGAAGTAAAGCAGTACGAGAACTTCCAGGGCAATTGCCCAGGTGGGTCGGGATATATGCTTGTTATTGATGAGATTTTCAATGGCAGTTGCTGCTATCTCGATTTCCGATAGGTTGGAATGAAGCGTTGTTTTATAACGGGGAGACATTCCGCTGGCGGTTACACCGATTAATACGATCTTATTTTTAAATGCCTTTTCCGGTATGCTCCCATTAAGCACATCAGCAAAGGAGAATCTTTGTATGCTCTCCTGTTGTTTATCATAATCAATGAACATTCGATAAAAACTGTCGGTGGGAATATGCAAATGCCTGAGTTTCAGTCCATTATCACCGGCTTTGAGATTTTGGAGACGGATACCGAAATACTTTCGGCTTACCTGCAGTGCAAAGGACGGAAAGTCTCGTTCCTGGTAACGAATGATCAGCGGTATTGTGCGGACAATATTGTCATCGTCTGGAATCAGATTGATGTGCCCAAGGGCACCAGCCTTGGTTGATAAATCGTGGTAAGGTTGAATTACGCGTCTGGCGGTTATAGATTCATTTCTTAATTTTCCTGATAGCGCCACCGATGATTTCACCGAATCTTTCTGGTTGTCGGGGCTCGTATGCAAATCAACGGAATTCATGCGAAGCCATCCGGAAACTTTCATTGTGGCTTCATTATCTGCGGTATCGACAACAAATCGTAGGGGCAAAACGACGTTTCGGGCAGACTTAATGGCAGCCAGTAGATGACTGTCGTGATTCATTTTTCTTTGCGCTAGCGCGAGGGAATTATCGATTTTTAGGAGCGTTTTCTTTTTCGCCGCCAATGGCTTTTCCCAAAGTGATTCTCTGATTTTTTGAATTTCTTCAAAACCATCATTGAACTCTGCGGTGGGATATAACAGATTAATGCCGAGGGTATGAGTGCCGTAATGGGAGAGTTGCCGAATCATCTCAGCGATATATGAGCGGGGCCAAGGCCAGCTGCCGATATTTTTGATGCTTTTATCATCAATGGCCACAATAACCACTGGCTTGGCGGTTTGCTCTTGCCGCAAACGGGCCATTATGTCATAGACCTTGTACTCCAGGGATTGCAGCGGATAGATGTTAAACAGTAACCCACCCAGAAGTATTAAGGTCAGCAGAATGAATAATGTGCTGCTAGAATAAAAAACCTTTTTAATCATTTGTATTTACTCACTTTTTGGTTCTTTATTCTTTTTCAAATAAAAAACCGAACCACCTTTTCCCAAGGCAACCCGGTCTTCTCCTCCCCTTTTGCCATGGCCGTCCTTCTGCTGGAAGCAGTAAAATCCTTAGGCTTTCCGGTTCAAAATGACTCCGGATTTTGTGTAATCTGATTTTATAATAATGGTAATCTGTTAGTGTGTGGTGATCAATTAATGTAAATATAAATTAAAATCGAAAAATTGTCAATTATTGCCTTAAACTGAATTCCAGCCGCCAAGCGTTTGTTCCATCGTTTAAGACCACATCTTCCTGGCGGATTTCGGTTATGGAATACCCATCCACTGACTCTCCTTCACGGACAATGCGATTGTTGATTACCGCCAGACGTTGGGAGGAATCGTTAGACCACGCGATGGCTTGTAAAAATAACTGGGAATCGGTGATCCGTGGCAAAGCGCTTTGCCTATTTGGGGCCGCAGATTTTTTTCTTTTTTGGGCGAGAGATTTTGAAGAGTTTGCTTGTTCGACTGGAACTTTGGGTGAAGCGGTTAAGCCAGGAGGCTGATTCGGTTGATTTGAGATTTTTGCATGTCTCAGGGGGCTGATCTTTTTTGAACCCGAAAAATTTGTCGATCCTTTCAGGGGACTTGACTCATTTGAAGATCGTTGGCCCGGCAATGATCGCTGCGAACTCATTTTCATCGATTTTTTTTGAATAGAAGGCTTGCCGGCTGGGGATGAACGCCTTTGAGGAGCTCCATCTGAATTCGGGGCCGTCTTTTTTATTTTAGTATCATTAACGTGCTCTTTTTGTTTTGATGATATGCTTTGTTGCTGGGAGACCGAAGCGGGTTTAGCGGGAAAAAGTTTGGCAATGATCATGTGACGGTGGCTTATTCCAAGCCATCCGATCAGCAACATTACAATAAGAGCAGCACCGATCGATAACAGTTTATTGTATAGCCACGTTTTTTTAACCCGCGAATTGACGGCTTTTTTCTTATTTATGGGTCTGGGCCAAGGGGGAGAGTCTTCCTGCCGCGGAGCGATTTTTTCAATCTTTTTTAAGGCCCTTAATATTGAACTCAAAATTCAAAATTCCTCTTCACGTTGCTAACCGCAGGGGTCTTCAATTTGTTTGGATCGCATCACTCACTTGTCGAATGTTTATGCGCATCCGGTGCGACAATTATTGTCTGATCACCTGGGGCATTTCGAAAGACTTCTTTTCTCGATAAAGAATGATCTTGGTTAAAGGACCCACATATCCGTCGACTGGAACACCATATTTGGCCTGAATTTTTTCGACCGCCGCCTGGGTTACGACGTCATAGTCAGCGTTGATTTCAAAATCTGTAAATCCAATATCCTGCAGCAGCAGTTTCAACGTGATCACGGAATCTTTATACGGATTTGTCGGTATGGTACCCAAAATCGAAAGAAAATTTTTCCAGGGTATATAAGCGACTCCCGTCCAGTAAAATTCTATTTCATCCAAATCCGTTACCACCAGGGTGTCCTCACCCGCTCCACCCAATTCAATACGGTTGCCTTCAATTTTGCTCAAGGTGAGATAGCCCGGAGACGGACTGCCTGGCGGATAAAACTCAAGGATGGCGGGCAAATTCAGGCTCATTAACAAGTTCATATCCGCTTCGACCCGATGGATAGTAAGTCCCGAAGGATTGGCCGAAAGTTGAAAAAAGGTTTGATCATCCTCGATACTTACTAGATAGGATATGTCATCAAGGTTTGTATTCCAAAGATCCATTGCAAATTTGAAAGCAAAATATCTGGAGGCTTGTACATTCATGTTTTTCAGATAATCTGCCAAATCCACGGTGGTCATTTGTGTCAATTGATTTTTTTGGGCCGAAGCTGCATAGGGTTTGGACCAGTTTTGAATTGCGGGAGATGTATTTACGGGTTGGATTTCCGATTCCAAAGATTGGATGATTTCAGCCTTCTGGGGATCCCCTGATTTGAAGAGCGAGTGAATTTTATTGATCAGCGGTTGGTGATAGATCGCTACCAACAGGGCCATGGTCAGAAGCGATATCAGCACCAGTCCTTTTTTCCCATCGGCGAACCCATGGGTTCGGGTCCTGGCAGGGCCGGATAATTCCCGGATAGATGCCTTTAAAATGTTGCCTGTAATTTTATGCTGATTCAGTACAAAACCGGTCAAAAGCGCACGGTCGCAGACAATGTTAATCAAGCGCGGAATTCCTCTGGAATATTTGAAAATGTGGTAATACGCCAATTGATCAAATTTGATGCCCTTTCGCTGGGCCGCAATATTGATGCGGTATTGAATATATTCTTTGGTCTCACTGAAGCTCAAGGGCGTCAAATGATAACTTAATGTAATGCGTTGACCGATCTGCCTGAGTTCATAAGACTCCAGCATCTCTGCCAGTTCGGGCTGGCCGACGAGAATAATTTGTAACAGCTTATCTTTATTGGTTTCCAGATTTGAAAGTAGTCTGAGTTGCTCAAGAACATTTTGGGAAAGGTTTTGGGCCTCATCGATCAGCAGGATAACTTTATTGCCCTTGGCTCTGTTTCGCATCAAAAACGCGTTCAGGGTATCAATGAGCTCTTTGGTCGTTTCACTGTCGGATTTGATGCCGAATTCATCGTTGATGCTCATCAACAATTGTTTCGGTCCCAATTTGGGATTAAAAATATAGGCGGCTTTTGTCCTGCTATTCAAACTCTCAAGAAATGTCCGGCACAAAGTGGTTTTGCCTGTTCCCACCTCACCGGTAATTTCGACGAAACCGTCTCCTTGAGAAATCGCATAGTTCAAATGGGCGAGGGCTTCTTCGTGGCATTTGCTTAAGAAGAAATACTCAGGGTTTGGAACCAGTTTGAAGGGCTTTTCTTTAAATCCAAAGAAATTATTATACATTAGATAGATCCTTAACCGGGCACCATGTTTATCATGGCAAACGCCAAGTCATACACCCGCTTCTCCCGATTAATTTTAGCAGCATTTTTTTCACCAGCACTGAATCTTTTTAACGATGTTTTTCGGGATATTATGGATATCGCAATCGGATCAAGAAAGCCTGTCTGCTTGAAGAAGTCTTGAATGATCTGTGACGAAAATTTATAACGCCTTAAACGGTCCTTTTGCAAATAAAATCTTGATTATCTAATAACATATTAAAAAATTTAAAATTGCGTGTCAAGGTAAGAATGCCCTCAACGTCTTGACAGGACCTGAAAAATTGCGGATGTCCTGTAAACAACATGGGGGGTCTTTATTAGATCTCGGCAGATTATTTGTCGCGAACATTGGCAAATATCGGTCTACCCCGCCGGTTGTTCACATCCAGTATGGACCATTACTCGCTCGTTTAGAAATAGTTACGGGTTGTCCAAGTAATGGGTTAAACCGCTATATCTTTCGGTTTTGGATTTCTGAGAAAGGCGCAGGCATTCTGCATAAAATTGCCTTAAATCACCGTCTTTTTTTTGCAACATGTTACGAAACGCCGGAACGTAATCCTGGTACGTTAACACGCTGACCAATTTTGCATTATTTAGCGAATGAAGAAACCAGGATTCATAGCCTGATGCCCCATTCCATTTCTTTTTTAACGTATCATAATTCCGTTTTAACTGGTTAAACAGCACCGCTTTTTTTTCTCTTTTTTCTGGTGCTTGCAGGTTGCTTTGGTAAAGGGATTCAAGCTGGCGACGGGAGCTCATGATCAGATCGACAAATTGGCGATGCCGTTGGTATTTAACTATGAAAAGATTATAGGCCTCAAAATCGCCATTGGTAATCAGCCATCGCCTGACGCCCTCCTGTTCGACGGCAGTCGCAAAGCTTTCATTAAACGCCGTATCATCGGGTATGTAGAGAATTTGGTGAGCCAGTTCATGGAAAATTAGTGCTGCAGATTCGGTCTCGGATAAATACCCGATTGTGCTTAATACGGGATCGTCGAACCAACCCAAGGTCGAATATGCGATGGCACCGCCCACATAGACATCATAATTTCTTTTTTTTAAGCCGTCGGCATATCGATGAGCCGATTCTGCCGAAAAATAACCCCGGTATGCAACACATCCTACGACCGGAAAACACCAGGTTTTTGGAGCCAGTGAGAATTCCGGTGCTGCAAATACATTCCATACCACGTAGGGGCGCTTAAGATCTACATAGCTCAGATAATGATTTTCGATCGGAAGGTGAAGTTCGTTTTTGGCAAAGTCACGTATTTCAAGCACCAACGACAGGCGTTTTTTAAGATTTTCAGATGTTTCGGGATCATCAAGCAGTTCGCAAATAGGCTGCCGATTCATCATTATGTTTAATTGCCCGTCAATCGCTTGACTATAATAATAAACAGACTGGCAACCGCAAAGAACCAGCACAAAACATAAGCTCAATAGTAAAACTCGATTTTTCATTGGATTCTCCCTGTTGCCTGAGCTACTGGTGCCCGACATCCTACTGGTGGGTCTCGCTAAAACCGCAACATTAACTAAATTTCCACACCTGTCAAATCCTATCCTAATCGTTTGAATTTATCTATTGCAAGTTTGAATTAAACTAGTGTATGGTGGTCGCGTTTTCACAATTTTATCTTGTAACATAACCTTTACCCATCAAATATTACAAGATATCATAAATATTTAATTGTCGTTTTCTTCAGATCAATACGATTTTCTCAATTAAGATGAGATGAGCAGTTATTCATTTTTTGGAATCATCCATTCGAATGCAGCGATCACCGTCTGAAGCCAGCCGAATATGAAAATTGCTAATCCGACTGACCAAGAATCTCTGGTTATCCGCATAAAAAAAATTGCAAAAACCTATTTTGACGGGGCTCGCGGGAGTCACGACTGGGAGCATACCTTGCGGGTCTGTCGTTTATGTGAACGTATTGGTCCGGTTGAAGGTGCGGATATGCAGGTATTGCTCATCGCGGCCTACCTACATGATATTGGTCGAACTGATCAGGATACGTCCAACGGTGCCGCCTGCCATGCCGAAAAAGGGGCGCGCATGGCTGAGCCCATCCTCGATCAACTCCCCCTTTCTGTCGCCCAAAAACAGAACATTCTGCATTGCATAAAATTTCATCGCTTTCGCGGCAACGGGAAACCTAAAACACCGGAGGCCAGGGTATTGTTTGATGCGGACAAGCTTGATGCCATTGGAGCAGTCGGTGTGGCCAGAGCTTATCTTTTTGCCGGTGAGATTGGCGCTTGTCTTCATAATCCTGATATAGATGTCGAAAAGGCCAAACTTTACTCTAAGGATGATACCGGTTTCAGAGAATTTAAGGTGAAGCTCTGCAAAATTAAGGATCGGATGCTAACACGGGAAGGCCGCAAACTGGCCCGCGATCGGCACACGTTTATGGAAATTTTTTTTAACCGTTTTTTAGAAGAATATCAAGGAAAGAGGTAGGTATTATGAGTATCAACATTGTGGAAAAGATAGACGGTCTAGTAAAAGTTCGACATGTCCTTGTGAGCGTTTCGGATAAAAGTGGGCTGGATACGTTTATCCCCGAGCTGGTGGATCTTAATCCCGAAATTAGACTTTTTTCTACCGGAGGCACCTTTAACGCCATCCAAGAGATCCTCGCTGAATCCGCCCCTCAACATTTAACCCAGGTATCAGATTACACCGGTCAACCCGAGACCCAGGGAGGTTTGGTAAAAACACTTGATTTTAAGATTTATCTTGGGCTTCTCACCGAGACCTATAACGATGCCCACCAAGCAGACTTGAAAAGGACCGACAGCATACCGATCGACATGGTGGTTGTTAATCTGTATCCGTTTAAAGAGACCATTTCTCAGCCGGATGTCACGCTTGAAAATGCCAGAGGCAACATTGATATAGGTGGTCCGTGTATGATTAGAGCGTCTGCCAAGAATTTTATCCGGGTGGCCGCGGTGGTTGATCCGGCTGACTATGAAAAAATTATTACCGAGTTGAAAGAAAACAGCGGGGCTATTTCATTGGACCTGCGTTTCCACTTGGCCCAAAAAGCCTTCGAGCATACCGCTGTATATGATCGAACCATTGCAGATTTTTTGATGTCTAAATCATCCCAAGATGCAAAAAGCTGTTATAATTCTTAAGTTTTTAATATGTTTGGAAACCACAGAAGGAGATAAACCATGGCCGAAGATTTAAAAAAAATGTACCGCGCCATCATGGATGACCATTTTCCGCCGCAAATGGAGATCAGCTTTGTTGACGGAGATACGCGTCAGACGCTCATTTATGAAAAGGTGGTTTGGACGATTGACAACGTCCTGAAAGGCCTAAGGTATGGTGAAAATCCGGGTCAGGAAGCCGCCCTTTACCGATTGGTTAATGGTAATCTGGTTCTGGGGGAGACCAAAACCATCCAGCCGGGTCAGTATTTGGCCTCGGATGTGGAGTTGTTGCAATCCGGCAAGCATCCGGGCAAGACCAATTTAACAGATGCCGACAACGCACTCAATATTTTACGCTATTTTACGGATAGGCCATCAGTGGTGATTGTCAAGCACAATAATCCATGCGGGGTTGCGCGTTGCGATACATTGGTTGATGCCTATGTTAAAGCCAATATGGCGGACCGAGTGGCGGCATTTGGCGGCTGTATTGCCGTTAACCGTTCGGTGGACAAAGCCACGGCTGAAGCGATTACCCAACAATACGCCGAGGTGATTGTGGCGCCGGATTTCGAAGATGGGGTCATGGATATATTTACCAAGAAAAAAAATTTAAGGGTTATCCGAATCGGCAATATTGATCGCCTGCAGACATTTGTGGGCCAAAAATACGTCGAATTCAAGAGCTTGATCGATGGTGGACTTATTGCCCAGTGGTCGTTTGTGCCCACATCCCGCTCCAAAGACGATCTCAAACTTGCACAATGCGAATACAAAGGCAAAGCTTATAAAATCGACCGGGAACCGACCGAAAAAGAATTTGATGATATGCTTTTCGGATGGTTGGTTGAATCCGGTATTACGTCAAATTCGGTAATTTATGTAAAGGATTCGGTAACAGTTGGTATCGGCACCGGTGAACAAGATCGCGTGGGGGTTGCCGAAATCGCCAGAGATAAGGCCTATCGAAAATTGGCGGACCGCTATTGTTTTGAATGGTATCAGATACCTTACAATGATCTTAAAGAAGAGGATAAAATAGCAGAGATTCATCAGCGGGTGGCAGATGAAAAAGGTGGCCTGATCGGTGCCGCCATGGTGAGCGATGCGTTTTTTCCGTTCCGTGATGGGGTGGATGTAGGCATCAGAGAAGGTATATCCGCGGTGATTCAGCCGGGGGGCTCCGAAAATGATTATCAGTCCATCGAGGCCTGCAACGAGGCCACCGTCACTATGGTCTATACGGGGCAGCGCAGTTTTAAACATTGAAAGCGGTAAAATATGGATTAAAAGGGAAGGGCGTAAATGTGATTGATCAGCCATCGTTGAAAGAATTTAGAGCTGCCGCAAATAGCTTTGAGTCATTAATTGTCCATACACCGTTGATACCGTATCGCGGTGGGGATAATGACGCTCAAATTCTGCTAAAACCCGAAATTCTTCAGGCGGTGAATTCCTTTAAACTTCGCGGCGTTTTCAATGCCGTTGCCTCGCTGAGCCGAGAGGAAAAAGCGAGGGGCGTCAGCACGGTTAGTGCTGGCAATACCGCTCAGGCACTTGCGTGGACAGCCAGATATTTCGGAATATCCGCCCGCAGCATTATGCCGGAAACAGCCCCTCCTCCCAAGATTGAAACCGTTAAAGCATACGGCGGGATTCCGGTGCTCATACCCGTGTCAGAGGTCTTTCGCTACTTGCGGGAGCATCTGTGGGAGCAGGAACCCTATGCCTTTATTCACCCCTGGACGAATCGACAGGTCATGATCGGTCACGGGAGTCTCGGCCTGGAGATCATGGACGATGCACCGGATGTTGATACGGTGTTTATACCCGTGGGCGGCGGTGGCCTGCTAGGCGGAGCCGGCAGTGCGGTTAAAGCGATCAATCCGGCGGTGCGTATCTATGCCGTTGAGCCCGAAGGCTGTCCCGCCCTGCGTTCGGCTGTCGATCGGGGCCGGCCGGTCACAGTGGAATGCAAGACGATCTGTGACGGTGTGGCCGTGCCGTACATCACGGATGAGATGTTTCCGCTTCTAAGTGAATTGATCGATGATGTCTTGCTAGTCCCAGAGCACTCGGTGCGCGCTGCAATCCGATCAATCTTATTGCATAATAAGATGCTGGCTGAACCTTCCGGAGCGCTTGCGTTGGCTGCAGCGCTGCAGATGTCCCCGACGCTTAGAGGCAAAAGTGTGTGTCTTGTCACCGGAGGCAGCATCCCTATCGAGCTTTTAATGGAAATTTTACAGAAGGACTAATAAGATGAAAAAAACAGTCATAAAGACAACCGCTGCACCCGCCGCCTTGGGTCCTTACAGTCAGGGTGTGTTGGTGAAAGGTGGTCGCACGCTGTATGTCGCCGGCCAGGTTCCGATTGACCCTCAAAGCGGCAATTTGGCGGGCGATGGCGACATTCGAATTCAAACCGAACGCGTTTTAGATAATCTAGAGGCCATCCTGCAAGAAGCGGGGATGGGATTCGATGATTTGGTCAAAGTCGGTATCTTTCTTGCAAACTTTGATGATTTTGCCGCGGTGAACGAAATCTATGGAAGCCGATTTAATGACCAGCCCCCTGCACGAACCACTGTGCAGATCGCCGGCTTCCCCGGGGGTTTTTTAATTGAAATCGACGCAATTGCAGTCGTTTGAGCAAATTTAAAATCAAGCGTTAAAATCGATTCATTTTAATATCTTTGAGAAAACGTTTAGGGCAATGTCGATATCTTCAGCGGTGATATGATAATGGGTCACTGCCCGCAGGCGTCGCGGTCCGAATGCCGAAATTTTTACGCCCTGCGCTTTGAGGCGACTTTCCAGCTCGATTGCGGGTAAATTATCACCGGCGGTTTCAAAATAAACAATATTTGTTTTGATGCTATTGGAATCGATTTCCAATCCCTTCATATCTGCCAATCCTTCGGCCAGTTTTTTAGCATTGGCGTGATCATCGGCCAAACGGTCGACCATTTCGGTAAGTGCTACAATTCCTGCGGCGGCCAACACACCGGCCTGCCGCATGCCGCCTCCAATCAACTTGCGAGCGCGGCGGGCATCGTCAACAAAAGATGCTGCACCACATACCAAAGACCCCACCGGTGCCGCCAATCCCTTGCTGAGACAGAAAGAAACTGAGTCGGCCTCAGCCACCAGGTCCTTGGGATTCACATTTAACGCCACGGCTGCATTGAAAATGCGGGCACCGTCAACATGCACTTTCAATCCGTGACGTCTGGCCAATTTCCCCACTGCCTGCATGTAATCAACCTCAAGAGGATACCCGTTGCAAGAATTGTGGGTATTTTCCAGTATGATGAGCCGGCTGCGTGGAAAATGGATATTGTCGCCGCGAATGGCGGATTCGATATCTTCAAGTGCCAGTTTGCCATCCGGTTGATTAGGTACGATCCGCGGATGAATACCGCCGACAGCAGCAGATCCGCCCTGTTCAGCCAAAAACGTATGCGCTTGGCTGCCCAGAATGATTTCGTCGCCGCGACCGCAATATGCCAGCTGACTGACAAGGTTAGCCATTGTCCCACTGGCGACAAACAAAGCGGCTTGCTTGCCAAGTCGTTCGGCCGCCATTTTTTCCAAACGGTTAACGGTCGGATCTTCACCGAACACATCGTCTCCAACTTCTGCTTCAGCCATGGCTTTTTGCATAGAAGGCGTTGGTTTCGTCATGGTGTCTGATCTCAACTCCTCGGTTTTCAAATTTTTTAAAATGCTTTTTGAAAGTTAACCGATATCCAAAATCAGACATTCCTGCAAGATATAAAGTTCACCAATCTGAGATTTTTATTTCATCATCTTGACTATTGTATGTGTAAGAAGGTAAATAACCGCATTAGGCGACAAGATTACACTATCGATAAGGCACTTTAGTTTACTTAATTATTAAATTTTTTGCATGCTAAAGGGGGGTTGATCATGGCCAAATTATTGTGGAAACCTTCGGAAGACCAAATCAAAAAAACCAACATGTATCGCTTCATGAATTTTATTAACAAAAAGTATAATCAAAATTTTAGCGAGTATGCACCCCTGTATGAGTGGTCGATTAACAATATCTCCGATTTTTGGGCGGCTTTTTGGGAATTTGCCGATGTCATCCACTCCAAACCGTATGATCAGGTTGTGGACGATCCCACCAAAATGCCGGGTGCTCGCTGGTTTTCCGGCGCCAAACTGAATTTTGCCGAAAATCTTCTGCGCTACCGAGATAACCGGGTGGCCTTAATTTTTAAAGGAGAAGGTCGGGAATCCGTTAAGCTGACATATGCTGAGCTTTACGATGAAGTCGCCCGCCTGGCGCAGTCCTTAAAAGAAGCGGGCATCCAACCCGGCGATCGGGTGGTCGGATTTATGCCGAATATGCCGCAAACGATGGTGGCTATGCTTGCGGCATCAAGCATGGGGGCCACGTGGTCTTCTTGTTCTCCGGATTTCGGCATCAAAGGGGTGCTGGATCGGTTTGGCCAGATCAAGCCCCGGATTTTATTCACGGCCAACGGTTACCAATTTAAAGGAAAAAACATAGATTCTCTGGAGCGCATTTCAAATATATTAAAAGCGCTTCCTTCCATTGAAAAAGTCGTCGTGGTGCCCTACACCGAGCAGGAGGCCGATATCAGCCGGGTGCCGAATGCCGTGCATTACAAGGATTTTTTATCATCGGAATCCAATCTTGAAATCGCATTCGAGCAGCTACCCTTTGAACACCCGCTTTATATTATGTATTCATCCGGCACCACCGGTTTGCCCAAGTGCATGGTTCAAAGTGCCGGTGGTATTCTCGTTCATCACCTCAAAGAACTGATGCTACACACCGATTTAAAGCGTGAGGATACGATCTTTTATTTTACTACCTGCGGCTGGATGATGTGGAACTGGTTGACCAGCTCATTGGCGGTTGGTGCCACTCTTGTGCTCTTTGACGGTAATCCGTTTCACCCCCATCCCGGCGCATTGTGGGAAATGGCCCAGGATGAAAAAATCACGGTGTTCGGCACCAGCGCCGGCTATATCGCTGCGTTGATAAATGCCGGCGTAAAACCCGGTAAGACCTATGATTTGACGCCACTTAGAGCAGTGCTTTCTACCGGGTCGCCGTTATCCATTGAGGGATTTGAATTTATTTACGATAAAGTCAAAAAAGATCTACAGCTGGCATCTATCTCCGGTGGCACCGATCTGAACGGCTGTTTTGCCTTGGGAAATCCCATGGGAGCGGTGTATGCCGGAGAGCTCCAATGCCGGGGTTTGGCTATGGATGTCAAGGCATTGGATGAAACTGGCAGCGAAATTATCAATGAGCAGGGTGAATTAGTCTGCTGTAAACCGTTTCCCTCCATGCCGATTTACTTTTGGGATGACCCGGACGGCAGCAAATACCACAGCGCCTATTTTGACGTGTATCCGAACATCTGGCGGCACGGAGATTTCATTACACTAACCGATCGGGGCGGTGTGGTCATGCTCGGTCGCTCCGATGCGACCTTGAACCCGGGGGGAGTTCGCATCGGCACCGCCGAGATTTACCGACTGGTGGAACAGATGGAGGAGATCGATGACAGTGTGGTGGTGGGCCAAAATTGGAAAAATGACGTGCGGATTATCTTATTTGTCAAACTCGCACCGGCTCATGAACTGACCGACGATCTCAAGGACAAGATCAAACGAACCATCCGTACCCAGGCATCTCCAAGGCATGTGCCGGCTAAAATTATAAGTGTGCCTGATGTACCCTACACACTGAATATGAAAAAGGTGGAGCTGGCGGTAAAAAAAGTCATTCAGGGACAGCCGGTACTCAATAAGGATGCCCTGAGTAACCCCCAGGCGTTGGATTATTATGAAGATGTAAAAGAGCTGCAAGAAGACTAGAACAGATATTTTTTTCGAGTGTAAAGGTGCGTGAGGAAGATCTGATGTTAAACTCCTATATAATTTATCCCATGGGTATCGTTCGAAAAAACGAGGAAAAAATTTGGATTGAAATTTATGATGAGTTTACAGATGCACTATTGGGGCTGGAGGGATTTTCACATATCAATGTGCTGTATTGGTTTCATGAAAATGATACACCTGCCAAGCGCAAGACGTTGCAGGTCCACCCTCGTGGTGACAAAAAAAATCCACTAACCGGGGTTTTTGCTACCCACTCGCCGGTAAGACCCAATCTGATCGCTTTAACTTTGTGCAAAATATTATCGATAAAAGAAAGCAGGATTATTATTGAAGACATTGATGCATTGGATGGATCGCCGGTGATCGACATCAAGTGTTATATTCCGCATGACGCAAGTGATTCTTCCTATCGTGTGCCGGAATGGGTGTAGTGCAACATGAAAAGAAAGTGTACCCGAGTTGTGGTTCAGAAGTAAAATTGTTATGTTTGAAGCAATATGTTTCTTAGTTCTGACACCTGACACCTGAACACTGAAACCTTATTATACTTGAACGCCGATACCTGACACCAAATATGGGTTTCTACCATGCTCACCGATCTTTCCGGCCAAATCGAACGAATCACCTATACCAACGAAGAAAACGGCTTCACGATCGCCAAAGTGAAAGTTCGCGGTCAGCAGGATTTGGTGACGGTGGTCGGAAACCTAATGGCACCAACTCCCGGCGAAGTACTTGATATGCGCGGGGAGTGGACCCAACATCCGAAGTTTGGCGAACAGTTTAAAGTCGCCCAGTTTAAAACGAAAGTACCGGCCACTGTTTACGGTATCAAGAAGTATTTGGGTTCCGGTCTCATCAAAGGGCTGGGACCGGTCATGGCCGGCCGGATCGTTGAAAAGTTCGGCCAAAAGACCCTGGACATTATTGAAAATAAAATCGAGCACCTTGCCCAAGTCGACGGCATCGGCACCAAACGAATCGCAATGATCGCCCGAGCCTGGGAGGATCAAAAAGAGATTCGTGATGTCATGCTTTTTTTACAATCTCATGGTGTTGGATCCGGATTTGCCACCAAAATATTCAAAATCTACGGCAATCGAGCGATTGCGGTAGTGAAAGAAAATCCATATCGCTTGGCTACGGATATTTTCGGCATCGGATTCTTATCGGCAGACAAAATTGCGGAAAATTTGGGATTTGCGAAAGACTCTCAGCTTCGGATTGAAGCCGGAATCCTCTATGCACTGCACCAGCTTGCCGATGAGGGGCATGTCTATTTTCCGTATGCGCCGCTAATTGATAAGTGCCGGGAGATGCTGGAGGTTGATCGGGAGGCTGTTGTCAATGCTTTGGGTAGTCTCAGCCTGAATCAAACGGTCGCCATTGAAGATTTAAACGAAGACATCGAAAAAAATAGGGAAAATTACAAAGCCGTTTATCTGGCCAGATATTACCGGTGTGAGACCATCATTGCAAAGTGCTTAAAGAAAATTTTGCATATGTCAAAATCGATTCGGGCTATCGATTCTGTTAAAGCCGTCCAATGGGTGCAGCAGCAGCTTTCCATCAGCCTTGCTGAACATCAGGTCAACGCCATTCGATGGGCGCTGGAAAATAAAGTGCTGATTATCACCGGTGGTCCGGGCACCGGTAAGACGACCATTATTAATGCAATTTTAAAAATATTATCCAAAATAAATATTAGAGTCATGCTGGCGGCACCCACCGGTCGTGCGGCCAAACGCATGAGCGAAGCCAGCGGACATGAGGCCAAGACAATTCATCGGATGCTTGAATACAGCTTAAAAAAAGGCGGGTTCCAGAGAAATGAGGACAACCCCCTTGAATGTGATGTGCTGATTGTCGATGAAGCCTCAATGATCGATACCATCCTTATGCACTATCTTTTAAGGGCCTTACCACCGACGGCCATCTTTATCCTTGTGGGGGATGTGAATCAGCTTCCCTCTGTAGGCGCCGGAAATGTTTTAAACGATATTATCGCCTCAGAATCCATCCCGGTGGTGACCTTAAACGAAATATTTCGTCAAGCCCAAGCCAGCCGTATCATTACAAATGCCCATAAAATCAATAACGGCATTTTACCGGTCATTGAGCGCTCTGGTTCATTTGATCCGGCAAATGATTTTTATTTTATCGAGCAGGAGGATCCTGAACGGGTTTTGGAAATTATTTTAGAGCTTGCCAGTCGTCGAATTCCGCAACGCTTCGGATACAAACCAATTGACGATATTCAAATATTAACCCCCATGCATAAAGGCGTGGTAGGGGCCGGCAATCTAAATAACCGGTTGCAAGCTGCATTGAATCCCGGAGAGCTAGGGATAGTGCGAGGAGAGCGAACCTATCGGATCAACGATAAAGTCATGCAAATCAGAAATAACTATGACAAAGAGGTGTTTAACGGCGATATTGGTAGAATCTCAAAAATCCGATACGAAGATTATGAAGTTATTATTTCTTTTGACGATCGAGACGTGAGTTATGATTTTGCCGAGCTCGATGAGATTGTATTGGCCTATGCGGTCTCGATTCATAAATCTCAGGGTTCCGAATATCCGGTAGTGGTTTTCCCTATCCTCACCCAGCATTATGTGCTGTTGCAGCGAAATTTAATTTACACCGCCGTAACCCGTGGCCGAAACCTGGTAGTAATGATAGGAAGCCGTAAGGCGTTAGCTGTCGGAGTACATAATGCCAAAGCTCAAAAGCGTTATACGCGGTTACGACAGAGATTAAGCCGTATTGAATGAGATTTGATCTAACACGTCTTTGTTGGGAGATATCTAATTTCACAAATTTGGCATCCCTGCAGTAAATTAAATGTTGATCCACTTGAAGTCTGCTGTAAAGTTATGCAATAATAAGAATTGATAGCTCTCAGTCGCTTCTTTTTTATTTTCAGCCACAATTTTATATAGCTGCTTAATAAATAGAAAATTTTTTAGGCCTGCCTAAAAGCTAAGAGTTGGAGGTACAACGAATGATCAATATCGATGAATCCGAACGATTGGCTGAACGGAATATAAATGAGGGTGACATTAGTGCCGCCATAAAGTTACTTTATGAAATGATTGTACAATGTGCCAAGGAAAAGAAGTTCTTAAAAGCAGAACAATTAAGGGAGCGCATGTTGGAAGTTGATCCAATGGCTTTGGATGAAATTATCAGATCAGCAGAAATTATTGAAGCGGAAAAAAGTCAAGCTTTAGATCCGATCCATATAGAGATATGGTCAAGGTTATATAATACGCTTAGTGCAGAAGAAAAAAATGCGCTCTACTTTTCGCTGAAAGATGCAGCATATGGCATTAACAAACCTGTCTTTTCGCAGGGAGATTTGAACTCCAATCTATATTTTCTTAACCAAGGCCAATTAAAAGTTATTTACAGAAACCAAGGTGGTGAACTCTTACTAAAGACAATAGGTCCCGGCCAGCCAGCAGGTCAAGATCACTTTTTTTCATACACGGTATGCACGACAACATTGATCACCTTGACCAACGTTAATTTGAAATATTTAGAAAAAACTGCCCTGATTAAGTTAAAAGAGGAATTTCCAAATCTTGAACAAAAATTGAAAGATTACTGTTTGAGCTTTCCCAATGTTGCAGAGTTGTTAAAAAGAAAGAAAATGGATCGCAGATCTCTAAAACGTATGAAGATTTCCGGTATATGGTTGATTAATCTTCTCAATAAATCCGGAGAGCCAATAGGAAATCCTTTCAAAGGAGAGATTACCGATATTTCCATTGGTGGATTATCATTTGAGATAAGAATTACGAAGGAAGAGACTGCACGACTATTATTAGGTCGAAAAATAAATATAAAACATAATTTCTCCAAGAGTGCATCCAAAATTGAGATAGATCAGAACGGCACAATTGTTGGGATTTATCCTTATCCTTTTGAAGATTATTCGATCCATGTCAAATTTGACAAAATGTTAAATAAATCAGTGATCGATATAATTCGACACTATTCAATGATTTAAGAGAATTTCCCATCTTGATATCTGCAATGCTTGGGTAGGCACCGTCGAAATAGGGGCAACTCGAGTATTAAAAAGATTGAGCATAAACATGATTGATCGACCATCATTGAAAGAATTCAAAGCTACTGCCAACAGCCTTGAGTCAATAATTGTTCGCACCCCATTGGTAGCGTACCGCGGCGAAGATAATGATACTGAAGTTCTGCTAAAACCCGAAATTCTGCAAGCGGTAATTCATTTTAACTTCGCGGCGTATTAAATGCCGTAGCCTCGCTCAGCGCGCAGGAAAAAGCAAGAGGTGTCAGCACGGTCAGTGCAGGCAATACAGCTCAGGCACTTGCTTGGTCCGCAAGATATTTTGGAATATCGGCCCGCAGCATTATGCCGGATACGGCACCTTCCCCCAAGATTGGGGCCGTTAAAGCATGCGGCGGGATTCCGGTACTTGTACCTACCCCGGAGGCCTTTCGCTTTTTACAGGAGCATCTCTGGGAACAGGAACCCTATTCCTTTATTCACCCGTGCACGAATCGACAAGTCATTATCGGCCACGGTAGTTTCGGTCTCGAGATCGTGGACGATGCACCTGATGTCGACACCGTCTTTATTCCCGTGGGAGGCGGCGGATTGCTGGGCGGAGTCGGCAGTACCATCAAGGCGGTTAATACATCGGTGCGCATCTATGCCGTTGAGCCCGAAGGCTGTCCCGCACTCCGTTCTGCCATCGATCATGGCCAACCGGTCACAGTGGATTGTAAGACGATTTGTGACGGTGTGGCAGTGCCATATATCACCGATGAAATGTTTCCGCTGCTTAATGAATTGATCGATGATGTGCTATTGGTCTCAGCGCGATCGGTGCGAGCGGCGATCAGATCAATTTTATGAAGCAATAAAATGCTGGCTGAACCGGCTGGTGCGCCAGCCGCTTTAGGTCCGTATCGCCAAGGCGTCTTAGTGGAAGGTGGTCGTACCTTGTATATTGCCGGCCAGATCCCCATTGAACCTCAAACCGGCAACGTGATGGGTGAGGGGGACATTCGAATTCGACCCGAACGCGTTTTGGATAACATTGGAGCTAGCCTGCAGGAAGCAAGGATGGGATTTCAATTTAACAATTGCTTTTCTAATGGCTCAAGTTCCATGGGGAATTATAATTTCCATTCATCTTTTTTATAAGCTTTTTTTTCTTTAGGTTCCAACTTCTTTTCAATGGCAGTCCCTTCAATTTGCCGTTTGAGCAAGCGTGCAATATAACTGATTTTGAAGTTTAGACTGATCATTTCCTTTCTGATTCTTAAAATCGCTGACACAACCATTATGATAAGGACAATAATGATTAACGCCAGGACGATGAAGCCCACCTCAACGGCTAATGAAGGCAAACCGGTTGCCATTGCTATTTCTTGAAAAATGCTGCTGGTCTCTGCTACCGTCATCTCCGTTGCCATATTTTTGCCTCTCTTTGTTTTTCTTTATCTGGTTCGTTTGCATAGATTTTAGCGCATTTAATTAGAACCTTTAGATAAATATTAGAACTTTATCTATTGAACTTCAAGTTGGTCTTCGATTTTCAGGCTCAATAGCTGCCCATTAAACAAAGCGGGTGCCGAAGTCAATAAAAATCAACGGAAGCCCGAAGGGATTCTTCTAATTTAGGATAAATCCGATTTCGGATTTTTATATGGCCGCGGAAACCAGGGGGAACCAGTTTAAGAATGCTCGTATCGTCAGGCAATTTATGGCGGAATTAATTGATTTAATGATTAGGCGGATGTCCTTGCTGATAATGCAAATTAAGAAGATCCAAACCGAAGTCGTCTTCCAGGTGGCGCCAGAAGGTACGAATTTAGGTTTATGGCTATGTTCGGTCATGATGAATTTCTTTTATTTTTCTTTTTCTCCTTTTTCTTGAATATTTTCTTTTTCATCCACTTATAAAATTCGATTGTTTTATCTTTGATCTGCACCACCAGTGGTGGTTCCACATACTTATACCCCTTTGATGTTTCAACGTCTCTGGCTTTTTTTGGGGGAGGCGTATCCGTGAAGTGTTTTGCTCCTTCTTCATCGGTCCATGAATATAATGTAATACTTGGTTCGAAAGCCATTTTTTTCGTATGGACGTGCCAGTCATAATAGAGATAGCCGGCGGCCCCACATACGAGAATGATGACGATAATTAAAATTTTCTTCATCTGCAGATCCTTTGGCTTTTATTCATTATTCCATTCGGATAAATCTGCTCGGCGGTAAGTATTGAATAAGTCTTGTCACAAAAAGCATAAAAAACTATTTAGATACTAACCATATTTTTACCACTGATTATGGAAAAAAGTCTAAGGGTTTTTACTGATTTGAAACATCCGTCCTCTGGCCGTGATGTACCCCTGGGCAAAAAAAAATTGTTGTTATTGCCGACTAAAATATGAGGAATCCGTAATCATCAAAGATTATTAAAATTGTCAAAACAGTTAAATTTTACCTTTTTCACAATCCTTGACACTGATTTGAATTTACCGATATACTTTGTTGAAATTAAATCAAAAAATAATTAATAGAGATATCACTATGGAATTTAAAGCTTTAGAAGCAATTTCTCCGGTTGATGGCCGTTATCGGAAGGCAACTTCAGCGTTAGCGAATTATTTCTCAGAAGGGGCCTTAATCAAATACCGAGTTTTGGTCGAGGTAGAATATTTTATTGCCCTGTGCGAGCTGCCATTGCCCCAGCTAAAAGAAATTAATAAAAAAGTGTTCGAATCCTTGAGAGGCATTTATAAGAACTTCTCCATCGAAGATGCCGGCACCATCAAAGACATCGAAAAAATTACCAATCATGATGTTAAGGCAGTGGAGTATTTTCTGAAGGAAAAATTCGATGAGCTGGAGCTGCAGACCTACAAAGAATTTATTCATTTCGGTTTAACATCCCAGGATATCAATAATACCGCTCTGCCGCTCTCACTCAAAGAGGCCAATCATGAAGTTTTAATGCCTCTGTTGGATGAGGTCGTTGACGTTCTACGAGCCAAGGCCCGGGAATGGAAAGATATACCCATGCTGGCGCGCACACATGGTCAACCGGCGTCACCCACCAGTTTGGGAAAAGAAATATATGTTTTTGTTGATCGTTTGATTACCCAAATCGAATATTTACAAACTATTCCATTTTCAGCCAAATTTGGCGGGGCCACCGGTAATTTCAACGCGCATTATGTGGCCTATCCGGAGATCGATTGGGTGGCATTTGGCGATCATCTGGTCAACAACGTACTGGGCCTTTCCCGCTCTAAAGTTACCACCCAGATCGAGCATTATGACAACCTGGCTGCCTTTTGCGATAATCTGAAACGGATCAACACCATCTTCATCGATCTTGACAGAGATATGTGGTCCTACATCTCGTTGGAATACTTCAAACAAAAGATCAAAAAGGGGGAAGTCGGCTCTTCGACCATGCCGCATAAGGTCAATCCCATCGACTTTGAAAACTCGGAAGGCAATCTCGGTGTAGCCAATGCCATTTTGGAGCATTTATCTGCCAAATTGCCGGTTTCCCGTTTGCAGCGAGATCTTACCGATTCCACCGTTATGAGAAACGTCGGTGTGCCCATCGCCCATACCCTCATCGCACTGAAGTCATTGTTAAGAGGGTTGAATAAGCTGATTTTGAATGCCCAAGTCATTCAAGCAGACTTGCAAAATAACTGGGCAGTGGTTGCGGAAGCCATCCAAACCATTTTGCGCCGTGAGGGATATCCCGAGCCGTATGAAGCACTCAAGGCCTTAACTCGCATCCATGAAAGGATTGACAAAAAGAAAATTGCAGATTTCATCGAAGGCCTTGATCTACCGCAATCCGTAAAAAAAGAGTTGCTGAAGATTACGCCTGAGAATTATACGGGGATAATTCGTTTTTAGAATTCAAGTATAAGTTACAGCGTTCCCAATTATTTTTTAGGATCAGGTCCCATCAACAATGCGCTTGAAACCCGACTGACAAGTCCCCAAATTGCATCGGCTGCAAAAATATTTTCGATAGACTTATCAAAAAGAACATTAATTCTCGGCTTAAATTCATCGTCACCTTCCCAGAGTAGATAGTATAGCGGTATCCGTGGAAAGGGCAAAAGCTTATACGCAGCGTCCGCCATATCTAAAGATTCGCCTCCCAGATATTCTGCGGCCTCTCTGAATCCGTTTATATCATGTCCATATCTTTCTATGAGCGAGCCTACTTTGAGAGCATGCGGCCCCTGGAAAAAGTGAGCTTCTTTAAGGTCTTTGGCGCCGACGATATCTTTGCCAATCGGATAAGCCTCCTTTACGCTGATCAAATATATGACAGTTACCAGTTCCAGTAATGGATCGTCCGCTTTTTCCCAATCATTGACGCAGGATCGCTTCAGACACCGGTCCTTAATGTCTACCAGGACATCTTCTTTTAAAAAACGGAAACTCAGCTGACTGGCGGAAACGGGATTAAATAGCGTGAAATTGCACAGGGTGTTGACATCCCTTTTTTGTAGTTCATCCCAGTATTCAGGGGCTACATTCACGCGACCCTGGTTGGGAGCAAAGGCCGGTGGTATTTGTTTGCATCGTCGTTTTTGCATAGCTAAATTTCCTGGCACTTCGAGCAAATATGGGTACTGCGTTGACCGACGATTATCCGATCAATCGGCGTTTTGCAGCGTGGGCAGGGGCGATCCGTGCGACGAAATACGTTTAGCTTATCTTCGTTGCGTCCGGGGCGTCTGGCCACGGAATAAAAATTTGTCTTTCCGGTGCCCAGTGATGTTCCAAGATTTTTTAATCCCCGTTTCAGAACCTTTAGAATAGCACGGTGCAGCGCTTTAATTTCCGAAGCGCATAAATTTGATGCGATCCGACGGGGATGAATCTTTGCCTCCCACAAGGCCTCATCCACATATATGTTGCCCAGCCCGGCGATAAACGTTTGGTCCAGTAGCAGTGGCTTCAACAGCCTTTTTCTTATTTTGAGCCTCTCAGCAAATGCATTTGATTTAAAACCGTCGGCCAGGGGCTCCGGGCCTAAGTTACCTAAAATTTTATCCGGATTGTTGACCAGATATAGGCGTCCGAATTTACGGGTGTCATGGAAACGCAGTTGCCTGCCGTCATCCAAGCTCAGAATCACATGTTCATGCTTCAAGCGACGAGAATCTGCGGCAACCAGGTGAATACGTCCGGACATTCGCAAATGTATCAGAAGGTTGCCGCCGTTTGCAAAATCGAAAACCAGAAATTTACCACGGCGCCGGATGGTCGCAATTTTTTTTCCTTTTACCTGTCTGCAAAAGGATTTGGGCGACGGGACAGCTATGGTGCGAGGCCAGAAGACCTTTGCTCCGGTAATTGTGGTGCCCGGAAGTCCGGCAACATTGAGATCATCCACGATGATTTGTACTTCTGGTAGCTCAGGCATAGTTTAATCAGAAGTCAGACGTCAGAGGACAGAAATCAGCATACAGATGTCAGCATACATAAATCAGATCACAGATGACAGGCGTCAGATAACAGATTCTAATAAAGATTGACATTATTGGTCCGTCTGCTTATAAAAAATTTCGTTACTGAGAATTAGGGCTAATTTAGCAGATGAGCTTTATCATGCCAATAGGATTTGCATCTTTATATATGAAATGATTTTAACCATTAGGAGTTGCTATGGATTATAGCCTTTCAACGGAACAGGAAATTTTGCGAGAATCGGTGCGAAGTTTTGCTGAAAATGAGATTAAACCGGTCGCTCAGGAATTGGACAAAAAAGAAAAATTTTCCTATGAGACCATGCAAAAGATGGCCGAGCTTGGATTGTTCGGGATATTTGTTTCCGAAGAATATGGTGGTCAGGCCATGGATTATGTTTCATATATCATCGCCGTTGAGGAAATCGCCCGGATAGACGGATCTCATGCAGCCACAGTTGCCGCAGCGAATTCGTTAGGGATCGGACCTCTTTATTATTTCGGCAATGAAAAACAGAAAAAGAAATATCTGCCCAAGCTTTGCAGCGGTGAAGCCCTTTGGGGTTTCGGGTTAACCGAGCCAAATGCCGGATCAGATGCCGCCAATACGAACACCACGGCTGTTTTAGACGGAAACGAATGGGTGATTAACGGCAGTAAAATTTTTATTACCAATGCCGCTACCGATATCACTACAGGGGTGACGGTTTTAGTCCGCACAGGAGTGCGTGATGACGATAAGCCCGAGCTTTCTTGTATTATCGTGGAGACGGACACCGGCGGCTTCACAGCCAGAGAAATGCATGACAAGATGATGTGGCGGTCATCAAATACGAGTGAACTGTATTTTAAAGATTGCCGGGTTCCCAAAGAGAATCTGCTAGGCCCCCGAGGCCAGGGATTTCACCAGATGATGCAAACCCTGGATGGCGGTCGATTGTCTATTGCAGCCATGGGCCTTGGCGGTGCTCAGGGGTGTTTTGATATGGCCATTAAATACACGAATCAACGGGAACAGTTCGGAAGACCCATCGCCACATTTCAGGTGAATGCCTTTAAGTTGGCTGATATGGCCATGGAAATCGAATGTGCCCGACTGCTGCTTTATAAAGCATGCTGGCTGTGCGATAATGATATGCCGTTTGCTAAAGAAGCGGCGATGGCTAAGTTGTATTGTTCTGAGGTGATGTACCGCTGTGCCAATCATGCGGTTCAATTGCACGGCGGCTACGGTCTAATGAAGGAATATGATGTCGAACGGTTTTACAGGGATCAAAAACTGCTTGAGATCGGCGAAGGAACATCCGAGGTTCAGCGCATAGTTATTGCGAGACATATCGGGGCCAAGTGTTTGTAAGAACATGCTTTGGGATATGATTATTTAAATTCGAAATTCGAAACAAATCCGAATATCCAATGATCAAAACCAAAAATGATCCTAAAAAATGCGTAAGGAGCCAAAATGCAAGAAAAAAATCAGAAACCATACATTAAGGTGGATTTTTTTGAAGATCTGACCGGTGAGATACCGGCGGAACCTGAAAAAGGTGTCGAAGATATTGGCCAGCGAATCCGAAAAATAAGGGAAGAAAAAGGGCTATCTCTTGAAGAGATCTCTAAAATGACCGGATTTGATGTGAGTTTTTTGTCAAGTATTGAAAAAAATGAAATCCAACCTCAGCTTGGAACGGTTATCAAATTGTCCAAGGCTTTGGACAGTGCGTTCGGTCGACTGGTTTCCGGTGTGGGAGATAAACTGTATTCCATTACCCGTAAAGATGAACGTCGCACCGTTTCCCGATCTACTTCCAAAAAAGGCCAAAGAAAGCTTTATACTTACAAAAGCCTTGCACCTGATGTGAAAGGACGCCACATGGAGGCCCTCATTGTCCAACTGGAAGAGGATCCCGAAAAAGAGGTTTCTGTGCATGAGGGAGAAGAATTTATTTTCGTTTTAAACGGTGAAGTGGTGCTTGAGATCGGGGATGATAGGTATGAACTTGAGCCGGGAGACAGTGCCTATTATCTATCTACCACCGCCCATCATATCGCCGCCAAAAAAGGCAAGGCAACGATTATAGCTGTATTATATGAAGGGTAATAGATTTTTTCAAAACTGATTTGGACAAAGGAGTTTTTAAAATTTCGGTATTCTCACAAATACTTTAGTTTAGAAGGCCGGAATTAGAGCTGCTATCAAAAAACTGCTTTATGCGGTGGCCGACGAATTCGACGGATGCCTGCTCCAGGCCTTCACCGTTTGGCGGCAATGAATATAAAATCACAAAACCGCACTCATCTTCTTCAAGTCTTCTTTCTTCCCCATCACAACGATGACATCATCAATCTCAAGTTTTTCTGAAGGCATTGGATTGAATATCATCTCCCCCGACATTTTCTTTATTGCTACGATGATTACACCGAAGTCTCGCCTTAAATTGCTCTCGATCAAGTTTTTACCAATGAGATTTGAGTTGCCACTTACTCTGGCTTCTTCCATAATAAGTCCCAGATGACTGCCCATCATGGCGATGTCGATAAAGTCGACCACCGTAGGCCTTTTTAAAACCTGTGCCATCCTGCGTGCACCGATCAGGTAAGGGGATACCACTCTGGATGCACCGGCTTTCATTAACTTTTCTTCATTCTTTTCTTCGGAAGCCCTGGCAAGCACGAATATGTCCGGTCGCAATCCTTTAGCGGTCAGGGTAATAAAAACATTGTTGGCGTCTGAATTGACGGCAGTAACCAGCCCTCTGGCTCTCATGATCCCGGCCGCCTTCAGCGCTTCTTCCGAGGTAGCATCCAACTCGAGAAAAAGATATTTTTCTTTTTCAATTTCTTGCACCGCAGACAGGTCCTGGTCAATGATGACAAATTCAATGCTATCGGCATGCAGTTCACTGCATATCGTCCGGCCTATGCGGCCAAACCCGCAGATAATAAAGTGATTTTTTAATTCCGATATTTGTTTTTGCAATTTTATCCTCCCGAAAATTTTACTTAGCTCTCCTTCAACAAACCACCGTACAATGATACCGATGGTATATGTACCCGCGCTGATTCCTAACACAATGATTATAACTGTAATCATACGGCCCAAGTGGGTGAGGGGCCTAATCTCGGAAAATCCCACTGTGGAAATCGTTATGATGGTCATGTAGAAGGCATCAAAGAGGGGCATGTTTTCAAAGAAATAATATCCCAAGGTACCGAACGCGATAATTCCTATCAGCATGGTAAATGCATGTCGCAGTTGTTTAGAATCCATATCAGTCCTTTTAGCCCGGGGAAAATACGCAAATGATGTTGCCCGCGTTGCTTAAGTAGGCTTCCGCAGAATTTTTCAATACGCTATTTAACATAAATGTATTCTGTGTACAAAACCAACGGCAGAGTTTTAGCAAACTCTGCCGTTGACACTGCAAATAGGGTATAGAGTTTAAAGCGTTTCAGATTTTTTATTTTAAGAAACGGATTATTTTACCGCCTCTTTTAACGCTTTGCCCGGGCTAAACTTTGGCGCCTTGGTGGCATTAATTTTAATTTCTTCCCCGGTATTCGGATTTCGTCCTTTCCTGGCTTTTCTTTTGACAACCTTAAATGTCCCAAAGCCGGTCAGGGTAACGTCTACCCCTTTTTTCAAAGAATTGGTAATTGAAGAAATCAGGCAATCGGTTGCTGCCTGAGCTTCCTTTTTCGTACTGACAACCTTTGCCACTTCATTTACTAGATCACTTTTGTTCATCTGTTTTCTCCTTTCATAAAATTTCTTATTTGTAATTAATTACTATTTTTCTCAAATAGGTATTCAATCGCCAGAATTGACGGTACTTCGACAAAGGTGACAATATTTTCTGGGAGTTCCCCTGCCTATCCAATGCAAATTCATCACATGCTTTGTGCCACATTTCGGGCAGATACACTCCACTTTCATTTTTGCATCATCTATCGTATCATCAAATTCTTCTTTTTTATTTAATTCCGATTGAGGTTTTTGAGTCTGGTTTAATCTTTCATCAGAATTGGATAGAACCATTTTTTAAAAACTCCCTTTTTGGATCACACCCTTGTGTCAATTTATTTGTCTACTGGGATAAATGTTTAATGTCACATTAAAATGCCTGAAATCCGAACCTATCGTTTGCGGTGAATTTTACAACATATATTATGCTCCAATAATTTTCTCTAATTGTTCCTGTTTGGTTTTACATCGTATACATCTTCTGGCTACAGGCCTGGCCTTTAAGCGCCCAATTGATATATCCTCACCACAATCTTCGCAGATTCCATATTCACCGTTTTCGATATCCTCTAATGATTCTTTAATTTTTTTTATCAGCATGCTTTCTCGGTCGCGAATACGAAGCGTGGTGCTTCTGTTAGACTCAAAAGAGGCTTTGTCTAAAGGATCCGGCATATTATCCCCTTCTTCTGACAAGCTTTCAACGGTAACATCAGCGTGATCTAGAAGCTCATCTAACCATTGCGTGAGTAGATCTTTAAAAAAGGATAGATACTTTTCTTCCATTTCCGAATTCCTTCTTACTTTTCAATTTAAATCATTATTATTTAAGAAATATTTCAAGATATCTTAAGATTTTACTTAGGATTCAAGCAGGTCAACGAGTATTGATATTTAGTGCCGAACTATTGATAATATATCCTCGTTTTTTGAAAAATAATTGCTGCGCCAAAGGTTTGGATTAGCATTTCTAATTGTTCCAATTCTTAGCGCAGCGAGCACAAATTATTTTTGATCGGGGTAAATTAAAAGAAGTTGAAGCTAAAATTAATACTTTTTAGTACATGTCCTCATCCATTTCCGGCATTTCCGGTTTCTTTTTCTTCTCCGGTTTTTCAGTGATCAGAGCTTCGGTGGTAATCATCAGCCCGGCCACCGATGCGGCGTTTTGCAGGGCTAGCCGGACCACTTTGGTCGGATCGATCACCCCGGCGGTCACAAGGTTCTCATACTTTTCGGTTTCGGCGTTGAAACCGAAATCATCTTTGCCGTCCATCACTTTTCGCAATACCACCGAGCCCTCGTAGCCGGCATTGATGGCGATGTATTTTAGGGGCTCACCAAGTGCCTTTTTCAAAAGATTGATTCCATTTTTCTCCTCCCCGGATACCTCGACACAGACGATGCCCTCCTCAACAGCCGCGCGGGTCGCATTCAGAGCGTCTTCCACCCGGGCTTTTTTCTCTTTCATTTCGGTTTCCGTGGCCGCTCCGATGCTGATCACGGCCACCCCGCCCACCAGCTTGGCCAGGCGCTCCTGCAGCTTTTCGCGATCATAGTCGGAAGTGGTTTCCTCAATTTGCGCCCGAAGCTGTCGGACACGGCCCTCGATCTCGGCTTTTTTCCCGGCACCTTCTACGATGGTGGTGTTGTCCTTGTCGATCTTAATTTTTTTACAGCGGCCAAGATCATTGGTGGTCACATTTTCCAGCTTGATGCCCATGTCTTCGGAAATCACCTGGCCCCCGCACAGCACCGCAATATCTCCCAACATCGCCTTGCGCCGGTCACCGAAGCCGGGAGCCTTAACCGCCGCTATCTTCAATGTTCCGCGAAGTCTGTTCACCACCAGGGTCGCCAGGGCTTCGCCTTCCACGTCCTCGGCAATGATCAGCATGGCTTTTCCCTTCTTGGCGACTTCCTCTAAAAGCGGCAGCAAATCTTTCATGCTGCTGATCTTTTTCTCATGCAGCAGAATATAAGGATCTTCGAGGTTTACCTCCATTTTTTCAGCGTCAGTAACAAAATAGGGAGACAAATAACCACGATCAAACTGCATGCCTTCCACAATTTCCAGGGTGGTTTCCATGCTTTTGGCTTCTTCCACGGTGATGACCCCCTCTTTTCCTACCTTTTCCATGGCCTCGGATATGAGGTTGCCCACCATGGGATCGTTGTTGGCCGATATCGTGCCGACTTGCGCTATTTCGGTCTTATCCCGGGTGGGTTTGGATAGCTTTTTCAGCTCATCCACCACTGCCGCAACGCCTTTATCTATTCCACGTTTAATCGCCATGGGGTTGGCACCGGCAGCCACCAGTTTTTGACCTTCCCGATAAATGGCCCGGGCCAGAACCGTAGCGGTGGTGGTGCCGTCGCCGGCCATATCACTGGTTTTGCTGGCAACTTCTTTGACCATCCTGGCTCCAATATTTTCGAATTTATCAACTAGATCTATTTCCTTGGCAACCGTGACACCGTCTTTGGTAACAACGGGTGAACCCCACGATTTTTCCAGAACAACATTTCTGCCTTTCGGTCCCAAGGTCACCTCAACGGCATCGGCAAGCGTGTTGACGCCTTTCAGGAGACGTTCCCTGGCTCTCACATTATATGCAATCATTTTTGCAGCCATTTCAATCACCTCCAGTTATTCAAAAATGGACAAAATATCGTCCTCGCGCATAAAAACTTGTTCAACATTGTCAATCTTAATTTCGGTTCCTGCATAATTTTATCTCTGGATAAAGTGCGAAACTGGAAAGATATTTCCTCTCAGTATCATACATTGTTCGTTCCTCCTAAAATTCAAAATTATATCTAACTTTATTGTATAAATTCCGTTTGCGGTTTTTATGTATTTTTCCCGTTTTGAAATCCTTTATTCGAAATTTTTCTTTGCGACGCATCGGACTGTGCTTGGGCGCATTTAAATCGGGGCCGGAGTAATCTTCAGATTCATCAAATGAATATTCTAATTCGTCTCTATTCCGGAAATACGTTTCTTTTTTCATCATGTTCCTCTTTCAGGAGACTTGAATGATTTATAACCGTTCACGTTGTTGGGTTCAAAGCGTTTTTAAATTTGACCGCTTTCGCTGATTCCGATGTTTTTATGCACAAACTTGCCCATCCCATATTGGTGGAGAAGATTGGTTAACGGGATGGGTGGGCTGAGGCGCATGTCTAATTTCGCTAAAAGAATGAGCGCACATCATCACGATTATCACAAAGCAACTGTTGTGCCAATTTGATAACATGCTGATATTAATATTAATATTAATATTATGAGGCAAAAATAGGGAACCGGTTGTTCCGAAATCAGCGGCGAAACACGAACATGCGCGGGCAATAGGATAAGTTATTATCTAAGCTTTTGGAATAATTAATAATAAAATCGGAATCTTAAATTCCGGTTTTATATCAGGTAGGAATTAAAAGTTCCTGAAGGCTGAACCGTTTTTTCATTCAGCAGCGGTTATGACTTCATAAATCTGTTTGCCGATAGCGGATGGGGAATAGACTTTTCCCACCACTTTTTTGTTGATGGCGATAATTTTCTTTCTTTTGTCCGGGTCCAGAAGCCTGAGGGTTGCCCTGATGGGCGTTTCGTTGCGTTCAATCACTTTGTCAACAAAATCTGGTTCTGCAAGACGCAGGATCTTTTCAAGTCGCTCCTGCAAGGCCTGTTCGGGTAACACCTTTGATTTGCCGATGTCTTTGAAATCCTTTCCATTGACGAGCAAAACCGTGTAGAGATGACCCAGTTTCATTCCCTTTGCCTGGAAATCGGGTGTAATAAAGGGAATACTTCTGCCGATAACGGGTCTGTCTAAAATCCAGGGCTCGATGTACGCAAAACCAAACCCCTCCAGCACGCTGGTGGTAATGATCAGGTCAGCCACCCGGACCATATCACCCACCCCGTAGCGCTCAATTTTCGTCGGATCCTGAGAATCGGTCTCACGCTCCAGGGCCACCAGATTATTGAAGCCGATCGATACCGGAAGCCGATGCTTGCTGACAAATTCGAGCAACTGATCCGTATAGCGGGCATCGTCACCGCTCTCCGGTTTGAGGCTGACCAACAGGTGAAATTTCCCTTCAATGAAGCATGTTTTTTTGGTTGTATTCCCATCAGACAGGCAGTTTAGTAAACAGGTAAAGAAGATGGCCTCCTCCACGTTTTTGCGCCGCACACAACGGACCGGGTATAGGATAAAGCGAACAGATGAATCCAGATTTTCTCGGCGAATAATTTTGGTCCTGAGCTCGTCGGTTCTGTCATCCGGCGGAATCATTGCGCTGTCCACGGAATTCGGGATGTAAAAGACGTTGTTTTCCTCAATGCCGTGCTCAATGAGCCTTGATCGATCATAGCGGTTAATGGCGATGTATTTGATATTCGGAGATGCAGGGTAGAGAACACTGTGCCAGTCTGGCACCACGCCAAAACGAAATTCATGGAACTTTTTAACGTTGCGGAAAAAATGGGGACGCTGCTGGACAAAATCGTGCACCCGGTAGATGAACTTTTTCTTAATTCCCGATGTATGACAGTAGTGGGAGTAGAGGTAAAACCCGTAAGTAACCGATGGATCGATCCCAATACCGAGGTTTTCTATAAGAATGACATCCATGTCTGCCAATTTCGCATCGAGGATTTCAGCCAGATTTGTACCCTGCCACACGTAGTCATGCACCTGTTGATCGGCGATTGATTTTTCCACCCGGCTTCTCATTTTCGCTTCAGTGTGAAACTCGTCGATATTGAGGTACTCCAGGCTACCCTGAATAGGCTCTAAGAAATCCTGATAATCCGGGGACAGCTTTCCAAAAAGGGTGATTTTCAAACCGGGATCGATTCGCCGCAGCGCCCGAACATTTCGTGAAATAACGGTATTCACACCGTCTTGAAAACCGATACCATAATGGCCTATGCCCAGATGCAGCTTTTTATTCATGTGGTTTCTCTCTTATCCTGTCTCGTTCAACCATTATAATATGGCTTCAGCGATCAAGTCCCGTCTACCTTGTTTCATTCGCTCGATCGCCTTTTTATATACCTGCATGTGTTTTTTCGCTGTGATCGACCAGCTGATTTTCTTTTTTACATATGCTCTTGCTCGCTGGGCGTACCTTTGGCGCATAGCTGTATTGCCCATGATCATTAAAATTGCCCGTTTGAGCTCTTCACTGTCTCCCGGTGAAACGGGGATCGCGGCGCCGCTGGACTCTGCTTCAGCCTTCAACCCTTCAAGGCCCGACACCACAGCCGGTACACCGAGTGAAAAACTGTGTGCGAGATTCCCGCTTTGCGAAGCAAAGGTATAGGGCATCACCATCAGATCGAAGGCAGCCATGATGCTGTTGTATTCCTCAGGAGTGAAGCTACCCTGCACGACTTTTATTCGATCGTTGTGGACGCATTGCTTGACAAGATTGAGCAGTTTTTTCTTGTAATCAATCTGGTTGGGATCTCCTCGCCGTGCATCCCCGGCGAGCACCAGCAAGGTATTATCGCCCAGTTCACCAGTCAGATCATCCCAGATTTCAAGCACCCGATCAAAGCCCTTCGTCTGGGTGAACCAACCGATCATTCCCAGCACGAGTTTGCCCTCCATCCCAAGTTTTTTTTTGGCTTGCCTCTTTGAGATCAATGCCCCCGCTGCCGCTCCATGCGGGATGATATACACATTGTTAATAATGCGCCCCAGATTGGCATGCAGGTTCATCCATTGATACTCGGCATGAACGATACCAGCCTGGACCAGGCGCTGTATGACATCCATGTACAGACGGATCATGGGATTGAGCCGTGAGTAGACCGAATGGTAGGTGATCACTGCCGGATATTTTCCTTGAACCTGCAGTCTGAACAAAAACCGAAAAAGCCCCGATGCGTGATCCGCAGAAGTCTGGTAAAGTCCGAATTCATGCTGGATGTGAACGGCATCGGGATTTATTTTTTGAATGCTATCGTACACCGCCTCATCCCATCCGGGCACCTCGGTGTTCATCACCGGATAGACGTTTTTTTCTCCCGGTCTCCCGCCATCAGGATGGCAGATGACGTGAATATCATTTTGGGCTTTTCGCAGCGCCGTAATGAGTTCCTCCGAGTAGGTGGCGATTCCGCATGGCCGCGGAGGCCAGCTTGATAGCCATGCAATTTTCATTTTGTTACTCCTTTCCTGAATCAGGTATATCACCCACGGTAGGTAGAATGTAACAAGGATGATAGGCAAACTTTTGCAAATCCTCTTTGGCGGTTACTCCGCTGAGAACCAATACGGTATCAATCTCAGAATGAATACCCATCTGCAGGCCTCTTCACTTGGTAGGAGATTAAGCAAAATGCTTTTATAGAGTCAATCCAATTTGAAGTTATGCTCGCGTGTTGCGAATGAAAACAATTATAGTTGTTGGATGTCGTCACATTATCTTTTATCTTTTTCGTTAAGCATTGTTGGAACACAGATTTAAGATATCGTCAAGTTTTGCTTCTGCTACCGCGATGCAGGTGTCTGCAGCGCCGTAGTACATTTTAAGGGTGTTGTCGGATTCCAGGATTATTCCGCAGGGAAAGACAACATTCGGCACATCTCCGGTGCGCTCGTATAATTCCTCGGGTCCGAAAATAAAATGCTCGGTGTAACCAATGACCCGGGATGGATCGTTCAGATCCAGTAGCATGGCACCGACGCGATAAAGCCGCCCGGAGGCAGTTTCGCGAACGCCATGATAAAGGGTGAACCAGCCGCGCTCGGTTTTAAGCGGCGGTGTGGAAATCCCCAACTTGGAAGGTCCCCAGCCCGGTTCGGGGCCCAGAATCGCCCTGGCTCGGCCCCAGTGAATCAGATCTTTGGAATAGGTAATCCAGATGGCGCCCATCTGACCGCCCATCCCTCCGGGACGATCGATCATCACATAATCGCCTTCAATTTTTTCAGGGAAAAGAATGGCATCTTTGTTATCGACTTCAGTGGCCAGGCTGATACGTTCGAAAGATATGAAATCCTGCGTACGGCCGATTCCGACACGCGGCCCAAATGGTCCGTACGCCGTATAGGTGATGTAATACGCATCTTTGATAAAAGTGATGCGTGGATCTTCAAGACCAAAGCGTTCATAAGGCTCATAATAGGAATCATCTGACGGTGTAACCCATGGCTGAGAATCCACGTTAAATCGATAACCGTCGTCCGAGCGTGCCAGAGTCAGGTGACTATGGCCCTTAAGATCTTCGATCCGCAATAGCATGAGATACTGATTTTGATATGTGCAAACAGCTGCGTTAAATACTGTGTTGCATGGATAGGGCACGTCATCGCTGCTCAGGATCGGGTTCTTTTTATACCGCTTGAAGGGGTAAAGCTTATTCATTGGTCATCTTCCTGCCGGTTCTCCAGTCATTTAAGAATGCACTGAATTCTATTTTGGGGATATCAAACATTTTATGGTAAATCTTCAGATACACGATGGTGGTATTCACCAAAGAAATTTTGGTTTCCACAAATACCCATAGTTTTTATATTTGTCAAAGATAAAAAGAAAATTGGAGGGATTGAATCAGAACATTAAATTCCGTTTTTTTTAGAATGGTTGCACGGTGACGGTGACAAGGAGGTTTATAAGAAATATATGCAGTCTGCGATTATAAGGTTCATAGGTTTAAGTTTTCAAGCGAATGTTCAACCAACATGCTTACTGGTCGATTTTCTTTTTGTTAAGACGAGTTATTTTAATGATTTTTTTTCCACCTTTGTTTTTAAGAACACCACTGACTTCTACTTCTTGCCTTAGAAAAGGCCTCAGCTTGATAGCTTTTTCATCATCCTCGATAAAGTACTCCTCCTCTTTATGGGTTGCAATTGCCATCCCAACAACATTTCCTTTTGCATCCCAACTTACAGGAATAATTATGCCGCTAATATTGATCATTGCGCTTCTTTAATTCGAAAATTAGATACTGATGATGAACTGGGAAAATGCAACTGTTGTGCCAATGGCGCAACTAGCTGAAATCATATTTTTATCTGATTTTGCCGCAATGATGGTCGGAACTATGAATTCCCAATTTTCTCAAAAGGCAGGAAATATCCTTGGAAGGAAGTTGCGAAATAATAACAATACACTTCAATTTTAAGGAACATTAAAACAGGAAATGCGGATTCCGAAATTGGTCAGTCTCGGAATCAAAAGTTCTGACTCGAACGCTAAGGTAATTTGAACTTCTCTTTTTTTAATCCATACTTGTTCATTAATTTGTTTAACTGGCGGGTACTTATGCCTGCCTCTGCGGCAGAATCACTGATTCGCCCTTTGTTTCGGGTCAGGACATCCTTCAGATAATTTCTCTCGATCTCCTCTGTGCCGCGTTGCCTTGCCTCTGATAATGTCATTGAATTATTTGTAGGAATGAAAACCCGGGTCGTTTTGGAATCGAACAAGTCATTTGGAAAGCTCTCCTGGGTTAAGATGGATGATGACTCCAGAATGTACGCTCTTTCAATTAGATTTTCCAATTCCCGGATATTGCCCGGCCAAATATATGCCTTGAAGGCATTAATAACATTGGGATGTATACCATTAATTTCTTTTGATGAAAATTGGATCAGCTTTTTCAAAATTGAATTACTTAAAGACGGGATATCCTCTTTTCTATCCCTCAGGGCAGGAATTTCAATGGGAAAAACATTGAGTCGATAATAAAGATCTTTTCTAAATTGGCTGTCATCACACATTTGCTTTAAATCGACATTGCTGGCTGCAATGACCCTGATATCTGCTTCCAGGGTTTCTTCCCCCCCAACCCGCTGGAATGTTCCATCTTGCAGAATCTGCAACAGTTTGATCTGGGCTGTGGGCGTGATGGTGCCGATTTCATCCAAAAAAATAGTGCCCCCTTTGGCAATTTCAAATTTGCCTAGCTTCCTACGCACAGCTCCGGTGAAGGCCCCCTTTTCATGGCCGAAAAGCTCGCTTTCCAATAGCGTGTCCGGGATGGCCCCACAGTGAACGCTGATGAATTGAGCATTTTTGCGATTGCTGTGCTGATGAATGAGTTTTGCCATCACATTTTTGCCGGTCCCGGTCTCACCCAAAAGCAGCACGGTACTTTTTGTAGGAGATACAGAGCGAATTTTACTGAATACCTTTTTCATTAAATCGCTTTTGGTTTGAATGAGCTCAAGTGAATCGACATGCCAGAATTTATCCCGCAAATAGTCCAACTCGTATTCCATAATTACGCTTTCTTTGATGACCTCGGATACGTGCTTCACTTCTTCAGGATCAATGGGATAAGTCAGATAATTTCTGGCTCCGGCTTTTACGGCCATTACCGCCTTCCGCAGATCAATCTGATCGGCTATGACAATGATTTCAATTGATGGATATTGATTCCAGAATAGCTGCAATGCTTCTTTGTAATTTTCGTTAGAGATATCTTTTAAGAGAATATCCAAATCGATAAATATAAGGTCATATAGATTCTTCTGAAGAAAATTTAGCGCAATATCTTTTGTCGATGCGTTCTCTATTCTATGGCCTTTACGCAAACAGGAACTGATTGTGTGAAATGTATCTTTTCGCGCTGATGTCACCAGAACAGACCTCATGAAAGCCTCCATGAGAATAATTAGGATTCGGGCGATTTTTCGAACGCCCAATATATAAAGCTTTGTAGAAATTTAGCAAAGAAGATTGTACCTTTTTTTTACAAGTTTTGACAATTAAAAACAAATAGTTCATACAGAAAATATGAATCTTGAATTCTTGATTTTGCGTTTTCGGAAATTTGATTTCTTGATTCATAATTCCAATAATTGTAAAGTGTTATATTGGAAAACATGGAGATTGAAGTTGAATTTTTGAAAACAAATCAAAAAATTCGGAACTCAAACTTCCTAAAGATATATTGTCCCAAAAAATTATAATATATTTCAGTAGTTTATAAAATTGGCACATGGGTTGCTTAATAATTAAGCGTGCAAAATAGCAAAACATGAAAAGTAAAATCGTAACGGAATTTTGTTTAGATCAAGCTTTATTAACCTGTATCTTCATAACGGTGGCTCTCATAAGGTGAGCCACTCTTTTATTTCAGATTTAACCCATGAAAAGAAAAGACCACCATCATCTCAATTTACTTTGTAATGTTAGTGAGCTTGCCGCGCTGCTTGCGGGAAGTGAAAACATCGAAAACTTCCTCCAGCGAACCGTCGAAATGGTTGCCCGGCATATGAACGCAAATCTATGCTCCATATATTTGCTTGATGAGAAATCGAACGAGCTGATACTTAAGGCCTCCGTCGGATTGAATCCAGAAGCTATCGTTAAGATACGCCTTAAAATTGGGGAAGGATTGGTCGGTACGACCTTGGAAAAACTAAAGCCGGTGAAAGAAGGACTCGCCAGCCGTCATCCTGGATTTAAATATTTTAGTGAGACCTGCGAGGATTCCTTTGGGTATAGGAATCCGGGCCCTCAGTATTTACCCAAAATTTTTGCCTGCTGTTCAAAAAATAATCTGAAATCTCAAGCTTTCTGACGCTAAATCTTATGCTGAACAGCTGCTTGCGAAAGATTCCCTCAAGGGCACAGGAGAAGTATTGCAACGTTTAACAAGGACATTTGGTTTTAATGAAACGGGATGGAGAGTTAAGTATGATCAATGATGATAAACCTTTCAATTTGATCGACGGTGCCACCGGTGAAGCGATCGCGGTTGTTCGGGAAGTGGAAAATCAGCGCAGGATTTCATCTGACCCGGATATACCTTTGGAGCAGCGCCTCGAGGCTTATGAGGATATATTCGATTCAGAGGTTGGCGACACGGTGCTGGTGAGGGCACGCAACATAGAACGCGAGGTCGGCTTGCGCCAGATCTATTTAAAATTCGAGGGGGGCAATCCCACCGGTACCCAGAAAGATCGCATAGCTTTCGCCCAGTCCATGGACGCCTTGCGGCGGGGGTATGATACCATCACGGTGGCAACCTGCGGAAATTATGGTGTAGCCATCGCTTTAGCTGCCAGTTTTGCCGGGCTTCGGAGTCGAATCTACATTCCCGAAAATTACCATGCCGACAGGGTAAAAGAAATGACCGATTTAGGGGCGGCAATTATTCGAATAAAAGGTGATTATGAGCAGTCCGTCGAAGTATCTTCCGGAGAGGCACATAAACATGATTTTTATGATGCCAATCCCGGAGGAGACAACATGTTGACCCAGATGCGGGCATACGGCCAAATCGCCTATGAAATCTATGACGAGCTGCGCGATGCCCCTTTAGCCGTCGCAGTGCCTGTCTCCAACGGGACAACGCTGGCCGGAATTTACAGGGGATTTTTAAGCCTTTACCGGCGGGGCAAAATTTCGCGCATGCCGCGTATCGTTGCCGGATCTTCATTTCGCAAAAATCCAATTGTTCAGGCTTACTTATACAACACCCCGTCATGTGAAGATCTTAATCCCCAAAAAATCCATGAGACCAGCATAAACGAGCCGCTGATTAACTGGCATTCCATCGACGGTGATCATGCCCTCAATGCCATCCGGCAAAGCGGGGGGTGGGCTTCTGATGCATCCGACAAAGCCATGCGCACCTATGCGCGCCTCATTCGTGAAAAGGAGGGCCTGCAGGTACTTCCGGCATCTACTGCCGGTTTGATTGCGGTGATGGACAGGCACTCAAAGGAATCGTTGCCGGGTGATCGGTACGTTGTCGTATTAACCGGGAGAAAATCATGATGTCATTACCGGATGGAAATGCAATTGTTTATTGCGAGGGGATGTTCAACACCCTCAATGGTAAAACCGCCCACGGGTTGGTGCGGTTTACAAAACGGTATCGAGTTCTTTCTGTCATAGATTCTCGCTATGCCGGCCAGGATGCCGCTGAAGTATTAGATGGTAAAGCTAAAAATATTCCAATATTTGCCTCCCTGGATCAAGCGGTGCGGATGGCTGCCAGCAGTAATCGACCGGCCACGCATTTCGTTGTCGGTTTGGCTCCTGACGGCGGCCGCCTTCCTTTAAAAGCACGACAGGATGTAAGTGATGCCATCGTTTTCGGGTTAAATTTGGATTGTGGATTACACGATTTTTTGTCCGAAGATCCTGTTATGATGCAGAGGGCAGCTGAGAAAGGCGTCACTATACGAGACATCCGCAAGCCCCCACCTGTCCATCAGCTACACTTTTTCAACGGAAAGATCGAAGAGGTTAAGGCACTGAAAATTGCCGTATTGGGAACCGATTCGGCGATAGGCAAACGCACCACCGCCTGGTTGATTTTAAAAGGTTTTCAACAGGAAGGCATTCCGGCGGAAATGATCGGAACCGGGCAAACTGCCTGGATGCAGGGAGCGCGGTATTGTATCATCATGGATTCCCTAATTAATGATTTCGTTGCCGGTGAGATTGAACATGCTGTGTGGACGGCCTGGAATGAAGAACAACCGGAGGTCATCGTCATTGAAGGGCAGGGGAGCTTGATGAATCCGGCATATCCCGGGGGATTCGAGATCTTGGCTGCCGGTCGTCCCGACATCATCGTTTTGCAGCACGCACCCGCCCGCAAAGAATACGACGGCTTCCCTGGCTATCGCATCCAGCCTCTGGCGCAACAGATAGAGGCCATCGAGTTGCTCTCTGGAAAACCCGTGGTGGCGGTGGCAATCAACCACGAAAATTTGCCGGACGAACAAATCCCATTGATGTGCGATGCCATCGAACAGGCCGTCGGCCTGCAGGCTTTCGATGTACTCAGAGACGGACCGGACGGATTGGTTAATCTCCTGGCGACGTATTTAAAGAATAGGAAGCAATAACCTGTTTTATCTCATCGTGGTTGGAAGCCGCTCCCACGATTGCCGACAAACAACAGAGGACTGGTATCTGTGGGAGCGGCTTCCAGCCGCGCTGAAGAGCGGAATTGTGCCCGGTTGGGTTCAACCTTCATGCAAAGACTCAGGGGTAATTCGAAGGAAAGAGAGCATGCCTGATAAAATAGAAAAACAAAGCAAAAATAAAAAGAAATTTTCAAAGGCCTCAACGGATATTCTGTCCATTCTAAGGGTATTCGATCGCCTGGAAGTCGGCCCCATAAAGCTGGAGCCCAGACGAATGATGGCACCGTATCGATTGTTTTGGGATGGCAAAGAAGACCAAACAGAGCTCATTTACAACTACGAGGAGTCCGTTTTCGATCCCGACGAGCCGGAGTCTCAGAATCTGGCGGATATGATTGCCGCCCAGGTAGCGATAAACTATGGTTTGTTTTGTAACGCTATTGTTTTTCACGGCGCTTACGATGATATCGACCGCCGGTTTATTCGAGACATGGCGGAAAATACGGCCCGGGAAATTTATGTTAAAAAATTCCTGGAACCCAACCCGTTTCTGGTGAGCTCCGCCGCCGGTCTGGCGCCTCAAAGACGGCAGAAGTATCTGTGGGCCGGGCTGCAATTTCCGGACGCGCTGCGGAGTAAAACGAAATCCGCATGGCAGCTCTGGTCAACCCACAGAGACAAACACTGTGTTCTTTCAAGCGGTGGCAAAGACAGCTTATTGAGCTATGGACTGTTGAACGAAATTAGCCGTGAGGTTCATCCGATTTTTGTCAATGAATCCGGCCGGCACTGGTTTACAGCACTCAATGCCTATCGCCATTTCAAAGCTAACGTGCCCAATACCGCCCGTGTTTGGGTGAACTCCGATCGGTTGTTTTCCTGGATGCTGCAGCGCATGCCATTCATTCGTAAGGATTTTGCTGCCCTGCGCTCCGATGAGTATCCCATCCGGTTGTGGACAGTCGCCGTTTTTTTATTCGGCGTTTTGCCGTTGATGCGCAAAAGAGGCATCGGTCGCTTGCTCATCGGCGATGAGTTCGACACCTCAGTCCGCAAAACCAGACACGGAATCACCCATTACGATGGTTTATTCGATCAAAGCATCTATTTCGATCAAACCATCACAAACTATTTTATGCGCAAAGGATGGGCGATCAGCCAGTTTTCCATTTTGCGGCCGTTGTCGGAGCTTCTCATCGAAAAGATTCTGGCCTTGCGATATCCTCGACTGCAGCAACATCAAACCTCCTGTCATGCCGCCCACAAAGAAGAGAATCGCATCTATCCCTGCGGCAAGTGTGAGAAATGTCGCCGAATTGTCAGCATGCTTTTGGCGCTTGAAGTCGATCCGGCCCACTGTGGCTACCGAGCGTCTCAAGTTGAAAACGCATTGACAGGATTTATCAAAAAGGGTGTCGCCCAGGAAGCCGCCGGAGTGCGCCAGCTAGGTTTCATGCTGATGCAGAAGGGGTTGATCGATGTACCCCAAAATCGGAAGAAAATGTTCAGCGAGCAACCGGAAGTCTCGAATCTGCGGTATGATCCCAAAGTTTCGCCGATGAATTCCATACCGGTTGATTTACGGATACCCCTGCTGCGGATTTTTATGCAATATGCGGACGGGGCCATGCGCCGCATCGGGAAAAACTGGACGACGTTTGATCCCTTTAGCGATTCCAGTCTGTATCAACCGTTTGCCTTTGAGCTCGATATAAAAGGGCAGAACCTTATTCCGAAAGAGACGGATCACGCAATGGATCGGCAGCGGTATTTGTGGGGAGAACTCACCTGGCCGGAAGCCCAGGAACGCTTCCAGCAAGTGGACATCGCCCTGCTGCCGGTGGGGTCCATTGAGCAGCACGGGCCGCATCTGCCCCTGGACACCGACGCCTTTGATGCAAATTATCTTGCGCTACGGGTTGCGGAGGCCTGCAGCGACCCCAAACCGCTGGTGCTTCCGAACATACCGTACGGTGTTTCCTACCACCACGATGAGTTTAAGGGGACCGTCAGTATTTCTAACAATACGCTTGCCCAACTGATTTATGACATCGGCATCAGCATATCCCGCAACGGCATCAAGAAACTGGTGGTTATCAATGGACATGGTGGGAACAGTCCGGCCCTGAATTATGCCGCCCAAATGATCAATCGCGACGCGCATATTTTCGTGTGCGTGGACACCGGGGAAACCAGCGATGTGGATATTTACTCGCTGGTGGAGACGCCCAACGATGTGCATGCCGGAGAAATTGAAACCAGCGCCGCTCTGGCGGTGCGGCCCCATCTGGTCAAAATGGATCAGGCCCGCAGGGAAGTGCCGGAGTTTTCCAGCCGGTATCTGGACTTTACCTCCAAGCGCGGCGTTTTATGGTACGCCTATACCCGCAAAATTTCTCACAGCGGGGTGATGGGAGACCCGACCAAAGCCAGTGCCGAGAAAGGTAAAAAAATCTGGGAGATCATGATTACTCATCTGGTTGCGCTGGTTGAAGATTTGAAATCCATGACGCTGCAAGAAATCCACCACCGAAATTTTTGAGCGATGAGAATCACACATTTGGAAGCCTGGCCGATTGAAATGCAATTGGCAGAATCTTACACCATTGCCTATGAGCGCATTGATTCGACGACCAACGTACTTTTACGAATTGAAACCGACAAAGGCTTGGTCGGATACGGATGCGCAGCACCGGACGCTCATGTTACCGGCGAAACACCGGAGACGGTGTTGCAAATTTGCAGCAATGTTATTGAGCCGGCTTTGCAAAAAGCAGACCCGTTGAGGCTGGCAATGTTGATTGAAAAGCTGAAGCCGATTTTACTTAGCAATCCATCAGCTATGGCCATGGTGGATATGGCATTGCATGACATCCTCGGCAAGGTTGCAGGACTTCCCGTTTATATATTGTTGGGTGGTTTTCGAACTCGTATGAAGACCAGCATTACGATCGGGATCTTGCCCTTGGCGGAAACCGTTGTCAAAGCCAAAGATTATGTTGCCAGGGGTTTCACATCTCTGAAGATTAAGGGCGGGGCCGATGTGGAGGCCGACATCGAACGGGTGATAGACGTCAGGAAGACTGTCGGCGAACGGATTGAGTTGCGATTCGACGCCAATCAAGGATATACCGAAACGGAGGCACTGCGTTTTGTCGAAAAAGTCCGTCCGGCCAAATTGGCGCTCATCGAGCAGCCAACGCACAGGGGCGATCTCGGCCTGTTGGGGCGAATTACCGATGAAGTGCCGATTCCCGTGATGGCTGATGAAAGTTTAATGAGCCTGCGGGATGCCTTTCGATTGGCCAGGCGCGATCTGGTGGATATGGTCAACATTAAGCTGATGAAGGTTGGTGGGATAACCGAGGCGATGCGAATCAACGCCGTTGCCCGGGCGGCAAATCTAGAAGTAATGGTGGGGTGCATGGATGAAGCGGCGCTGGCCATCGCAGCCGGTTTGCATTTTGCACTTGCACGTCCCAATGTTGAATATGCGGATTTAGACGGCCATCTGGATTTATTGGAAGATCCCTCCGCCGGTGCGGTAATATTGAAAAACGGCTACTTGTATCCAACCGGCAAACCCGGCTTGGGTTTTGACTTAAAAGCCGCGTAAATTCATTGATCCTGATCTTAACGGGCTGTTGCCTTAAGCCCTTTAAAATACCATAGAAAGGAACTACGCAAATTATATTACCAACTAAATTGTTAAGGATACCATACGAGATGGGCATGACAAAAATACCGATCCTGGATTTAATCCGTGGAATTCGAATGAAACTGGTTTTAAAAATTTTGTGGAATCTGTTGCTGATTTTTGCGGGCAGCGTTCTTTGCGCGGCTGCATTAAAAGGGATTCTTGTTCCCAAACAGTTTTTAGCAGGCGGACTTACCGGATTATCCCTTCTGGTTCATTATGCCCTACCCTCCTTGCCTTTAGGGTTGATCTATTTCATATTGAACATCCCTTTGTTTGTCATTGGATGGCGGTTTATCGGGAGACGGTTTTGTCTTTACAGTTTAACCGGCGTAGTTATCTTTTCGTCGGTTATCTTCTTTCCTTACCCTGCTTTTCCCATTCAAGACATGATTCTCAGTGCCATTACAGCAGGAATTATCACTGGTGCAGGGTCAGGTATGATCCTGCGATCATTAGGGTCTGCCGGGGGCCTGGATATACTGACGGTTTTTCTTTACAAAAAATTTTTAATTCGGCCGGGCATGTTCGTTTTAGCCTTCAATGCGGCTTTAATGATTGCAGCGGTTTTGCGCATTCCTCTGGAAATGGTGTTATATACCTTGATTTATCTTTACGTGAGCACTCAGTTTATGAACTTTGTTCTTATCGGTCTCAGTCAGCGGAAGGCTTTGATGATCATCTCTCCCAAATGGAAAGAAATTTCCCAGGAAATTATGGATCGATTGCAAAGAGGCGTAACCGTTGTAAGGGGTGAAGGTGGATACACGGGCAAGCAGTTGCAAATTCTTTAGATTTTCGATAATTGAGGACAGGGAGGCAATCGACTTTGAACAACTTACAGCCACTTCAGGTAAAGCGCAAAAGGCAAAGATTTGTACCGGATTCTTCCCGGGTGATAACACGATTCTTTGGTCCGGGTAGTCGAAAACACCAGAAGAATATTATCAAGCGTGTGCTATCTTTACCCGAGGAAAAGTGCGGGCAAATTTTGCAATCCGTTCTGCGTGATTTTTCCGACCGGCACATGAATCTCGAAGGGGCATTAATGCGCCACTATGAGAGAATTGAAGTTTTGATCGACAATCCTACAAACTTATCCCGGGAACGTAAATTGTTGTTGGGATCTTTTTTCACCAAGGAATACTCGATAGAATCGGTTGCCTGCTTTAATCCCTCCATTGTTCAGCACCCCAATCAAGACGATCTGCCCAAAGGCTCCCTTCGAGTAATTTTCAGTTTCCGCGCCGTCGGAGAAGGACATATTTCTTCTTTAACCTTTCGCAGCGGTGCACTGGATAAAAATGGCCACTTGATGATGGGATCGGTCAGCGCTTTCGTGGAAACACCGGAGGTGACGCTAAATCCTACTTATGATAAAAGAGTTTTTCTTATGATCCTAAAAGATGAGCTCGAATGTGATGACATTATCTATCCAATTTTCGATACGCTCCCGGATAAATTCCAATTCACCGAATTGAAGGATCGGATCGAAGAATTTTCCCAAGATCAACCATTCACCAGCGAGCGTCGGGAGACGATCGAAATGATATTTTGGGTGGCTCGATCCAATTTCGTGCAGAGATTTCGCCCTGAAAGCCGTCTTTCCGAACGCGTGATCTTTCCTACTGGCAGAAACGAAAGCAACGGTATCGAAGACGCCCGGTTTGTGCGTTTTGTCGATGATGACGGGGACGCGCGATACTACGCCACGTTCACGGCCTACAACGGACGCAACATTTTGCCCATGCTGCTGGAGACCCGGGATTTCCTGAAATTTAAAATGCTGACCCTTAATGGAGATGCCGTTCGGGATAAAGGCATGGCACTGTTTCCCCGTAAAATTAACGGTAAGTATATGATGATTTCCCGGCAGGACGGCGAAAATTTATACATCATGTCTTCCGATCACGTTCATTTCTGGGAGAACACCCAAATTTTAAAGAGACCGCAATATTCCTGGGAGTTTGTTCAAATTGGAAACTGCGGCTCTCCCCTGGAAACCGAAGACGGTTGGTTGCTGTTGACCCACGGCGTTGGTGCCATGCGAAAATATTGCATCGGGGCGTTACTGCTGGATTTGAGAGATCCTTCAAATGTCATCGGGCAGTTGGACGAGCCGATCATCATACCCAATGAATACGAACGGGAGGGTTATGTCCCCAATGTCGTCTATACCTGCGGATCAATCATCCATAATAATACCCTGGTGATTCCCTATGCTGTTTCTGATACAACATCCGGTATTGCCGCCATTGGATTAAAACCGTTGCTTGAAAAACTTTCACACAAGCCGTTGATCGGTCCGATGGTAGATTCGTTATGAAGATTACAAATAAACTTCACTTTACTTGTTTGGAATAAGAAATTCCATGAAAAGATTCATTCAGATAGTTTTTGCTGCATCACTTGTTTTAGGCTATCCATTTTCATCAATTGCAGAAGTTAAGCAGATGGTCGGTTGGGTAGAATATGCAACCATCTATCCCGGGAATCTTAAAATCAAAGCCAAGCTGGATACCGGAGCCAGAAATTCGTCTTTGAATGCCGTCAATATTGTTGAATTTAAGCGCGCTGGTGAAACATTTGTGCGATTTGATCTCACCAACTGGAAAGGGCGAACTGAGACCATCGAAGCGAAAGTGATCCGGATGGCCAAAATTAAACAGCATAATTCAGAACCTGAACGCCGCCCCGTAATCTGGATTGGCATCTGCTTGGGGAAGGTCTACAAGGAGGTTGAAGTCAATTTGGTGAATCGCAGCAAATTTGTTTATCAACTGTTGATTGGACGCAGTTTTCTTAAAGACGAATTTGCGGTAGACCCCGCAAAGACCTTTACCATCAAAACGGACTGTCGAAAGGTTCTGCTCAATGAATAAACGGCACCTCTATTTGCTTGCCGGATCTCTGACGGCCATCGGTTTAATTCTTTTTTTTTACAAATTGATTGTGATGGATTTTCCGCTGATTCCCGAAGTAAAAACCTATATTTGGAGCATCGAAGCCCACCTTACCTTTGAAGCCGGCAAAAAGCCCGTTAAGGTTTCAATGTTCATTCCGCGGAATTCACGCCGGTTTACAATTATGAATGAAAATTTTGTTTCCAAAGGTTACGGCGTCAGCGTTTCCACCGAAAATGGCAAGCGCCGGGTCCATTGGTCGATTCGTAAAGTAAAAGGTCCACAAAGCCTGTATTATCATGCAACCGTCATTCGAATGGACAGAGATATGTTACCTTACAAACCGGCGATATCCGAAAAAGAGAAGCCGGATCTTGAAGGCGCTTACCTGGAAGCATCAAAAGCACTCATCACTGAAGTGCGTAGAAAATCAGCCGACACGGATAGTCTGGTGGCCGGACTATTTAAGCGGCTGAACACCCCTGAACCGGGCGATAGTGCCGCGCTGCTTTTAGGCAAAAAAGCTACGGTTCAAAAAAAGGTTGATCTTAGCGTTCAATTGCTGGCCCTGGCCGGCATTCATGCCCGCGCCGTGCACGGCATTCATCTGGAAGAGCAACGCCGTGAAGCCCCGGTTATCCATTGGCTGGAAGTCTATGAAAAGGATAGCTGGTTATCTTATGAACCGGCATCCGGGATACGGGGCGTTCCGGAAGATTATCTGGTCTGGTGGCGTGGTACGGAAGAACTGGTGCAGGCTCAGGGAGTAAAAAGGCTGCACGTATCATTATCGGTAGTGCGCAGTGAGGAAGCGGCCCTTCAACTCGCTGTTGAGAAAGGTATCATTAAAAAACCCATTTTGCTGGATTTTTCTCTATTTAGTCTTCCGGTTCAGACCCAGGCCGTATATCGAGTGGTATTACTAGTTCCCATCGGAGTTTTGTTTCTGGTTATTCTTCGCAACGTGATCGGTATTCGCACGTTCGGGACATTTATGCCAGTTCTGATTGCCCTTTCGTTTCGGGAAACTCAGCTGCTATGGGGAATTATTTTGTTTACAACCTTAGTAGGAATTGGACTTCTGATTCGTTTGTATCTCGAGCATTTACAACTGCTCGTCGTACCGCGACTGGCGGCCATATTAATAGTGGTGATCGGTTTAATGGCCTTTCTCAGTGTGTTAACCCACAAACTCGGTCTGGAACGCGGTATTTCCGTAGCCCTTTTTCCCATGGTTATTTTAGCTATGACCATTGAAAGGATGTCGATTGTTTGGGAAGAATTCGGTGCGATTGATGCGATAAAACAGGGAACCGGATCCCTTATCGCCGCAATGATCACTTACCTGATAATGACCATTAAATACATTGAGCACCTGGTATTCGTATTTCCCGAAATTTTACTGATTGTACTTGCCGCAACCATATTGCTGGGACGATATTCCGGTTTCAGGTTGCTGGAGCTTCGCCGTTTCAAGGCCCTGAGCGACATAAAATCTGATGTTTAGGATAAAAAAACAGCTGGCTGCAATGGGTGTGCTGGGCATCAACCAGCGCAACGCCGAATATACATTGAGATACAATCCGCGCTACCTGTATCCTCTGGTGGATGACAAACTGCGGACGAAAGAAATCGCACTAAAAGGTGGCCTGGCTGTTCCGGAGCTTTACGGCCTGGTGGGGACCGAATACCAGGTCCGGCATCTCGCCGATTTGCTGAAATCTTATTCGGATTTTGCTATCAAACCATCCAGAGGTTCGGGCGGTGAAGGCATCCTGGTTGTTTCAGGACGCACCAAAGAGTTATATCGCAAAATTGACGGGACGCTGATAAGTTCCGAGGAGATTGGCTATCATCTGTTCAATATCATCAGCGGCATGTACAGCCTGGGCGGTCAGCCCGACAAGGCTTTGATCGAGTACCGGGTGCGATTCGATCCGAAATTTGAACCCATCAGCTATCTTGGCGTGCCGGATATTCGGGTCATTGTCTTCCTGGGTGTGCCGGCGATGTCCATGGTTCGGCTTCCCACCCGCATGTCCGCCGGAAAAGCCAACCTGCATCAAGGTGCCATCGGCGCGGGAATTGATATTGCGAACGGAACCACCTTAACAGCGGTTTGGCGAAATCAAATCATAACGGAGCATCCTGATACCGGTAATCCGGTAACCGGCGTGGAGATTCCAAAGTGGGATACACTTCTAAAAATCGCGGCACGCTGCTATGAGCTTACCGGCTTAGGTTATATCGGCGTCGATCTCGTATTGGATAAAGATAAGGGCCCCTTAATTTTGGAACTGAACGCCCGCCCGGGCCTCAGTATCCAAATTGCCAACCGCTCAGGCTTGCTGCCGCGTCTAAAGCTGGTTGAGCAGCATCACACCGAGTTGGTTAATCTTGATGATCGTCTTGAATTTTCGAAACATAACTTTGGGCATAAGGGATAATTCATCCGTCCGGAAAGGAGGCTTATCATGATCAGAAACATTATCTTCGCATGTCTGATCGCTTTTGTTCTCATATTTGTTGTTCAAAACACCCAGGTGGTCGAGTTCCGATTTCTGGTATGGACGATATCAATGTCACGAGCATTAATGCTGTTCGGTACGCTGGCGATCGGATTTATTTCCGGTTGGCTATTGACTTTACCGAAAAGTAAAAAAAAGCAAGAAGACGAAAGAAAAGTTAGAAAATGAAATTTATTTGGAAAAGGAATGAAAAATGAAAGAAAAAAATGAGCCAACTAAAATTGTAAAGGGAGGTTTCAGGGCCACGCTTGCTCTGATTTTCTCAATTATCGCCCTTATTTTCTCTGTTATAACCTTCAATCGGACCACCACTCAGACAGAATATCAGACCGAGATCAAAGAGCTCAAAGAAAAACTGGAGAAAATGAAGCAGGAAACAGTCGAGCGGGTAAACAAAATCCGTCAGGAGACAGCCAGCGCTATCAAAAAAATGGGTGTTGAAATAAAAAAACAAGAGGAAAAACCGGAGAATTCTGAAAACCAATAGCAAGCCTTCCGGCAAGCTTGGCAACAGAAAGGAGTATTTTGTATGCTGTTTAATTTGCGATGCCATATTTTCAATGTTCTTTTTATTCTCTTATTTTTGGGTTCATTTTGTCAGGCCGATGACAGAGCAAGGGACCGCGCCACGCTTCGTGGTATCCAATCGATAATTGTAAAGGTCCACTCCTGGGAGCCGGGGTGGAGCGAGCAACTCAAAAAGGTAGGACTAACGGAAAATGATCTAGAATCACTCATTGAGCGTAAACTGGAAACAGCTGGAATTCACGTGTTAACCGAGGAAGCTTCCCAAAAATCAGAAACCGAAGGTATTCTCAACGTAAGAATAAAATTTGCAAATCCTGAACCTTCCATAAAAACCTATAAAACCTGGGATGAGAAGGATATCGACGAGATCGATATCAAAAAGAAATATATATACGCCATACGACTAAACTTGCGGCAGCTGGTAGTGTTACCGCGCGACCCCGATTTAAAAGCGTGGTCAATCACCTGGCAAACAGAATCTGTGGGATTCAGGCGAGTGCCTTTAATTAGGGAGGCTGTGCTGAATGCGATTGATGTTTTCATCGAAGCTTATTCTTCTGAAAATCCCAGCTCGCCAAAAACCAATTGAAATAAAGGCAGATTCTGATTTGCTCAACGATGTTTTTCTCTACATACCCACTGTCATTGCCGCCATTATTGTTTTGATTCTTAGAATTCTTTTTGGTAACTTGCTGTCTGCGATTGTCCGAACGGCGGCTTCTAATGCGGGACTCACAGCGGCGGAAGGCCTTGCAAAAACATCGCTTTATTTCGCTTGAACTTTACGTAATTCGCGCAGCATGAAGGTGCTTCGTCGGCTAACCCTTAGACGGGAGGACGCTTTTGAATCTACAACCCTTGTTTGAGCCAAAAACCATGGCGGTCGTTGGGGTGTCTTTTTCCAATGATCGCCATCCCGCCAATATCATCTATAACAAAGCCCATCTACGCTATCCGCTGAAAGTCTTTCCGGTAAATCCTCGCGGAGGATCGCTGCTGGGAGAACGCGTGTTCACCGATATATCGGAGATTGCCGAAGAAGTCGATCTGGCGGTCATTGCCGTGCGGGCGGATGCTGTTCCGGATGTATTAGAGGAATGCATTCGAAACGGCGTTGGCGGCGCCACCATTATTTCAGGAGGATTTGCGGAAGTAGATCGCAAGGATTTGCAGGACCGCCTCGTGGCCATCGCGCGTGAAGCAAATTTTCCTTTTATTGGTCCCAACTGTTTAGGGATTTACGTGCCTTCTGTGGTGGACACCTTTTTCCTGCCCGGAGAGCGCATGGTCCATCCGGATCCCGGAAACGTTGCGCTGGTCAGTCAGAGCGGGGGTGTTTTGGTTGATCAGATGGTCAAGTTTGCCGAGCAGGGCATTGGGTTATCCCTGGCAGTGAGTATCGGCAACAAAGCCCTTATCCGCGAGCAATCCCTGCTGGATTATCTGGTCGCCGATCCGAGAACAAACGTTATCGCATTTTATGTTGAAGGATTCGACAAGAACGAGGGGCGCGATTTTGTCCTGGGCGCCAGCCAATGTCCAAAACCGGTCATTGTATTAAAGGCCGGTAAAACCGACGCCGGCAGTCGCGCTGTTTCCAGTCATACTGCTTCGTTGGCCGGGGATCATGAGGTTTTTTCTGCGGTGCTGGCTCAATACGGAGTGGTGGAAGCATCCAATGAACTGGAACTGGTCTCTTTTTGCGAATCCCTGAGCTGCTATCAGAAAGCAATTGGAGGCAGCGTCGGTATCGTCACCGGTAGCGGCGGGCACGGGGCGTTGTCTGTGGATGTGTGTTCCGATCATGGGTTGTCGGTGCCAAGCCTTTCAAAAACCGTGCAAATGAAGATTAAGGAACAGCTCTCGTCAAGCATTCAAACCATTGCCGCTCTCGGCAACCCGATCGATCTTACCGGAAGTGCGGTGGATGACGATTTTGTGAGAGCTGCCAGGGAGCTGGCTCACTTACCGGAAATCGACGCCATTATTGTTCTCTTGCTGCCCTATTTGCCGGGTATTACCTCGGATCTTGGAGCCAGGCTAAGTCAAGTTTCTCGTAGAGAAAGCAAGCCATTGGTAGCTTACGTGCCCCATGTCGAAAAATACCGTATGCTGATTGAAGGATTTGAACTCAACCGCATTCCGGTTTCTTCTTCCATAGAGGGGGCGGTGCTGATGGTTGAGGCCATACGGAGATGTCAACCATGTTGAACGAAGAGATTAAGAACATCCTTGGCCACTCGCAAAAACATGGCTGGGTTTTAGAGCCGGATGCCAAGCGCCTTTTGAAATTGGTCGGAATAAAGGTGCCGAAGTTTTCCTGGGCAACGACCATCGATGATGCGTTGGGCTTTGCCCACCAAAACAAATATCCGGTGGTCGCCAAGGTGGTGTCTCCTGAAGTAATTCATAAATCGGATGTCGCAGGAGTTGCTTTGGGAATTACCGATGATGGGTCTCTGACCGAAACTTTTGAACGGTTCAGCACGATTAACGGGTTTTGTGGCATGCTGGTCGAGGAATCCCTGTCCGGCCTCGAGCTGATCGTCGGGGCCAAGGTGGATTTTCAGTTCGGACCGGTGGTCCTTCTGGGAATCGGCGGCACCGGCGTGGAGATTTACCGGGATACGGTGCTGCGCATGGCACCGTTGCGACCGGAGGATGCTGCATCCATGATAAAGGGGCTTAAAGCGCATCAGCTTTTGGAAGGCTATCGAGGTGCTGACCCCATAAACCTGCAGCGACTCAGCGACCTGCTGATCACCTTCTCTGAGTTGGTGATGCAAATCGAGCCGTGTATCGAATCCATCGACCTGAATCCAGTGATGTGTTCGGCCGATCGGTGTGTGGTGGCCGACGCACGGATTATGCTCAACGGCTAGTACTTGAATTGAGCGTTTATGCTCAATTCGTAGTTAATCGTTATTGGTTATTCGTTTTGGAGGATTAGCATGGCTGTGGATATGAACATTCAACAAAATATCTTTCCGAACCTCCCGCAGCGGATAAGCGGGCTGGGTGAGTTGGCAGAAAACTTATGGTGGAGCTGGAATCCGGCGGCACGCATGCTTTTTAAGTCCCTGGACCGCCAGGCTTGGAAGGAAAGCATCCACAATCCGGATAAGATGCTCAAAGAGTTTCCCAAAGAAATATTGGCGCGTGCCGCCACCGATGATGATTATTTGCGCAATTATGACGTCGTCATAGCTCAGTTTGAAAAATACATGCAACAAAAGAGTTGTCCGCTTCTGGGAAATATCTCCCTATCGGATGTTTCCGCGATTGCCTATTTTTCTGCTGAATATGGTCTGCACCATTCATTGCCGTTTTACGCCGGCGGTTTGGGGTTTTTAGCCGGTGACCATCTCAAGGAATGCAGCGATCTGAATGTGCCGCTGGTGGCTGTCGGATTCATGTACCCGCAAGGATATCTCAAGCAGAAAATTCGAGAAGACGGCTGGCAGGAAAACATATCCGAACC
>WOR8_10000100_pt1 | contig 111218 bp, 80 predicted proteins | sample DeeMarSeWOR38_10_FD_19890 | JGI IMG/M metagenome (IMG submission 19890)
GTCGGGCAGTGAAGGCTACGAAGCGACCGTCGGGGCTCCAGGCGGGGCGATCAGCGGTTGCCCCCTGGGTGGTCAGCGGGCGGCAAGCTGTGCCATCCGTTGCGACCAGCCAGATGTCGGTGTGCGTGTCGTCGTTGCCGGGCACGTTTTCGGACACGGGCAGAGCCGCCCATTGGCCATCCGGTGACAAGGCCGGCGGCCCAAGCCTGCGTATCTGCCACATAGCCTCCGCGCTCAGCGGCATCTTGTTTCCGTCAGACATGGGGTCTCCTTGTTAGCGCGCCGACGGGCGCCGCTACCGCCGTTCTGCCAATCGCTCCGGGTGCTTGGGCACGGGTCTGCTGCGGCGCGCCGGGCTGGGCTGGCGGGATACTACATCAAATGCGGACCTGGTCCGAAAAGCGCCGGGCGGGCATTAATACCCGCGGGACTGCAGGACCTTGAGGAAGGTGTCGGGGTCCGGGCGGACACGATAGTTATCAGTCTGGTCCGTGAAAATGATCCGCCCCTCGGGATCCACGATGATGACGGTCGGCAGGACCGTGTCAGACCCTGGTCGACCCAGAATCGACAGGGGACGCGGAACATCTCCGCCACCCTTTCCGTCAAATCCGTCGGCTGGGGGCTGATCAGCACCAGTTCCACGCCAATGGCTGCAAGCTCACGGTATTTGTCGGTGACTTCCTTGACCTGGGCCATGCAGAACGGACACCAGTTACCCCTGTAGAACATGAAGAGTGCTGGATGCCCCCGAAGATCAGATGCATGCACCCGGTTGCCGGCCAGATCCGAGGCGCTGAAATCCGGCAGGATGCGACCGACAGTCAATCCCTCGTTGATCCGCCGGCCAAAATGGGAGTACCAGAAATCGAACAGGAAGAAACCGATGACGCCGAGGGCCGCGCAAATCATGGGGAATATGGCCGTATACTCGCTCCGCCAGAATCCGTAGACAGCGACGGTGCCGCCGGCCAGAGTGAGCGCCGCAGACACAGGCAGATGCGGACTTGTCCGGGCCAGCGACCGGGAGCGCGTTGTCCAGAGGAAAAGACCGGCGAATGGCATTACCGACAGCAGGGCCCCTGCCCAAACCAGCCGCGCGCCTGAAAGCAACAGCCCGGCCAGGGAACCGACGGCCACCAGGACCACGACCACCAGATAGGCGGCAACGAAAATGGATTTGAGTCGATTCACGCTCACGTGCGGGGTTCTACATTCTGCGGCGCGGCCTGTCTCGTGCAGGTCTCGCGGACGCTACTATACGCTGATCTGATCGGCGAGGTGGCGGGCACCATGAAACAGGCAGCGTTAATTATCCACGGCGGCGCAGGCGCCCGGGAAGGCGCGCACGGCAGTGACATCAGGTACGCGAACAACTTGCGCAGCATTCTTCCGGCTGCCTGGGAAACTCTCCTAGCGTCCGGCGCGAGGGAGGCCGTTCTGCAGGCCGTCAGACTGCTGGAGGACGATCCCCTTTTCAATGCCGGGCTGGGTTCCCGTTTGCAGAGAGACGGTGTCGTCCGCATGTCAGCCGCCCTGATGGACGGCCTTGCCGGGCGGTTTTCGGGCGTGATCAACGTGGAGCGCGTCCGACATCCGATCGACGTGGCGGCGGCGCTCGGAGCCGAAAAGCATTCTGTTCTGGCGGGTGAGCATGCGACCCGTTACGCTCGGTCCCTCGGCATGCCGGAATTCGACCCGGTTACGCCACACCGCCGGGTCGAACATGAGCGCCGTCTGGCCGGGGAAACGGGGACGGTGGGGGCGGTGGCCGTGGATCGGGACGGCAGGATCTGGGCCGCCACTTCGACCGGTGGTGTCGGATACGAGACACCGGGGCGTGTCAGTGACAGTCCTACCGTGGCCGGTACCTACGCCGATGCCGCAGCCGGTATTTCCTGCACCGGTGTGGGCGAGCATATCGTCGACCATGCAGCGGCGGCGCGGGTTGTGGTCCGCGTGACGGACGGCCTGCCTCTGGACCTGGGGATTCTGAGAACACTGGAGGAAGCGGACCGGCGGCACCTGGAATACGGCCTTATCGCCGTCGGCAGGGACGGTCTGGCCAGGGCCGGTTCCACAACGGGCGTAACGACGCTGTGGGCGGCGCGAGACCGGCATGGGCAGCGCGATTTCCTCACCGAAGACGCCTAGGCGATTCGGTCGGGAACGACCTTTACCTGCAGGTCGGCCGATTTTTCGATCCAGCGAGGCCTGGCGCCAACTGCGGGCGACCGGTCGATGGGACCGGGCGGCTGAACTTGCGAACCGGGAATATTTGCGCCACGGTGAATATCATGAACGTTGAGGAAAAGAGGCAGACATGCGAGTAATGAAACCCCTTGCGGTCATAACGGCAGCCGCAGCGCTGCTGGCGGCCTGCGCCGCCCCGCAGCCGAGAATCCAGTCGAATTTCGACAAAACCGCGGATTTCAGTCGCTACCGGACCTACAACATCATGGACACTGCCGGGCGCAGCGCCGACGGCTATGAGACGCTCGTGGGCCAGGCGCTCAGGGCGGCCATCGAGCAGGAGATGAGTGCCCGGGGATATGTGAAAGACGCCAACCCCGATCTGCTGATCAATTACTCCGTGACCGTCCAGAAGGTGCAGCAGGTCTCACAGGTTCCGACTGCCGGCCCGCCGGCGCCCTATTACTATCGGAGCGGTTACTATCGGCCCTGGCCCGCCTATAGCTATGAGACGTGGGTGCGGGAGTATGACGAGGGCACGCTGCTCATCGACATCGTGGATGCAAAGGGTCAACAACTGGTCTGGGAGGCGGCAGGTACCGGCCGGCTCAAGAAAGACCTGAGCGAGGACATCGAGGCTCGCGCCAGGCAGGCGGTGGCCCTGCTGTTCACGCGGTACCCGTTTCGGGCCGGATCAGGATCGGGGTGAGTGTCCCGGGCGAGAGATCACCTGGCAGCCCGCGCCGTCGTACCTGACTTCGACGACCCGGTCGTTCTCCAGCTCGAAATACATCTGGCAGTCGAAATCCTCGACGGGATTGGCGGGACCCGGCACCTGCTCGGAAACCATTCGACTGGGGTCGCGAAGGGTTTCTTCCCGCGCGTCGATGGTGGTGTGGCTTTCGTACACCAGAACCGGTCGCCCGGAGCTGCCGACGATCGTCCTGACTGGCGGTCCCCATGCGGCTTCGAGTTCGGTCGCGTCAGCGCCCACCCAGGCATTGAGCTCCTTCTCCCACCAGGGGATGGGAGAAAGACAGCCGGCCAGACCGGCGTACAGAGAAAGCAGTACCGGCAGGCAGAATTTCCCGGGTTTGTTCATGCATTGGATCATAGCAGGTCAGGGCCGATTTCGGTCAGACAGGGAACTTGCAGGCAGCCGCCGCCAGCCTAATATGGCAGCAAGACATCGCCGTGCACGTAAGCTGAGAGATTCATGATCAAGGCGCTCGTTGACATCACGTACCGGCAGGCCCGGCGATTCGTAGTGCTGGTTGTGGGCGCTTCCGTGGTGGCGGTCGGAGTGGCGCTGATTTTTCTGCCCGGACCTGCATTTGTCGTCATACCGGCCGGCCTCGCAATTCTCGGAATCGAATTCGCCTGGGCGAGACGTTTCCTGCAGCGGGTCCGGCTCCATATCAGCGAGCAGCATCGAAAGCTGCGCCTGAGAAACCAGGGCTAGCGCCGGCTGAACTGACCATGCAGTTGTCAGCCCCCCGTGCGGTCCAACCGCTATAATCTGCGGTACGCCCAACCGGAGACCGACCGTCAGGCAGTCGATGGTAGAAAAAGAAAAAAAGTTGCCGGCCTTGTGCCGTTGCGAGCCGAGCGGCGAATCCATCCGGGTGACGGTCGGAGGGGACTGGATTCTCGGGCATTCCGCGCCAGCCATCGATGAGTGCACGGCGGTTCTTGCCAGCCACCCGGATGCACGCCTGATTTTTGCGGAAGATAATCTTGGTCGCTGGGATACCACGCTGGTTGCCTTGCTGGCAAAGCTTATAGAACGGACAGACGGCACATCCCGGGAATTCGATGCCACTGCGTTGCCCGAGGGTGTCCAGGGGCTACTGAGACTGGCCTTTGCCGTGGGTGAGCGGGCCGGCGCACGCAAGGTGACCGGACGCGACGGGATTCTGACGAGGCTCGGGAAAGCGAGCCTGGCATCCGTGGACCGCATGACCGAGGGCCTGTCGTTCCTGGGCAGCGCCACCCTCGCATTCGGCCGTTTTCTGGTGGGCCAGGCCCGGTACCAGAAGTCAGAGCTCCTGCTTCTGATACAGGATACCGGTGCCAACGCCTTCTGGATCGTCAGTCTGATCAGTTTTCTCGTCGGCATGATTCTGGCTTTTGTCGGGGCCGTGCAGCTGGCCCAGTTTGGCGCCGGCATTTACGTGGCGAACCTGGTGGGACTGGCCATGACCCGGGAGATGGGCGCCATGATGACAGCGATCATCATGGCTGGCCGTACCGGGGCCGCTTTCGCCGCCCAACTGGGCACGATGCGGGTCAACGAAGAGATCGACGCCCTGTCATCCATGGGCATCGATCCCATGGAGTTCCTTGTCGTTCCCCGAATGCTGGCGCTGATGGTGATGATGCCGCTGCTGGCGCTCTACGCAGATCTGCTCGGCATCATGGGCGGCATGGTGGTGGGTATCGGCATGCTCGATCTCGGCGTCTTCGAATACATCGAGCAGACCCGCCGATCCGTATCCCTGACCCAGATAAACATCGGCGTCATCAAGGCTGTTGTCTTTGGCGTCCTGGTGGCCGTGGCCGGCTGCCTCCGCGGCATGCAATGCGGCAACAGCTCGCAGGCGGTCGGTATGGCCGCCACGTCTGCCGTGGTCACCAGTATCGTGCTGATCATCGTCACCGACGGCCTATTCGCCGTGGTGCTGAACGTACTGGGCCTGTGAGACACCGATCATGAACGTCGCGACGGAACACATCCGGGTAGAGAACGTGACCATGGCCTACGGCGATTTCGTGATCCAGAAGGATCTGGACTTTGTCGTGAAACGGGGCGACGTGTTCGTCATCATGGGCGGATCCGGATGCGGCAAGAGCACGTTGCTGAAGATCATGATCGGACTGAAGGCGCCGGCGACTGGCGAAGTGTTCTATGACGGCGACGCCTTCTGGGCCTCCGGGTCAGAGCACCAGGAACAACTCAAGCGGGAATTCGGCATCCTTTTCCAGAGCGGCGCTCTGTTCAGTTCCATGACCCTGGCGGAGAACATCGGGCTGTCGATGCAGCTTTACACGGATATGAGTCCTGCAGAGATCCGGGAGAATGCGGCCCTCAAGCTGGCGCTGGTCGGGCTCAAGGGATTCGAGGACTATTATCCCAACGAGATCAGCGGCGGCATGAAGAAGCGGGCCGGGCTGGCCCGAGCCCTTGCCCTGGACCCGGAGATTCTGTTTTTTGACGAGCCGTCTGCCGGGCTGGATCCGATAAGCTCCCGTCTGCTGGACCAGTTGATCCTGGAATTGCGCGATGCCCTGGGGAAAACCGTGGTCGTGGTCACTCACGAACTGGCAAGTATCTTTACCATTGCTGACGACTGCGTCTTTCTCGATCCCGATACCCGGACCATGATCGCCCACGGGGATCCCAAAATGCTGCGGGACGCGTCACCGGATCCGAAAGTGCGCAATTTTCTTCTCCGGGGCGAGCTGACCGCTCACCCGGCGGCGAGAGGTCAGTCAGGATGAAACCACCACGCCTGCAACCCAGGGAGACGAGGACATGAGCAGGAAAGCGAACCCGGCGGTTGTCGGCGGCTTCGTCCTGGGCGCCGTAGCGATTGCCGTGGGAAGTCTGTTTTTCTTCGGTGGCGGAAAATTTTTCCGCACGATCGAGACCCACGTGGCGTTTTTCGACGGGTCCCTGAAGGGGCTGGAGATCGGCGCCCCCGTGACCTTTCGCGGCGTGCGCATCGGGACGGTCAAGGACATCCAGGTCGTCTATGACGTGGATAGCAGCGAGCTGACGATCCCGGTCATTTTCGACATCGACCTGGACCGGCTCGTCATCACCGGGGACGTGGCCAGAGCCATCGAGGCGTCGGGAGACAATGGCGATGACGTGCTCATCCAGCGAGGACTCCGGGCCCAGCTCCAGATGCGCAGCATGGTCACCGGCCAGTTGGCAGTGAACCTGGATTTCTTCCCCAACTCCGAGCCGGTCTTTCACGGCGGATACAAGGATTACGACGAGACGCCCACCGTGCCGTCCGAGGTCGAAAAATTACGCGACCTGGCCGAGAAGCTGGTGACACGACTGCAGAACGTCCCGGTGGACGAGATAGCCACCGAGCTCGGGGATCTTCTGAAGTCGATGGAGGCGCTGGTGTCGTCCGAGGAGCTGAGCAGGATACTGGAGGGTGCCGACCGGCTGATCAACTCACCGGACCTGGCGGCATCCGTCATAACGCTGAGAAGCGCGCTGGAGAGCGCCGACGCGGCCATGAAGAGCGTCCGGCAGCTGGCCGAAGATGCGGAAGAGAACATGGCGCCGCTGGTGGAGGGCCTGCAGCATGCATCGCAGGAGCTCGGCAATGTGCTGGACCAGGCGGCCGCCGTGCTGAAGTCCATGGAGTCATCCCTGGACGAGGATTCAGACCTGCGTGTCAGAACGATCACCGCCATGGAAGAGGTCGCCGCGGCGGCCCGTTCCGTGCGGGTCCTCACGGACTATATCGAGCGACACCCGGAAGCGCTCTTGAAAGGCAAGAAGGAGGCGGGGCGATGATGCGGATACCTGTCCATTCGGAAGCGTCGTCCGCTGATACGGCATTGGCGGTCATCGGTGACGAATGGGTGGGCGTGGGCCCGATCGACATGCCGGATTACCTGGACCGACCCCAGATCGTCACGCGGGGAGACGGCCATCGACTGGTTGTTCACGAATTTGATCGTTGGGGGGATCCGCTTAAGAACCGTGTCCTGGATGTGCTGATGGACAATGTGGTCCGCCTGAGCGACTCCAAGCGCGTGGCGCCTTACCCCTGGTCGGCGCCCTTCCGGCCGGATCGTCCGCGTGGTCGGCGAGATCACCGCCTTCGAGGCCGGCCCGACTGGAGACGTCGTTCTAAGGGCGCGGTGGACGGTGCACGTGCCGGGGGAAGTGGACGAGGCTGAGATCCGCATCTCCGAGTACCGGGAAGCGTCGCCATCTGGCGACTTCGACGCCATGGCGGGGGCCATGAGCCGGGCGCTGGCCCGCTGGAGCCGGGATATTGCGTCGGCGCTTTCGGAATCCGCCGCCAGGGATCGGCCGTAAGACCGGCATCGCATACGGGAGCCGGGCGGCACATCGGGTGAATTCTCTTACCTGGCCCCGGTCAACACTCGAAACCAGGGCAGGGAATTATGCCGCCCCCTGACGATACGCCTATCTCCGGTCTCCTAGGGATTGATGATTTTCAGGATCTCCGGATCCTTCTCCTCCCAAGCCAGGACGGAATGGCAGAAGCCGCAGTTTCGCGCAATGCCTTTGCCATCCTCCGTCTTCAAACGACCATGGCAGCGGAAACAGCCGTCATGGCCGCTATGGTCCGGGTAGGTGCCCCACTCGACTTTCATCGCTGGAAAGACATTTGAGGAGTAGATCTCGCTGAGTTCGCTCACGGCCTGGGTGATCTGGGGGGCCTTTTCCGATGCGATCTCCGGATACTGTTCCCGGTAATAGTTTGTGATCTCCTGCTCGATCTGCGCAGCGGCGACCTCGTGGGAGTCGTAACTCGCCTGCAGCACGCGCATGCTTTCGCGTTTGACAAAGGGCAAAGACTTGTCGATCAGGCCGTCCGCCATGGCGCTGTCGACGGCATCGCCGGGCATGTCGTATCGATGGGTGGGGCGATTGTGGCAGTCCACGCAGTCCATGATCCGGACGTGGTTGGCGTCCTCGGGCGCCTCCTCGTTACTCTTGTAAACAGTGACCGATCCGTCGGGCCGGGTCATTTCCAGCTCGTATATCTTTTCCCTACTCTCGTCCGACGTGTAACGGATCTGGACATCACGACTCACGTGCCAGTGGATGCCCGAGTAGTCACGGCCCTGTTTTCCTCCGACCTTGAGCAGAACCGCGGTCTTGAATTCAGAATTCGATTCGTCGTCTTTGTAGACTGATTTGACCTGCAGCAGGTCGCCGGAGTGCTTGGTCGGCCAGTGACACTGTTCACAGGTCTCCCGCGCCGGTCTGAGGTTGTGGATGGGTGTCGGAATCGGTGTCGGATACAGATCCAGGGCAACGGCTACGAGCTGCCAGGATCCTGAGATCTTGGCCTTGACGAACCACTCGGCGCCCGGACCGATGTGGCAGTCGGCACAGTCCACCCGTGCATGGGCCGAGCGCTGGTGGGCAGTATATTCCGGCTGCATGACCGTGTGGCATACGGTGCCGCAGAAGGGGGTGGAGTCCATCACCTCCACTGCTTCGAAGGTGGCGGCCGCCAGGACCACAATGTTGAACAGCGTCAGGGCGATGAAAATGATCATTCCCTTTCGCGTTTTCTCCGAGTTGAGATCGAGAACCGGGAAGTGCGCCCGGGATCCCTTCTGCGACGCCATCCGTTTGTTTTCCCGGTGAATACCGATCGGAATTAAGAGGAGCCCGGTGACGAACAGTAAAGGCAGCAAGACGAAGGTGAAGATGCCGAGATATGCGCCCCCCTCCAGACCGAGGGACTGCACCACGAACAGTGTGATGAACAATGTCAGGGAGGCGACCGCGAGAGCCGTGCCGATCAGGCTTATGGTGTTGCGAACGAGTGCGGCGAAGAAATGTCTGGCCATATTCCATCCTTTACGGCGTCGGCCGATTTGTGGCTCGGGCTGATCGCGGGCTGGTCGGTAGCTCTGCTGTCCCTGCTTTTAGGGAAGACGTCACGCCTTCTATAGTAACACCGGAGGCTTTTATGCCGAACACGAACCGAGGCAGGGCGACCCCCGTTGCCTACACGGTAACGGGGGTCCGATTGCAAGTACTGTCACACAGGTTTCAGCCCTGCGCTCAATGACTGAGCAGCGCCCAGAAGATGCCCACCGCCAGGGCCAGCCCGATCGACAGCGCGAAGAACCCGAACGCGATGATCCAGGCCATTTCTTCCCTCGTCGGCGGATCGCAGAGCGCGCTTTCCAGGGTGCCCTTCTCCACCATGCGTCGGTATTCCCTGGGCCGCTCTTCCTTGAACTTCTCCAGCGGCATGCGACCTGTGAAGACCACCGGATCCATCGGGAAGCTCTCCGGACGCAGATGGGTATGGAAGAAATGGAACACGAATATGAACCCGGTCGCCAGGAGCGCCTCGTCACTGTGGATCACAGCGGCCGCGTTAATGGTCCACCCGGGAAGGAACAGGGTGAAGAATTCGGGGAACCACAGCATGAGGCCCGACAGCCCGATGATCATGACACCCCAGAAGACCGCCAGATAGTCGAATTTCTCCCAGTAGGTCCAGCGGTCGCCCTGCGGGTGCGGTCCCAGGTAGAGGAAATAACGCACGTTGGCGAACATGTCTTTGACGTCCTGCCACTGGGGAACCATCGAGTCCGGTCCCCAGAACATCCCGCGCTCATGCTTGAAGATGATGCGGATGGCGAGATGGATCAAATGAAATGCCATGTAGCCGAAGGTGCCGATGGCGGCGATGCGATGGATGATCCGGGCCGCGTCCAGGCCTCCCAACATGTTCATCATCGTCTGCGCCCAGGGCGCGTTGTCGAACTTCAGCGGCAGGCCAGTGATGGCGAGCGCCAGGAAGGTCAGGATGATGGTGATGTGCATGAAGATATAGATACCGGGGAAACGGCGGACGTAAGGCCCTTCTTCCCGTTTAATCGCGAGCCCGTGGAACTCGCCCCGGAGCGTGCCCACGAAGGACCGCTGCAACCAGAGTATGTCGTGAATGCCGAAGAAAGCGAACACCCCGATCAGCAAGGTCATCATGAAGGTATAGACATAGAAGACGTAGGGGTTGTCATTCCGGTCGGTGGGATCGTTATGCGGATCGATTTCCAGGAAGGCCTGAGATACGCCGGCGTGGCAAGCACCACAGGTCTCATCCAGATTATCCGGGTGGATGCTCGAGCGGGGGTCGTCTGCGGCCAGATTGGCGTGCGGCGTGTGGCAGTCGGAGCAGGTGGCCGACGCCACCAGGCCCAGATTGGTGGCCTTGCCGTGGAACGTGAGCCGATACGTGGAATAGAGATCGCCGTGGCAGTTACCGCATTCGTCCGGCAGATGCAGTCGAGGACCGGGGCGCTCGGGATCGTCGATCTTGTGGGAGTGGTGGCAGGTCGTGCACACCGGTGCTTCGGGATCGCCGGCCTGCCAGGCGAGCCCGTGGGCGCTCTCGCTGCTCCACGTCTCCAGGATGCCCACATGGCATTTGCCACACATCTCGGGCGCATGGACGTGGGATGTCGGTGATTCTTCGCTATCGGTCAGGACGACGCGGTGGTGACCGTGACAATCGCTGCAGGAGGGCGCGGCGATAAGGCCCGATTTGAGCAGCCCGCGGCCGTGGACGCTGTTTATATAGCCGGCGATCAGCCCGCTATCGTTTTCGTGGCAGCCGCCGCAAACCTTGATCTGGCTGAACGGCGACATGGGCGAGGCCAGATCGGATGTCATCCTGATGTCGTGCTGTCCGCCGTGGCAATCCAGGCAGCCCCAGGTTTTCTTGTGCACGCTCTGCGACACCAGTTCCTCTGCCTCTGCATGGCACTGCGCGCAGATTTCCCTGCTGGATGTTTCCGCGAGCGCGGTCTTTTTATGACGCCGGGTCGTGATGTTCGAGTGGCAGTCCTGACACCCCACCTCGGCGTGGGCCGTGGACGTGGGTTTGATGTCGTCATGGCAGCCCGCGCAATCGAGTTGCTCCTGGGCTCCCAGTGGGCGAGGACTGAGCAGGACGAGAAGCGTGAGGAAGCATGCGGCCGAGCCCGCGAAAACTCTCGCGAAGCCACTGTCTTGAACGACGGCGCTCATGGGGAACTCCCTTGTCCGAGATTCGTGCGCACTGCAGCCACGACCCCGAGCACGTGATCGATGGATCCCCGCCGGGTCGCGACGGGGTTGTTACCGCCCCTATATGTAGAATAAATATTGCGTTGCCGCATTGATTTGGATCATTTTAGTCCTCCCTGCGTTCCTGGCCAGGGCCGTTCGGCGAGCCTCCGGAATGGATGGTCGGGGCCCGTCGAGGCCTTGCATCATAGGAAACGGCGGGAGGGCCGCCGGGTCCGGGGGCGACCGGGCCGGTAAGGGAGCGGCGCTGGAGGGCCCGATGAAACTGCTTTCAGCCGCGGCATGGTCAGGGAGTTCCCAAAGACGTTAGCATGACAATCTCCAAAGCCGTTGCGACCCCTGAATGAACCGAATGCCCCACCTTGCCGCAGTCATGATGACCGGCGTTGCCGTCCTGTCTTTGCTGGCGGCCTGCAGCGGTTCGCCCCAGGTCCAGCGCGCCCTGGACTACGAGGACTTCAGCCTCGCGCCCGGCGATCTGGCGACCCACGGGCTGGCCTTCGTGACACCTTCCTCCATTACCGGTCACGAGCAGGACCGACAGACCGTGGCATTCGTGTTTGCCAAGGTTCTGAGGGAGGAGCGGCCGGAGATTCCGGTCGTGACCCTGGCGGAGACACTGAGCGACATCAACGCGGCTGGAATGGCCGACGAATACAGGGATATGCTGAATCACATGGACGCCACGGGCGTCCTACCCGGAGATGGTCTGGCCAAGATACGCCAAGTGACCGGGGCCCGTTATGTCGTCATGCTCAAGCTGGCGTCATTTCAGTCGGAGTCGTCGCGGCGGTTCGGGTTTTTCAGCATGCGCCTGGTGACGACGCGCATCGCCACGCTGCGTCTGTTCTACCAGATCTGGGATACGGAAACGGCGGCCATCGCCTGGGAGGCGAACCAGGAGATGACCCTGGCCTTCGACACGGTGAAGGAAGAGATGGTCACTTTCGAGTCGATGGTGACCCATATCGCCCGGGACCTGATCGCCCGGATGCCTCATCCCTGTGAGGACGATCCGAGCCGGGAATGCCCGGGCCCAAGTCGATCGCCTGACGCCGCGAGCGGCGATTCAGACACCGATTCCGCGGTGGGCGGCAGTTAGCGGCATTTCCAGGCCGACCGCGGTCCGTCGGGTGAATCTGAAGACAGGATCGTTGCCTTGCTTTTCGATTGATCATAGATTTCCCTTCCGGTTGATGGAGATCCTGATGAAAAAAAATGCAAAACGGCGCGGGACGTGGCTGCTCCCGATGATGGCGCTGATGCTTCTTTCGGGGTGTGGTAATGGATCAAAGACTGAAAACGACGGATCGTCCGTGCCTGGAGATCAAGGAGACTCCGCTGAAAGCGCGCCGCCCCCGGGTCAGGCCGAAGACGGTCCATCCGTCGCGGAGATGGCCCGGCGAGATCTTGCCGAGCGGCTTGGCCAGCCCATAGAAGACGTGCAGATTCTGGAGGCTCGAACCGTCTACTGGCGGAGCGCCGCCCTGGGTTGCCCGGACCCTGAGCAGTCATACGCCCAGGTGGTTACGCAGGGCTGGTTTATCCGGCTGGCCATGGGCCGGTCGGAATATCGTTATCACGCCAGTGAAACCGGAGAGCCTTTCACCTGCAATCCCCGCTGGGTAGAGCCGCCTCTGGAAGCCCAAAACGAGTGATGTTTCCGTGTCATTAGGCCGGGTGCCCCGCGTTGGGGACATTCGCCCCACGGTGGTTGTCGATCAATCTTTTCCGGGTTCCGCTAGCGCACTCAAAAAGAGAAAGGCCCCGCGGTTTCCCCGCGGGGCCTTCTGTTATGGCCGAAGTCGGCTAACGATCAGTCGTTCTGGATATTGATGAACGTCAGCGTCTCGATGCCTGTATCGCTGCTGTGCGAGATGGCGCCGAGGTACTTCGCTCCAGGTCCGGTCTCCAGCCCTGTCCAACTGATGTCGATCGGCTCGGACGTTCCAACCGCGCCGGCGCTCGGAGCGCTGTCGAGGCTGAAGTTGTCCCGATCGTCATCCAGTCCAAACTCGTACTGGAAGATCGTGTAGTTGGCGTCAGATCCGTCCGTCTGCCAACCGTGGACGGCGGCGATGTAGACGCCCGGCTCCGGCAGGATCACATCGACCTGTTCGGCCGACGAGCCGCCACCGCTGCTACCTACGAACGGGAAGTCCGCCGTATCGGGACCGAAGATGTAAAGGTCCAGATCGTCGCTGCCGTCCGTGTACTCGTCGAACAGTGAGAAACGAGCCACGGCGCAGGCGCCCGAGCCGCACTCGTCACCGACGGTAAACACGTGGAAGGTGATGCCTACACCCGTATCCAACGCCACGTTGATGTCGTTTGCTGGATCGTCGACCACGTTGCCGTCCTGCGTCTCGGCCTGATCCAGACCATGAGCGAGGGCGGTGTAGTCACCGCTGTAGTTGAAACCGACGTTGAAGGTCTCGGCTCCATCCGCCCCGCTAGAGAACAACTCGGCTGGCGCATCGATCTTCGGCACGTACACCGCAATGGGGCTGCGCACGGCGTGGGGGCCATGCTCCCAGGTGATCGCACCGAAGCTCCACTGGTTGGCCGTGACGCTTTCGTTAACCGTCAGGGTCAGGGCGTAGGTGTGAGTTGCACCTTCGTCGATCTCAAAGCAGCCGCCGTCGGCGCCTTCCGTGACTTCAACATCGATGCCGGTGGGGGCCTCGATGTTGGCGCAGTAGGTGGCAGTTCCGGCGGTGACGCTGGTCACCGTTCGGTAGATCGTCTTGCTGCCGACAAGGCGCGACACGCCGATGGAGGGGTAGTTCAGATCGCTGGGATCAATACCTTCGAAAATAAAGTCAAGGTAATCGGAGAACCCGGCGTTATACACCAGTCCCGGATCCAAGGCGCTTCCCGGCACGATGTAGCCGCTGCCCATGTCGAAGGGATCCGCCGGCGTGGCACCGTCCTCCTTCAGCACGTCCTGACGCGCGGTGGTCATGAGGGCAGATTTGGCCATGGCAGCCGTCCAAGTCGGATGGGCCTGTTTGATCAGAGCCAGGGCGCCCGCCGCGTGCGGGCTGGACATAGAGGTGCCGGACACATACTTATACAGCTCGCCTGTGTTCACCTTCTTGCCCGCCGGGAGCGGCGTGGGCGTGGTGGCGGCCAGGATGTCCACGCCAGGTGCCGTGACATCGGGCTTGATGATGTCGATGGCGCCCAGGTTCGGACCGCGCGACGAAAAATCGGCCATGACGTTGCCCGTTGCCGGCTCGGCTAGGAAGACATCGGCGGCCAGGACGGCAAACACTTCTTCACCACCGTCGACCGCGGCTGCCAGCGCAGTACCCGCCGCATTCTCGATCATCACGCTTGGTACGGACGAGCCCTCGAGACCAGCCATGATGATTATGCCGCTGGGCTGGTTGTTGTAGACGATGGCGCCGATGGCACCGGCTCTCTCGGCGAAGAAAAGCTTCTGAGCGAAGGAGCAGGCCCCACGCGATATCAGGGCGATTCGCCCGGCAGCACTGTTGGTCCAGCCGTCGCAGCCCTCAAAATTAGCGGTGTCGGCCGGCGTGGCCAGGTAGCCTTCGGTGCCGCCGTAAACCACCATGGCGGGGCCAGTGCCTTCTTGCGCGAGATAGGTGTCCGCAACCGATTCCGGTTCGGTGACCTGGACCGCATTCCTCGTCGTCGTGCCATCTCGGGTGGAGGCGCCGACGGACAACACCCAAGGATCGCCCGCCGGGCTTCCCACGGTTGCCGGGTCAGGGCCGTCGTTGCCGTTAGAGGTGGCTACGAAGACATTGTCGAAAGTCGTGGCGAACAGGAAAGCTACGTCGTCTGGCGCCAGGATGTCGGTCGCGCTGCTGCCGATGGAATAATTGATCACGTCCACGCCGTCGGCCGCGGCCGTGTCGATGGCTGCTACCAGGTCGGAAGTTGCACAGCCGATGTCGTTCCAGCAGGCCTTGTAGTGGGCGACGCGGGCCCGCGGCGCCACGCCGCTCCCTTCAGCGTCGTCGAGCACTTCGGCCCCTGCGAGTGTCATGGTGACGCCCCGGTTGCCGCCCGCGGTGGAGGTCGTGTGGCTACCGTGGCCGACACCATCATCGTCACGGGCAGAGTTGTAGCCCTGAGGGAAGACGCCATCGCGAGCCTTGGAGGCCCGGGTCTTCGAAAAACCGTACGGGAAATACCGGGCGCCGATCAGCTTGTTGTTACAGTCCTGCTGCGACCAGTTCTCACCCGATTGACATTCGCCACGCCAATGAGCTGGCGGCGGGCCGTAACTGTTGTAGTCCGTGTCGCCGGCATCCGAGAAGCTTGGGTTGTTCGGCCATATGCCGGAGTCGATGACGCCGATGATGACGCCTTCGCCATTCACGCCGCTATCCCAGGGTCCGTTCACCGCGTCCAGCCCAAGAAACTCGGGCGAGAAGTTGGTGTGCAGTTCCCGCATCTCGTCCGACCAGATACGCTCAACATCGGGATCCGTTGCCAGCTGCGCCGCCTGCTGAGCCGTCATCTCCGCGGCGAATCCGGGGAAGGCGTGGCCATAGGAATAGAGCTTGCCGTTAGTCGCGCCCACTTTGGCCAGCAGCCGCTGTTCCTTGCGACGCAGGTTGTCAATCTGACGTTGCGCCGCAGAGCTCTGCGGGTCGTACCTGTCATTGCCACGCGTGCTCTTCGTGGCAGCCATCGCGGGATCGTCTTTGATCTGAACGATGTATACCCCTTCCTTGGTGGCCGCCGCATCTGCGGGAACGGACAGACCGAAGGGGTTCGGGGTCCCCTTTTTGGTACCGCTCTTTCCGGAGCCCTGTCCGTTCGCGTTGCCATTACCGTTGTTCGTCGCGGCGGGAGACGGCTTCTGGCTGGCGGCTGCGTCCGACGCGGCTGTCGCCGAATCTCCGCCCCCGCCGCCGCATCCCGCAGCGATACCTACATATACGGCGAATGCTGTTGACAGCAATGCCGTGGAAAGTCGTTTCTTCACAGTTTCCCCCCTCCGATTTTCAGGGAACGCCAATCGCTCTTGATGAAAACCCGGCGGAGGAGGGTAAGGCCCCGGTTAACGGCACGACGGCGACGACGCCGGCGACAGCCGCATCCTTCCTTGGTGTCCCGGGTCCCAATTTTTGTGACCCGTTGATTTCTTCCGAACCCTTGTGGGCTCACTCCCCCCGCAAGCGGGCAAGAACGCCCGGGCCGGCCGGGCGTTCTTAGTTCTTTTTATACCCCATTTGGCGTGCGAATTGAGAACTGCGTCACGCCGGGAGGGGGGCGATTCGGATGTCGAGATTCATCTGTTCGCTCAAGGACTTAGCGCCGAAGCCTAAAAAGTTTCTGTGTAACAATAAGTTACGAACGGACAGGCTGGTGCGCCCCCCGGGCCGGACCTCCGCGAACCGGCGTTTTACGGCCATGGTCGGAGCGTCGGGATTTCATGCATTAAGTAAAAAAGAAGCAGTATATGTAAAAAATGTCCCGCAGCCTCGCGAGGCATGGCGGCGCGGGTCGAGCCGCCGGGAAGGAAAGCGGAAGGGGTGACCGGAATCAGCCCGCGAGCTGGATACGTTCCCCCTCGGACGTCAGCCGCTCCACGGTACAGAAGAAGTGTTTCTGCCGGAACCGCAGGCAGATGGCGCGCGCGAACGGTTCCGAAAAGTAGCTGCCTGCCACCACCGCCCGCCCGCCCGCACGTTCGTGCAGAGAGGCATCGGTCACCTCGGCCTGCATACTCTTCAGCTGCTCGTCATTCTGGGGAACCAGGAGGACTTCATAGACGTCCGGCCCGTGGCTGCTGTCAGCGAGATAGGCGCTCACGGCACCGCTCACCTCGGCGAGTATAAGCCGTTCCTCCGCAGTCACCTTGCGGTCCGCGTGAACCATGAACTTCACCAGGTCGAAGACCTTCTCCACCTGCACCGACGGCGGCTTCATGCCCAGGTAATCCGAAAACGCCTGTTGAACCGTCGAGATATCAGAGCTGATCTCGGACTCGGCCGCGTCCAGGTCGTCGGGGCGGATACCCCAGGGCAGGGCCACCGACTCCAGCATCTCCCTTTCGCGTTCATCCAGGTTATTGTCCACCATGGAGACGAGCCGGAGGATTCTGAGGATCGCCGGCGCTTCTCTCGGCCTGGCAAAGGAATGAATGAGATAGGTCAGCTCACCCCGCTCGGTGGCCAGTGCCCGTCGCAGCATCTTCCACCAGCCGATCTTCTCCTCCCGTTTGACCCAGAGGCCGATGCCCACCAGGAAGAACACCACGAATACCGCCAGGCTGAGGACAAATTTTCCGGCGGCCACGTAGTCATGATCGATCACGATGAATTTGACCATGAAGGGAACCGTGGTGATCAGGCTGAGCAGCGCGGCCGCGACGGAAATGCTTTCGGTGACCTCCTTGATGTGCCGGCGAGCCCACAGCTTATTGACCTTCAGGTAAGAGATGACGGTGGAAACCGCCAGTCCCAGCAGAGCGGCACCGGTAATGATCTGATCGAAGGTCGTCATAGTTTTTTCTTATCCGGTCTCATTCCGATCGTGTCAAGCGACTCCGCCCCGGCTGCAACAGCTTCGCGGGGCTCATCCGGGCGCGATGATCAGTCGCTCAGCACCAGGGTGTCCCCCGGCTTCCATGCGACCCACAGGCTGCCACTGGCCTGGTTGGCCGCGTCCTCCCGGCTGGCGTTGCGAACGCTGACCTCGAAAGCGATCCCCTTGTCGTTCGAAAGAAACACCCGGGTCTCGCTGCCCTGGTAAGCGACTTTGTCCACCGATGCCTTAAATGCCAAATAGTCATCGCCGGGCGGTTCGGAAAAGAGCAGCATTTTCTCCGGGCGGACCGCGAGCCCGACGTCCCCGGTGAGGGTATCGCGACAGGGGATGTCGAGCCGTCCCAGCCCGTTCACGACGACGTTGAGCGTCCCATTCCCGGAGCCGACGTTGGTGCCTTCGAACAAGTTCATCTTGCCGATGAAATCGGCTACGAACCGGTTCGTGGGGTACTCGTACAGCTCCATGGGTGTCGCGACCTGGAGCAGGTTGCCGTGTTCGATGACGGCGATCCGGTCGGCCATCGACAAGGCTTCGTTCTGATCGTGGGTGACGATGACAAAGGTGATACCGACGGTATTCTGCAGCCGGACCAGTTCCAGCTGCATGGCCTCGCGAAGTTTCGCGTCCAGGGCCGACAGCGGTTCGTCGAGCAACAGCACCCGGGGTTTCTTGACCAGGGCCCGGGCCAGAGCGACACGCTGTTTTTGCCCGCCGGACAGTTGGTCCGGTCTACGGTCCCCGTAACCTGCCAGCCGTACCAGCTCCAGCGCCTCTTCCACCTTGGACGGGATCGTCCCGCGGTCTTCACCACTCACCTTCAGCCCGTACGCCACGTTCTCGGCCACTGTCATGTGGGGGAAGACGGCATAGGACTGGAAGACCATGTTGACGGGGCGAAGATTGGGCGCCACCCGGCTCATGTCACGGCCGTCGATGTAGACATCGCCCTCCGTGGGTGTTTCGAAACCGGCCAGAATCCTCAGCAGGGTGGTCTTGCCGCAGCCGGACGGACCGAGCAGGGCGAAGAATTCACCCTCGGAAATCTCAATGGAAACGTCACGCAGCGCGTGCACGCCGCCGGGAAACGACTTGCTTACGCTATTGATCGAGATGATCGGTGCCCTGGTCGACAAGTTTTTCGTTCTCCTACTGGCGCGATTGCGACCGATTCTGGAGCCACAGCGCAACGGTGGTCAGCACCAGGGTGATCAGAATCAGCACTGTTGACGCCGCGTTGACTTCCGGCGTCACCGAGAATCGGATCATGGAATATACCTTGACCGGGAATGTCACGGTTTCCGGGCCGGCCGTGAAGAAGGTGATCACGAAATCATCCAGCGACAGCGTGAAGGCCAGCAAACCACCGGCCACCAGCCCGGGTCGCATATAGGGCAGCAGGACATCACGGAAGCTCTGCCACTGACTGGCCCCCAGATCCCGGGCCGCCTCCTCGAGTTCCGGATTGAAACGGGCCAGCCTGGCCCGGACCACCATGGCGACGAAGGGGAAGCTGAAGGAGATATGGGCGATGGTGATGGCGCCCAGATTGATCGGCCATGGGAGATTCGTGGGCCACCCGATCCGCGAGAAGAAGGCCATCATCGCCACGCCCATGCAGATTTCCGGGATGATGATGGGGAGCGCCATGGTGCCCTCGTACGGCGCCTTGCCCGGGAATCGAAAGCGCCAGAGCATCACAGCGGTCATCATCCCCAGAATCACGCTGACCACGGTGCTGATCAGCGCGATGGTGAGGCTGTTGGTGAATGCCTCGATAAGGCTGTCGTTGTTCCAGGCCTTTTCGTAGTATTTGAACGTGAAGCCACGCCAGACGATGTTCCGCCGGCTGTTGTTGAAGCTGAAAACAACCAGGATCACGATCGGCGCGTAAAGGAACAGGAAAGTCGCCCACAGGCTGGCGCGCAGCCACAGGCGCCGGCCGTACTCCAGCGGCCCGGGCGGCTCTTTGCGACGACGGCCAATCACGCCCTGACCCCGGCACGTCCCCGCCCGGCCCACAACGCTCGCAGGGCGATCGCAAAAAAGGTCACGTACATCAGCAGGAAAGACAGGGCCGCACCGAAAGGCCAGTCGTTGGCCGACTTGAACTGTCGCTCGATCACGTTGGCGATCATCTGGCTGTCGGTGCCGCCGAGCAGGTCCGGGGTCAGGAAGGAGCCCAGAGCGGGCACGAAGGTAATGATCACGCCTGAAACGATGCCCGGCATCGCCAGCGGAATGACCACCGACACGAAGGTCCGCAAGTGACCCGCACCGAGGTCAAGGCTGGCCTCGATAAAGGACCGGTCCATTCGGTCGAGCGCTGCGTACAGTGGCAGGACCATGAACGGCAGGTGGACATAGACCAGGCCCGCCACGACGGCGAAATTGTTGTAGAGCAACTGGAGAGGTTCGAACTCGGCCCCCAGAAGCTGGAGGTCACCCAGTCCCGCCCACTGCAGCAGGGAGCTGCCCCCGCCCCAGAGAACCGCCAGTCCGTCGTTGACGAACCCCTTCGTTCGGAAAACCGCGATCAACGCGTAGGTGCGGATCAGCAGGTTCGTCCAGAAAGGCAGCATCACCAGCATTAACAGCAATGGACGCCGACGCGGTGGCGCAAAGGTGATCGCGATCGCGACGAGGAAGCCGACGATCAGGCAGAAGACGGTTGTGAGACCCGCGAACCAAAAGGACTTTAGAAAGATCTGCAGGTACAGCGGGTCCAGGGCCCGCATATAGTTGTCGAGCCGCCAGGCGATGACGATGTCGATCAGGCCGACCTTCTCGCCGAAGCTCATCACCCAGACCAGGGCCAGCGGCGCAAGGAAGAACAACGCCAGCCACAGGCTGGGGGGCAGGGCGAATACCCAGAAGGTCAGCGGATTGCGGCGCCAGCTTTCCACCCGGAAGACCTCTCGGAAGAGAGCGGGCGGCCAAGTGGCCGCCCGCTACTCGGTTTCGGCCTGTCAGGCCGCCATGATCCTGGTCCAGGCCTCGTCCACGGCCCGGGTGTACTCGGTGCCGTTGTAGGTCGCGACCTCGCAGCGCTCGATGACTTCCTGCGGCGGGAAGATTGCCGGATTGCTGTTGTACTCAGCCGGCAGCAGCTTGCGCGCCGCCATGTTTGGCGTGGCGTACTGGATGAAATCGGCAATCTCGGCACCCGCCTCGGCGTCGAGGATGAAGTTAATGAAGGCGTGGGCGTTTTCCGGATGCGGCGCCCCCGTGGGCACGCACAGGCAGTCCTGCCAGAGCAGGCCACCCTGCCGGGGGACCACGTAGCCGATATCGTCGTCTTCCTCCATGATCTGGAGAATATCGCCGTTCCATTCCATGCAGATGTCGACTTCCCCGGACAGAAGCAGATCCTGCCCGTTGTCATCGGCAAAAACCTTGACGTTGGGTTTCTGCTTGGTCAGCAGCGCCTCGGCTTCCCTGATGCGTCCCGGATCCGATTCGTTCAGCGGATAGCCGAGGTATTTCATGGCCATCTGGATCATGGTGGTGCCGTCCCCCATCAGGGCGATCTTGCCGGCATACTGGTCCGAGTCCAGGATCCATTTCCAGTCGTCGGGGACACCGTCTGCCTTCGACTTCCGGTAGCCGATGCCGATGGTGCCCCACATGTAGGGCAGACTGTACTTGCGGCCCGGATCGAAAGCCGCGTCCCGGAAGGTGGGATCGACATTCTCGATATTGGGGATCTTGCCGTGATCCAGCGGCATGAGCATGCCGGCCGTGATCATCCTTTCGACGAAGTCGTTGGTGGGAACGATGACGTCGTACCCCGGGTTGCCGCCCTTGAATTTGGCGAACAGTTCGTCGTTGTCGGCGAACAGGTCCATGGTGACATCGATACCGGTGGCGGACTTGAAGTCGCCGAGGGTGTTCTCCCCGATATAGGTGTCCCAGTTGTAGAAATTGAGCTTTTTATCCTCCGCGGCAAACACGGATCCCGGGGCGAATTTCAGCCCGGCGGCGACCGCGCCCATGCCGACGAGGAATTTTCGGCGGGAGACCCCGCCAGTTTTCGGTGTAGTCATCAGACCCTCTCCCCCCTTAGGACAGAATGATTCAACGGCATCTTCTGCAGGCAGCGTTGTCCTTGTCGTTTCCGCCGCCGGTCTTCTGGAAAGTATCGGTAACCGTCCATGTAAATCAAGCAAAAAGGCCATTTCCCCGGCGCCCCTCTTCAGTTGGCCGTCGCCAGGTCGTACTCTAACCGGCAAAGCCGAGGCGCGTTCCCGCACCTGTCAACGAGTTTCAGAAGGATACGAACATGGCTATCGAAAGCATCAATCCGGCCACCGGCGAGAAGATTGCGGCATACGAGGAAATGTCAGCAGCGCAGGTGACAGATGTCCTGGTCGGCGCCCACGGGGCGTGGCGCGAATGGCGGTTCCGGCCTATCGAGGAGCGGGCGGCATTGATGCGCAAGGCGGCCGCAGTGCTCGACGAGCGCCGGGAGAAATATGCGGCTCTCATGACCGCCGAGATGGGCAAGCCGATCGTGCAGGCCCGGTCGGAAGTGGAGAAATGCGCCTGGGTCTGCAGATTTTATGCCGATGAGGCCTCCCGTTTCCTGGCGCCGGAATCGGTTTCTACGGACGCCAGTTCCAGTTACGTGGCCTACCAGCCCCTCGGGCTGGTGCTGGCGGTGATGCCCTGGAATTTTCCCTTGTGGCAGGTTTTTCGCTTTGCCGCCCCCGCGCTCATGGCCGGGAATGGCGGCCTGCTGAAGCATGCCAGTAACGTCTATGGCTGCGCTCTTGCCATCGAAGAGGTGTTCCGGGATGCGGGATTCCCCGCAGACATCTTCCGTACCCTGATCATCGGCAGCGGCAAAGTGGCGGACGTGATCGGGGACCGTCGGGTCGCCGCCGTGACCCTGACGGGCAGCACGCCGGCCGGCCAGGCGGTGGCCGCCGCCGCGGGGAAGGCCCTGAAGAAGACCGTCCTGGAACTTGGCGGTAGCGATCCCTACGTAGTCCTGGAGGACGCCGACCTGCAACAGGCGGTGGTCGCCTGCGTCACGGGCCGCCTGCTGAATACCGGCCAGAGCTGTATTGCCGCCAAACGCTGGATCGTTGTCGAGGCCGTCTACGAGGATTTCTGTGCCGCGGTCACGCGAGCGATGGCCGGCAAACGCTTCGGCGATCCGATGGATGAGACAGTGGACATGGGCGCCATGGCCCGGACCGATCTCCGGGACGAACTCCACGACCAGGTCACTCGGAGCGTCGCGGCCGGGGCGCGATGTCTTACGGGCGGAGAGGTCCCGGAAGGGCCCGGGGCGTTCTATCCGGCCACGCTGCTTGCCGATGTGGCGCCCGGCATGCCGGCCTACGATGAGGAGATGTTCGGTCCCGTGGCCTCGCTGATCCGGGTGGCCGACGAGACTGAGGCGATCCACGTGGCCAATGACACGCCGTTTGGCCTGGGTGCGGCGGTCTTTACCCGGGACAAGGCCAGGGGAGAGCGGATCGCCCGCTGGGAACTGGAGGCGGGATGCTGTTTCGTCAATGACTTCGTCCGGTCGGATCCGAGACTGCCGTTCGGCGGTGTGAAGGAGTCCGGCTACGGGCGCGAACTCGGACCTTTCGGCATCCGGGAGTTCGTCAATATCAAGACGGTCTACGTCCGCTGAGATAGGCCGCGTCAGCCCGGAGTTTGCCCGGTGCCGATCCGGTCCAGCGCCGAAACGCGTGGGTGAAATTGGCGGCGTCCGAGTAACCCAGTCGCTCGGCGATCTCCTCGATCTGCAGCCGCGTGTCTCTCAGGTAGGCCCGGGCGAGGGTTTCGCGAACCTGGTCGAGGATATCCCGATAGCTTGTCTCTTCGGCCGCCAGGCGACGCCTGAGGCCACGCTCAGAAACGTGCAGCCGGCGGGCGACCTCGGCCAGGGGTGGATATTCGCCCGGCACGGCCAAGATTTCCTGGCGTACCGCCGTCGTCGTGCGGCCCTTGCCCGCCATCCGCGAGGCCAACTCCCGGCACTGCTGCTCGGCCAGGGCCGCGGCCATCGGATTGGCCTGGAGCGGGGTCGCGTCCAGCGTGTCCGGCTTGATGACGGCCTCGGCGGCCTCTGCGCCGAAGACCACCTCGCAATTGAAAATCTCCACGTACCGTTCCGCGTGAGCCGGCCGCTCGTAGGGGAGCGCCAGCCGGGTGAGGGCGCGCCGATGGCCGATCAGGTCTTCCAGCAAGGTCACCGCTGCCGCCAGGTCCCGTTCGATGAGAAAACGACGGGCCGGCCCCAGATCGACCGGTTCGTCCAGGTGCAGGCGGGGTGGGCCCGTCCTGCCGATGAATTGCCAGCTCAGGAATGTATGCGTCAGGTCGATGAAGCGCAGTCCGACCTGAATGGCGCCCCGCAGGGTTGCGCTGCTGATCATCGCAAACCCCCACATGCCGAAGACGGAGAAGTGGTGGCGCCGACCGGCGAGCAGGCCCAGGTCCGGCGCCGGAACGGACGCGATAACCCGAAGTATGAATCCCAGTTCCCGCGATGCATCGATAATGTGGGTCGGCCGCAGGTCACTGCCCGTGGGCAACCCTTCGGCTTGCAGCAGCGGCACCGGGTCATGTCCGAGGTCCCTGACCAGTTCACTGAGCAGCACGACCCCGATGGCCGGATGCTCCCGCTGGGCGAGTTTGATTGAGACCGGGTGGGTCATGTTCGCCCCTTGTGGCCGAAAATCACAATTAATTGTGCCTTAATGCACAGGGAAGGTCACGGTCCCGTCCGTTAATCTGGATTTCGGTGACCCGCATCCGGCGGCGCACCCGAACGGGAGGTCAGGGACATGGCGACGACAACTTTCGCGTCGGCGACGGCGCGGTACATCGATGGGCGACGAGTGGGATGGTTGCTCTCCACCGTCCTGGCGCTGCTGCCCTTTGTCGGTATCGGCCTGCGCGAGATATTTGGCTCGGACCTGCTGCTGTTTGCGCCGACGGTGATCATTTACGGTGTCGTTCCGCTGCTCGACTGGCTGATGGGTGAGGATCTGAACAATCCGGACGAGAGCGACGTGCCCGCGCTGGAGGACGACCGATACTATCGCTGGATTGTATTTCTCAGCCTCCCCTTGATGTATCTGACGCTTTTCTATTGCTGCTGGTATTCGGTCAACGCCGGGCTCAGCTGGTATGGCTATCTGGCGCTGGCCATGGCGGCCGGATGGACCGGCGGTGCCGGGATCAATGCTGGCCACGAGCTGGGGCACAAGAAAACACGGTCCGAACGACTGCTGGCACGATTCGCCTTGGCGCCGACCGGCTACGGCCACTTCAATATCGAGCACAACCGCGGTCACCATCGGGATGTTGCCACGCCGGAGGATTCTGCATCGTCGCGTCTCGGCGAAAGCTATTATCGGTTCATGGGCCGGGAGATGCCGGGGGCGTTCCGACGCGCCTGGAAACTCGAGCGTAGCCGGCTGGAGCGGATCGGGGTCGGTCCGCTTTCTCCCCGCAACGAAATTCTCCAGACGGGCCTGATCACCTTGCTTGTCTGGGGGGCGCTGATCGTGTGGTTGGGCGCCGGGGTCATCCCGTTCATCCTGATTCAGGCATTCGTGGGCTTTACGCTCCTGACGTCGGCCAACTACGTGGAGCATTACGGCCTTTTGCGGCAGAAGACGGCCAGCGGCCGGTACGAGCGGCCGCAACCCGAACATTCCTGGAACAGCAACCATGTGCTGTCCAACATCCTGATTTACCAGCTGCAGAGGCATTCGGATCACCACGCCCACCCGACCCGGCGATACCAGGCACTGCGCCATTTTGAAGAGGCGCCGCAGTTGCCTTCGGGGTATTTCGGAATGTTCGTCGTCGCGTTCTTCCCCGCGCTGTGGTTCCGCGTCATGGACCCGCGGGTGCTGGCCCATACAGGCAGGCGGCTGGACAGGATCAACCTGGATCCGACACGCCGGGAAGCCCTGATCGAGAAATACGGTTTGCGGCGCTGAACCGGTCGTGAGACTCAGGTGAAGCCCAGGAGCCTGCCGCCCTGATAAACCAGGAGGCTGGCCACCCAGGCCAGCACGGACATGTAGACGAACATCAGGGCCGGCCATACCCAGCCGCCGGTCTCGCGTCGAACGACGGCCAGGGTGCTCATGCACTGGCAGGCAAGCGCGAAGAACACCATCAGCGACAGGCAGACCAGCGGTGTGAACACCCGGCGGCCGTCGGGCCAGGTGTCGGACCAGATCTTCTCGCGGAGGTCGCGACTTTCCTCGTTGACGTCCTCGCCGACGCCGAAGACGACGCCCATGGTGCTGACGAACACTTCCCGGGCGGCGAAGGCGCTGATGATGCCCACGCCGATCTTCCAGTCGAACCCGAGGGGCTCGATGACGGGCTCGATGGCGTGACCGAGCCGGCCGGCGTAGCTGTGCCGTGTTGAGGCGGCGGCCATGCTGGCCTCCAGTTTTGCTATCCGCCCCTCCACCTCGGATTTTGCTTCATCCGTCGCTGCCCGGGCTTTCTGCTGCTCGAGTTCCTGCAGCTGCGTTGCGAACTGATTTTCCAGCCCGTGATCCTTGGGAAAGCTGAGCAGCACCCACATGGCCATAGAGCACACGAGGATGATGGTCCCGGCGGTCTTCATGAAGTCGCCGCCCCGTCTCAACACGGTCCTGACGATGGACGGCCAGTGCGGCAGCCGGTAGGGCGGCATCTCGATGACCAGTGGCACATACGAGGCGCGCAGCAGCGTGCGACTGAGCACCCACGCCACGATCAGGGCCATCACGGTGCCGAAAAGATACATACCGGCCATCAGCAGACCCTGCGTGAAACCGGCCTTTTGCCAGGGCGGCACGATTGCGGCGATCAGCAAACCGTAAACCGGCAGCCTGGCGGAGCAGGTCATGAGCGGGAGGGCCATCATGGTCAACAGCCGATCCCGCCGCCGCTCCATGGTCCGGGTGGCCATGATGGCGGGCACCGCACAGGCGTAACCCGACAGCATGGGCACGAAGGCCCGGCCGTGGAGTCCAACGCTGCGCATCAGCCGGTCCATCAGCACGGCCACGCGGGCCATGTAACCGGTGTCCTCCATCAGGCCGATAAAGAAAAACAGCATGAGGATCTGGGGCAGGAAGACCACGAAGGCGCCGACGCCCTCGATGACGCCGTTGACGATGAAGTCGGTCAAGAGCCCGGGGCCGATGGCCGCGCCGACGCGGGATCCGATCCAGCCCACGACGTTCTCGATCATTCCGATCAGCGGATCGGCCCAGGTGAACAAAGCCTGGAACACCAGGGTCATCAACCCCAGAAACAGGATAAATCCCAGGGCCGGATGCAACAGCACCCGATCGACCCGGTCGGTCAGTTCCGTCGGGTGCTTGTGGTCCCGAACGACATCGCTGAGGTGTTCGTCGATCCACCTGTAGCGGCCCTGGATGATCTCCCTGTCCAGGTCCCGCCCGGATTCCCGAGCTGCCGATCGGCGTTCCGTAACGAGGTGCTCCAGGTCCGGTGGCAGGCCGCGCAGCTCGTGTCCGGGCTCCACGGACAGGAGAGCCCAGAGGGCCAGCGCCTGGCGACGATCCGGGTCGTCTCGGTGCCAGCTCTCCGGCAACCCCTCGGCGACCGCGCTCATGTCTGCGCACAACGCCGGTTCCCGGGGACGCCAGCGCCACCCCGGTCGGCCACTGGTGGGGTCCTCCAGGACGCCGACGATGGCCGACACCAGGTCCGCCAGGCCCCGCCCCTGTCGGGCGACCATGGGCACGACCGGAACCCCCAGCGCCCTCGCCAGGGCCGGGGCATCCACAGTCTGACCGGATTCCTCGAGGGCGTCCGTCATATTCAGCGCCACGACCACAGGAACACCGAGTTCGATGGCCTGGAGCACCAGGTAAAGATTGCGACTCAGCTGGGTCGCGTCCACGGTGATCACGGCAACGTCGGGCGGGTCCATCGGCGGGAGCCCCGCCAGGGCCTCGATGGCCAGCTGCTCTTCGGCGCTGCGCGCCACCAGGCTGTAAGTGCCCGGTGAATCAAGTACCTGGACCATCCGCCCACCCGGGAGCCGGGTCTTGCCGATGCTGCGCTCCACGGTGATTCCGGGATAATTTCCGATACGTGCCCGTCCGCCAGTCAACTGATTGAAGACTGTGGACTTGCCCGTATTCGGGTTTCCCGCGATGACGACCGAGGGGATCTCGGGGGAGGTCGACATTTCCACGGGATTCAGATGGGGGAGACGAGCAGCCTGGCGGCCTCGCCGTGCCTGATCGACACTCGGGATCGGCGAACCTCCAGCTCGATGACCCCGCCGAGCGACATGCGGCGGATGAGCTTGAGCGTTGTCCCCGGCAACAGCCCCATTTCCATCAGACGACGACGGAGCGCAGGCAGTCCTTCGATGCCGAGGAGCGTGGCCTGTGTACCTTCACTTAGAGTATCGAGTGTGGTCACGGGGGGTGTTCTGTTTTAAAGATGTTTGAGAATCATTCTCATTTATATCCGTATTTAATACCAGAACCGCCGCCGAGGCAATGATCCAAATCAAATGCCGACGTGATCGACGGGCGCATCCCCGAGGATTCAGGATCGCTTATGATTCTCTGCTTACGGAGGGAGGACTGCCTTGAACGGACAAGTCGTATGGGTGACGGGCTGCGCCAGCGGGGTCGGGCTGCACCTCGCCGACGCATTCCTGGCGCGCGGCGCTTTGGTGCTCGCCACGGATATCGATCTGGATCGCGTTCGGCATGCCGCCCGGGCCAATGACTGGGATAACGGTCGTCTGCTCATGCGTCGACTGGATGTGCGCGATCGGACCGCCTGGGAAGCGCTCTATACGGAGTTGCTGGGTGCATGGAGTCGCCTGGATCTGCTGTTCAACGTGGCCGGCGTGATTCATCCGGGATACCTGGCCGAAGCCAGCGAGGAAGACCTGGACCTGCACATCGACGTCAATTTCAGGGGCGTGGTGCACGGGTGCCAGGTGGCCGCCCGCCACATGCGAGCCCAGGGGCAAGGACATATCGTCAACCTGAGTTCCCTGGCCGGCATCGCCGCTGTACCGGGCATCGGCCTGTACAGCGCGTCCAAGCACGCGGTGCGCGCCTACTCTCTGGTGCTGGCCGAGGAACTCCGGGACGACGGTGTGGCCGTGACCGTCATCTGCCCGGACGCCATCGAGACGCCCATGCTGAAACTGCAGGAAGACTACGAGGAAGCGGCCATGACGTTTTCGGGTTCCGCACCGCTGAGCGTCAAGGATATTTCCCGTGTCGTTTTTGAGCGGGTTCTGAAGGACAGGCCGGTCGAGATCGGCGTTCCGGGCAGCCGCGCCTTCCTCGCCCGGTTGGCGGGCGCATTCCCCGCCGTCAGCCGCCTGGTGTCAGGCTCCCTGCGGCGTCGGGGGCTGAAGGCGCAGCGGGCGAGGCGGCAGAAAAAAGGGATCGACTAGGCGTATTCCGGCGTCTCGAACTCCTCCAGAATGCGAATGTAGTTGGCCCGCTCGTAGGCACTGGCGTCCGGTACCCGATCCAGGCTCATGCAGCCTCGGACGTCCTCCAGGGAGTTGTAGTCGTGCTCCAGCAGCCAATCAGACAGCCCCTCCCGGAGTCGCGCCAGATACTCCGGACCGTGCCTCAGCAGGCTGGCAGTGGTCATGACCACGTCCGCGCCCGCCATCAGGTACTTCACGACCTCCCGGTAAGTCTCCACGCCGGTGCTGGCGGCCAGCGAACCACCCACCCGACCGTATAGCACCGCCAGCCAGAGCAGGCCGAGGCGGATCTCGGCCGGCACGCTCAGATCGAGCGTTCTGGCAATCTCGAGCTTGTCGATGTCGAAGTCGGGTTGGTAGAAGCGATTGAACAGCACGAGGCCGTCTGCGCCGGCCCAGACAATCTCTCGGGCCATCTGACCGATGGCGCTGAAACAGGGGCCGAGCTTGACCGACACGGGGATCGACACGGCTGCTTTCACCGCACGCACGACCTCGAGGTAACGCTCTTCCACGTCCCGGCCGGATTCCGCAAGATCCGCCGGGATGTAATAGATGTTCAGTTCGATGGCGCTGGCGCCAGCCTGCTCCAGGCCGGTGGCGTAGCCTACCCAGCCATCGCCCGTAATTCCGTTGATGCTGGCGATGATCGGGATGTCGGCCGCTTCGCTGGCCCGTCGAAGGACGTCCAGATAACGATCGAGGCCGCCATGACGCCCGGCAATTTCGGGAAAGTAGGACATGGCCTCGGGGAAACTCTGCTCGCCTGCCGCCATGAGGCGCTCGGTGGCTTCGGATTCCTTCCTCAGCTGCTCCTCGAACAGGGACGGCATGATGACGGCAGCGGCACCCGATTCCTCCAGCCGCAGGATCCCGTCCAGTTCCGCGGTCAGCGGCGAGGGCGAGGCGACAATCGGGTGGCTCAACTCCAGGCCCAGATACTCGGTGCGCAGATCCATGATTCGACCCTTCCTGTCAGGCCTTCGTTCTGGTCTCTCTGGCCGCCCCCGCGAAGTGGAAGGCCGCGTCGCCGCGGGTGGCCATTTCCTCGTAAACGCCCCAGCGGACCACGATGTCCTCCTGAGCCAGGGCCATCAGGCGCTCGGCGTTTTTCGGATTCGTGCTGGAGAGCACCCGGTAACGGATCTCCCGCTCTGCATACTCCCTGAGCGAGGAACGCGGACGCTGGGAATCGAGCATGAACGGATTGCGGCCCTCGTTGCGCAGCACCGGGTTGTAACGCATCAGGGGCCAGTGACCACTGCTGACTGCCAGCTTCTGCTGCCGCATACCGAAACGCATGTCGATCCCATGGGCGATGCAGTGACTGTACGCAAGGATCAGGGAGGGCCCCGGGTAGCGTTCCGCTTCACGGAACGCCAGCAATGTCTGCTGGGGATTCGCGCCCATGGCTATACGAGCCACGTAGACGTTACCGTAGGAGATGGCCTGGAGCGCCAGGTCCTTTTTCGGGGTGGCCTTGCCACCGACGGCGAATTTGGCGACGGCGGCCAGCGGCGTGGCCTTGGAAACCTGGCCGCCGGTGTTCGAGTACACCTCGGTGTCCAGCACCAGGATGTTCACGTTGCGACCCAGGGACAGCACATGGTCCAGCCCGCCATAACCAATGTCGTATGCCCAGCCGTCGCCGCCGACAATCCAGACACTGCGGCGAACGAGTTGTTCGGCCACTGATTCCAGGTGGCGCGCCTCGGGCGCGTCGATCTCGGCCAGAAGACTGCGTAGTCTTTCCAGACGCTCCCGCTGTTCGCGGATCTCGGACTCATCGTCCTGGCTCGAATTCAGGAGTGCGGAGATCAGGCCCGCGTCAAGCTGGTCCTCCAGCCTGCCAAGCAGCGTTTCGGCCTCGGCCCGCTGAGTGTCGGCAGTGAGTCGAAATCCGAAGCCGAATTCAGCGTTGTCCTCGAACAGTGAGTTCGACCAGGCCGGGCCACGGCCCTCGGCGTTTTTCGCCCACGGCGTGGTGGGCAGGTTGCCGCCGTAGATCGATGAACATCCGGTGGCATTGGCGATAATGGCGCGATCGCCAAACAGCTGCGAAACCAGCCGCAGATAAGGCGTTTCGCCGCAACCCGCGCAGGCGCCGGGGAATTCGAACAGGGGTGTCAGATGCTGGACGCCTCTCACGGTGCTGAAATCGATCCGGCCACGATCGGCCTCGGGCAGTGAACGGAAGAACTCTACGTTCCTGCGCTCCGATTCCATCAGCGGGTCCTTCTCTGCCATGTTGATGGCGCGCACCTCGGGCTCGTCGGGACTCCGGGCCGGACAGGCATCCACGCACAGGGTACATCCCGTGCAGTGACCGACGTGAACCTGGAGCGTGTAACGGATTTCCGGGTATCCACGGCCACGCAGAGGGGCGGAGCGAAAATCCGTCGGCGCTTCTTCCAGCAAGGACTCGGGATAGAACTTGGAGCGGATGACGCTGTGGGGACAAACCAGCGCGCAGTTGCCGCACTGAATGCAGAGATCGGGTCGCCATACAGGGATCTGACGCGACAGGTCGCGACGTTCCCAGGCGGTCGTGCCGCTGGGCCAGGTGCCGTCGTCGGGCAGGGCGCTGACCGGCAGGTCGTCCCCAAGACCCGCGATCATGGCCCCGGTGACTCTGCGGACGAATTCAGGCGCCGCCTCCGGAACGGGCAGGCTGAGTTCGTCGTCCCGGGTCGTGGCTTCGGGAACAGAGACTTCCTGCAATGCATCGAGCGCCCGATCCACCGCCGCGAAGTTCTGCCGGATGATGGACTCTCCCTTCCGCCGGTAAGTCTTTTCGATGGATGATTTGATGCGCTCGATGGCCACATCCCTGGCCAGCACGCCGGACAGGGCGAAGAATGCCACCTGCATGACCGTATTGATCCGCCGGCCCAGGTTGGCCGCCTCTGCTACCGCATAGGCGTCGATGACATAAAAGCGCAGCTTCTTGTCGATGATCTGCCTCTGTACCGCGCCGGGCAGGGCGTTCCAGACCGTGTCCGCCGAATGGTCCGTGTTCAGGAGGAAGACGGCACCGGGTGCAGCGTATCGAAGGACGTCCGTATTCTCGACAAAACTGAACTGATGGCAGCCAATGAAGTTGGCCGACTGGATCAGATAGGCGGAACGGATGGGGCGGGGCCCGAAACGCAGATGGGACACGGTCTGGGAGCCGGACTTCTTCGAATCGTAGACGAAATAGCCCTGGGCATGGATGTCCGGCTCCTCGCCGATGATCTTGATGGTGTTCTTGTTGGCGCCCACTGTCCCGTCCGCGCCCAGGCCGAAGAACATGGCCTGATAGGTGTCGTCGTCTTCGATCACGTAGGACGGGTCGAAGTCCAGGCTCGTGCCTGACACATCGTCGTGAATGCCGATGGTGAAGTGATTTCTCGGCGCGGGCTTGCCGATCTGGTCGAAGACCGCTCGAACCATGGCCGGCGTGAATTCCTTCGACGACAGACCGTACCGGCCGCCGATGACCTTCAGGTCACGGTCGTCTCCGTTTGTGGCCGCTTCCGCCAGGCAGGTCAGCACCTCCTGATAGAGCGGCTCGCCGGATGACCCGGGCTCTTTGGTCCGATCCAGCACCGCCAGCGCCCGGGCCGTTTTCGGCAGGGCGGCCATGAAGTCCCCGCCGGCGAACGGCCGGAAGAGGTGAATCTGAATTGCACCGACTTTCTCACCGGCGCCGGTCAGCCGGTCCACGGTCTCCCTGACGGTCTCCGCGCCGGAGCCCATCAGCACCACCACCCGCTCCGCTTCAGGGTCGCCGAAGTACTGGAACAGCCGATAGGGCCGGCCGGTCGATTCAGCCAGTCGATCCATGCAACGCTGAACGATTCCCGGAACTTCCGCGTAGTAACGATTGACCGATTCGCGGGCCTGGAAGTAGACGTCCGGATTCTGGCTGGTGCCGCGAATAAATGGCCGCTCGGGACTGAGACCGCGCTGCCGGTGCTCCAGTACCAGATGGTCCGGGACAAGTTCGTGAATGGTCTCGTCGGGCAGCAGTTCGACCCGGTTGATCTCGTGGGATGTACGGAAGCCGTCGAAGAAGTGCAGGAACGGCACGCGGCTTTCAAGGGTGGCCATGTGGGCCACCATGGCCAGATCGTGTGCCTCCTGGGGGCTGGAGGAGCAGAGCATGGCGAAGCCGGTCGCCCGAACAGCCATCACGTCCTGGTGATCGCCAAAAATTGAAAGCCCCTGGGCGGCGAGGGAGCGTGCGGCGACGTGGAACACAGCCGGATTGAGCTCCCCGGCAATCTTGTACATGTTCGGGATCATCAGCAGCAGGCCCTGGGAGGCGGTGAAGGTCGTGGTCAGGCCGCCGCTCTGAACCGCTCCGTGAAATGCGCCGGCGACGCCACCTTCGCTTTGCATCTGGGTAATCACCGGCACGTGCCCCCACACGTTGGGGATCTTGTGATTGGCCCACTGATCCGCCATCTCTCCCATGGGAGAGGACGGCGTGATCGGGTAAATGGCACAGATTTCGCTCAGGCGGTAAGCCACGTGGGCCGCCGCCTCGTTGCCCTCGATAGTGACGACGCGGGGCTTGCTCATGGCTTGGTCTCCGAGCGCGCGGCGACGGGTTCCGGTCTCATCCGGATGGCGTGGCAGGGGCACTGCTCGAAGCACACCGCACACCCGGTGCAGAGATCATAGTCGAAGCGATAACGGCGTCCCGGCCCCAGCTTGATCACCGCATCCTCGGGGCAGGCCCCGTAACAGCCATCGCACTCAAAACAGTTGCCGCAGGACAGGCATCGACGGGCCTCGTAGACCGCCTCGGTCTTGTCCAGGCCGAGCTTGACCTCCTCGAATCCGCGTCGCCGCCGGTCTTCCTCGATGGTTCGCTCGTCGCGCCGTTTGGCGTCGGTGGCGAACCAGGGCCTGAGCATGTCGATCGTGACAAGTTCGTGCCTGGGGGGCGCATGGTAGGTCTCTCCGCGCAGCCAGGCGTCGATGTGGCGGGCTGCCTGCTTGCCGTGACCGACGCCGGTGGTCACCGTCCGTTCCGACGGGACCATGTCGCCGCCCGCAAACAGGCCGGGATGACCGGTCATCATGTTGGGACTCACGATCACAGTGCCGTCTCGCTCGAACTCGATACCCGGTACCCGGCGCAGGAAACCGGAATCGGCGTCCTGACCCAGGGCCAGGATCAGTGAATCGGCCTCCAGGGTCTCGTAGCGTCCGGTGGGCTGGGGGCGGCCGTTCTCGTCAACCTCCATCACTTCCACCGTGAATCTGCTCTGGTCAATGTCACGGATAGTTCGAAGCCAGTTGATCTTCACGCCCTCCTCGATGGCCTCGTCAGCCTCGAAGGGATGGGCAGGCATGTGCTCGCGGTCCCGGCGGTAGATGATCATGGCCTCGCTGGCGCCGAGTCGCTTGGCCACCCGGGCCGCGTCCATGGCCGTGTTGCCGCCCCCATAGATCGCCACTCTTCGGCCCAGTCGCGGCGCCTCCCCGGCCTCCACACTCTTCAAGAAACCGACGGCGTCGAGAACCTTCCCCGCATCCCGGGCCGGAATGTCCACCCGCTTGGAGAGGTGGGCGCCAATGGCCACGAAAACGGCGTCGAAACCACCGGACGCCTTTTCCGCCAGCACGTCCTCGACTTTGTGGTTGAGGACAATGCGGACACCGAGGTCCTCGATCCGCCGCACTTCCGCGTCCAGCACCTTCCGGGGCAGCCGATAGGCAGGGATTCCGAAATGCATCATGCCGCCGGCCATAGGCCCTGCCTCGCGGATTTCCACCTCGTGCCCCAGGCGGCGCAGGTGATACGCGACCGACAGTCCGCTCGGGCCGGCGCCCACCACCAGGACCTTGTTGCCGCTTTCCTCGGCGGGACCCACCAGGGGCCAGCCCTCGTCTATGGCCAGGTCCCCGAGATACCGCTCCACTGCGTGGATGCTGACGGGCACGTCCAGCACGGCGCGATTACAGGCGCTCTCGCAGGGGTGGTAACAGACCCGGCCGTGCACGGCGGGCAGGGGATTGTCGCGAGTCAGAACTTCCCACGCCCGGCGGAAACGCCCGGCATGGACTTCCGCCAGCCAGGCCTGGATGTTCTCGCCCGCAGGGCAGCGATCGTTGCAGGGCGGCAGATAGTCCACGTATTCCGGCCGGCGACGGCGCAGGGGGCCTGAGAAGGACTCATGGTGCAAGTCGGCGGGCCGTGTCAGGTCGTGGCGTCTGGTGCTCATCGAATTCGATTCCCAATTTCGTGACGCGGTCGGGCGCGGTCCGACCTGTATATGCCATACAATCCCAACCCAGGCGGAAATGACAGCGAGGGGTGGCGTGTCATGGAGCGTTACCAGTGTCCCGAGTGCAGTTACATCTACGACGAACAGGTCGGCGATGAGGAAGAGGGATATCCCCCCGGCACGCCCTGGAGCGAGGTCGAGGAGGATTTCTTCTGCCCGGACTGCGGCATCATCCCCAAGTACGAATTCGAACCGCTGACCTGAGCGTCAGTCATCGTCGCGATCCGCCGGCACGATCAGCACCGGCCGGCCGGATTTCTTGAGTACGGCGGAGCTGACGCTGCCCAGCAGCATCTTGAACACTGCGCCGAATCCGTGGGAGCCGAGGACAATCAGGTCCGCGTCCAGACGCCCGGCTTCCTCCACAATGGCCCTGGCGGGCGGCCCCGGGACCATCAGGCCCGTGGCTTCGATGCCCGCGTCCCGCATGCTCTGGGCGGCTTCCTGGACCAGCCTGTGCTCCTCGCGTAATTCCGCGGCGATCTCTCGCCTGTCCTGTCGCTCCCCGGCCGCATAGCTCGTGAATGCTGGCTTGTCGGCCACGTGCACCACCCACAGCTGGGCCTCGAGCGCATGGGCGAGACGGCGGGCGACTGTCAGGACTTTCTGCGCCTGGGGAGAAAAGTCTATGGCCACCATCAGCTTCATCGCGCCCGCTCCCGTGTTCGGCTGTTACGGAAAACGTAGCAGATGGCGGGGCGTCCGGCGTTGCGCCAGATCAATTGGCTGGAACGACTTCCGGGCGCCGGCGGCCCGGCCTAGGCCCCTTCGGCGCCTGCTGTGCGGGCGAACTCCTGTCTTCGCTCTGCCATCGTTTTGATCAGCGAGTCGACATCCGGGTCGTCCCGGTATTCGGCAAATTCCGGGCTGTGATCGGTGCCATAGACACCCGCACCGCCCGCGTCCACGGTCTTTCGCAGGAGATCGATCACGCCTTCCCTGTCGCCGGCGGCCGCCGCCAGCTGGGCCTTGAGATAGGGCGCGAACCAAAGCGCATCCACGTCGTAGGGACCCAGCGCTTCGATGCACTGCCGGCGCAGCGCCTCGGCCCGCCCGGTCTGCCCCTGCAGTCGGTATGCCAGGACCAGGCCCGGCGCATTGAAAACATTTCCGAAATCGGGGAACACCCACCGCAGACCGTCCGGGTCCGGTCGAATAATCCTTTCGTAGTATGCCGTGGCCTCCCCGATTCGGCCTTCGCGGAGGGCCATGTCGCCGGCCAGGGCCAACAGCGCCGGATCGTCGGGCTGCTTTTCCAGGGTCCGGTTCACTATGGCCCACGCGCCCTCAGGATCACCGCCGAGGCGCCTGATGTCCGCCTGCAGGGCGATGGCCGCGCCGTGGAGAGGGTTGACCTCTCGAACGCGGTCCGTGTAGTCCCGGGCTTGCTGGGTATCGCCGAAGTCCATGTACAGGTTGGCCAGGGCCATCAGGGTGTCGACGCCCTCCGGGTTGTATTCGAGCGCCTTCAGCGCCCAGCGAAGCTGTTCGTCCTTGCGGCCTTTTGCGGTCGCGATCTGCTGCTTGAGACGGTAGGTGCCGTCCCAGTCCGGCTTGAGTTCCTCCAGTTCCGTCGCATAGCGGTCCGCTGTCCCGATGTCGCCCTCGAAGGCATTATTGACTGACAGGTTGAACAACAGCGTCGGATTGAGCGGATCGACCGCGTAAGCACGAAGGATCACCGCGTCTGCTTCTTTTGTCCGGCCGACTTGCTGGAGTTCCGATGACAGCCACATCATGGCTGTGGCGTCGCTGGGATTGAGCGATACGGCGTTTTCCAGCACCGCGATGCGCTCCTCCAGCGGGGCACCCTTTTGCATCAGCAACAGGCCCCGGGCGGCCCAGGCATCCCCCTGGTCGGGGGCCAGCTTCATCGCCTTGTCGACCGCGTCGGACGCCAGCGGCAGCACTTCGTCAGCGGTGCGCAGGCTATACGAATTCAGGAGGCTGTAGGCGTTGGCCACGCCGGCCCAGGCCGGCGCGAAGTCCGGATCCACTTCCGTCGCATGGCGGAATTCCCGGAGCGCCTTGTATAGGCCGTCCGCTGTCCGGTCCTGCATCATGTGCTTGCCGCGCAGATATGCCGTATAGGCCTCCGTGTTGTCGGTGGCCCGGGCCGAGGCGATGACGATCTTGTCTTCTTCACCCAGCAGGGTCTGCTTCAGGGCGCCGACCACCTCGGTGGCGATCTCGTCCTGGATGGCGAACACGTCGTCCAGCTCCCGATCGTAGGTGTCCGACCACAGGTGATAGCCGTCGTCTACCTTCACCAGCTGGGCGGTGACCCGGATGCGGTCCTCCTGCTTGCGGACACTGCCTTCCAGGATGGTCGCCACCCCGAGTTTGTCTCCGATCACCCGAAGGTCCTGGTTCTGGCCCTTGAAGGCGAAGGACGAGGTTCGGCCCGCCACCTTGAAGTCCCGGATCTTGGCCAGCAGGTTCAGGAGTTCCTCCGAGATACCGTCAGTGAAATATTCCTGGTCCTTGTTCGGGCTCATGTCCACGAACGGCAGGACGGCGATGGACGTGAGCGCCGGCGCTGCCGTGGGCTCGATGATTTCGACCTCCGCATCGCCGGCCGGCCCGTTCCCGACCTGCTCCGCATCCTTGTCGCTCTCGCCGTCCAGCACGTAGCTGTCGATGACCACGAATATCAACGCCGCGCTCAGCACGGCGATAATCAGGTTGTTGATCTTCTGGCCGGTGACGGGTGTCACCGAGGCCTGGGGATCCACTTCCTTGGTGCGCTTGAGGCCGTCCGGCGTCAGCTCGAAGGCCCAGGCGAAGATCAGGGCGATGGGCAGGCCGATGGCGAGAAAATAGAGCACCAGGGTAATGCTCCACTCCGGCAGCCCCAGGGCCGGCATGGCCACGTCCGATACCTGCAGTATCAGCCAGCTCACGATGCCGTAGAGCACGGCGACGCGGACGACGTTGCGACGTTTCAGTTCCGCGAAAAATGAGCTCATATGTTCGCTGCCCTCCCGAGCTGCCGACTGCTTGCGACGGCGACACTCTAACCCACTCCCGGCGTCGTCCGCGAGAAGATGCCTTCGCTACGCCGCCAGGACGCTAGGTCATCGGATGCCCTGCTCCAGCGATGTGTTTGATGTCCGACGCATCGGTATGGGAAGCGTTCAGCCTGCGGTCTCGCCGGCCGCTTCGCCCATCAGGCCGTCGGCGGCCAGGGCCTGAGCAATCTCCTGGCGCCTGGCGTCGAGCCGCTGCAATTGTTCGGCCACTTCAGGGTCGTCGGCGTGGCGTAACAACATGATTGCCCACGGGCTCGAGTACAGGGACTGCCCGCCCTGGTCCGCGGCTGTCTTCAGCCGCATCTTCATGGCATCGACGTCGCCGATCGCGCCTTCCACCCAGGCCTGCAGATAGTTGTCCCACCAGCTGCCGTTCGTGCCCCAGGACGCATTTTCCGTGTATAGCGTCGCCGTTTCGTAAAGGGCGGCTGCCGCCTCGGGCTCGCCGCTCTCCCGGTAGATGTCGATGAGGTAGCTGGCAATGAACAAGGCGTCCGGGTTGTCCACGATCCAGGCCCGGGCTTCCGCGTCGCTCTTCAGCCCCCGTTCGAGATGTTCGCGGGCAGCTTCCCGATGGCCTCCGAGCCTTTCCCAAACGCCAGCGTTGAGCCTCAGAACCTCCTCATCTGGCTGACGGACCAGTGCCTCCTCCACCCGAGCCAAGGCCTTGTCCTGCTGACCTTCCAGGTACAGTTTCGAAGCCTCCACCTGCGTCGCCCATGGAGAGAGGGGGTTGATCTGTCGGGCGCGGCCAGCCAGACGAAAGGCTTCCTCCGGTTCGCCGTAGTCCAGGTGGCGGTCCGCGAGCACGTTGATCATGAACACGTCATCCGCCCCCGCGTCGACGCCGTCCCTGAGGACCCGGAAGGCTTCCACCAATTCCCCGAGATTCCAGGCCGATATCGCGCGCGCCCGGTAGGTCGTCAATGCATCCGGGGCCACCGACTGGAGCTCCGACAGGTAACGGGCAGCCGAGGCGTCGTCGCCGCGGGATGCGCTGGATAGAGCGAGATTGGAGAGCAGCACCGGGAACAACGGATCCACTTCGTAGGCCTGCTGATAAGCCGCCCAGGCCTCCTCGAAACGATTTGCGTTACTGAGCTGGCTGCCCAGCCACATGAGAGTTTCTGCGTTGCCGGGATTGAGTGCCACCGCCTTTTCCAAAACCGGAATTGACTCATCTGTCGCCGTGCGCTTCTGCATGAGGACCAGCCCCTTGGCGGCCCAGCCTTCCGCCAGGTTCGGGTCCAGCAACAAGGCCTTGTCCACCGCGTCGCTTGCCAGGGGAAGCACCTCGGTTTCCGCCCGGTACTCGTAGTTGCCGAGGAGACTGTAGGCGTTGGCTACGCCGGCCCAGGCCGGTGCAAAATCCGGATCCACTTCTGTGGCGTGGCGGAATTCCCGGAGCGCCTTGTAGAGGTTGTCCTCGTTGCGCACCCGCATCACGTGCTTGCCGCGCAAATAAGCCGTATAGGCCTCCGTGCTCTCCGTCCTCGGCGCCGAGGCGATGACGATCTTGTCTTCCTCGCCCAGCAGGGTCTGTTTGAGTGCTCCCACGACCTCGGTGGCGATCTCGTCCTGGATGGCAAACACGTCGTCGAGCTGGCGGTCATAAGTCTCCGACCAGAGATGATAGCCGTCGTCCACCTTCACCAGCTGGGCGGTGACCCGGATCTTGTCCTGCTGCTTGCGGACGCTGCCTTCCAGAATCGTGGCCACGCCGAGTTTTTCCCCGATCACGCGCAGGTCTTCGTTCTTGTCCTTGAAGGCGAAGGACGAGGTGCGCCCCGCCACCTTGAAGTCCTTGATCTTGGCCAGCAGGTTCAGCAGCTCCTCGGAGATGCCGTCGGTGAAGTACTCCTGGTCCTTGTCCGGACTCATGTCCACGAAGGGCAGCACGGCGATGGAGGTGAGCGCCGACTGCCCGGTGACGGCAATCGCCGGTTTCGGTTCTGCCGGACCCGGAGCGAGAAAGAACTTGTCTATCAGCAGATAGACAACCGAGACGGCCAGCACCCCGATCACCAGGTGGTTGATCTTCTGTCCCGTCACCGGGGTGATGGACTCATCGGGATCCACGTCCCGGGTCCGCTTCAGGCCCTCAGGGGTAAGTTCGAAGGCCCAGGCCACGATCAGCGCCACGGGAAAGCCGATGGCGAGAAGATAAAGCACCATGCTGAGGGTCCACTCGGGCAGCCTCAGGGCGGGGATGGCCACGTCGGAGACCTGCAGGATCAGCCAGGCGACGATGCCGTAAAGCACCGCGACACGGAAAACGTTCCGACGTCTCAGTTCGGTGAAGAACGAGCCCATAATCGCCACTGACCCCCTGGCGGCGGGGCGATTCTCCCCGCGCCGGACCCTTTATAGCATCCAGGAACCCTAATATCTAAGGATTTCGGGGGCTTCCGGGGCTGTTCGATCGGGCGTCGAGACGCCGGAAGCTATGTGGCATCCGGCATATTCTTCCTGACGATGCCCGCCAGGCACGGCCACGCGAGGGTAACGAGCACCATCACGGCTGCGGTCCCCGAAAGATAATCTGACAGCCTCACATAAGCCGGCCTTCCGAAGCGTACCGTGACCGTGCCCGACCGCCCCTCCGGTGCCACGAGGATCTCGCCGTCCGAATCCGCATACACCGGAATTTCCTCGCCGTCGATCGAGGCCTGGTAGCGGGTATTCCAGTACCGAGGAAGGTGAATGCAGGCATTGGCATCGCCAGCCTCGACAGTGAATCTCATCTGGTAGAGCCCGTTTGGTGCAACCGCCCTCGCGGACGGGCATTCCGCGTCTGGCTTCGGAAGTGCCCGGGGCTGAGGCAGGTACTCGTCGATTCCGAAGCCTTCCAGGCGCTGCGTTTCATCGGCCAGTGCGTCCTGGATTTCGGCTATTTCCAAACGCCTTACCGAGACGTCGGATGCCGTGTAGAAGAGGACGAAAGCCGTGGCCTGCAGGACGGCCAGCACCGCAACGGCGTTGACCACCGTATCGCTTCGGAGAGATCGCGGTAACGATCGGAAGTTTCCGACGATGAACAGCACGACAAGCAGCGTCATTGGAAAAAGCACTCGCCAGACCCAGAGATTCGAGGCGAGCAACGGGACGCTCATATATACCGGCTCGCTCAATCTGAGCGTCAAATACACGTAAACCAGGATGGCCACCACCAGAGGCCAGGAGGTTCTCAACACCTGGGCATCTCGATCGGCGCGACGGAGTAACAGGCTACCGAATACCGCAATGGCGTAGCCGGTCAGTACAAACCCCAGGCTCAATATGCTGTGGAACCTGAAGTATCCTGGAATCGTGAGAAACGTGTCTTGCAGAGGCGTAGGCACGCCTTCCGCGCCAAGGACATATCGGGTCTCGATCACCGCCGGCAGCCAGTAGAATGCGGTGAGTCCCAGGGCCAGGAGAAAAAGAACGCAAAGGTGCACGAGTCGAATCGCCGGGAGCCGCCAGCAGAGCATCACGTACGCTGCGTAGGCGGCCAGGGCGTATCCCGCATTCATAAAGCTCAGCGGGTGTGACAGGATCATGAGAGAGGCTGTCAGCACCAGCGTCAACATCGCTCCCTTACCTCCCTGTCGGAGGACACGGTTCATCGCGAACAACAGAAATGGCAGGAGCGCGACACTCAGGTATTCCGCATAGGCAGATCGCTGAAAGATCTCGCCGACGACGTAATTCGAGGTGACGAACAAAAGCGTGCCCAGAACAGCCGGGCCTTCGTCTGCATGGAGCTTCAACAACCGGTAGCAGCCGACACAGCAAACGATCAGGAATCCGCAATAGATGACCTTGAGGGAGATCAGCGGGCCGGCACCGAGTGAATCGAGGAGCATGGGAGGCCAGTAGATCCACTGCGAATAGTAAATCCAGACCGGAAGTCCCTTGCCTCCCGCGGCGTTCTCGGCGAAATGCGCGCGCAGAGTCCCGTGTTGGAACTGACCCTGGATGTCCAGGAGCCGCTGGAGGTGGTACCAGGTGTCGTGTCCCCAGGGCTCAAGGAAGAAGATGTAGGCGCAAGCGGCGGCGACAAAGCCGACCAGAATGGTGAGATGCGAGTGCCGGCGGCCGAGGCGCGTCACGGAGACGATGGGCTAGTCGCCGATGTAGATGTCGTAGATCTGCGGTCGGGTCTTCCCCCACCACTTAGATTCCGAGCATCCGTCAATCCAGAACTTGACCTTCCGGCCCGCCAGATGTGCGGCGAGCACAACGCGCAGGAACCGGTCACTGGCGACGTCGTCGTCCAGCTCCCGGACATAGAAATCGGCGCCCTCGCAGTTTCCGGGATTGACGATCGACTCGGAGAACTGCAAGCGCAACACCGAACCCTCCGCGTTGACATAAGCTTCGGTGATCTTGCCCCAGCCGGATCCCGCGTCGCCGTCAGCACGGGCCGCCGCGCCCTGGGAGATCGCGACGATGACGAGCGCGGCCATCACGATAAGCTGTCTCACGATCGGCTGCTCCTCTGTTTGCCTGGCGCATGCATTTTCAAGTCACCGAACCCATCCGCGAGCACCGCGAAGATTATACGGAATCACTTGTCGGGCAATTTGGTGTCTGCCAGTGATGATGCCGCACATGACCGCATCCAGCCCCACCACGCCCGCTTCCCATTGTTGACCTGTCCCGAGGGTTGAAACTGGGTCCAGTGAGTCGTTTCCGGTGGCGAACGAGGCCGGCAGCTCCCGGTTCGGTCTCGGGGGTTCAAAATGCCAGCGCCCGCAAAGCCCGTCCGAGTGCCTCGTAATCCCCGTCCCGATTGTAGACCTGCCCCGAGACGCGGATCAGGCGCCGGGGCGTAGCCGGCCACGGAATCACGGGCACCTCGATGCGGAACTTCTCCAGCAGTTCGTCCTGGAGGGGGTCCGCATACAGCGGGGACTTGCTCTCCGCGCCGCCGCCGTCAGGCAGCGGTAAAGAGGCCAGGGATCCAATCATGTGGTCCGGGCAGGGTGGGCTGATCCCCAGGACATGGCACAGCACGTTCCGTCCACGCAGGGCCAGCTGATGATTGTTGGAACGCAGCGCGGTCCATCCGCCGGGCATTATTTCGCCCATGAATCGAATGGCCTCGGGCACGCAGAGCATGGGCGTGGGATCATCTGTGCCGGTCCAGTCGAACTCGATGAGGTAGCGAGAACGATCGGTCCTGGGAGAATTCGCGCCATGGCTGATGACGGCCGGCCGCGTGCGTGGCTGCAGGTCGGGGCGGGTGTAGAGGAACGCGGCTCCTTTGGGCGCACAGATCCACTTGTGACAGTTGCCCGTGTACCAGCCGGCGCCGATGGCCTCCAGGTTGAGATCCAGCATGCCCGGCCCATGCGCTCCGTCCACGAGAGTTTCGACGCCCCGGACCGCCAGTGCCGACACCAGTTCCCTGATCGGCAGCACCAGCCCGGTCTGGCTGGTCACGTGATCGAGCAGCGCGATCCGGGTTCGGTCGGTGACCCGGTCCATGATGGCCTCCACCACCTGTCCGGAGTGAGCCAGCGGAAACGGAACAGCGGCCACCACGACCTTCGCCCCCGCCCGTTTCGCGACGAATTCCAGCACGTTGCGACAGGCGTTGTATTCGTGGTCGGTGGTCAGCAATTCGTCGCCGGCTCGGAACTCGAGGGAGCGAAGCACGGAATTTACCGCCGTGGTGGCGTTGGGCACCCACACCAGGTCCCGGGCGGGGGCGCCGATAAAGTTGCCCAGTCCCGCACGGGCCTCGTCCAGCAGTCCCTCCAGGTCCCTGACGAAGAACTGCACGGGCTGGCGTTCCATCCGGGCCCTGAGGGCGGACTGATGTTGGAGAACCGGAATGGGACAGGCGCCGAAGGATCCGTGATTCAGGAACACCACGGAGGGATCCAGGGACCAATGAAAGCGGATCGCCTGGCGGGTTCTGGCGTTGTTGGCGAGTGGAGAGGGATCCTTCATCCGGCGGAGTGTAACCCAGGGCCGGGAGGGTGAGTTCGGGGTCATTTTCATCGCCCGCGTGGCGAGACCCTCGCCGCAGCGTTCCGCAGGCCGGGGGATCGAAACCGGACCATCAGAAAATGCACTCGTCCCGGTGTGCCGGGCGCCCGTACGATCCAGCCATCGACTAGACTCGGGACGAGGCTGAACACCGCCTCATGCGCCGGGAAAACGAGCTGTTGCGGGAACCAGGAAGAGACAGACAGGTATTCAGAGCCCGCGGGATCACCAAGATCTACCAGATGGGCGAGGTCCAGGTGCACGCCCTGCGTGGCGTGGATGTGGACCTGTATCAGGGCGAGATGACGGCGCTGCTCGGGCCTTCCGGCAGCGGCAAATCCACGTTGCTGAACATTCTCGGCGGCCTGGACACCCCGACGGACGGTCACGTCTGGTATCACGGCCAGGATCTCACTGAAGCCGGGGAGCGCCGACTCACCGATTTCCGTCGTAACCACGTAGGATTCGTGTTCCAGTTTTACAACCTGATACCGAGTCTTACCGCCCGGGAAAACGTCGCCGTCGTCACGGAGATCTCGACGTCACCCATGGATCCATCCGATGCCCTTGGCATCGTGGGACTTTCGGAACGAATGGACCACTTTCCGGCCCAGCTGTCGGGCGGCGAGCAGCAGCGCGTCGCCATCGCACGGGCCATCGCCAAAAACCCGGCTGTCCTGTTGTGCGACGAGCCCACCGGCGCACTGGATTCGAAGACGGGCGTGGTCGTGCTGGAAGCCCTGGAGAAGGTGAACAGGGAATTGGGGACGACCACCGTGCTGATTACCCATAACGCGGACATCGCGCGGATGGCCGATCGGGTCATCCGCCTTGCCGATGGCAGGATTGCCGAGGTTCAGGAAAACCCTCGGAAGGTGCCGGCCCGGGAGCTGCACTGGTAATCGACCATGCGAGCCCTGAACCGAAAACTGTTCCGCGAATTATCGGACATGAGCGGCCAGGCGCTTGCCATCGTGATGGTCATCGCCGCCGGCGTGGCCACCTATCTCATGTCCGTCAGCACGCTGGAGGCGCTCCAGGAGACCCGCGCCAGGTACTACGATGAATACGCCTTCGCGGACGTGTTCGCATCCCTCGCCCGGGCGCCCAGGACTTTGCGTGAGCGCATTGCCGAGATTCCGGGTGTGGACATTGCTTATCCGCGGGTCATGGCCGCCGCTCAGATCGACGTGCCCGAGTTCTCCGACCCGGTGGTCGGCCACCTGGTGTCCATTCCCGACGTCGGCCAGCCCTTGCTCAACCGCATCCATCTGCGCCGCGGTCGAATGGTCGAGCCGTGGCGGGACGACGAGATACTTGTGAGCGAGGCATTCGCCTCGGCGCACGGACTGGTCCCGGGAGACCGGCTGTCTGCGGTCATCAAGGGTACCCGCAAGCAGCTGACCATCGTCGGCGTCGCCCTTTCACCCGAGTTCATCTACCAGATCGCCCCCGGCCGCATCCTTCCCGACTTCAAGCGCTACGCCGTCATCTGGATGGGTCGTCGGGCGCTGGCAGCGGCCTATGAAATGGAGGACGCATTCAACTCGGTGGCCCTCGGCCTCGCAGCCGGCGCCCAGGTACAGACCGTCATCGACCGACTCGACCTGCTGCTCGAACCTTATGGGGGGCTCGGCGCTTACGGTCGGGTGGATCAGATTTCTCACCGTTTCCTGAACGAGGAATTCGAGCAACTGCGACAGACATCCGGCTTGTTTTCCGCGATATTTCTCGCGGTCACCGCGTTCCTGCTGAATGTGGTCGTGGCGCGCCTGGTGAACACCCAACGGGAGCAGATCGCCATTCTCAAGGCGTTCGGATACAGCAACCTACAGGTGGGCTGGCATTACGTGGCCCTGGTCCTGCTGATCGTGGCCGGCGGCGTCTTCGCTGGCAGCGTGCTCGGCGCCTGGCTGGGGCGGGGACTCAGCGAGCTCTACATGGATTACTACCGGTTCCCGTTTCTCGACTTCGGTATCGACCCGGCAAACCTGGTACTGGCTACGCTGGTGACGGGGCTTGCGGCGGTGCTGGGCACACTGGGCGCGGTCCGGCGGGCCGTCATGCTGCCACCGGCCGAGGCCATGCGGCCCGAGGCGCCGGAGGCGTACCGGCCGGCGCTGGTGGAGCGCGTCGGGGCCGGGCACTGGCTGGACCAGCCAACCCGAATGATCCTGCGGCACGTGGAGCGTCGCCCGATCAAGTCGATCCTGACCGTCGCGGGCATCTCCATGGCCTGCGCCATCATGATGGTCGGCACATTTTTTACCGATTCCATCGATTACATGGTGTACGTGGAATTCGATCTGGCCCAGCGCGAGGATATGTCGATCACTTTTTTCGATCCCACTTCTCGTCGGGTCGTACATGATCTCCGCGCCTTGGAGGGCATCCACCACGTGGAGCCATTCCGCAGCATCGCCGTGCGGCTCCGGGCAGGCCCGCGGAGCTATCGGACCAGCATCCTCGGTTACGAACCCGACGCCGTGCTGCACCGCGCCCTGGACGAGCACCAGCGGCCCCTGGACTTGCCTGCCGACGGTCTGCTTCTGACCGACCAGCTTGCGGAGATCCTCGGGATACGCCCTGGCGACGACGTGGTCGTGGAAGCCCTGGAGGGCAAGCGGGTGATCCGTACGGCGCGGGTCGTCGGCACCGTACGCCAGTACATCGGTATCGGCGCCTACATGACCCTGGACGGTCTGAACCGGCTCATCAACGAGGGCCAAGCCGTTTCCGGGGCCTTCGTCAGTATCGATGACGGCTTTCGTGACGCCATTTATGCCGAGATCAAAGAGATGCCCCGCGTGGCGGGCACCGAAGCCGCCGACGCCCGCGTGCAGAATTTCTACGAATCCATGGGTGAGTTCCTGCTCACCTACATGGGCTTCATCAGCACCCTGTCCGGTGCCATCGTGTTCGGCATCGTCTACAACAGTGCGCGAATTGCGCTGGCCGAGCGCAGCCGGGAACTGGCCAGCCTGAGGGTGCTCGGTTTCACTCGCGGCGAGGCGTCGTACATTCTCCTCGGCGAACTGGGTCTCCTGACCCTGGTGGCGATTCCGCTGGGTTTCGTCATCGGTCGACGCCTGTGTCAGTGGATGATTGACAATCTGCCCCACGAACTCTTTCGCATCCCGCTGGTTCTTCACGCCGACACCTACGCGCTGGCGGCCACGGTGGTGCTGGCGTCGGCGGCCGTCTCCGGGCTAGTGGTCAGGCGGCGGGTGGATCACCTGGATTTGGTAGCCGTGCTCAAGACGCGAGAATAGGATGGATTCATGACCAGCAAGCGCAGCATCGCACTCGTTGTCCTGGCTCTGGCCATCATTGCCCTTCTGGCGATGGCTTTCAGGCCACGCCCGGTGCCGGTGGACGTGGCCCGGGCGACACGCGGTCCGCTGACGGTGACCGTGGAGGAGGAAGGCAAGACCCGGGTGATCGACCGGTACGTGGTGTCGGCACCCGTGTCCGGATTTGCCCGGCGGGTGGAGCTTGACGTCGGCGACGAGGTCAAGAAAGGAGATCCGCTTTTGAGCCTCGAGCCGCTTCGGTCCGACGTCCTGGATCCACGGAGCCGGGCGGAGGCCGAGGCCCGGGTGGAGGCGGCGCGGGCGGCGCTGCTGGCGGCCAGGCAGAACGCCACGGCGGCCCGGGCGGATTCCGAGTACGCCGACACAGAGCTTCGGCGAAAGGAGCGGCTCCGAGAGGATCGCACGGTGTCAGAGGAGGAAGTCGATCGGGCGCGGGCCCAGGCCCGGTCCGCGGCCGCGAAGCTGCGGTCCGCGGAGTTTGCCGTGGACGTGGGCCGGCACGAGCTGGAGGCGGCGCAGACGGCCCTGGCATTTTCGGCGGCAGGCCCCCTGGGCGAGCCGCCGGAGATGGTGTCCGTCGCCGCGCCGGTCAGCGGCCGGGTGCTGGCGATCTTCCGGGAGAGCGAGGGCGTCGTTTCCGCCGGGCAGGCGCTTGTTGAGATCGGCGATCCGTCCGCCCTGGAGGTCGAGGTGGACGTCCTGTCAGTGGACGCGGTGAAAATCACGCCCGGCACGCCGGTGAGATTCCTTCGCTGGGGTGGCGAGGCACCCCTGGAAGGCCTCGTGCGGGTCGTCGAGCCCACCGGCTTCACCAAGATCTCGGCCCTCGGCGTCGAAGAGCAGCGGGTGCTGGTCATCTCCGACATCACATCCGACCGCGAAAAATGGCAGCGCCTGGGCGACGGCTACCGGGTGGAAGCCAGTTTTGTCCTATGGCACGGCGAGGACATCCTGCAGGTCCCGTCCAGTGCCGTCTTCAGGCAGGGTGGCGGCTGGGCGGTTTACGCCATCGACGGCGACCGCGCCCGAGTGCAGGCGGTCACCCCGGGACGTCGAACGGGCCTGGAAGTGGAGATCAAGGACGGGCTGACGGCCGGCGACGAGGTCATCGTCCATCCCTCTGACGACGTTGGCGACGGCGTGCGGATCCGGCGCCGCTAGGCCTGGGATACCTTGGAAATCAGATCGGTGACCGAGGCGATGTCTTCATGCACCAGCAGGATGGCCAGGTCGCCCGGCTGCAGCCAGTCCAGCGCATCCCGGACTGCGTCCAGTTCCTCCGGGATATAGGAAATCTGACCGGCAGACACCCCGGCATCCAGGAAGGACTGACGCAGGAGGCCCGCCACTTCCCCCGGCGCCCGGCCCCTGGAGTAGTGGCCCATTTCCTTCAAAAGCACCCGGTCCGGCCTCAGGCCGCAGGCTGCGCGCCCCAGCTGGCGGATGGCATCGTCACCCCGATCGCCTGCCTGGCCGATCAGCAGCAGGCGTCGACCGGAACCGGCGAGATGGTCCGCCAGCGGCTGCAGCGCCTGGAGACCGTCGGGATTGTGGGCGAAATCGACCAGCACGCGGGCGCCGCCGATCCGGAAAACGTTACAGCGGCCCGGGTTGGCGGCGTCCGTGGTCTCCCGCGCTCCCTGAATGATGGCATCCATGCCGACGCCCAGGGCGTCGGCCAGCCCCATGGCTGCCAGGCAGTTGGCCACGTTGTGTCGCGCCGCACCGCCGAAAGCCAACGGGATCTCCTCCACCCCCAGCAGATCTCTGTGGCGGCCATCGTCCACCAGAACGATGCGGTCGCCGTCCCGCACAAACGCCCTGCGCACCGGCGCTGGCCGTGATGCGCCGTTCAGGGCTGCCGGCGTCATGGCAAACCAGGTGACCGGGCAGCGCAGCGCCGACGCGCGGGCGACCAGTCTCGGGTCCTCGGCATTCAGGACGGCAGTGCCCGTTTCGCCGAGAACCCGGGTGACGACCCATTTCACGTCGGTCAGGGCATCCAGGTCGCGCACACCGAAGTCGTCCAGGTGATCTGCCGCGATATTCGTGATGACACATGCATCCGCATGATGAACCGCCGCGCCGCGCCGGAGCAGTCCGCCCCTGGCCGTCTCCAGCACCGCGATTTCCACGCGAGGATCCCGCAGTACCGCCCGGGCCCCGCCGGGACCCGCATAATCCCCCTCGTCCACGATCTGTCCAGCCACGACAACCCGGTCCGTGGAGCTCAGCCCGACGACACGACCCGAAGCCGCGGCCATCGCCGCGGCGAGCCGGACCGTGGTGGTCTTGCCGTTCGTGCCGGTCACCAGCCCCGTGGGGATGCTCCCCAGGCTTTCCCACGGGACTTCGGCGGGAGAGGGCGTCTCCCGAATCCTCCAGGTGCGACTGTGCCGGCCCAGACCCAGGGATACGTAATCGTCGTCGCTGATGAACGGTACACCGCGGTGCGCGGCTGCCTTGCGCAGTGCAACGAGCGGCGGGTTGGTCTCTTGCGCGATGGCCTGACGTATTCGGATGGCCGCAGGCTCGAGCGGCGGGGCCGATTCTTTTCGCGCCCGGGCCTTGGCCGCCTCGAACGCCCAGTCATTGATTTCGGTGGCGGCATACAGGGCATCCACCGGTGCTTCAAAGCCGAGGCTGGCCCCGCCGGCGACCCGCCGGATGTGGAGGGCGCGGTCACCCCAGCCCACGGCGCCCAGCATTTCCCGCACACTCTCCTGCCACGCCGCCAGAAACCGGTCCTGTTCGTCGTCGTCCAGCCGCACATCGATGATCGCGCCGGGTTCTGCCGAGAGGATGTTCGGTCCGGTGATCCGCCTCGAGTCCAGGAGTTCCACGGCAATGCCCCGGCTTCAGTCCGCTTCTTCCGGTTCGGGAGCGATCATGACGCCGCGCTCGTCCCGCAGCAGTCGGGCGCCCGCCTCCGGCTGGTAGGCTTCGCCCGCGAGCTCCAGCGGCGCATAGGGGGCCGACCGGGAAGGCGATTTCTCCCCCACCGGCTCGCCCTCACCTGACTTGAAGTAGATGATCTGCTTCCAGCAGCGCTTGATCTGGTCGCCGAAGATCATCACCAGGTCGCCAGGTCGGGCGGTGGCCAGCGCAGTGTGAGTGGCCTCCTGTTCGTCCCGGACGATATGGATGGAATCATCCCCGACGCCGGCCTCGAGGAGCGCGTCCCGGAGCATCGTTGGGATCTCTCCGTCCGCCCGACCCCGACGGCTGTCGTCCTGACGGCAGATGTAGACATCGAAATGACCCGCGGCGGCGCGAGCGATGTCGCGGACGTCCTCGTCCCGGCGATCGCCAGGTGCCGCAAGCACGACGATCTTTCGGCCCGGCTCACCGAGGCGCTCGACCAGGTCGCTCATGGTCTTCACGGCCGACGGGTTATGGGCGTAGTCCAGGATCACCTTGAAAGGCAGCTCGGTGAAGATATTCATTCGCCCCGGCGCCTGGAAGAATGTCGTGTCGAACGTTCTCAGACCCTGCCGGATGTTCTCCAGATTGATGCCGAGGCTGTAGGCCAGACCGGCGGCGAACATGGCGTTCTGGACATTGTGCAGCGCCTTTCCCTCCAGGGTGGCCGGGATCAGGTGGGTCCACAACAGCGGAATGTGGCTGTTGTTGTCGTAGATCGTGATCATGTCCCCGTTGAAACCCTTCTCCAGGACCACGGCCCGGCCCGCGGATCGCACGTGCTCCTTCACCAGGCCATGGTCCGGGTTCATGGTCACGTAACACACGTTTCGGGCCTCGGTATGGGCAGCCATCTTCAGGCAATAGTTGTTGTCCGCATTGAGCACCGCCGTGTCCTGGGCAACCTCTATGGGAATGCGCTTGATCTCTGCGAGTTGCTCCAGGGTGTCGATGCCTTTCAGGCCCAGGTGGTCAGAGCTGACGTTGATGCAGGCCGCCACGTCACACTTCTCGTAGCCGAGCCCGTTACGAAGCAGGCCGCCCCGGGCCGTCTCCATGACGGCCGCATCGATCGTGGGGTCGCGGAGGATCATCTGTGCCGAGCGAGGCCCGGTCATGTCTCCCTCCACGCTCAGGAGTCCGTCGATATAGACGCCGTCACTGCTGGCCAGGCCGACAGTGTGCCCGGCCATTTTCATGATATGGGCCAGCATCCGGGACGTAGTGGTCTTGCCGTTGGTGCCGGTAATCGAGGCGATCGGCACCCGGCTCGGCGTTCCGGGCGGAAACAGCATGTCGATCACCGGGCCCGCCACGTCCCTGGGCGTTCCCTCGCTGGGCGCAACATGCATGCGGAATCCCGGTCCCGCATTGATCTCGCAGATGGCGCCCCCCGTCTCTCTGTACGACTTGCTGATATCCGAGGTGAGGAAATCCACGCCTCCGATATCGAGGCCGATGCCCTTGATGGCGCGGATCGCCATCTCCCTGTTGTCCGGATGAATGATGTCGGTCACGTCCACCGCGGTTCCGCCGGTGGAAAGGTTTCCCGTTGAGCGCAGGTACACCACCTCCCCATCCGCCGGGATGGTTTCGGCCGTGTACCCCTTCTGCGACAGCAACCGCTGCGCCTGATGATCCAGCTCCAGGCGAGTCAGCACCTTTTCGTGGCCGATGCCCCGGCGTGGATCCCGGTTCACTTCCTCCACCAGTTCTTCGACGGTGTGTCTACCGTCGCCGACAACGTGCCCGGGCACCCGCTTGGCGGCTGCCACCAGTTCGCCGTTGACGACCAGCAGGCGGTGATCCAGGCCGGCCACGTAGCGCTCCACGACCACCGCCCGGCCATGCTCCCGGGCTTTCTCGAAGGCCACCTCCACGTCCCCGGGCGAGGCCATGCCAATGGATACGCCGCGCCCGTGATTACCCCGCAATGGCTTGACCACGACGGGAAAGCCGATGCGCTCGGCCGCTTTCACGGCCGTCTGGGCGCTGTACACCAGTCGCTGTTCGGGTACAGGCAGTCCCAGATCCCTCAGCAGCGCGTTCGTTTCCTCCTTGTCCGATGCCAGGTCGACCGCGATATTGCTGGTGGTGCCGGTCGTGGTGGCCTGAATGCGATGCTGGAACTTCCCGTGGCCGAACTGGACCAGGCTATATCGGTTCAGCCGTATCCATGGAATATCGCGTTCCTCGGCGGCCTTGACCAGGGACGCCGTGCTTGGACCCAGGGCCCGGTTCTGCGCATAACGGATAAACTCGTCCCGGGCCTCCTGAAAGTCCCAGTCCTCCCCGGGGGTGCTTTCCGGTCTCAGCTCAGTTGGCAGAAGGTGATGCAGCAGATCCAGGCCCAAGCGCCCGGCTTCCCTGCCGACTTCCTGGTCGCGGTACTGGAAAACGACGGTGTAATGCCCGGGCTGATCGGGGATCGAGCGCGTGCGGCCGAAAGTCACCGGAAATCCGGCGACACACTGGAGTTCGAGCGTCACGTGCTCCAGCACGTGTCCCAGCCAGGTGCCCTCGTCCTCCCGCATGCGTCGCAGAAAGCCGCCGGCAGTATCGTAGGAGCAGGTATGTTCGCCCAGTCCCGGCAGCGCCGCCACCAGACCGTCGATGAATGCCGGACCCAGTCGGGCGGTTGGCCATTCTTCCAGCGGACCGAGGTCGATCACGTACTGAATGACCGGGAAGTTGGCATACCGGTTTGGCCCAACATAGACGTTGGTAGCGAGCACTTTCACGTTGTCTCCCCCCTTGCTGGTCCCTAGGAACCGGCCGATGCCTGGCGACTGTTGATGTCGAATTTTCCGCCGCTCACAAGAATGTGCAGATGCACGCCGATCAGGCTCACGGGATCTCTCCGGTGGGCCTTGTCCATCGATGAATAGGTGATCCCTGAAGGGTCCACGATGGTCAGTCCGCCACTGCCGACCACTTCGAGTTCGTTGTCCGCGGAGATGAAGGCCGACGTGTCCTCGTCCAGGCCCACACCGATGGCAAACGGGTTGTATGCAAGCGCGGTCAGCAGACGACCCAGACGGTCCCGCTGCCGAAAGTGCTGATCGACGATGACGTGATTTGTGAGGCCGAGCCCTGGCGCCAGGGTGACCATGTCCGGGCTGGGCGTGGACCCCTCGTACCCACCGGCAATCATGTGCTCGGGCAGGAAGGCCGCTCCGGCGGACGTCCCGGCCACATGCATGCCCTGCGCATTGCGGCGACGTATGATCTGGGCCACTTCGGTGCCGCCGAGCGTGGTGGAGAGCCGAAGCTGGTTGCCGCCCGTCAGGAATATGCCGTCGGCATCTTCCAGGGCCCCGAGGTGCTCCGTCGAACCGCAGTCCGCCCGGGTGAAAATGGGCAGCACTTCGGCCTGACGCACGCCCAGTTTGCTGAAAAGCCGGCGGTAATGAGGCCCGGTGTCCTCCAGCTCCGATGCCGTCGGAATGATAGCGATGTGGGCCGATTTTCCACCGCACAGGTCCAGGAAACGCTCGAGGATTTCCGGGTTATGAAGTTTGTTCTCGGCGCCGCCGATGGGGATGATGAAGCCCCGTTCGGCGCCTTCCGGCGGCCTGGATGGCACGATGTTTCTCCCGCTGAACCACGAGGACCCGGCGACCCGTCGAACGACCGCCGGAGAGCAGAACATTCTACCACCCTGCGTCCGTCCGGCGGACCATCGGGGATGTCAGTCCAGTGAATGCAGCGCTGTAAGGACCTGGACCCGGAGTGCCTCGATGGCCGTCGAAATCCGGGTGAGGCTCGGTTGCTCCCGTCCGGGACCTTGCCAGTCCGCCCCCCGGGTCCTGGTGAGCATGCTGGCCGCCTCGGAAACGGGTTCCGACATACTCGAGCCGAGATCGCCGATCAACAGCACGTCGGCCCACCCGACTTCGGGTTGCCGTGCGCTCTATCCATATCGAAATGGCTGAAAAAGACCACTTCCTGACCCGACAAGGCTGATGATTGCGACGAGCTTGCTTTCGATCTGGTCAATGATCTTACGGGCCACGATGTATTTCCCTTGAGTACTCCGGTTGTGTTCTGGTGCCCACCGGTAGACCGACAGCCTGTCAGGCTTGAAATATGGGCCCACCGGACAGATATGATCTGGTGCATACCGCTGTTTTATAGACCGGGACATCGAGACAGCCCCGGTCCGGGCGGCGGGGGAGAAGACGCGATGCGGTCCCGACCCCGGTTATTGATCGCCGTTCTGCTGAGTGGCCTGCTTTGCGGGTGCACGTGGCTTTTCACAGACGCCGACAGCAGGACGGGCGTATCCAGCAGCCTGGTGGACTACCTCTACCCGAGGGGAGAAGTCCCTCCGCCGCCCGAAGAGAACATTCCCCGCCTCGAGATCCCCATCAGGGTCGGGCTGGCCTTCGTGCCCGGCACGGGTGAGCAGGCCCTGACAGAAGCCCAGCGGCTGCGGCTGCTGGAGCAGGTCCGTTCAGCTTTCAAAGACAGGGAGTTTATCGAAGCGATAGAGATTATCCCGGAAACCTATATGCGTCAGGGCAGGGGGTTCGACACCCTGGAGAGCATGGCGCGACTGTATCGGGTCGAGGCCATGGCGCTGGTGTCTTATGACCAGGTGGCGTTCGTCGGGGATGCCGGTTCATCGATCTGGTACTGGACCATCGTCGGTGCCTACGTGGTCAAGGGGAGCGAGCACGAGGTCCAGACTTTCGTGGATACCGCCGTCTTCGACATGGGAACGCGGACTCTGCTGTTCAGGGCGCCGGGGGCTGATCGGCTGGAGACCCGATCTACGCTCGTCGATACGCCGGAAGTTCGCCGCGACGCCATGGCGGAGAGTTTCGAACGGGCCATGGCCAACATGACGGTCAACCTGGACCATGAGTTGGACGTTTTCAAGGACAGGATCAGAACGGATCAGGCCGCCGTGGTGGCGTACAAACCCGGACACGAAAAGGGCGGAACCGGTGCCCTCGACCTGATGACCCTGGTGGTGCTGGCCTGCGGGTTGGCCGGGGTCAGGCTGGCGAAACAAAACCGGACCGGTCGGGTCTAACTCGGCTTCCGGATTAGACGGAGCCTCTCAGGTCTTGCGTCCGGCATCGCTTGCGCCCGACGCGTTCCGCTGGTCAGACGGGAGTGTTCGAAATGAGCAATGTTGTTTCTCGAAGCGCAGCTTGCCGATCGCGGCGAATGGTTTTTCTGCTGGCTGCATTCGGCCTGCTAGGTGGCTGCATGGAGGCGAAGATGCTCGCCTCCTCCGATCCCCACGGCATTGTGACCACGTTCACGTCCGATATTCCCGACAAGATCTATCCGGCCTATATCGCTGTCATCGATGGCAAGAACGTCCAGAGCACTTCGGCAGTGGGCGGGCTGGCCGCCAGGAAGCACACCTTCAGGCTCGCTCCGGGCGACCATACGCTCAGGATCGTGGCGGATCTTCGCGACGCTACGGGAACCCTGGTGACCGGGCCCACGTATACGCCGCGGGGCGAGCAACCCGGCGAGATCAAGCTGTTTGTGGAAGCGGGACGCCGTTACTACCTGGGCGCCCGCCTGACCGGCAGCCGTCGTGATGAATGGGAGCCTGTCGTCTGGGCCGTCCGGGACATAGAGAATTACGACCACACCATCGCCCAGTAGCGATTTTCCTGGCTATCCGTCCAACCGGGATCGTCAATAGGGGTAATCCGCTATTGGGATCGGCGGTGACGGACCTATGTTTCATAGTGCCCGGACGAAGTTTCCTCCGGGCGGCAGGGATGCTCGAAACATGAGGAAAACGTTATGTCGACTGTACGTGAACTGATCCCGAAAAAAGTCGGGAAACTCCCGCGTAGCGTCGGCCCGACGACCTGGCCTCTCCGGGAAGGCATTGAAGACATGTTCGAGAACTTCTTCAATCGCTTCTGGATGGACCCGATGAGCTTCAGACGGCCACTGTTCCCTGAGATCGAGAGCGAATTGCAGATGCGTTATCCGCTCGTCGATCTCATCGATCGTGACGATGAACTGGTTGTTCGTGCCGAACTCCCGGGCGTCAAGAAAAGCGAGATCGATCTGTCGATCACCGACGAGGGCCTGACCATAACGGTCGACCGGGAATTCAAGGAAGAGGAGAAGACTGACCGCTTCTATCGCTGCGAAATGGCACACGGTGCGCTGGAGCGGACCGTGATGTTCCCGATCGGCGTCGATATCGACAAGGCCAAGGCGCATCTCAAGGATGGTCTCCTGGAGATCGTGCTGCCGAAATCCCAGAAGGTGAAGCGTCACGTTCTGAAGGTTGCGTGATCGATAAGCAGGCGTCGCGCCTGGGGGAGGAGGTCGACGCCGGTTGGCCGGGGTGGCGCAAGGCCGCTCCGGCCGCATTGCGTCTTGAGGGCCTGAATTGCTCTGGACGGCGGGCTGCCGCATCGTATTGCCCATGAATACACTGCCAGACGGCCTGGCCGTCGCCTTCCGGAGTCGGTACCGCGTGCCCTGCCAGGACCGCCGCCTGGTGCTGGATGCCGTGGGCGTGGCCGCCGAACTGGTTTTCACCGAGGGCTGGTGGCTGCTGTTGGTCAGCGAGCGCGACCTGCCGCGGGCGGTGGACGAACTCGAGGCCTATTCCCGGGAAAACGTATCCCCATCACGGCCAAGACCGGTACGGGTTCCGGTCATTTCGAGCGGCCGCCTGGGCCTGCTGGCCTACACAGCGGTGCTTATGGGCGTCGCGGTGCTGGCGAATAGCTGGGCGTTCGGTTTCGACTGGTACGAGGCGGGCGCCATGCGGGCCGGGCCGGTCGCTGACGGACAGTGGTGGCGTACCGTTACCGCACTGACCCTGCACGGAGACGCGGCGCATATCACGGCCAACCTGGTGTTCGGGCTCGTCTTTGGATGGTTCGCCGCCCAGGCCCTGGGCGGCGGATTGGCCTGGTTCGGAATCCTGCTGGCCGGGGCGCTCGGCAACGGCCTGAACGCGGTGATCCAGCAGCCGGGGCACTCCTCCATCGGTGCGTCCACCGCCGTGTTCGCAGCCCTCGCCATCGTCGTGGCTCACTCCATGCGTTACTGGAGGCGTCTTGCCGGCGGATCACTGCGCCGCTGGAGCCCGCTGGTCGGCGGCGTGCTGCTGCTTGCCTATACCGGTACGGGTGGCGAGCGCACGGACGTGGCCGCTCACCTCACCGGGTTCATTGCAGGGCTGGCGATCGGGTGGCTGGGAAGCTGGTTGCCCGAGGCAACACTTCGAAATCGGGCGCTTCAATGGTCTGTCGGGATGGCCGCGGCTGCGCTCGTGGCCATGGCATGGCTCGTGGCGATCATTGCCTGGCGCTCAGCCAGACCGGTTACGGGATAGGTGGCTTGTCAATACTGTCGCGAGGGCCGACAAGATGACCCCGGGGACAATCTCGTACAGATCGAAAATGCCGCCGGACAGCTGTTTCCAGACTATGACCGTGACCCCGCCGGTGACGATGCCGACCACGGCACCCGACCTCGAGATCCGCCGCCAGTAAAGAGAGAGCAGGATCACAGGTCCGAAAGCGGCCCCGAAGCCCGCCCAGGCGTAGGCCACCAGATCAAGCACCTTGTTCGTCGGGTCGGCCGCCAGCAGGCCAGCCAACAGGGCGATGACCACCACCGCCGTCCGTCCCACCCACAGGAGTTCCCCCGCGCTCGCCCCGCGCCGGAGGAACCCCTTGTAAAGATCCTCGGACACAGCGGAGGACGCGACCAGGAGTTGGGAGTCGGCGGTGCTCATGACGGCGGCCAGGATGCCGGCCAGGCAAACGCCGGCAACGACCGGGTGCAGCAGGACGCTTGCCATGATCATGAAAACCTTCTCCGAGTCCGGGCCGATCAGGGGCTGATCCAGCAAAGCGAGGCCGCTCATTCCCACGAGCATCCCCGCGATCAGCGCCACGGTGACCCAGGCCATCGCGATTCGACGGGAATCGGTGATTCGCTCGGCGCTGCTCGCGGCCATAAATCGGGCCAGGATATGGGGCTGGCCGAAATATCCGAGTCCCCACCCCAGCAGTGATGCGATCGCGATGATCCCGAGCGGCTCACCGGTCTTGTCGCTGAGTGGGTCGAGCAGTTCGGGATTGACCGACGCCATGCCGGAAATCATGCCGTCCAGACCGTTCACCGTGCTGAGCCCGATAGCGGACACAATGAGCAGCGCGAGGAACATCAGGATGCCCTGGATGAGATCGGTCCAGCTGACGGCGAGGAAGCCGCCCACGAAGGTATACACGACAATGGTGGCGCCGCCGGTGGCCACGGCCCAGAAATAGTCCAGGCCGAACACCTCCTCGAAAAGGCGTCCGCCGGCCACCAGGCCGGAACTCGTGTAGAAGGTGAAGAAGACGAGGATAAAGAGGGCCGATAGCAACCGGAGCACACCGGACCGGTCCTCGAAGCGGCGCTCGAGGTAGTCCGGCAGCGTCAGGGAATCGCCATAGTGTTCCGTTGCCGTTCTCAGCCGCGCCGCGGTGAACTTCCAGTTCCCATAGGTGCCGAGCAGCAGACCGAGGAGCAGCCAAAGGGACTCCATGCCGGCCGCGTAAGCGTATCCGGGCAGCCCCATCAACAGCCAGCCGCTCATGTCAGAGGCCTGGGCGCTGAGTGCGGTCACCCAGCGGCCCAGCCTGCGGCCACCGAGAATGTAGTCTTTCAGATCCTTCGTTCGACGCCAGGCGACCAGGCCGACAACAAGAACAACGGCCAGGTAGGCGGCGAATGTCAGGATGATGGCGTTGTCAGTCTCGGCCATATCGGTGGGCTCTCCGCGGTGAAGGCCATGGTACCGCAGCAAACGTGGCGGGCTTCTCCTGATCCGGGGAAGTCGGCGTCCTGACCAGACCCGGGTCCTTTTGATGCCGTACAATGCGGCGATTTAGCGCCTGCGGGCGCGTCCGCCCTGCGGAGAAGAAGCGCATGATCAAACCGGACACTACCGACGCACAGGCACTGCGAGATGTGAAACAGCTCGGCCTGGCCGCGTCCATCGCCAGTCTGGGCTACGTTTTCTGGATCGTCGGCGGCATGGAGATGGTGGAGCGTCTCGCTTACTACGGTGTCCGCGCCGTATCCGGCCTCTACGTCACTGCTCCGGTTTCCGAGGGCGGGCTCGGCGTGACCGCCGAGGATCTGGGAATGATCTTTTTCATCTGGGCCCTGTTTCAGTCCCTGGTCCCGGCATTGGTGGGAGGACTCTCGGACCGGATGGGATACAAGAAGACGATCTTCCTGTCCACGGTGGTCAAAATTGCGGCCTATCTAATCATGGCGTTCTTTCCGAGTTTCTGGGGTTTCACCCTCGGCGCCATCGTGCTGGCCATCGGTACCGGCATCTTCAAGCCCGGAATCCAGGGGACACTGGTCAAGGCGACGAACAGGCAGAACAGCTCCATGGCCTGGGGCATTTTTTACCAGACGGTCAACATCGGCGGATGGATGGGGCCGCTGCTGGCCGCACAGATGCGGCAGCTGGCATGGTCAAACGTGTTCTATGCGTGCGCCGCGATAATCTCGATCAACTTTCTCTTGCTGATCACCTACAAGGAACCTCACATCGAGGATCGACTCGAGCATCAACGGAAGGTAGCGGCTGGCGAAATCAAGCAGGGCAACCTGCTGCACGACTCCCTGCTGGAGCTTTCCAAGCCCCACCTGTGGGTATTCCTGGTCATCATGTCCGGCTTCTGGTTCATGTTTAACGCGCTCTTCGATGTGCTGCCGCTGCACATCCGGGACTGGGTGGACACCTCCGTCATAGTAAAGGGGCTGTTCGGACCGGATGGAACCTCCAGCGCGATTGCCATCGGCCTGCTGGGCATGAGCAATGACGGCACCCGAATACTGCCCGAGGGGCTGCTGAACGTGAATGCGGGCATGATCATGCTCACCTGCTTTCTGTTTGCCCACTTCAGCGGCAAACTTCGTGCTACCAACAGCATGATTCTCGGAACCATGCTGACGGCCGTGGCTTTCACCATGATCGGCTTCTCCGCGGGCGCCTGGGTATGTCTTCTGGGGATCATGATCTTCAGCGCCGGTGAGATGTTTTCCAGCCCCAAATTCTCGGAGTTCATCGGCAATTTCGCGCCGGATGACAAGAAGGCCATGTACCTGGGGTTCTCAAACCTGCCCCTGGCCGTTGGCTGGGTCACGGAGGGGTACCTGGGTGCCAAGCTTTACGGCTTATTCGCAGCCAAGGAGACCCTGGCCAAACAATGGCTGCTGGACAACGGGGCGTCTGCAGGGCAACTCGATGCGGTGCCGACCGGTGAAGTATTTCAATACATGGTGACCTTCACCGGCCGCAGCCCCGAGGCGCTGACGGAAATGCTGTATCAGACCAACAACGTGGGGGCCGTCTGGTACCTGATGGCGATCATCGCCGTGGGCGCTGCTATCGGCCTGTTCTTCTACGGCCGCTGGATTCTGGCCCTGTCCGGGCGCACTGTCCCGCCGGCTACCGAGGCAGTGTCCGGCTGATTCACCGGGCCTTGCGGGCTGGCGACGAAGGCGCTTCGCAGAGTTGCTCGGGGTGTGCTTTACGACCCGTTGCCGGTCATTCTTCGAGCTGGAAATCGATGATCTGGGATGCCCGCCGAGTGATCGCCTGGCCGTCCACGTACCGGGGCCTGAACTTCCATCGCAAGATAGCCTGGATGGCCGCGCGATCGAAGATGCCTCGGGGACTGGCGTCAACCACCACCGGGTCGGCCACCCGTCCGTCAGGCGTGATGATGAACTCGATCCTGACCCAGCCTTCGGTCCCGTTGAGCAATGCCTGCCGGGGATACTGGGGCGAGATTCGAACGATCGGCACCACATCGCTGTCGGGCGCGCCTGGATTCCTTTCTCCATACCACTGCCCCAGGTAGGGTCCGCCGCCGGCGCCGAAGTTCATCTCGACATCCGGCAAGGCAACGTTGATTGCCGCGACCTCTATATTGGCAGGTGGGTTAACCCTCATTCTGGGCGGCGGCGGGGGTCGATCGGGTGGCGGAGGCTTCTTCGGCAGTCGCCGTTCTTTGGTGCGGGTAAATTCCTCCGGTTCGATGCGCACGAAATCGACCATCTTGGCGCCGATCAGGGTCGAGTCGTATCTCTGTGGCTGATTGACGAGCGCCGAGTCAAGCTTGAACAGGAGCGTCGTCACGATGGTGGCGAGGGACGCGATGATGGTGAATTTCACGGTGACAGCCACGACATGGAGGGCCGTGGAAGCGACGCCGGCGGATTTGCCGGGCACAGGGGAGTTTCTCATATTCGGCACCGATGCTGGTATGCGGCGGCCGTAATCCAGCTCCTCTCTGAAGACAAGCCTTCAAAAGGAATATAGCAAAGCTATCTGAGTTCGCCGCCAATTCGGTGGACACCGACCGGGCCGGCCATGGCTCGACGGCAGGACTCGGGCCGCATGGCCGTATCGCCACCGGGCGCCGTTGGCCAAGTGAGCGTAACCCCTTGTTTTATGAAAACGTGCGCGATGGACGGGTGGCCCATATACTGTGGCGCCCAGACGCCCTGAAGGAGTTCGGAGCCTCTCACAGTGACAGTTCTTTTCCGCCCGTTTCTCATGTACATGCTGCTGCTCTGGCCGTTGCTGTTCGTGTCGCCGGTCTGGTCGCAGGCTGCGGCCGACACACCGGCGCCCTCGAAGCCGCTGACCGAAAGCCAGGTGAGAGCGAATGATGCGGCGCTTGGCCGCATACAGGCGCTGCGATCCGACCTCGATGAACTTCGCAAAGAGGTCGAGCGGGCTGACGGTATCGTAAGAAAAATCTACGAGAAGCGACTGAATGATCGCTGGCTCGAGTTGCTGTCGGTGGCCATCGAATTTGCACAGAAGGTCGCCAAACAGGCTGAGTCGAATTACGACGTGACGGCCTACTTGTCGGACGTGAAACTGCTATTGGACAAGCTTCCTGGGGAGGTGCGGCGGAACATCATCCAGACGACCCTGAAGGTCGAGGATTTTCCGGACGAGAGCATGCCGGCCAACGAACAGCTTGCTCACGATGCCGAACTGATGCGTGTGACCCAGGAAAGGGGGCGACTTTACCAGACCCTTCTCTCAGCTCTCCTGCTCGCCGAGAAATTCGGCGTGCCGACAGCGGTGGATCGTCCTGCCTTGGAGGACATGATGAGACTCCGCGCGGAAGGGCAATCGGTGTTTCTGGAACTTTCGATTGAGGATGCTAATTCGCTGCGTTTTCAGGCGGCCAGTCTGCCGAACGACGAGGAGTTGAAGAATCGCCTCGCTGTGGTCCAGAACCGGGTCAGGCTGGTTGCCCGGTCGCTCGGTGAAACCGTCCGAATGATGGATACACTTGGCATGGATACGGCCGGATATCGGCAGCAGGTGGTGCAGGCCACCGGCGAAATCTCTTCAGAAGCACTGGACACTCGGGTGATCGGCGGCATCGCCACTGACTGGCTGAAATCGGCGGCAGCCTGGTTCAAGAGGACGGCTCCTTCCTTTCTGGTCAAAGGATTCATATTCCTCCTGATCTTTTACGCTTTTGTCCTGCTGGCCCGCCTGAGCAAGCGGCTTCTCACCAAGGCGTTTGACACGTCGCGATTGCGGGTATCCCAGCTGCTCAAGCGGGTCGCCATTTCCACGACCCAGAACGTGATCATGATCATCGGCATTTTGATCGCGCTTTCCCAGCTGGGCATTGCGATTGGCCCCATGCTTGCCGGTCTGGGCATCGCCGGTTTCATACTGGGCTTTGCTTTACAGGACACGTTATCCAATTTCGCATCCGGCATGATGATCCTTCTGTACCGACCCTTCGACGTGGGGGACGTCGTAGAGGCCGGTGGGGTGTTCGGCAAGGTCAGCCACATGAGTCTCGTGAACACGACGATTCTGACGTTCGACAACCAGACCCTGGTGATACCGAACAACAAGATCTGGGGCGATGTGATCAAGAACGTCACCGCTCAGAAGATTCGTCGCGTCGATATGACCTTTGGCATCTCCTATAGCGACGATATACCGAAAGCGGAGACCATTCTTCGTGACATCCTGACTCGCCACGAAAAGGTTCTGGAAGATCCAGAACCCGTGGTCAAGCTGCACGCCCTCGGTGAGTCGTCGGTGAATTTCATCACGCGCCCCTGGGTCAACCGGGACGACTACTGGGATGTCTACTGGGATGTTACCCGCGAGGTGAAAATGAGGTTCGACGCAGAGGACGTAACCATTCCATTCCCCCAGCGGGATGTGCACTTGCATGCGAGCGCCAAGGCGGACTGGATTCAGCAGCTCGGCGGCCGTAGGCGTAGACCCGGCTCTGTTGGCGAGGCGCCAGAGCAGGACACCACGGCCGCCAGCCCGATCGAGTCCGATACCAATGACTGATCCGTATGATCTTCTGCCGCGGGGCCGCGATGTGGCCGATTCCGGGACGCCGCGTTTCAAGACGCCCAGCCAGCATCGTGGAGACAGCGGGACCATGACTCTTCGGACGGACGAACCTGGGGGCAAGTCGGTTTGCCATTCACGGATCCGGCGTAATCGGCAATGAGCGAACCCCTGCATCCCTCTGCCCGCACAACGCCTGTCGCCGGGCGCGGACTGTCCTATTCTGTCCAGAGGCGATACGTCGTCTTCATGATGTGGTTGATCGCGCGTCTGCTCCAGGCGGCATCCACGGCCGACAGGGCGATCCGAAGGGAGGTTGTCGATCTGCCCGAAGGATTCTCGTTCTCCATGAGAGTCCGGTCCGGCGGCCCCGCGCTCATCATGAGGAAAGTGGGAGACCGGTTGGGCACCGTGCCGACATCATCCACGGCGCGACCGGCGCTTGCCTTCGAATTCAAGCACCTGGCTCACGCATTCCTCGTCCTTTCATTCCAGGAGTCGACGCCCCAGGCCTTCGCCAACGATCGCCTCGCGATCGACGGCGAGTTTCCCAGCGCCATGAAAGTCCTCCGTTGCCTGAATCGGATGCAGGCCGTCGTCTTGCCGAAGTTCGTCGCCCGACGTGCCCTCAAGTCATACCCGTCCATCGGCCTTCTGGAGAAATTGACTCTGGCTGCACGGATCTATGGCCGATTCGTCATTGAGCTGCTCACGAGAGGTCCAAAATGACCAGACACTACTTCGAGTTTTCCAGCCCTGTGAAAATGGTCGCAGGCTTCCGCGCTCTGGAGCACATCCCGTTCGAGATGGAAACTCGAAGCGTCAGCCGACCGATGATCGTGAGCGACAAGGGGGTTGTCGCCGCGGGCCTGGTGGACGCCGTTATCGAGGCCATTGTTTCCGGAAACGGGCAGGTGGGACCGGTATTCGACGACGTCCCGCCGGATTCCTCCATGGAGGCCGTAGAGGCCGGTGCCTGCATTTACCTGGAGTCTGGTTGTGACGCCATCATCGCGGTGGGCGGTGGCTCCGTCATGGATACGGCCAAGGCCATGAATATCATGGCCACCGAGGGGGGAGGAGATCCCCGTCGGTTCGCCGGCTACAACAACCTCAAGCACCGCCTCAATCCGTTTGTCGCTATCCCGACGACCGCGGGGACCGGTTCCGAGGTGACAGCCATCAGCGTGATCAAGGACGCGAAAGCCGGGGTCAAGACGTTTTTCTTTTCCCAGTTCCTGCTGCCGGACGTGGCCGTCTTGGATCCACGGATGACCCTGAAGCTGCCGCCGATGATGACTGCGGCGACGGCCATGGACGCCATGACCCACGCGGTGGAAGCATACACCTGTCTGGCGAAGAACCCCTTGAGCGACACCTATGCAGAGGCCGCCGTCAGAAGGATCTCGGCCTGGCTGGCGCCCGTCCTGGAGAATCCTGAAGACGCCGCAGGCCGACTGGCGCTGGCGGAGGCGGCAGCCATGGCAGGCATCGCCTTCAGCAACTCGCCAGTGGGCCTGGTGCATGCCCTGGCTCACACCGTAGGTGCCATGTACGGGGTGCACCATGGGGCTGCGAACAGCATCTTCCTGCCCGGCGTTCTCGAGTTCAACATGCCCGCCTGCCGCGAACAGCTGGGCGAACTGCTCCTGTATCTGGCCGGATCCGAAGAGTATGCCGCCACACCCGCGGAGGGACGGGCGGAGGCATCCATCGCCCGGATCGTGGCGTTGAAACAGCACGCGTACGAACTTTGCGGTCTGCCGCGAACGCTGGCCGAGACGGGTAAGGTGCCGCGCGAGGCGCTGCCCGACATCGCCGCCAGGTCACTGGACGACGGCACCATGGTCATGAATCCGGTGGACGTGACGTACGAGGACGCGCTGGCGGTCCTGGAGCGTGCCTGGGAGTAAGGCGGCGCGCCGCGGGGCGGGCGACGGATCCCACGTTTATCAGGAACCCTCGTCGGGTAAGGCGACAGCCTCGAGATCGTCCAGATCCTGCCGCTGGTCCAGGTCCATGGCGGCCGTATCCAGGGCGACCGTCGTGACGGGGGTCCCGGTTCGCCGGAGAAAAAGTCTTGCGCCCACGTCGCCCTCCGAATCGATGAGATCTGGGAACAGGGCGGTGGGGAGGATCGCAGGCGTCCCCAGCACCCCGTCATAGCTGCAGGCGGCGGGGATGGCGGGGGCGCAGCGCCAGGCCTCGACGAGTCGTCCCAGATCGGCCGCCGACAGGCACGGCAGGTCGCACGGGGCCACGAGAACGGCTTGGCACTCCGCCGCCAGCGCGGCCAGGCCCTTTCCCAGGGAACTGCCCAGCCCGCGTGCCCAGCCCGGGTGATGGACCAGCACGGTCCCCGTTCCTTCCAGGCAGCGGGCCACCCGTTCGGCATCGGATCCGATCACGACGGTCGCCGGGCAACCGCACACTTCGGCCACGATCTGGGCGGTCCGGCGCACCAGGGGCACGCCGTTGACCGGCACCAGCTGTTTGGGATATCCAAGCCGTGTCGAGGCCCCCGCGGCCAGCACCAGTCCCCGCAATCCCAGGTCGCGGGGCGATCCCTGGCTCACGCCGCCGACCGGCTCGGTCTGAGGTCGAGGGGTGAAGCGTCGGCGCCTTCCAGCACGGCGTGAATTTCAGCGATCGCCGCCAGGGCGATGGACGCAGGCGAATCGCCGCCGATATCCAGTCCTACCGGGCCGCGGATATAGGGCTCCAGGGCCACCCGCTGCGGCTCGGTCAGCTCCTCGAGCAATTTTGATCGGCGCGCCGTCGGTCCGAGAAGGCCGATGTAGCGTGGCGGCGCTGTCGCGAGAGAACGAAGAAATCCCGTGTCCGCAACGAAATTGTGGGTCATCACCAGCACGGCCGCCACCGTGTCCAGGGAGACCGTTTCGCCCAGGTCCTCCGGGGCCGTGTGCACCTGTCGCACCGTGTCGGGAAAATGCCCGGCGCCGGGGTTCTGCTCCCGGTGGTCGGCGACAGTGACCCGCCAGTGCAGGTCGGCGGCGGCGCGGGCCATCGGCACCGCGTCGGGCCCCGCGCCCACGATCAGCAGGTGGTGTTGGCGGGGGATGGCGTCTACCAGCACCCGCGAGCCGTCACCCAGTTCGGTGACGCACGGTCCGCCTTCCCTGAACCGCTGCCTGCACTTTTCCGCGAGGGCCGGATGCCTGGCAGGATCCAGGCCCAGATCGTCGAGCCGATTGGATCTTGCGGCCAAAGATCTCCCGATCGCTGCACCCTCGAAGCAGGTTGCAATCACGATCGGCTCCATCGCTGCGACGGCGTCGGCGAGAAGCGACATCGGCTGATAATCGTTCTCCGGAGACAGGGGCTCGAGAAGAAGCTTGACCAGGCCGTTGCAGCCGAGCCCCAGTCCCCATATGAGGTCCTCGTCGCCGCGCATGTCGTACTCCACCAGCGCGGGGGCACCACAGGCGATCGCCGCGCGGGCACGTTCCACCAGGTCCCCCTCGAAACAGCCGCCACCCAGCACGCCATAGTAATTTCCGTGGGCATCGACCAGCATCCGCGCACCGGATTTCCGGTAGGTCGAGCCTTCGGTTTCCACGATCGTGCACAGCACGATGGCCTCCTTCCGGTCGCGTAATCGTTGAAAAGCCGGGATGAGGGCGGGCAAATCTCTGCTCATGACAAACCTCATTTGTTCTGCAGCCGTAAAACTAGCCCAACTCAGGCGCGAGCGCACACCGGCGTGACTCGACCCGCCGCAGAGGGGCATCCTGCAACCCCATTTGTGCAGCCGGCTGAGCTGCTCCCGAGCCGGCTTAGGTAGAAAAGCTGATAACGAAGGGGACGTTCCTCTGCTACGTAATTAGCAGGGCCCTCAAAAATCGGTCGGGAGGCAGAAATGGCGATCCGGGAAGCGTTCAAACACACGGATGAAATGGGTCCCCACAAGATCATTCACGTCTACGAGCCACGCATCGGTTTGAGGGGCACGCTGGTGGTGGACAACGTCGCCATCGGGCCCGCCATTGGCGGTCTTCGCATGGCGCCAGATGTGAGCACGGAGGAGTGCCTGCGGCTGGCTCGCGCCATGACCCTGAAAAATGCGGCGGCGGGACTGAGGCACGGGGGCGCCAAGAGCGTGCTCTACGGTAATCCGCGAATGCCGGTCGAGGACAAGGAGACCCTGATCCGCGCTTTTGCATGTGCTCTCCGCGGCGAGGACGGCTACATTTTTGGTCCCGACATGGGCACCGACGAGACCTGTATGGCCTGGGTCCGCGACGAGATCGGCCGGGCGACGGGCTTGCCGGCCGTTCTGGGCGGGATTCCTCTCGACGAGCTCGGCGCGACCGGCTGGGGATTGCGGCATGCTGCGGAAGTCGCGGCGAATTTCTGCGACCTCCGCCTGGAAGGCGCCCGGGTGGCGATCCAGGGTTTCGGGGCCGTCGGGCTCCATGCCGCCCGTTTTCTCCATGAAATTGGGGCGATCATCGTGGGGGCCGCGGACTCCCGGGGCTCGACAAGCAATCCGGACGGCCTGGACCTGGGAGCGCTGATCGCCCTCAAAGAGGCCGGTTGCAGCGTCGCAGAGGCGGGCGATGGTCAGTCCGGGCCGCCCGAGGCCGTGGTGGAGACGCCTTGCGATATCTGGATTCCCGCGGCCAGGCCGGATGTACTCCGCGAGGACAACGTGGACCGGCTGGACGCCCGACTGGTCCTCCAGGGTGCCAATATCCCCTGCACGCTGGCGGCGGAAGCCCGACTTCACGAGCGAGGCATCCTGTCGGTCCCGGATTTCATTGCCAATGCGGGCGGTGTCATATGCGCAGCCTGCGAGTACGCCGGTCTGGACCGGGATGCGGCCTTCGCGGCGATTGCCGCTCGAATCCGGGCCAACACCACCGAGACGCTCCGGGTGGCGAAGGACCGGGAACTGCTGCCGAGGGAGGCCGCCCTCGATATGGCCAGGGGCAGGATTGTGGCGGCGATGGCGACGCGTCGCTGGTCCGTGTTCTGACCTGGCGCGAGGAGACGGGTATGGACAGAAGCTATTTCCACCGTGGCAGTGACCAGCCGCTACTGGGGCGCACCATCCCGGAACACTTTGCCCGCATTGCGGCTGCGTTCCCCGATAACGAAGCGGTGGTATCCCTTCCACAGCAGCGCCGCCTGACCTATGGCCATCTGGCCCGCGCCGTGGACAGACTCGCCCTGGGACTGCTGGGAATCGGGTTCGGGTACGGAGACCGGGTCGGGGTCTGGTCGACCAACAACCTGGAGTGGCTGTTGCTACAGATGGCCACGGCTCGCTGCGGCATCATCCTGGTGGACCTGAACCCGGCCTATCGGGCGACAGAGCTGGAGTATGCATTGCGCAGGTCGGAGGTCCAGGGGCTGGTCACGATACCGAGTTTCAAGACAAGCCGATATCTGGACATGCTCGGCGAGATCATGCCGGAATTGCGCAGCATGTCTCCGGAACGTCTGGCCTCGGATGCCCTGCCGCAGTTGCGACGGGTCGTGGTCTACGAGCCCAGCGATCCGATGCAGACCGAGCGGGCGCTGCCCGGCCTGACCCTGTGGCAGGAGTTGCTGGCGTCGGCAGACCGGGTGGCACCGGGAGACATAGAGGCAATCGCCATCCGCCTGGATCCGGACGATCCCATCAACATTCAGTACACGTCGGGGACGACCGGCTTCCCCAAGGCCGTCGTCCTGAGTCACCACAATATTCTCAACAATGCCTGGTTCGCGGCCCGCGCCATGGGGTTTTCTGAACATGACCGGCTCTGTGTGCCGGTGCCTTTCTACCACTGCTTCGGCATGGTGCTGGCCAATCTGCTCTGTCTTTCCGTGGGCGCCTGCGTGGTGATTCCCGCGGAGCACTTCGATGCTTATCGGGTGCTGACGGCCGTCGAGACTGAGCGCTGCACCGCCTTGCACGGGGTTCCCACCATGTTTGTGGCCGAGCTCGAGCAGCCGGAGTTCGGGCGTTTCGACCTGAGCAGCCTGAGGACCGGGATCATGGCGGGCGCACCCTGCCCCCCCGCCCTGATGAAGCGCGTCATGGAGGACATGCACTGTCCGCAAATACTGATCGGCTACGGGCAGACCGAGGCGTCACCCTTGACCCATCTGACCGAACCGCAAGACAGCCTGGAGCGGCGCACTGAAACCGTAGGACGTAACCTGCCTCACCAGGAAGTCAAAATCGTCGATCCGGAGAACGGGCGGACCGTGGCGCTGGGCGACACGGGCGAGATCTGTTTCCGCGGCTACCATGTGATGCACAGCTATTACGGCGATCCCGAGGCGACAGCCTCGGCTGTCGACGCCCGGGGGTGGCTGCACTCCGGGGATCTGGGGGTCATGGACGGGGAAGGGTACGTTCGTATCACCGGCCGTCTGAAGGACATGATCATACGGGGTGGGGAGAATATCTATCCGGCGGAAATCGAACGAGTGATCTCGAGTCACCCCAAAGTCGCCCAGGTGGGAGTCATCGGTGTGCCCGACGACTTCTATGGCGAAGCAGTGATGGCCTGGATCCAGTTGCATGCCGGTGAGAATGTTTCAGCCGAGGAGATCAGGGCTTTCTGCAAAGATCGCCTGGCGCACTTCAAGGTGCCGGCGCACATTCGCTTTGTTGTCGAGTTTCCGATGACGGTCACCGGGAAGCTGCAGAAGTTCCGCATGCGTGAGATGGCTGCTGCCCCGGGATGCGAGGAACGCCTCGCATGAAGACGCTGTTCCGGACCGGTCGCCCTCAGAAGGGCACGCCCACCGCGTCGCAAAGGAACTTCATGAACGGCGTCGCACTTTGGAAGGCATCCCCGACCCTGGAGACCAGCGCCGGTTTGCCCAGTTCATCGTGTTGCAGATGGTGAATGGCAATAAAGCTCTTGCGCTTCAGGTCAGCGATCATCGGGTGGTTGCCGCCGTAGCCCCGTGGCGGTCGCATCAGCGATTCCCCGGAAAGAGCGAACCGGGAGGCAAAATCCGCATCATCCCGGGCGGCAAGCCAGGTTCGCGGATGCTCATCGATGCGCTCGCGTATGGCTGTCAGCGCCGAAGACGGCGGCCGCCAGGCACCTACGCCGACGAAGGTCTCATGACAATCGACGTGAAAGTAATAGGCTGGTGCGTGGACGTCGGTCCCGTGTTCGTGGCGGAACTGGATGCCGACGTTGGTTTTGTAGGGTTTTTTGTCCCTGGCGAAACGCGTATCCCGGTAGATTCGCATCAGCGATCCACCGGATCGAAGGGGCAAGGCCCTGAAACGGGGCGCGAAGCGTGCCAGTTCCGTCGCCATGGCCGAGATGAATGCCAAGCCTGGCGCCACGATATTTTGCTCGTAGCGACCCTTGTTCGCGTTGAACCAGTCCCGCTGATTGTTGATCTCCAGCTCTGCAAGGAACCGAAGCAGAGCGGGCGGGAAGCCCGCGAATTCGTTTGTCATGATTCGCTCCCGACGGCGGCGGGATCTCCCCTTCCCAGTCGCGGATGCTAACCGCCCGGACAGCAGTTCGCCAATAAAAAAGGGGCGTCCATCAGGACGCCCCCGGTTTGTGGCTTAGACAGACGTCGTGACTCAGTGCGCCACGCTTCCACCGGCGCCTCGCGGCACGCGGATATCCTCCACCAGATGCTGGATGTGCTCCGGCGGTGGCGCCGTGGCGTGGGAGACGGCGTAGGCAACGATGAAGTTGACCAGTGCGCCGACCGCACCAAAGGCCTCCGGAGAGATACCCATGATCCAGTGTTCTGCCGTGTTGGGCGACATGTTCGTGCCCGGCAGGAAGAACCAGCCCTTGAACCAGAAGATGTAGAGCAGAGTGACGCCCAGGCCCGCCAGCATGCCGGCAACAGCGCCTTGAGCGTTGGCACGCTTGTCGAAGATGCCCATCATCAGGACAGGGAAGATCGACGAGGCGGCGAGGCCGAAGGCCAGCGCCACCACCTGAGCCGCAAATCCCGGCGGATTCAGACCCAGATAGCCGGCCGCAACGATGGCGACCGCCATCGCGATACGACTGGCCAGCAACTCTGACTTTTCATCGATATCCGGCTTGAAGACGCCCTTCAACAGGTCATGCGAGATCGCCGAAGCAATGGCCAGCAGCAGACCGGCCGCGGTCGAAAGTGCGGCCGCGATGCCGCCCGCCGCCACCAGGGCAATCACCCAGTTAGGCAGGTTGGCGATCTCGGGGTTGGCCAGCACCATGATGTCCCGGTCCACCTTGGTCATCTCGTTGCCCGCCCAGCCGTACTCGGCGGCCTTGTCGCCAAGGCCCTTCTCGTCGTAGTACTGGATGCGGCCGTCTCCGTTCTTGTCTTCCCAGGCCAGCAGGCCGGTTTCTGCCCATCGGGTCATCCAGGCCGGTAACTCGGAGATCTGAATGTTGCCCTCGGCAGAACCCACGGGGCCGGTTTGCACCGTGTTGATCAGGTTCAGGCGGGCCATCGCGCCCACGGCCGGCGCAGTGGTGTACAGGATGGCGATGAAGACCAGCGCCCAACCCGCCGAGAACCGCGCATCCTTCACCTTCGGTACAGTGAAGAACCGGATGATCACGTGGGGCAGGCCCGCAGTTCCGATCATCAGGGAGAAGGTATAGAGGAACATGTTGAGCATGTTCCCGTTGGATGCGGTGGTGTATTCCCTAAAGCCCAGTTCCGTCACGATCTGGTCCAGCTTGTCCAGCATATGGAGACCGCTGCCGTCCGCCATGGTGCTTCCCAGCGCGAGCTGCGGGATCGGATTGCCGGTCAGGTTCAGGGAGATGAAGATCGCCGGTATGGTGTAGGCGAAGATCAGCACACAGTACTGCGCGATCTGCGTGTACGTGATGCCCTTCATGCCGCCCAGCACCGCGTAGATGAACACGATGCCCATGCCGGTGAACAGGCCGGTGGCGAAGTCCACTTCCATGAATCGCGAGAAGGCCACGCCGATACCGCGCATCTGCCCGATGACGTAGGTCACGGAGGCCACGATCAGGCAGATTACCGCCACGATGCGAGCGGTCTGCGAGGCATAGCGATCCCCGACGAACTCCGGAACGGTGAACTTGCCGAATTTCCTCAGGTAGGGCGCCAGCAGCATGGCCAGCAGCACGTAGCCGCCGGTCCAGCCCATGAGGAACACGGATCCGCCGTAACCCAGGAAGGCGATCAGGCCCGCCATCGAGATGAATGATGCCGCCGACATCCAGTCCGCCGCGGTGGCCATACCGTTGGCGACCGGGTGTACGCCCTTGCCCGCCACGTAGAAATCGCCCGTGCTGCGGGCACGGGACCAGATGGCGATAGCGATGTAGAGCGCGAACGTAGCGCCGACGACTATGAAAGTCAGTGTCTTGAGTTCCATGGTCGCCTCCTAGTCTTCGTGGACGTCGAATTCTTTGTCTAGCGCATTCATCTTGTTCGCATAAACGAAGATGAGAATGACGAAGACGTACATGGAGCCCTGCTGAGCGAACCAGAAGCCGAGCTTGTACCCACCCAGCGGGATGGCGTTCAGAGGCGTTACAAGAACGATGCCGAACAGGTACGAGACGACGAACCAGATCACCAGCATGGTGATCATCAGCTTCAGGTTCCTCTTCCAATACTGTTCTCTACTGAGGTTTTGAGGCTCTGTCATGACCCCCTCCCGTCGTTTAATTGTCATTATCAGACTGATGCAATCTAGCAGAGCCACGGGTCCAGTAAATCAAGACTTTAGTCGAACAACCTCCTGCCGGGCGGACCCCGCTGCCCCCTCGACTCGTTTTTGCGCTGCACCAAGGCATCTCGAATCGAGGCGCTGGGCCGCGCCCGGTTCCGTTCCCCGTCTTGCATCTCCTCGGGCTCTCTGTAGGATGGCTCGGCGGGCCCGGTTCCACGTCGCCAAATGCGGTAGTGGGTTGACAGAACACGATAAATAGCCGGGCGCGGGGAGAGCATATGCTGCAGGCCTGGGTGCCGCCCGTCGTAGCGCTCGCCTACGGGGGCTTTCTGTTCGGCGTCGCCTATCTCGGGGACAAACGTCTGAGCCGGGAGAAGCGGACGGCGCTGCCGGCCGTCTATAGCCTGGCCCTGGGGGTTTACTGCAGTTCGTGGACGTTCTTCGGCGCCGTCGGTCGGGCCGCCTCCAATGGCTGGGATTACCTGTCGATCTACCTGGGCCCCATCCTGGTTTTCGCTCTCCTGCACTCGATACCGCGGCGCATCATTGCCGTCAGCAAGAGGCAGCGGGTGACGTCGATCGCGGACTTCATTTCGTCCCGCTACGGCAAGTCCCATCGCCTGGCAGTAGTCGCCGCCATGGTCGCACTGGTGGCGGTTCTGCCATATATCGCGCTCCAGCTGCGGGCGGTGTCCCGGAGTTACGGTGTGCTTGCCGGGGCGTCCAACGTGGATGTTTTGCCCGGCGTGGCACAGGACGGGGCCATCCTTGTGGCCGCCGTACTTGCGGTTTTCACCATTCTGTTCGGAACCCGGCAGGTGGACGTCACCGAGTCCCAGCGGGGCATGGTCCTGGCCATAGCGGTGGAATCGGCGGTCAAGCTGCTGGCGTTCGTCGCCGTGGGGCTCTACGTGGTGTTCGGTATGTTCGAGGGTCCGCAGGACATCATCGCCCAGGCGCGCGGGGACGATCGGATCAGCCAGCTCTATGCCTCGTCGACAATCGGCGTGCCGTTTCTGGCGCATACGCTGCTCGCCATGCTGGCGATCATCTGCCTGCCGCGCCAGTTTCACGTGGCGGTGGTGGAGAACAGTGGCCGCAAGGATCTGGCGACCGCGCGCTGGGCATTTCCGATCTATCTGGCGATTTTCAGCATGTTCGTGGTTCCCATTGCAGTGGCGGGCATCCTGCGGGGCGGCGGCGAGGCCGATTTCTTTGTGTTGACACTGCCATTGGCGCAGGGCCAGCAGGGCCTGGCCCTGCTGGCTTTCGTCGGCGGATTCTCCGCCGCCACCGGGATGGTGATCGTCGCCACGATTGCCTGCAGCACCATGCTGTGCAATGAGGTCGTCATTCCGGCGGCGCTGAAGTTGAGGAAGGGCAGGCTGCCGGAAGGGGAGGCGCTGGGGCGGCTGCTGATCTGGGTGAGGCGACTATTGGTGGTCATGATCCTGACCCTGGCCTGGGGCGTGTACCGACTCATCGGTACCTACGGTGCCCTGGCCACGATCGGCCTGTTGTCGTTCGTGGCGGCCGCCCAGTTTGCGCCCTCCCTGCTCGGCGGCCTGTACTGGCGTCGCGCGACGGCCGAAGGCGCGCTGGCCGGCCTGGTGGCGGGCTTCGCCATGTGGGTGTACACCCTTCTGGTCCCGGTTTTTGCCGCCACGGGCTGGTTGCCTGCGGACATCGTTCAGTACGGCCCCTTCGGCATTTCCTGGCTGCGCCCGGAGCACCTGTTCGGCCTCTCCGGGCTGGAACCGGTGACCCACGGGACCCTCTGGAGCCTCGGCATGAACACGGCGGTCCTGGTCGGCGTGTCGTTTCTGAACTCGCCCGGTCTGCTGGAAAGACGGCAGGCCGCGGCGTTTGCAGGTGTCCACGCGCCCGACGAGCCGGGCAGCGGTGCGCCGCTCAGGGGGTCGGCAACCGTCGGAGATGTGCGCATCCTCGTCGAGCGCTTCGTCGGGCGCCGGCGGGCCGCGGAAGCGTTCCGCAAGCACTTCGCCGCCAGCGGCATTCAGCCCGATGACGCGGACCGGTGCAGTCGAGCCACACTTGAATTCACGGAACGGCTGCTGGCGGGCACCGTCGGCGCAGCGGCCGCCCGGACGGTACTCGCGTCGGCGCTGCGCGGCGGCGAGCTCCAGCTGGAGGACGTGGCCAGTATCGTCGAGGAAGCCTCCCACGCGTCCCGGTTCAATCGGGATCTCCTGGAGTCGACCCTCGAGAACGTCTACGAGGGCATCAGCGTTATTGACGCAGAACTCAGGCTCGTGGCCTGGAATCGTCGTTACGCCGAGCTCTTCCGATATCCGGACGATCTGCTGAGGGCAGGTACGCCGGTCGAGAGCCTGATTCGCTACAACGCCCGTCTCGGTCGTTGCGGGCGGGGGGACGTGGAAGAACTGGTGGCCCGTCGCATGGAGCACATGCGCGGCGCGGATGCCCACGTATTCCAGCGCATCTGGGACAACGGGCTGGTCCTGGAGATCCGACAGAATCCTCTGCCGGGGGGCGGCTTCGTCACCAGCTTCAGCGACATCACGGAACACAAGCGCATCGAGACGGCCCTGAGGGAGAGCGAGCGCAATATACGCGTCTACACGGACAACGTGCCCGTTCTCATCGCTTATGTCGATCGGGACCTCCGCTTCCGGTTCGTGAACAAGGCTTACGAGGAAGCCCTGGGCGTCCAGAGGCACCGCGTGGTGGGCCGGCATGTCGAGCAAGTACTGGACCCCGAGAGGTTCGAGGCGCGTAAAAGCCGGATGAACGCCGCCCTGGCCGGCGTCAGGCAGGTGTTCGAGGTGGAGTTGTCCTACAAGGATCGCGGACGCCGTGTCGCCGAAGCCACCTATCTCCCCGAGTTTGACGGCGATGGCCAGGTGCGAGGGTTTTTCGCACTGTTCCATGACATCACGGAGACCCGGCGGGCCGAACGTGCACTGAAGGAGTCCCACGACACGCTTGAACAGAGGGTCACGGACAGGACGCGGGAACTGTCCGAGGTCAACAAGCGGTTGAAGCGGGAGATCGAGATCCGGCGTGGCGTGGAGCAGGCGCTGCGCGAGGCCAAGGCGGAGGCCGAAGAAGCCAACATGGGCAAGACGCGTTTTCTGGCCGCCGCCAGTCACGATCTTCTTCAGCCGCTGAATGCGGCCCGGCTGTTTACTTCCGCCCTGGTTCAGAGGGACCACAGCGAGCAGACGCTCAAGGCGGTGGATCGCATAGACAGCTCCCTGCGGGCGGCGGAGGACCTGCTGACCACACTGCTCGACATCTCCAAGCTCGACGCCGGTGCCCTGGAGCCCAAGGTCGCGGAATTCGGCGCGGGCGAGTTGCTGGACGGACTGGCAACGGAATTCGGTGCCCTTGCCAGGGAGCAGGGGCTCGATTTGAGGACGGTTCCGTGCAGCGCGGCGTTGCGGAGCGACCGGCGGTTCCTGCGGCGGATCCTGCAGAATTTACTGTCCAACGCGCTGCGCTATACGGCCTCCGGCCGGGTGTTGCTGGGCTGCCGCAGGCGCAACGGCTTCATCAGAATCGAGGTCTGGGATACGGGCCCCGGCATCCCGGAGGACAAACAGTCGGAGATATTCGAGGAATTCAAACGTCTTCAGGTCAAGGACCAGAGAGGTGAGAAGGGCCTGGGTCTGGGTCTTGCCATCGTGAAGCGCATGGGCCAGGCCCTGGGCCACCGGGTGGAGGTCAGGTCCATACCGGGTCGCGGATCGGTGTTCAGCGTGGACGTCCCGCGGGCCCAAAAAATGCGCCGACCCATACGGTCACCCTCCGGGCGAGCCCGTATCCCTGCGGCCCTCGATGGCGTACTCGTGCTGTGCGTGGACAACCAGCCCAGCATCCTCGAAGGCATGGCCCAGCTCCTCAGCGGGTGGGGTTGCGAGGTCTTGACGGCGGTCGGGACCCGCGATGCCCTCGAGACGGTGGATGAACGCAGTCGGTGTCCGGACGTGCTGCTGGTGGATTACCATCTGGATGACGGTGATAACGGCCTCTCGACCATGGCGGCCATGAAGGAGCGCTACGGCGACATTCCGGGCGTTGTAATCACCGCAGATCATGGGGACGACGTGCGTTCCGCCGCCCGCAGCATGGGCTATACCGTCCTGCGCAAGCCCGTAAAACCGGCGGCTCTCCGGGCCATCATCAGCCAGTACACGGTCCGTAGCGCCGAGGGCGCCTGATCGCCGATCAGCCGTGTTCCAGCGAGGCCGCCCTCTCGAGGCGCCGAGCAGCCACCGCCGCCTGCGTGCGGCTTCTCAATCCCATCTTGCGGAGAATGGCGGTCACGTGAGCCTTGATTGTCGCCTCCGAGACTGACAGTTCCGCGGCGATCTGCTTGTTCAGGAGCCCGTCGGCCAGCATCATCAGCACCCGGAACTGTTGGGGCGTGAGGGCGGCGATGCGCTGGGCCAGTTCCTGGTCCTCGCGGACTGCCTCATCTTCCGTGGCCAACGCGGATTCCGGCAACCAGACGTCCCCGCCGAGCACCGAGCGAATGGCCGTTGCTATTTCGTCCAGCGAAGACGATTTGGGAATAAATCCGGAGGCGCCAAACTCGACCGACCGACGCATTATCCGGGGATCGCTGGCTGCGGACACGATCATGACCGGCAGGGCCGGGTACTGGGTCCGCAGCCAGGCCAGAGCAGAGAACCCATGGGCGCCGGGCATGTCGAGATCCAGGAGAATCAGATCCGCGTCCTCGTTTTCCCCGGTCACGCCCTGCAGCGAGTCGAAGGAATCCGCCTCCACGAATCTCACGCTTTCGAAGAGGTTGCCCAAGGCCTGCTGCAACGCCTCCCGGAATAGCGGGTGATCGTCGGCGACGATAATCGTCAGGCTTTGCTGCATCTACCTACGCGGTGCCTGGCCGCGGTCAGCCCAGGGTCTTGCGCTTTTCAATCAGCTCGTCCACCACACCCGGATCGGCGAGCGTGGATGTGTCCCCGAGGCTGCCGTATTCGTTGGCCGCGACCTTGCGCAGGATACGACGCATGATCTTGCCAGACCGGGTCTTGGGCAGCGCCGGAGTGAACTGGATGATGTCCGGCGTCGCGATGGGGCCGATCTCCTTGCGGACCCACTGCTTGAGTTCCTTGAGCAAATCGTCGCTGGGTTCCTCGCCCTGCAGCAAAGTGACGTAAACGAACACCCCTTGTCCCTTGATGTCATGGGGATAGCCGACTACCGCCGCTTCGGCCACCTTGGGGTGAGCCACCAGGGCGCTTTCGATTTCGGCCGTTCCCATGCGATGACCGGACACGTTGAGCACGTCGTCAACCCGCCCGGTAATCCAGTAGTACCCGTCCTCGTCGCGCCGGGCGCCGTCGCCGGTAAAGTACATCCTGTCGAAGGTAGAGAAGTAGGTCTGCACGAACCTCTCGTGGTCCCCGTAGACCGTGCGCATCTGGCCAGGCCAGCTGTCCAGCAGCACCAAGTTGCCTTCGTTGGCCCCATCCAGCAGGTTTCCCTCTCCATCCACCAGCGCGGGCTCTACGCCAAAGAAGGGGCGCGTCGCCGAGCCGGGCTTCAGGTCCGTGGCGCCCGGCAGGGGCGTGATCAGGATGCCGCCGGTTTCGGTCTGCCACCAGGTATCCACCACCGGACAGCGATCGTCGCCAACCAGATGGTAATACCACTCCCAGGCCTCCGGGTTGATCGGCTCGCCGACCGTGCCGAGCAGCCTGAGGCTGCCCCGATCGGTCTTCTTGACCGGCCCATCTCCCTCGCGCATCAGCGCCCGGATGGCCGTGGGCGCGGTATAGAAGATGTTGACCTTGTGCTTGTCCACGACCTGCCAGAAGCGGGAGAAATCCGGGTAGTTCGGCACGCCCTCGAACATGAGCGAGGTGGCCCCGTTGGCAAGCGGTCCGTAGACGATGTAGCTATGACCCGTGATCCACCCGACGTCCGCGGTGCACCAGTAAATTTCGCCGTCCCGATAATCGAACACGTACTCATGCGTCATGGACGTGTAGACCATGTAGCCGCCGGTGGTATGCAGCACGCCCTTGGGTTTGCCGGTAGAACCGGAGGTGTAGAGGATGAAAAGCGTGTCTTCGGCGTCCATCTCCTCGGGCGGACAGTCGGTTGCCTGGCCATCTGTCAGCTCGTGGTACCAGACATCGCGACCATCGTCCCAGGCAATGTCGCCACCGGTCCGTTTGACGACGATCACCTTCTCCAGGGTCGCGAGGTCGTTCTCGGCCAGCGCCGTATCCACGTTCTTCTTCAGCGGCACCTTGCGGCCGCCACGCAGGCCCTCGTCGGCGGTAATGACGGCCTTGGCGCGGCAGTCTTCGATCCGCCCGGCGAGCGCGTCCGGGGAGAAACCACCGAACACGACGGAGTGGGGCGCCCCGATCCGCGCGCAGGCCAGCATGGCGACGGCGGCCTCCGGGATCATGGGCATGTAGATGGTCACCATGTCACCACGCCCGATGCCGAGGCTCTTGAGCCCGTTGGCGAGGCGACAGACGTCCTCGTACAGTTCCCGGTAGGTGATGTGCCGGTCTTCGGAGGGGTCGTCCCCCTCCCAGATGATGGCTGTCTGGTCCCCGCGGCTCTCGAGATGACGGTCCAGGCAGTTGGCCGAGGCGTTCAGCGTGCCGTCGTAAAACCACTTCACGTGGACGTCGTCGCGGGCGAAGGAGACATCCTTGACCTTGGAATATGGCTTGATCCAGTCGATACGGCGCCCCTGGGCATCCCAGAAGCCCTCCGGGTCCTTAACCGAGCGCTCGTACATCTCCTGGTATTTTTCGTTGTCGCAATGGGCCGCCGCCGCGACCTCGGGCGGTACGGGATAGATGTGGATTTCGCTCATGAGACTGACCCCTCCAAAACAGTTCGGAAGCCGTTTTCGCCCTTGATCGGGCTTTACGGCCAGTGTTCCCCCAAGTCGGATAAGCGACCATTAGACCATGGTCGGAGCGCAGCGGATTCCTGCATTAGACCATTGGCTAATATGTCCACTGCTGGTTTGGGCCTGGTCATCGCCGACTGGCCGTGCCGCAGATACTGGCGCCGAATCAGGGTCGGGTCACAGGCAAGAGAGCACACGATTTCCAGCCCCCGTCAGGGCTCGAATCCGAGCATCGAAAGCCCACGGGGCATCGATTTGGGGCGCAGGAAGTGTATCCTTCGGGAACGCAACCTGAGCACGTCGACGTGACATGCGAATCCCGGGCCCCACGATTTATGTGCACCGACCTGAAGGGATTCCGGTCGCTGTTATGTTGGCAACGACCAAGCCCCCAGTTATCGTGAATTCATGACCGGTTTTCTCGATTTTTCCGAACCGCCGCTGAGCACCCTGAGCGCAGTGGAGCGCCAACGCGTTCGGGAGTCCGTGGACGTGGCCCGCTTCAGCCAGGGGCAGGTCCTTCGTGAGCCGGGCAAGAAATGGACTCACATGTATCTCGTGCTCCGCGGCGTGGTCGAGGCTCAAGTGCAGGACGAGCAGGGTGGCTCGAGAATTTACGGGCCCAGTGAGCTCGTCGGGCCCCGCGATTTCGTGACGGGGGACACCAGTCGAAGGTTTGTTTCACTGGAGGACACCGCCTGCTTGGCGGTGACCGCCGACACAGTCCAGGGCATCGTCAAGGAAAACAAAGCCTTCCGCCAGGCCATGTCAGGAGAATACTCGGCCAGCTTGAGGCTGGATGGTTCCCGTACGGACTCCGATACGTTTGCCCTGGCCCGGGTAAAGGATGCAACCATCCGCCGAGCAGTCGTGTTTCCTGCGGACACGCCCGCGCTAGAAGGTGTCAGGACCATCCGGCGACGGGAAGCAGACTGCATCCTGGTGCGGGGCGAGCGTGGCATCGGCATGGTCACGGGGACAGACCTGCTGAAGGCCGCAGAATCGGATGACGGTCTGGGCACGCCCATGGGCCGGATCGCGACTTGGGAACTGCTCTCCGCCGCGCCCGACGAGTACCTGTTCGATGCGCTGATCCGGATGACACGCGCCCATATCGAGCGCCTCGTAGTACTGGACGGCGAGGACCTGATCGGCATTATCGACATCACCGACGTACTGGGCCTATTCTCGACCCAGTCTCACTCTCTCGGAATTCGAATCGAGCGAGCCAAGAGCCTGGAGGAACTCCGAGAGGTGTCGGCGGCGACGGAACGCCTCACCCGGGGCCTGGTCGATCGAGGCGTCAGCGTCGCCCGCATCGTGGCGCTCCTGGCCGCACTGAACGCACGTCTGATGAGCCGGGTTTTCTCCATGTGCATCCCGGCCGAGATTCTGGACAGGGTCTGCCTCATCGTGATGGGCAGCGAGGGCCGGGGCGAGCAGATACTGAAGACAGACCAGGACAACGCCATCGTTCTGGAGGACGGGTTTGACTGGCCGGAGAGCGGCACGTATCTCAAGCGCTTCTCCGCCGAGTTGGAGAAGCTTGGCTATCCGCCGTGCCCTGGCAACTTCATGGTGAGCAATCCGGAATGGGTGATGACCGTCTCCCAGTGGCGGGACAAGCTGGATCGCTGGATCCGCCGTGCTGATGGCGACGCCATGCTCGATATCACGGTGTTCTCGGATGCCCATCCCATCACCGGCAACATCGATCTTTTCTATGCAGTGAGGGACTGGTTCCTGGAGCGATTCCAGGCCGACTCCGGCTTCGTTTCCAATTTCGCCCACCCGGTCATTCGATTCTCCGTGCCCTTGAACCTGTTCGGTCGGGTGCGACAAGGCAAACGGGGCATCGATGTGAAAAAGGGCGGCATCTTCCCGCTTGTGCACGGTGTCCGGAGCCTGGCCCTGCATGCCGGTATCGAGGAGACCAACACTTTTCGTCGAATCGACACACTTGTATCGAGAGGCGCCCTGGCGCCGTCGATGGGCGAGGACCTGGCATCCGCCCTCGAGACGTTGATGATGTTGCGCTTGAGGCAGCAACTGGACGCCGTTGCCATCGGCCGAAAGCCGGACAACAGGGTGCGCATGGATGGCATGTCGAGACTGGATCGGGAGCACCTGCATCGGGCGCTGACGATCGTGAAGAGTTTTCAGTCTTCGCTGGCCCGCCGGCTTCATCTCCAGAGATGAGACCGGCAGGCACCCGCGGGCTGGGCCCTCACGATGAATTGCAGGAAAGGATGAGGCGGGAGGAGATGAAATGCTTCGTCCATTGAGGATTGCGCTGGACCGACGCCGGCACCGACATGGTGACTGGAGCGGGTTGTTCAAGCCCTATCAGGGGGACGAAGTGGTGAGCCTCGACTGCGAAACCTCCGGCCTGGATCCCAGGAAGGACGCCATCATCTCGGTGGGCGCCGTCAGGCTGGACGGCTGCCGGATCCAGACCAGCGAGGCGCTGGACCTGACGCTCGGCCCGCCGGAGACACTGGACCCGGAGTCCGTCACCGTGCACCGGCTGCGCAAACAGGATCTGCAAGGCGGCCTGGCGGTGGAAGACGCGATGCGTCGCGTACTCGAGTTCGTCGGTAACCGACCCATCCTCGGCTATCACGTGGCCTTCGACGCGGCCATCATCGATCGCCATATAGAGCCCCTGTTCGGATTCCGGCTGCCCAACCCCCTGATCGAACTGGCTGACGTCTACCTTCGGCGATGCGGCCGGCCCGACAGCGGACTGGAGGCGGACCTGCGCCTGGAAACCATCGCCGCCAGGCTGGGGCTGCCGGTGCCGAAAGGTCGGCACACGGCACTTAAAGACGCGGTCTTCACCGCCGCCCTGTACGTGCGACTCCTGCATGGTGAGAGTAAGCGGTGAATGCCGTCGTCCAGGCCCGTATCCGCTGGCTTTACTCGCGTCTGGAGGCCTGCCGGAAAGCTGCGGATCGGCGGCCGGATGACGACGTGGCGGTGGAAGTGTGCAAGCAGGCCCTCTCGGCGGTCAGGGAGGGGAACTACGGGGTGGGTGCCGTCATCCTGGACAGCGACGGGACGGCCCTGGTCCGGACCCGGAACCAGGTCTTCGAGCCGAGGTTCCGCAGTGATGGTCACGCGGAGATGCTGGCGGTGAACCGGCTCGAGACGGAATTCCCCGGCAAGACACCCGCCCGGTTGAGCCTGTATGTCAGCCTGGAGCCCTGCCCCATGTGCCTGACCCGACTGAAGCTCGCGGGCATCGGCCAGGTTCGCTACCTGTCGCCGGATCCTGACGGCGGCATGGTGACTGGGCGGCACGTCCTGCCGCCGATATGGCGGCTGCTCAACCCGGATCAGGACTTTTCTCCCGCCGACGTCTCACCAGCCCTGCGTCGACTCGGGAAACGAATTTTCCAGGTCAATCTGCGGGCGCTGCGCCGCCGGCTGCTACTGCGCACTCATCCCGCGGAATAGCGCTCGGCCACCAGGTTCCGCAGTGCCCGCACTTCTCTCAGGGCTTCCCGCAGCAGGGCCAGTTCGCTGGACGATAAATCCTCCGTATGGATCAGATTCGCGACGTCCGCCGGTACCTTGTTGGCCTCGGCATCGTCCAGTCGCCGCAGCTGTCGCGCGAGACGCATGCGGTTGAACAGCAGGAGTGCCTCAATCAGGTCATCGGCCATGGTCTGGTCGAGCACACTGGCCTCGCGCAGAGCGTCCAGGCGCCGGAAGGTGTTGCACGCGGAAATGCCCGCATCCAGCGATAACACGCGAACGCAGTGCACCAACGGAAAGATACCGTGCTGTTTGACATCGATTTCCCGGCCACGCCGACTGCCCGATTCGAAGAAGACCGGCGCCTCTTCGCCTTTCAGTACCGGCTTCAGCATTCTGGCGAAGAACTGCGGATCCCGGGGCAGATGCTGCCCCAGCCATTCCCCGAGTGGATTGAACAGGGCCCGGGCCCCGGCGATGGGCGTGGCGTCGAGGACGGCGGACAGTCCGAGCACGGATTCCTCGTCCGTCATCCGGGACCAGTCCTCAAGGCGCTGCCGCCATTCGTGCCCCGTCAAGGCCCATTCCGGGTTGCTGACCACCATGCGCCGGGGAGAGGGTGGATAGCCCAGTTTTTCGGTCCGCGCCGAAAATTCCTGAAGGATCTCCTGCCGGTCCGGCCAATCTAGATCGTCGCCGAGCACCAGGGCGTTGCTCTGGTCGGTCCGCATCACCTGTTCGCCGCGCCCTTCGCTGCCGAGCACCAGCAGGCAGGTCTCGGCACGGATATGTTCCGGGACCAGCAGGTCGAAATTACGCGCAAGGATCCGGCGATGGATCTCCGCCAGCAGGTCCATGATGAAGCGGACGTTCACCCGTTGGGCGAACAGCGAGCGCGCCAGGTCCACGATGTCCTTGCATGCGTGGTGGAGTTCGTCGAAGTTCCCTGCCCCCTCGACCCGCAGTGCGATCACGTGGCTGTGGCTGGACAGAAAACCGAGAATGTCGCCCATTTCCACCAGGCCAATGGGCCGGCCCTCGCGGAGCACGACGAGGCGCTCGATCCCATGGCGGACCATTCTGATGAGGGCATCGAAGAGGAATTCCCCTTCTTCAATGGTGATCATCTTCCAGGTGGCCACGTCGGCCGCCAGGTCGTCCGGACCGTGATTTCCCAGGGCGACGGCCTCGAGCATGTTGGTGCGGGTGAGGACGCCGTAATTGTCACCGCGGCTGGCCAGAACGCAGTCGGATCGGGTGGTCCTCATGATTTCCACCGCATCCCGAATGCTGTCCTCCGGCGCAAGCACGACGGCCGTGCGCATGCAGCTTGCATCTACCCGGGCCAGGTTGAAGCTGACGAGGTCCCGATAGGCGCCGCTCTGGGCAACGAGCTTGGTCTTGGTCGCCAGGTCCTGGTGGAAGAACTCTCCAAACTGGGGGTTGGCAAAAACCATTTCCCTGAAGAGATCGCCGGGGAGGGCGTGGCAGAGGGTGTCTTCCGCGGCAACGTAGGTATTACGGGCGCGGCCTCGCAAGACGGCCAGAGAGCCAAAGGTTTCACCGTCCCGGTAATGGGCGACAGTCCGGCCCCTTTCGCCCGGAGCTGGCTCCCGTTCCTCCACCAGCCCCTTGTCGACGATGTAGAAATGGCTGGAAACCTTGCCGGCCTCGATGATCCGGTGTCCCGCCGGAATGAAGAGGATATCCATGCCGCGCACGACCTTGTCCCGCTGATCCGGGGTCAGCAGGGAGAAGGGCGGTTCGGAGGTATCGAAATCCGCGTACATGACAGGAAGGGTGAGGAGATCGGTCCCGCCCTGTCAATGCCACGAAGGGATGAGCCCGGGAACGGCGCGCGGTCTTGGTAAACGAGTGGTGTTCGCTGGCGCTGCTAGTTTCCCCAGTCGCCTGTGCCGACGTAATTCGTCGGCGGTGAAAAGTCGTGGCTCTCGAGGTACTCCAGAACCTGCTCGCGGCTGCTCTCGACGCCGTCCAACCACAGCGAAGCCCACGTGACGCAGCCCTTCATCCTGTCCCTCGCCCGCCAGTCGGCGATGGCGCCCTCCGCCAGGCTGGCTTCCACGTCGTCACACAGGTAGGGCCATTTCGACTTGGATTCTCCAATGTGCTTTTCGCTGGCCAGCTGCTGGCCGTTCCGAGACCAGCGCCAGCTCATGGGTTTCTTGAGGGTGAACTGGCTTTCGATCCAGCGAATGTCCAGGTTGTAACTGGCCACCTGGTCCATCGGCAGGGTCAGGGTGACCGGGCTGACCGTGGTGATGTGGTCCCAGGCTGGCTCCGCCAGCAGGTCCTTGGTTTTCACGTGCAGCTCGCGAGTCAGCCGGATGGTGTGGGTGCCCTGGGCCAGTCGGGTCCTGACGCGGGTCGGTCCCTCCGGCATGATGTCTCCCCGGGACGTCACCCGGGCGAGAAACTCGCCGTCAACGTAGAGATAGAGATCCTTCGGCGGAAGGGGAGTCCTGTCGCCTTCATAGCCTTCGTCGGCCTTGTACTCCACCGAGACTTCCAGCATGCAGCATTCCTGGCTGCTTTCGGGACCGGTTGCGGAAGGGGTTACGGGCGCGGGCGCCGCTCCCGGCGCCGGTTCGGTCCGGGGCGAGGGCGGCCGGGCGGACAGCTCCAGCAGGGTCTGGACCAGTTCCGTCGGGGCATTGGCCTGAGTCAGGGCGATCATGTCGTCCGCGGTCAGGGGTCTCGGCTGGCGGCCGCTCGACTTCACCCAGGCCTCGACGAGGTCCGGTTCCACGCCCACGTCCAGCATCCTGACCACGTCGGCGACCACCGGATCGACGGCGCCGGTGGCCGTCGTCTGGGCCCGGACCTCGGTCAGTCCGCCGGTTACCGCCAACAGCGTGGCCAGCAGAAGGGTCAGCACGCGCACCGGATTGACACCCATAGCATCTTGTCCTTCTTCGATCCGGCCTGTTCATGCCAGCCCCCGGTTGTTATCGGAAGGCGGGCCCAGTCAGGTCGCGGCCGGTAGGCCAGGGGGCAAGGTGCCACATGTTTCTGGGGTAAAAAAAAGCCCCCGGCGTTCCCGCCGGGGGCCTGGTTCTCAACTGATCTGGTGATCAGTAAGTGGCGTAGAAGCCGACGAGGAAGGTACTCCGGTCATCCTCGGTCGTGCCGCTGTAGTTCTCGTCGAGACTGCTCTCCTCGTAGCCAACCTTGACGGCGGCATTGTGGCCCTTGAAGTAGTAGCTCACGCCAATTCGCCACAGGTCGTAGCTGCCGAAGTCGCCGGTGACCGAGTCGCTGTCCCAGGTCTCGTACTCGGCCCAGGGCTGCCACTTGCCAAACAGATAGCCAGCCTGGAGGTACCAGCCATCACCCTGAGCCTGCCGGGCCTGGGTGGTGGCATCGTCGAGATCCAGGTCAGAGTAGGCGGCTTCCGCTGTGAAGGCGCCGTCACCTACCGGCCACTCCATGAAAGCATCAACCTCGTAGTACTCGTAGTCGCCAGCGCCGCCACCGGTGGCGTCCTGGATCTCATCCTGCGTTTCGTAGGAGAGACCCAATCCAATGGTCTTCTTCTTGCCAAGGTAGGTGGCGCTGTTGAAGTAGCCCGGCTCGGCGTCGAACATGTTGAACTGGACGCGCCCGGCCCATCGCAGGTTGTCGTCGTCGGTGGTCGTCGCGTCCTGAACACCGTCGTACGCGCCGGCGTAATACTTCAGATGCATCGTGTCGCTGAAGGACCCGGAACCGAACACGGTCGCGCCCACGTCACGGACGGCGTTATCGGCACTCTTATTGTCGCTGGTCTGTGCGATGGTGCCGTTCGCGAACCGGTCCAGGGAGCGCAGGCCCCAGGACAGGTTCTTGTACGTGAGTCCCGGACGGTCGATGGCCAGCAATGCGCCCGAGCTGGTCAGCGCCTGGCGGGAGCTGGGGGCCATGTGCTCGCCCGAAAAGAGCTGCAGCCAGTTGTTGTATTTCAGGAGGACGTAGCTGTCGATGACGCGCATGTCCGAACCGGTGCCGCCCGCATCGTCGGAGGCATCGGTCTGGATGAACGCGCTGACATACTCGTTCACAACCAGGTTCAACCGGAATCGGGCCCGGCGGACCTTGAAGTCGGTGTCGTCGTCCCAGCTTCCGTCGCCGTCGAGGTCGACTTCCTGCTGGATGATCTGGGACTGTACGCGGGCGCCCAGATCAATATACGAATCATCGTCGATCTTGAGCTTGGCGCCGGCCCAAGCCGGGCCGCCTGCCGCCAGGCCGACGGCTACGCCGGCGATAAGTGCAAGTTTTGGTGTCTTCATCGCTTAGGTCTCCCTCGGCCCGAAACGGACCGTAGGGGCGGATTATAGTTGTTGGATCAAATCCACACAACACCCAGGAAGTCTTGAAAGCAAAGAGATTAGTCTGTTTCAGAAAAACCACAAGGGACCTGGACGGTCAGCACCGGAACCGGGCAGTTCTTGACCAGCGAGCGGGCCGTGCTGCCGATCATGCGGTCGAGCACGGAACTCTCTGTATGCGCCCCAATGACCACCATATCGGCGTTCTTGGCCTCTACCGCCTCGAGAATCCGCTTCTCTGACCGTCCCTTGGCGATGACGACCTCGCTGACCAGCCGCTCCCAGTCCTCGTCGCCGCTGACCGCGGACAAGGTCTGGCGCATGTGCTGGGGGAGCCGGTCGGCAGCCTCTTTTTGCGCACTTTTCAGCAGTTCGCCCAATCGGCCCTGTCCCGCATAGCCTTCTACAAGGGCCTTCTGCTTGCGATTCAGGGACTCGATGACGTGCAGGGCGACAATCCGGGCGTCGAGCCGCTTGGCCAGCACGCAGGCATAGCCAAATACGTAGGGCGCGTGAGGGCCCAGCGACGTGCAATAGAGAATGGTCTTTATATCGGGCAGCATTTTTGAGGTCCGAAGCTTGGATTGATTAGGTGACGGCAGGCGTGCCGGCTTGTTCGTCCCGACGGTTCCTGGCTTTCTGACTCATCCAGACGGCGGCGACGAGGAGAAGTCCCGCTGCATCCGTCACCAGGGTGGGCCAGTACAGCAGTACGGTAGCCACCGCCAGCACCAGCCACTCGATCAGGTTGGTCTTGCGGATCCAGAAGCCCATGGTCAGGGCCGAGAACGCCAAGGTCCCCAAAACCGCGGAGAACATGGACGACGCGATCTTGGTCGGTTTTGCCGACATTTCCGCGATGACGGCGCCGGATTCGAGGTAACCGCCGCCGGACACGGTGAAGTCCTTGATCACGCCATCCCGGCTGGCGGTGATTTCTCGGATCTCCTCGCCGTCCATGACCTTCAGGACCGGGTCGCCCACTTCCACGGTGTCGCCCGGCTGGACCTGGAACTCCAGGATCATGGCCCCCATGATGGGGTCGTTGATCTCCGGGGCGACCAACGGCTTGCCCTCGAACAGGATCTGCGGCGTGTAGGCGAACAGGATCGGCACCACGTAAAGAAGCTTGGCGAACTTGAACGAGGTCCAGCCCGTCTTCCAAGGGTCCGATCCGGCGATGGCCGCCCCCGCATAGGCGGCCACGCAGACCGGTGGCGTGATGTTCGAGTCCTGGCTGAACCAGTAGACGATCATGTGGGCGGCGATCAGTACGACACCCAGCTCCATCAGAGGCGGTACAGCCAGCACGGCCACGATCAGGTAGGCCGCCGTCACCGGGACGCCCATGCCGAGCACCAGGGAGGCCAGGGCGATCAGCAGGATGGCGGCCAGCAGGTTCCCGCCCGCGGCGGAGATGATGATGTCAGAGAACTTGAGGCCGATGCCCGTCAGGGAGATGGTGCCGACGATCACGCCGATCACGCCGACAGTGGCGCCGATAATCAGCGTATTGCGGGCGCCGGTCTGGATCGCCTCCCAGACCTCTTTCGGGCCCATACGCGTTTCCTTCTTGACCCAGCTTATGGCGATGCAGGACAGGGTGGCCCAGAAGGCGGAGAAGCCCGGCGAATAGCCGATGACCATCAGGATGGTGATGATCACCAGGGGCAGGGAGAAGTACCACTCTTTCTTGAGGACTTCTGTCCAGTGCGGCATGTTCGGGTCTTCGATGCCCCGTATGTTGTGCTTCTTGGCCTCGAAATGAATCATGCAGAACACCGAGTAGAAGTACAGCAACGCCGGGAAAATGGCGATCACCATGATGTGGGCGTAGGGCGTCTCGGTCAGTTCCGCCATCAGGAATCCGCCGGCCCCCATGATCGGTGGCATGAACATGCCGCCGATAGAGGCGGACGGCTCGATGGCGCCGGCCACGTGGGGGCGAAAGCCTGCCCGCTTCATCAGCGGGATAGTGAAGGCTCCGGTGGAGACGGTGTTGGCAATGGCGCTGCCCGAGACCGAGCCGAACAGGGCCGAGGCGACGACGGCGACCTTGGCCGGCCCGCCGGTGCTGTGACCCGCCGCTGCCATGGGCAGGTCGATGAAAAAGCGTCCGGCGCCCGACTTGTGCAGGAAAGCGCCAAAGAAGATGAACAGGATCACGTAAGTGGCGAGCACGTTGGCCATGACGCCGAATACGCCGTTGGTGGTCAGGTACAGCGACGTGGCCAGCCGCTCCACGCCGAACCCGCGATGGGCGATCATGTCCGGGAAGTAGGGGCCGAACAAGCCATAGCAGATCAGCATGATCCCGATGAGGGTCATGGACCAGCCCAGTACCCGGCGACAGACCTCCAGGGAGATCAGGATGCCGGCGATGCTGACAAGGGCGTCGAGCTCGTTCTCGGCGCCGGCGCGGTAATTCAGCGCCTCGAACTCATGAATCCAGTAATACACCACCGCGGCGCTGGCCACGGCAAAGATCACGTCTGAAAGTACCGGACTCTGGGGAAAACGATCGGCCAGCCAGCGATCGACCACCAGCAGGACGCCGGCGGTGACGATGCTTCCGACGGCCATGAACCAGAGCCCTCCGCCCATGGATGCCAGGGCAGTGGCCGCCCCCGATTCGCTCCAGGTGTCGCCGAACTCCATCAGCGCGGCATGGAAGGTGGGTACGTCCGGGTAGAAGATCAGTGCGCTGGCCGTTGCGGCCACCAGCGCGCCGGTGATGACTGCCAGCAGGTATCGGTACCAGGTCCCGCCGGAGGGGTAGAGAAGGAACACCAGGATGTAGGTGACCAGGACATAGACGCCCCGGTGGTACTGGGTGGCCACGCTGGCCAATCCGGCGGTGTAGAAGTAGAACACCACCATGCCGAAGCCCAGCAGGGCGACGACCCAAGACCAGAAGCCGGAAGGACTCCGCCCGCTGGCGGAGTCCTTCTCAAGCAGTTCCTTGACCTTTTGTTTTTGTTCGGTGTCTAGAACGTCCAGACCCTTGTCTTCTTCGGTCATCTGGCCCACCCCCTCCGGCAAGTACCAGTTACATTGTTTGCATCACCGGGCGCTCTGGGCCTCCGAAATCTCGAGTCCCTGCTCCTTCCAGAACATTTCGGCACCCTCGTGGATCGGGGTCACGATGCCGTCCAGTCCGCCCTGCACCGACATGGATTTGGCTGTGCTCTTCACCTTCACCATGTAAGCCAGGCCTTCCTTGGAATAGATGTCCGCCAGTGCGTCATGCACGATCTGTGGCTTGACGTGGGCGCCGGCCACCCACAGGGCCGAATCCTGGAACGAGGAGACGTCATAATCCACGCCGCTGTAGGTGCCTGCGGGGATGGTCAGCTGCGTGTAGAAGGGATAATCGTCGAAGAAGCCCGCTTCCTGGCCAGCTTCCACCACGGGCAGGATCTTGATCTTGTTACTGGCCGCCGCCTGGATCACCGAAGAGTTCGGGAAACCGGCGAACACCCAGAAGGCGTCGATCAGGTTGTCACCCAGCGCCGAGGCCGCCTTGGAGTAACCCAGGAACTCGACGTTCATCTTGTCCCACAGGCCCAGGGACGTGAAATAGCGTTCTGCCGCGCCCGCCGCGCCGGAGCCCGCGCCGCCGACGGCGATTCGCTTGCCTTCCAGATCCGCGACTTTGTCGATACCGCTGTCGGCCTTGACGATCAGGTGAGCCGGTGCGCCGTACAGGAACGCCATGGCATGCACATTCGGATACTTGCGCTCGTCGTTGGTCAGACGTCCGTTCCGGCCAAGGAACGTATCGCCTGAATAGACAATGCCGAAGTCAGCTTCGCCGGAGTTCACGCGTCGCAGGTTCTCAAGGGATCCCGCGGACGCCATGTTCGAGACCTCCACGTCCGGGACGTTCTTCGACAACCGGATCGCGATGCCGTTGGAGAAATACTGGAAAGTGCCGCCTTCAGGGCCTCCGGAAAAGGCCAGGCGGTCAAGGCCGACTGCCGTCGCGGCGACAAGGGTCATGCCCATGGCGCCGAGAGTGACAGCAAGGCCGCGTCGGAAATTAATCATTTTCGTGCCCCCTAAGTCTTCGTGATTGAAAGAGTGATTTATCTTCACGGGCAACCCCGCCCGCGCTTACGCTTTCCTCGCGGGTGCCGGCCGGATGGCACCGCGAGTGTCTTTTGCGCGGCGCGTGTAAGCCCTCAGCCTGGGCCGTTACCCACCCGGGGTAAAATAAACCAATTCTCCGGCTACATCACGTTTAATAACATTGTGCACTGCAACCTCGATACTCTACGTTGTGGCTATTGACAATGCCGCAACAAGGAGTTGCCGGGCCCCTCATTGGACGAAATGAAAAGCCCGGAGGCCACGTCCGGTCGGCTGCCTGAGAACGCGACCTGGCGCCAGGCCTGGCGGGGATTTCGAGGGTTCCGGTGTTCAGGCGCGAGCCCGAGCTCGGGGGGCGGCCGGCAAACTCGCGCCAAGGGATCTCACCCCAACGCCTACGGCAGTGCCCGCAAATGCCGCCGCCAACCAAGCCCACCCGTGCAGACTTCCACTGGAGACGCCGGCCAGGAACGCACCGATATTGCAGCCCAGGCCCACAACGCCGCCATAGCCGAGCAGCAGGCCCCCAACGGCAGCGCTGAAGGCTTCCGCGGCGCTGATTTTCCAGTGCAGCTTTAAGCTCCCGGCCATCGCTGCGGCCAGGGCGGTGCCCAGCACCAGGCCGCCGATCATCAGAGTCGTGATGTCCAGCCAGAGACTCGTGTCCAGGGCGTCGATGCGGGCGTCGGTGGCCCAGTAGTCCCAGAAGGTCACGTCCACCGGGAGGGACGTCGCGTTGATGATTTTGGCGCCCCACAGGGGCAGGGCCGACACGATGCTCCACGGCCGGCCGGCGAGTACGAGCGTTGCGACGCACAAGACGGCAAGTATCACAACCCCGCGAGACATCGCCCATGGCCCCAGTAGCCACTGTTGCCCGTGTCGAGGATTGCGATGCAGGTGACCGTAACGGATCTTCTCGAGCCAGATGCTCGCGCCGGCCACGGCTGCGATCAAACCCAGGTTGGCGACCGCACCGGCGGCGGCACCCCATTCGCGCAGCATCGAGAATGAAAACCAGCTTGGTTGGGATTCCCACCAGCCGATGTGCGCGCTCCCCAGGGTTGCGCCTGCCACCATCGTCACAACGACGATCAGGTAACGGAACTTGCCGTTGCCCAGTCCGGCCAACGATCCGGAGGAGCAGGCAGACGCGAGCTGCGCACCGACGCCGAACAGGAATGCCCCGCACAGCAGAGATACACCGACCGGCCTGACCACGTCGAACAGTGGTTGTCCCAAGACCTCGCCGAGGGCGAACAAAGGGAAAAAACACAATGTCAGCAGGGTCACCAGCGCAAGCTGGGCCCGCAAACCGCCGCCGCGGCGTTCGACAATGAGGGCTCTCCAGGCGCCGGCGAACCCGAACCCGGAGCGATAGAGAGCGAAACCGAGACCCGCGCCCACGAGCAGCAAGCTCGCGTGCCTCAGACCGGCCTCAACGGCGGCAAGCCAGATGCCCGCGAAAAGAACGATCGCCAGAACGAGGACGGGCAGGTGCCTGCCGAGATTCCCGTGACCGATCCGGACCGGGAGGGACTCTCGAGATCGGAGCGTGAGAGCAGAATTCGGCATCGTCTTCGGATCCACGGGACTGGTAACGACAGACCGTATCACCGTGCCCCGAAGCTTTTGAAATAAGCGTTTTTCATGGGCGGATAACGAATCGTTATATTGCCGGGGTACGCCGCACCGGCCGGCGACCATTGCTCATGCTCGGAGGCACGAAGGCGCTACTATGATTCGGTGGCATTCACGATGAATCAGGGTCCGCTGGTCCGGTAGCTCGGCAGTGGGTCCGGGATTACTCATTGGTGCCCGATGATGTGTGCAGCGGAGGCGGGGATAACCCACCCATGGACCCAAACGACAGGGAGATCAGGGAGATACTTGAGGTGGTGGAGGCAGCCGGTGTTGCCGGCTTGTGCCTCGAGGGTCGGCTCGAGATCGGCCTGCAGGAGGCGCGGCGTCTGCGGCCGGAACTCGACGACGAGGCGCTCAGGCGCCTGGTGGTGACCGTCCTCACGGAAACGGGCGAAGGCTAGTGCCCCGACCGCCAAAGTGAGCGATCGGCATCTTCCGCCGGGTCTGCGATCGGCAGGTGCGGCGCGGGGGCCATCAGGGCCAACAGAAAAAGCATGTGGAGGATCCATATAGCCCGCCCCGGCGATTAGCGCGGAACGCGCGTTGCCGCCACGACCTTTGCTGAGTAAACCGGATCCCGGCGGGGCCGGTTTCATTAATGGGCCCGCCCGAGGATAATAGCGCGGGGTCCAGCGGAGGATTGCGCATGAAGATCGGTGTACCAAGGGAGTCTTATCCGGGCGAACGACGTGTTGCGACGACCCCGGAAGTCGCGTCCCAGCTAATGAAACTCGGCTACGGAGTCGTCGTCCAAAGTGGCGCGGGCGCCGCAGCCAGTTTTTCCGATGACGCCTATCGGGACGCCGGCTGCGAAATCGTCGGTTCCACCCCGGACGTCTACGAGCACAGTGACATTGTGCTGAAGGTCCGGGCGCCGGAGGGCGACGAACTCAGCCTGCTGCGATCCGGTCAGACGCTGATCAGCTTCATCTGGCCCGCCCAGAATCCGGATCTTCTCAAGACGCTGACCGAACGGGGCGTCACGGCGCTGGCGATGGACAGCGTGCCGCGCATCTCCCGCGCCCAAAAGATGGACGCGCTGAGCTCGATGGCCAACATTGCGGGTTACCGCGCCGTCGTCGAGGCCGCCCAGCACTTCGGCCGGTTCTTTACGGGCCAGATCACCGCCGCCGGCAAAATCCCGCCGGCCAAGGTCCTCGTCATCGGTGCCGGCGTCGCGGGCCTCGCCGCCATCGGTGCGGCGAAGAGCATGGGCGCCATCGTGCGCGCTTTCGACACGCGTCCCGAAGTGAAGGAGCAGGTCGAGAGCATGGACGCCGAGTTTCTGATGCTCGACTTCGAAGAAGAAGACGGCTCGGGCGAAGGCGGCTACGCCAAAGTCATGAGCAAGGAATTCATCGAAGCCGAGATGGCGCTGTTCGCCGAGCAGGCCAGAGACGTCGACATCATCATCACGACGGCGCTGATCCCGGGCAAGCCGGCCCCTCGCCTGATCACCGCTGACATGGTCGAGTCGATGAAGGATGGCAGCGTGATCGTGGACCTCGCCGCGGAGCAGGGCGGCAACTGCGAGCTGACGGAACCCGGTCAGGTCGTGGTAAAAAACGGTGTGACGCTGATCGGTTACACGGACCTGCCGAGCCGGTTGGCCGCGCAATCGAGCCAGCTCTATGGCACCAACCTGCGCCATTTGCTGACGGACATGACGCCCGAAAAGGATGGCGAGCTCGTCGTCAACATGGAGGATGAGGCGATCCGCGGGGCGACGATCTGCACCGGCGGGGAGACGACCTGGCCGCCACCGGCGCCCAAACTGTCGGCCGCGCCCAAGGCTGCGAAGCCGGCTGCCGCCCCCGTCCCCAAGCCGGAGAAGAAAAGATCCACGACTGGCCCGGTCATCGCGATGGCGCTCGGCGGTCTGGCCTTGTTTGGTCTCGGTGCCGTCGCACCGCCGTCATTCATGGCGCACTTCACTGTCTTCGTGCTGGCCTGCTTCGTCGGGTACATGGTCATCTGGAACGTGACGGCGGCACTGCACACGCCGCTGATGAGCGTGACGAACGCGATCTCGAGCATCATCGTGATCGGCGCGCTGTTACAGATCAGTTCCACAGACAGCCTGATCATGTGGATTGCAGGTTTCACAGTAATGATCACGAGTATCAACATCGCCGGCGGTTTCGCCGTGACGCGGCGCATGCTCGATATGTTCCGGAAGTGAGGTCGACATGAACAGCGCTGGACTCGTAACCGTCTCCTACATCGCCGCAACCATTCTTTTCATCCTTGCTCTCGGCGGCCTGTCGAACCAGGAAACCGCTCGCCGGGGCAACTGGTACGGCATCATCGGCATGGCCATCGCCCTGCTCGCGACCATCCTCGGCGTGGTCACGCAGCACTACACGCTCCTGATCATTGCGCTCCTGATCGGCGGCAGCATCGGCCTCGTTCTCGCCCGCCGCGTGCAGATGACACAGATGCCCGAGCTCGTTGCCATCCTGCACAGCCTGGTCGGCCTGGCTGCCGTGCTGGTCGGCTTCGCGAACTTCATGGATCACTCGACCGTTCTTACAGGGGTCGAGATGACGATTCACAACATCGAGACTTATCTGGGCGTGCTGATCGGCGCGGTCACGTTCTCCGGCTCGATCATCGCCTTCGGAAAGCTGTCAGGTCGCATCGGTGGCAAGCCGATGATCCTGCCTGCGCGGCACTGGCTCAACCTCGGCTTGCTGCTTGGGGCGATTTGGTTCGGTCGCGGATTCGTATTACAGGCGGCGGCCGGTGGCGGGATGGTACCGCTGGTGCTCATGACGGTGATCGCACTGCTCTTCGGCATCCATATGGTCATGGCCATCGGCGGCGCCGACATGCCGGTGGTGGTCTCGATGCTGAACAGCTACTCGGGCTGGGCGGCGTCGGCGACGGGGTTCATGTTGAGCAACGATCTGCTGATCGTCACCGGTGCGCTGGTCGGCTCGAGCGGTGCGATCCTGAGCTACATCATGTGCAGGGCGATGAACCGCAAGTTCATCGCCGTGATCGCCGGCGGCTTCGGTACCGGCGGCGGCACGGTGGCAGCCGGCGGCGAGGTCGAAGGCGAGGTCGTGCCTATCCAGCCGGAGGAGGCGGCCGAGCTGCTCGCCAATGCGAAGGAAGTTATGATCGTGCCTGGCTACGGTATGGCGGTCGCCCAGGCCCAGCACACCGTCTACGAGATCACGAACGTGCTGCGGCAAAAAGGCATCAACGTGCGCTTCGGCATCCATCCCGTTGCGGGGCGCATGCCGGGGCACATGAATGTGCTACTGGCGGAAGCCAAGGTGCCCTACGACATCGTCTTCGAGATGGACGAGATCAACGAGGATTTCCCCGACGTGGATGTCTCCGTCGTCATTGGTGCGAACGATATCGTCAATCCAGACGCACAGGAGAAACCCGACAGCCCCATCGCCGGCATGCCGGTGCTCGAGGTCTGGAAGGGCGAAACGACGATCGTGCTCAAGCGCAGCATGGCGACCGGCTATGCCGGCGTCGAGAATCCGCTTTTTTTCAAAGAGAATACGCGAATGCTGTTTGGCGACGCCAAGGACAGCCTCGACGCGGTATTGAAGGCGCTCTGACAGACGACCCCATTTCAAAAGATGGGGACACAGAAAACCCGGCCCTGAGCCGGGTTTCTCTTGGGCAGACGATCAGCCCGATCACGACCCACTCGCAGTGCTCGCCGGCCCTGATTTCGATCCGCAACACCCGTGTCGGGTGTTGCGCCCGGATCGTGGGATGGCGCCGTCGCGATTCAGTGCGACGCCGATCGGGCTTCCGGCATCGGCCGTGCCCGGCCGGAGTGATCTGGGTGCGGTAGCGTCTGTCCAGGCGATTTTCGGTACCATGACGGGCAGGCCGGTCGAGAGCAGAGTCACCGCAAAGTGAAGTTTTGGCACGAGCTGCGTCGTCGTCGGGTCTTTCGGCTCGCGGGATTCTATATCGTAGGCGCGTGGCTGGTGATCCAGGTGGCCGACATCTCGTTTCCGGCGTGGGGTCTGCCGGAAACGGCCCTACGATTTCTGTTTATCGCGGCCATTGCGTGTTTTCCCATTGCCCTGATCTTCGGCTGGTTTTTTGACATCACCCCACAGGGCATCGTCCGCACGGAGCCGACCGGTGAGGCGGAGTCCGTGGATCTCCGTCTCAAGCCCGCCGACTACGTCATTCTGGCTGCGCTGCTCGCGATTGGTGCCGCCATCGTTATCGGCAGTCTCGGCAAGATCCAGGAGGAGATAGAGACGGGAACCGGCAAGCCCGCCCAAGTGGACAAGATCGCGCATTCCATCGCGGTGCTGCCGTTCTCAAATCTCGACACCAATCCCGATACCGGTTTCTTCTCCGACGGCATCACAGAGGAGATCCTTCACAGATTGTCCACGCTGGGTGCGCTGCACGTACTCGCGTCCACCTCTTCGTTCGCGTTTCGGGACAGTGATGAAAGTCCCACCAGCATCAGCAACAAACTCGGTGTCGAGTACCTGCTTCAGGGCAGCGTTCGGCGAGACGGTGATCAGGTGCGTATCACGGCGCGGCTGCTGGACGAAAGCGGCTTTCAGCTCTGGAGCGACCGGTTCGACCGGAAGCTGGAAAGCATCTTCGTGATCCAGGCGGAAATCGCCAGCAAGGTATCGAGCCAGATCGTGAACAGGATAGTGCCGCCCCAGGAGCTTCCATCGGGTCGCACCACCGAGAACATGGAGGCGTACAACGCGTACCTGCGGGGAAGAGCGTATTTCGATGCGCGGACGCCAGGATGGAAGGCGCATGCAGGAGAGGCATTCAGACGTGCCATCGAGCTCGATCCGGGCTTCGCACCGCCCTATGCCGGGCTCGCCACGCTGGTTGTCAATTCAGACCGTGGCCCGCACTGGCAGGAGGCGCGGGACTCCGCCGAGAAAGCCCTCCAGCTCGACCCGGCGCTGCCGCTTGCTCACGCGATCCTCGGCCTCATCTGGACCGTGCTCGGAGAACCGGAGCGCGGCGTGGAGTCCCTGCGCAGGGCGATCGAACTCGATCCGAGCCTCGGGATCGCCTACACCTGGATCGATACGACGCTCGGAAGACTCGGCCTGCTGGAGGAAGCGGAAGCGATGCGGGTGCGAGGCCTCGAGGTCGACCCGCTGAATCCTGTGTTGATCCGGAATAGCGTGTACATCGAAAGCCTTCGCGGCCATTTTGAGCGTGCCGAGCATCTGGCCCTTCGCTTGACCGGTCTCCCGGAACCGCCGTTCTGGACGTTCGGAATGCTATACGAGCTGTACACAGAGTGGGGGCGGTATGCGGACGCCATAGATGCTGCGAAAACCCATGTACGGTATTTCGGCCGAAATGGCGATTACATGTACGTGGAGAGCCTGGCGTCGGGCTATGCCGCTCTCGGCCTGATCGAGGACGCCGAGTACTGGTTCGAAGCATTCCGTTCGCAACGGAATGACGTCGACCCGCCGCTAGCCGAGGCTTACTATTTCGCACGCCAGGGCGCGGGGCTTCAGTGGCTGTCGGCCGACCTCGAGACAGCGGAATCCCTCATTGACGCTGAGGGTCCTCACGACGCGCCGTATCTCCTGTCGTATGGCGGGCTGGCCTGGATCCAGACCGGAAACCCGGAAAAGGGCATCGAGTGGCTGCAGCGCGGGATCGCGCTTTACCAGCAAGAACGGGCTCCCGACGAGCCGTGGGACGGTACTGATTACGCACTCCTTGACAGGCACTGGCCTACGCCTCTGGTCGTTCATCTGGCACAGCGATTTACGTTCTCGTACCGGGCAACGGGGAACAGCCGCGGCGCTGAGGAAGCGTTGCGTTTCCTCGAAGAGGACCGGGCGCTTACGACATTGCCGACGAATCCGCAGACCCTCGAGGTCCTGGCACTGACCGCCGTTCTCTCTGACGACGCCGATGCGGCGCAGCAGTACCTCCGGCAGGCGCTCGAACTCGGCTGGGCGAATTACTACGGGATCGTCAATGACCCCGCCTGGACCGAGACGATCCAGAGCCCCGAATTCCAGGCGCTGCTCGCCGAGGCCAAGGCGAACAACGACAGGCAGCGGGCGATCGTCGAGGCTGCCGATGCCGAGCATGATTTCCGCGCCGAGTTCGAACAATTGGTGTCGGCGCAATCTGAAGCACGACGCTAGCCACGCCCTTGGAAGGGGGTAAGTCCAATAAACCGTGTATGCCGGGCATCTCGGCCTGGGGACGGTGTGCCCGGCGCCTGGAGGCAGGGCCCTCCCCGGACATGCAGTGGCGCCGCGAACCCGAACTTTACAAGACGCCGAGAGGTGCTACCGGATACGGCGATACCAGGGGCCTCGGATCCCCTGGCCTATCGATAATCTTCGTTAACTCTTGGAAGTGAATGGTGGGCGACATCACTGTCATCGCCTCGGCACCGATCGGCTGCTGAGGGTCTCCGAGGAACTGCACTGCCAGCCCCGCCTGGGCCACGATTGCCCGTTCAGCCGTCGCTGACCAACACCGCCTTGACGCAGCCGTCCCGCCGGCCCGCGAAAACGTCGTAGGCCTCGACCCCGTCGGTCAGCGAAAACCGGTGAGTGATGCACCAGTCGAGGTCCATGGGCTGCCGGGCCAGTTGCCTCGCCAGAGCCGGCATCAGATGGCGGGCCGGACAACGGCCGCTGCGATAGACGAGATTCTTGTCATAGGCTTCGCCGGGACTGAAGGCGAAGTGCGCCGCCGCGTGACAGCCGATCGTCGCCAGGGTGGCACCGGGTCGCGCCACGTCGTAGCCGAGCCGCTGAGCGGCCGGCAGCCCGACGACCTCCATCACGGCGTCGACGCCACGGCCCTCGGTCGCCTTGCGGATGGCGGCGTCGAAGGCCTGCTCGTCGACCGTCACCTCGGCGCCGAGCTTGGCCGCCAGCGCCCGCCGGGCCGCGACCGGATCGATTGCGAAAACACGCGCAGCGCCGAGCCGCAGGGCCCACGCGATTGCCAGCAGGCCGACGGTCCCGCAGCCGATAACGGCAACCGTGGTGCCGGCCTCGACGCCAGCAAGATGGGCGCAGTAGTACCCCGTGCTGAGGTTGTCGCCCAGCAGCAGCGCAGTCTCGTCGCTGAGTCCGTCGGGGATCTTCACCAACGTGCCGTCGGCCAGTGGGACGCGCACATACCCGGCCTGACCGCCGTGCAGACCGACGCCGCCGCTCCGCCAGCCGAAGAGCTCCCCTCGCGTGCAGCGAGCCGTCAGCCCGGACCGGCAATAGAAGCAGTCGCCGCAGCTCGTCGTGAAAGGTGCACAGACGCGATCGCCCACCGCAAACTTCCGCACGGCGGCACCCGCAGCCACAATCCGACCCACGAACTCATGCCCCATCACCGTGCCGGGATCGAGGCCGGCCTCCCGGCCGAAATAGGGGTGCAGATCAGAACCACACAAACCGGCAAGCGCCACCTCGACGACGACATCGCCGGGCTGAACGGGCGCAGGATCCGCTACCGTCTCAACCGATACCCGTTCCACCGCCTGGAAACAGATCGCCTTCATGTCGCTCCCGGTCTAACCGCTCCACCCTGTCGCAGGGTTTGGGCGAGAGCATCCACAATCCACGGCGAGGGCGCAACGATTACTGTATGACCCGGCTGGCCTGTGCTGGTGCGTGGATAGGCCAAAACGGAGTGGGTCGAGTTCGACGACTGGTGCCCCGGCTATTCGCTCAAGGCGTGTCGTCGGCCTGCCTTCCACACGCCGACGATTTTCCTTCTGTCCGTGATCGTCGACGTGAGGGATTGAGCCTATCAGGCCACTTCCGGGACGGCGGGGCACCCGCGCCCAACGTCGGTCTTGGGCGACTACTCCCGCACCCGGCCTGTCGGCCAGGACATCCCCATCTTCTCGACAAACACCGGCCAGCGCGGGTCGTCGTATAGTGTCGTCAGTGTCTGGCTGGTAAGCAGTTCGGTCAGACCTGCGTCACCTATCTCCCGGGCCCGCTCGAGCCACTCGAAAGCCTCGGCGACCTCGCCGCGAAATGCGTGGACCTCGGCGATCTGGAACGGGCCTTCTTCCCCAAAAACGTCAACGAGGTGTTGCAGAGCCGCGTTTGCATCTTCGTGTCGGCCCAGCGCGTAGAGTGAAAAAGCGACGCCGTAATCCCGCCAATAACCCTCGGGCTCCTTCAACATTTCCTCGTGGGCAGCAACATAATCCCCGCGTAAGAGAAGGATGCGACCCAGGATCATGTGTGCGACCGATCGGTTCGGGTTCAGTTCGAGAATCTCGTTCAGTACATCTCGGGCTTCGTCCAGTCTTCGTTGTGCGATCAGCACGAGCGAGAGCCAGATGTGAGCCGTGGTATTCAGGGGATCGAGGGAGATGGCGCGCCGGAGTTTTGCGACTGCGTCATCGAAGTGGCCGAGCGTCTTCTCCAGGTTTCCACCGAGGAGTGTCACCCGGGCGTTGCCAGGCGCAAGCTGCCGGGCACGATCCAGAGCCGCCGCCGCCGTGGGCCAATCGAAATTAAATATCATGTTCAGCCGGGCTTTGACTACGTGCGCGTCGGCCAGCTTGTCATCAAGCGCCAGGGCTCGCTTGCTGGCCTCAAACGCCCTCTCGACGCCCTCGTTTCTCTTGACGATCCCAAAATTGACCAGGGACTGAAACGTATCGGCGAGCTCCGTCCAGGCCGGTGCATGTGTCGGGTCGAGATCGAGGGCCTTCTCGAACGCCAGACGTGCCTTCTCGAAATTGCCTACCTCTCCGGACCGCAGGAAATGAACACCCTGCAGGTAGGATGAATAGGCCTCGGGGTCGGTCTCGCGAGCCTTTGGTACCTCTCCCAGCAGACTGACTTTCAGCGCGCCGACCACCGCACCGGCGATTTCGTCCTGCACTGCAAAGATATCCTCGATCGTGCGGTCGTAAGTCTCCGACCAAAGGTGGTAGCCATCCGCGGCCTTGATCAGCTGGGTCGTGATCCGGACCCGGTTGCCGGCCTTGCGGACGCTGCCTTCCAGGACATTGGCGACGTTCAGTTTCTTGGCCGCGGTCGGGATGTCGATCTTCTCGCCTTTGAAAGAGAACGAGGACGTTCGGGCGGCGACGTGGAGTTCAGGGATCTTCGAAAGCAGATTGAGCAGTTCCTCCGACAGCCCGTCGGAGAAGTACTCGTTGCCCGGGTCATCGCTCATGTTGATGAATGGCAACACTGCTATCGATCGGTCGGAAGGCGCCGCCTCCGCGATGCCCCGATGTCCCGATGCCACAGGCGCAGGTGGCTCCTCCGCTCTATCAACACCCGTGTCCCGCTGCACGCCTTCCGGTGTCACCTGGTAGATCCAGGCGAAGACAAGCGCCACAGGAAAACCGAGCATCAGCAACAGCAGCACCAGGGTCGGCGCCCAGTCGGGCAGATTCAGCATCGGAAACGTGGTCGCGCTCACCTCGACCAGAATCCACGCCAGAGCCGCATAACCGAGGGCAACCCTGATTACATGTCGTCGCTTCAGTTCAGCGATCAAGCTCATCGGCAGCTGATTCCCAATATGTCAGGCGCCAGGATAGGCCAAACAGAGAGAATACCGGATGTACGCAGGGACAAAAGAATTCGATTTAAATTTTGGTCGACGTTGATCAGGGCGGCTGTGGTGCGGCGCGATCGGCAAGTACTTCAAGCGTTAAGGACAAGAAATGCTGTTCAGTTCGCTCGGCAAGTATCGTAGTTACAGATGACTATGATGGATTGGTAGAGCGGTATTCGACGCGAAAGGAGCATGAGGTTCAGTATGAAAGATCCTCGACGACGGTTCGTCTTGCTATTGCTCGGAGGAATCCAGTAGCAGTAGGCGTGAATTAAGGTCACTGTCCCTAAAGTGGCAACTCCCGCTTTACCAGTTCATAGATGTCGCCGTAGTCCCGGTCGTGCGTGTACACGAGTCTCTTGGAATCGGGAGACCAGCCGCCGTTGTGGACGTGCCACGTTCCCTCGGCCTGGACCACTGTTTCGGGCTCGCCGATCGCCCGGGGCAGTCCGTCGGAAGTAGACGGCGCCTCCAGCCTCAACACCGCCAGCCCCATCGACATATGTCCGCGGCCGTAGCAAAAAGCGACCGCATGACCATCGGGCGCGACGTCGATCTCCTGTAGGCCTCCAGTGAACAGTATCTCCTCCCGGCCGCTCTCCAGGTCTACGGCGAGCAATTCCGTTTCGCTTCCCCGGCGGCGGGTCGCCAGGGCTCGACGGTTGTCGCGGTACCAATCGAAACCGGTCACGCCGTCCAGGCGCTTGCGCGAGTTCAGGCCGTCCGACCCGACCGTCCATAACTCTGATCCCTCTTCGCCGCCCGTCCGGTACGCAATCGATCCGCCGTCCGGGGACCATCGGGCCACGGGGTCGAAAACGGACGCTCCCCCCCGGCCCACGTTGATCGGCTGATCGACCAGCAGCCGCGCCCCGCCACCGCCGTCGGCGTTGGCGACGAACAGCTTCTCTACGTCGCCCTGCCTGCTCGACAGGAAGACCAGTCGCTCGCCGTCCGGGGACCATTCCGGATTGCCGTCGCGCTCGGGGTGCTCCGTAAATCTTGTTTCGCGCTGGCCGCCGAGGTGGTGCAGCCAGATCTCATGGTCTCCGGTGCGGTCCGAGGCGTAGGCGATGGTCTGACCGTCGGGGGAGAAGCGTGCGCCGCCGTTTTCCATCGAGTAGGAGGTGAGTTGGACCCGCTCACCCGTCTCGACGTCCACGATGTAGAGGAACTGGTCGTGGTTCGGGCCTGCGACGTAGACGAGCCGGTCTTCCGCCGATACCGAGGGGTTCCAGGAGTCACCGCGCCCCGACGTGAGCTGATCGATCGTTCGGGTGGGGAGATCGATCTCGAAGAGCTGCGCTCCGGTTTCGAAAACGATGCGGCGGTTGTCAGGCCGCCACGCGAAACTGTTGACCGCCTGCTGAAGGATCTCGGCGTCACCGCCTGCCGCAGGTACTTCCATCAGAGCCGTTCCGCTCTGCGTCGAGCGCAGGAATGCGATGCGCTTTCCATCGAAGGAGTAGCTCGGAGAGTAGTCGTCCTCGTTCGGAGGTGGAAAGGTGATTTGCTCCACCCGGCGCGCAGCAATATCGACCCGGTGGATCGCGACCTGTGCGGTTTCGGTGGCCTTGGCAATCAGCAGCGTCTTCCGATCGCCGGACCAAGGACGGTCGCCCATGATGTACTGAACGCGATAGTCCAGCGCCGGCAGATCGGTAGAGATCAGTTCTCGCGGCGTTCCGCCGTCGGGCGGGATCAGGAAAATCGGCGTTCCCGGTTGATCGGTCGAAACGTAGGCCAGCAGTCGGTCGTCGGGCGACCAGCGGGCGCATACCTGGTCGCCGTCGCCCTGGGCGCGCACGACCGATTGGCCACCGTCGACCGCCGTAACGTAGATATCGCTACTGCCGGTCGCCGACCGATTGAAGCTGATGAACTTGCCGTCATGGGACCAAGAGGGGTCGTCGTCCATCGCGCTGGAGGCTGTAATCGGCCGCGAGTCGTAGTTTGCCGGACTGGGGTTTCCACGGTCTCGCAGCTGAGTCGCGACCAAGCCGGCGATGGCGATCAAAGAAACGGTCCCCACGCCGATCGCCAACTGCGTGGTGAGGCGACGGGTTGTGGGCACCGTGGCTGCCTGTTCAGCGGCGTGGACACCCGCGGCAATCTCGCTCTTCAGTTCCTCTAGTTCGTTGCGCAGGTCCAGCGCCGTCTGGTAGCGCCGATCGGGATCCTTGGCTAGGCAGCGGCGCAGGATCCGGCCGGCGTCCCGCGGCAGCGCCGGATCGATCTCGGTGACCGAGGGCGGCTCGTTCTTGAGGATCGCTCCGATGGTCGACATGCTCGTGCCGCCCTGGAACGGGCGCTTGCCGGTGGCCATCTCGTAGAGCATCGTGCCCAGAGAGAAGATGTCCGAGCGATGATCGACCGGCTTGCCCTCGGCCTGTTCGGGCGACATGTAGGCGGCCGTTCCGACGATCTTCCCCTCGCCGGTCATCGCGGTGACCGTCGGCAGGTGAGCCGCCTCTGTCGATTCGGTCGGTTCTTGCAGCTTGGCCAGGCCGAAGTCCAGTACCCGTAGCCGGCCCTCGGTATCGATCATGACATTGTCGGGTTTGAGGTCGCGATGCGTGATCCCCGCCCGGTGCGCGCGGCTGACGGCATCGGCGAGCGGGATCGCAATCTGCAGCAGTCGGTTCAGGGGAAAGCCGCCTCTTGGGAGAAGTTGCGCAAGGCTCTGCCCCTCGACCAGCTCCATGGTGATGAAATGGACGCCGTCCGACTCTTCCACCGAGTAGAGCGTAACGATGTTCGGATGATTCAACGCGGCGACGGCTCGCGCCTCGCGCTCGAAGCGTGCGCGCCTGTCCGGATCGGCGGCCATCAACTGTGGCAATATCTTCAGCGCGACGCGCCGGCGGAGTTTCGTGTCCTCGGCTTTCCAGACGACGCCCATCCCGCCCTCGCCGATCTTCTGGATCAGGCGGTAATGGAGAAGTTGCTGTCCGGCTTCGAGGGTCATGCTTCGGTGTCACCGCGAATCAAATGCCGAGTGTACTCCAGCGCCGTGGAGTCGAGCGATTTGGGACAGTGACCCTAAGTCGGGAAGCCGCGCTGCGGCGATGATCCCAAAAAAGGAGCGTTTTGTTGTTGCTCGGAAGAATCCCGTAGGCGTGAATTAAGGTCACTGTCCCTAAAGTGGCTGTGCGATGCTCGGGTCGAACCTCGAGGTTCTCGTCCTAGGGATGAACGAACCAGATTGAAAAGGCACCGCAAGGGTGCCATTTGAATCTGGTGGGCCCGCCCGGACTCGAACCTGGAACCAAGGGATTATGATAACCATCCATTCACGTCGTTGGTGTTTTGACTGGGGCACCAGCCCCGGCAGGCAACGGTGGTGGCCACAATGCAATGACGACCGGGCCCGACCGCCGTCATTCAGGTCGGGTCAGCAGTCTCCGACGACAGGGACTCTTTCCGAACTTCAGCCACGCTCATGCCGGAGGCTCTCAGACGCTCCAGTTCCGCGAGCTGTCGGTCCCGGTTGGCCAGAATCGCTTCGAGGATGGTTTCGAAACGTGGGTCGTCTTCGATAAGCCAGGGGAACATGACCGGCGTTCCGAATTCCCAGGACCCGGTGTACCCGCCTTCGACGAGTTCGCCAAAGAAGTCCAGGGCGGCATCGCTATCGCCATTGAGCAGCGCGACATAAGCGTTAAACAAGAGGAATCCCCCTTGGTGCGAGGGACTCAAGTTGGCCGCCTCCTCGGCCAGCTCTGTGGCGACCTGGCTCACTCTATCCGACTCACCCGTCGCCTGCAGAACAGCCCCCACGGCCATGCGTTCGACATAACCAAGCTCGGCGCCGGGGGCGTTGCTGTCTCTTTCGAGCCATCTTGCCCACAGCACGTCCCGGGCCCGTTCGATGTCCGCCAGAGCCACGTATGTCGTCCATTCAGTATCCGCTCGTTCGGCCGGGTCTTCGGTTTCGGCCAGGCGAGCTCCCATGGCCTCCAGGGCTTCCTCCTCTCGTCCGAGCACTGCAAGGCTGACAGTCGTGTTTTCGGACTCCAGGCCAACGACCTCCTCATGCAATCCGAATTCCTGGAGCAGGTCGGTGAGCTGGTCGACCAATGATGGATCTTCGGCGTACATCAGCTCGGCGACATAGATCGCTCGGGCGGTGTCCCGCCTGTCAGCGTACAGGTGAGATTCTAACCACCGGGCGCCGGCGGGGTTGACCATGTAGAGTCGGTCGAGCGCTTCGTAGGCCTCAGCCAGCTCACCCTCCAGGTTTCGCAGGTGCGCCAGCCCATACAGGACACTCGGGTGCAGCGGGTCGATCGACCGGGCATACTCGAGCGTGGCGATGCCCTCGTCAGCCCGCCCCAGAGCGACCAGCGCCGATTGCCGCCAGATGTGCGCGTCCACGAGCGCGGGATCGAGGGAGATCGCTCTGTCGAAACTTGCGAGGGCCGTCTCGTAGTCTTCGCGCTCGAACTCGAGCCAGCCCCGGGCGACATAGGCCATCGGTTCGTCGGGATCCAGCTCGAGGGCCATCTCGATCGCCTTGGCTGCCGCCGGCCTGGCGATGGTTGCCGGTGCGAGATCCGGCGCCCTGTTCTCCAGGGACAGCCAGCTGCGACCCAGCCATGCCCAGCCGGGCGCGTAACCGGGCGCCGCCTTCGTGAGCAACAGGAATTCGTCCCGGGCCTCGGCCCTGCTTTCCCGTGTGCCCTCCCAGTACTTCTGCCGGGCTACCATGAAGCGCTCGAACTGCGCCGGCGAGATGTCGTCGGACGCGGTCGTGACCACGGTCTGCGGCTTCGCGTCCAGGTGAGGCGTCAGGGCGGCGACGATCTGGTTGGCGATGTCGTCCTGGACCTGGAATATGTCGGTCAGCGGTCGATCGTATCGTTCTGACCAAATGTGCGTGCTGTCGTCGGCCCGGATGAGCTGTGCCACCACCCGAATCGTGTCCCCGGAGCGCCGCACCGACCCTTCCAGCACGGTATCCACATTCAGCGCCTGCGCCACGTCGGCGATCGTCGCGTCCTTGTCCTTGAAGTAGAATGTCGAGGTCCGCGCGGCGACCCGCAGGCCCTCCACCTTGGCCAGCAGGTTTAGCAACTCTTCCGCCAGGCCGTCGCCGAAGTACTCGTTCTCCTTGTCCTCGCTCATGTTGACGAAGGGCAGGATGGCGATGGAATCGAGCTCGGAAACCGTGCCTTCCGAAGCCAAGTCTGCCGTTTCGCCGGACTGGCCGTCGGCAGCAATCTCCGACTCGTTGCCACTCAGGATCCGTTCCCCCAGCAGGACGACAATCGCCACCGCCATCAGCCCGATGATCAGGTAATTCAGCTTGTGGCCGGTCTGCCGGGTGATCGACTCGGCTGGCGTGACCTCGCGGGTGCGCTTGACACCCTCCGGGGTCAACTCGAACGCCCAGGCGAGCAGGAGCGCAAATGGAAAACCGATCACGCCGAGCCAGATCACGAGCTTCAAGGTGAACTCGGGTAGGCCAAGCGCCGGTGCCACCACGTCAGTAATCTGCACGACCACCCAGCCCAGCACGAGATAGGCGACGCCCACTCGGAAGACGTTGCGGCGTCTGAGTTCTCCGAAAAACGACATTCTGGCTGTTATCCCATTTTCTCGGCCAGCCCGATCATCGACGAATTAACCACGATTGTCGACAAGGCCTCCTAAAGGAATCTACCAAGGTCCGGACACTGTTCGTTCGGAGGATGATCCCGATTCGGAGCGACCCCTGAATGGTTCGTCGCGCGGTCCACGGTGGAAATTTGTCCCGGCCACATGCCGCGAGTTTTTTCCGGCCGGTGCGATGCCGGGCTGTTGCAAGATGTGCCGGTCGATGGGCAACATTTTGTGCATGCCCCGGTATTTCCATGAAACAGCGTGAATCCGGCGGGCCGCCTCTGGACTTCGTAAGTTGCCGATGAATCCGTGAGCTGCATTTCGAGAGCACTTGTCGTTTCGGTACTGTGGACCTGCCTGGCGCCGCGTGCGCTGGCGGAGACCACGACGGCCGACCGGGTGTTCGTCAACGGCGCAGTGTACACGGTCGACAAGGTGCAGGCCTGGGCCACCGCCGTGGCGATTCGCGGCGGCCGGATCGTGTACGTCGGCGATGACGAAGGCGCCAAGATGTGGGTCGGCGACAACACGGAAGTCACCGGCCTCGATGGCCGGATGCTCATGCCAGGCTTCCACGACTCCCACATGCATCCCATGGCCGCCGGCACCCGGTTCCTACGTTGCCGTCTGCACGGCCTGACCTGGCCGGACGAGGTTTTGGCCAGGATCGCCGAGTGCGCGGCGGACGATAACTCAACAGGCTGGTTCCGGGGAGTCGGGCTCGACGACGAACTGTTCGAGGGGAAGGGCCTACACCGCGACCTGCTGGACGAAATGGTCCCGGATCGCCCGGCGGTCATCACGAACTTCTCCGGCTTCCTCGCCTGGCTGAACTCGGCGGCGCTGGAGGCCGCCGGCATCGACGCCAATACGCCGGACCCACCGAAAGGTCGCATCGACCGGGACCCGGGGACCACCAGACCCAGCGGCGTGGTGCGCAACGAAGCGGTGGGTGCGGTATACGGCATGATTCCCGAGCCGCCGGTCGCGGACCTGCGCAAATCGCTGGCGCTGGCATCACGGCTCGCCAACCGCCTCGGCATCACGTCGTGCAACGCCGCCAAGGTCTGGCCTGCCCACCACCAGGCGTACCTCGAGGCGGACCGGAACGGCGAGATGACGCTGCGGGTGCAGGCATCCCTGTACTGGGACCCGGAGGGCGGCGCCGGCCAGCTAAACGAACTGATCAAGCGGCGAGACGAGGCGGCGGGTAACCGTTACCGGGCCGATGCAGTCAAGCTCACTCTCGACGGTGACCTAGCGCTGCGCACGGCCGCCCTGCTGGAGCCCTATGCCGGTAGCCCGGACGATCGGGGCGAGCTGCTGCTCGACCCGGCCGTGTTGAACGGAGTGGTCAGGCGACTGGACGGGGAGGGATTCCAGATCCACGTCCACGCGGTGGGCGACCGAGCGGTCCGCGAGGCGCTCGACGCGATCGATCACGCTGTCGAAAAGAATGGCACCCTGGACCGACGGCACCAACTCGCCCATATCGAACTGATTGACGCGGCCGATCTTCCCCGGTTCGCCCGGCTGGGGGTCACCGCGGATTTCCAGCTCCTGTGGGCATATCTCAGCCCGACGATGCGGACCACGATCGACGGGCTCGGTCCACAGCGGGCCGGTGGGCTGATGCAGATCCGGAGCATGCAGGAGACTGGAGCCAGGATCGTGGCGGGGAGCGACTGGATCTCCGAGTCCATGAGCCCCCTTTACGGCATTCAGGTCGCCGTCACGCGGCGCCCGCCGGATGGTAGTGGCCCGACGTGGGTCCCGGCGGAACGGGTCACCCTCGCGGAGATGATCGAGGCCTACACGATCAACGGCGCGTGGCTGGCCCGGCAGGAACAGGAGACCGGGTCGATCGAAGTCGGCAAGGCGGCCGATCTGATTGTGCTGGAGGAAAATCTCTTCGAAGTCGATCCGATGGAGTTCAAGGACGTGGCGGTTTTGCTGACCCTCCTTGACGGGGAAATTATCTACGCGCGTGACAACCTCCCGGATGACGCGCGCGGCGTAACTGATGGCGGCCCCCGGGCGCCTG
>WOR8_10000199_pt1 | contig 109879 bp, 168 predicted proteins | sample DeeMarSeWOR38_10_FD_19890 | JGI IMG/M metagenome (IMG submission 19890)
TTTCTGCTACAGCACCACCAATTTCTTTTCCTTTTGCTCCAGCAGCACTAAGTTTTTCTCCAGCGGTTTTCTTATACCAAGGCATTTTTTGAGATATTCTAGTTTCAACTTTTTCTGCCCCTCTTTTAACCGCTCTAACCCCCGCTCCTACTTTTTCTTTAGTATATTCGGGGATATCCTTAACTATCTTACTTCCATAGATTCTTTCACTAATTAAGTCATTCTCTAACATAAATTGAGCAACTGCGGGTTGAGATGACATATTCCAAAAACTAAGAGGAGCCATTTCATTCAACACAACTCCCATTCCATCAAATAATTCCTTATTTTCTTCAAGAAAATTATTAACATTGAAGAATTTCGTAATCAGTTGCTTCGTTGAGTAAGAAATCTGAAGTTTCCGTTTTCTCTTTCTGAGTAATACTTTCATCCATCATGACCATTTCAGAAAGAGTCTTTCTTGCTATAGCCATAAATTGATAAGATTCTTGTAGTGTCATTTTTGTGACTCCTCCTAGTATTAAATAATTATCCTATCTTTGACATCTTATTTTGAATATCAGCAATCTTTTTCCTAACCTTAGTTGAACATTTATCAGGATTTTTAGAATATTTACACATCCCTAATCCTGCTTTAAGGTTATTCAATTGTTGTCTATATGCGTTAAGTTTATATCGTCTAATGCAATCTGATTTCTCAGATCCTGATAAACCTCTACATGCCATTTCTGCTTGCTTAAATGCTCTTAAATATGCTTTTCTAGCAACATAAGCCAATAAAACTACTAATAATGCACCTGCAGCAACTTGGGTATAAGGATTAGTTAATGCTTTAATCAATAATGGTCTTAAAATATTCCATCCTTGTTTAGCACCTGTCCAAAGTCCCTTAACCATACCTTTTACTATAGTACCACCTTTTTGGAATACTTTTCCAAATTTCTCAGCAGCATACTGAGTTCCTGCCATTTGAACACCACCACTTACTATATTCCCGCCCATAGTAGTGACACTTTTTCTAGCTGACTGAAGTTCACTCTGACTGGAATCAACCTGGTTTTCTGCCTGGTCAACTTGGGCCTGAGCTTTCTCGATATTAGTTCCAGATTTCGTAGCATCTACGAGATTTTCTTTCGCTTTAGCCTTATTCAATTTAGCTTGAACATAGTTAACTTTTTTCTCAGCTAAATCAACTTTTTCTCTAGTTGTCCCAGGTTTAGACCTTTCGTCAGTTAATTCTCTCTTAGCCTTATCTAATTCAAGTTTTAATTTAGTCTCAGAATCAGTTTGCTCTAAGACTAAGTTATTTTCAAAAACAAATTTCATAACTCCGGGTTGAGATGATAAGTTAAATTCACATAGAGGTACAAAATTGAAAATAGATCCTATCTTTCTTAAACTATCTAAATAAAATGACTCCATAATGTAATCATTCTTTTTCTCAGGTAATTTTCCTTCAAATAATAAATGGATTACTTCGAAGTCAGTTGCTTCGCTCATTATGAATTTCTTAAAAATGAATCGTTCTTCTTTCGTAGGTAAATCATTGAAAAACTCCGCTAAAGTCTTTCTAGCGGTGTCTAAAAAAAGATAGGTATCGAGAATTCTTTTATCCATTATTCCTTAACCATGAGATCCATAACGATTTTCGATCTGACCTCTAATTTCATTGACTCTAGTTGATAATTCCTGACACTTAGTATAAACCCAATTCTCTGACCAAATGTAGTCAATATGAAATTCGATTTCTACATCTAATCGTCCAATTGTCTCCAGATCACTTGAGAATAAGTCTGCTGGGTCTTTAGTTGGATAAACACCATCATAACACGCAGCATACTCAACCGTTTGTGCATCTGGGGCGGTTGTCCAATAATAAAGTTCACTTGCGTATTTACCTTTAGAATAACCAGATTGATCGGTATCAGGCAATCGAGTTGCTCCAAACCGATAGTCTCTGATAATCTTAAACCAATTATGCATTACATGATAAATTGGAAGACCTTGAAGTTCCATAAATTTTAGAGTTACTGTAGTCCCGTAATCGATATTTCCAGGAACACCCCATTTAATCCCACCAAGACCCGGGAATTCTACTGTATTCAATGTTCCCCCTGGAGGAGTCACCCCAGTACAACACCCTTGGAGAAGTAAAGGAATATTTGGAGCATCCAAACTGATAACTCCGTCTCCAGCAATATTTTTTGCTATCTCAGTGAAAATACTTGTCGGAGTAAAGGCTACAAAGAAATATCCAGTTAAATAAGGATCAGCAACACCTACATTTGTACCTCCAAAGTTCCTAGAAAAGCGATTGACTATTGCTGAATTAAAAGCGTTAGAACTTGGCATGCTAATATACCTCCTTAATTATGTGATATATAAATATCTCACTATTTATTTGTTCAATATTTCTAATTATTCTATTTCTCTACCATTAGGTAGCATAGTAGGAGAAACTTTTTCACCACGATCTGACATTTGTTTTCTTCTACATAAATCCCATCTCTTTTTACAATAAGCTTCTTGAATACTATGTCTTGCTTCTGGACTAGGGATATTTTCAAATAAGGGACATTTAGGAAGATTTTGGCATGGTCCCATTGGTTCTTTGGACACAGAGTCAACTGGAAAAATAGACTCCTTAGTTCTATTCATTTAAATGTCCCCAAGTTTCATAGTTTTCTATTTGCTCATGGATAAGAGTAGGTTTAGATTTTTCTTGAAAATTAGAACATGCCTTTTGGTTATACGAAACCGGACTATAAATCGGTGTTCCTGCTTCATTGATGGTTGGAGGATTTTTTCTACAACAATTATCCCAAAATACACATTCTCCACAAACTTTATCCATAAAATTTCGTTCGTACATAAAAATTCCTTCTTTCTTAAGAGGCCTTTCCCTTTCCCCCTCAAGAAACAGATTAAAGAGAGAGGGAAAGGGAAAAGGTTGGTGAACAATTTATAAAATAAAGAAATTCAAATTAATCTTTTCAACTAATTTCATTGGTTGAAGCTCAATATTGACATGGAACTGTTTGGTTTTAAGTTCATAGTCGGTTGCCCCAACTTCAACACCATAAGAATACAAACCTCTTCTTCGCTTAATGTCTTCTAAGAATAAAGTAATGTCTGAAGCAACTCTATCCCAAGTTTCAGCATCGTTTAACTCAAAAATAAAATATCTACAATATTGTTCCAATGCCTTTTTAACATAAAGGATCATTCTAACAACATTAAGGTCTTGTAAACTACTTGGTTTGGACTGGGAAGTTAGTTGACCCCAGAATACATAACCCTGAGCGAACTTAACAATTGGGTTAAGTTGCTTCAAATACATATCATCTCGGTCACTTAGAGTTGGGTTATATCGAAGTTCTTTAATTCCATCCAAAGTTCCTCCGGGGAATCCTACAAAACCTGCCCATACTTCTCTCACTGAATCATTTCTTGGTAATAAATAAGAAGCATGCCAAGTCGGACTAACCCACATATCCTGACCTGTGAAGTTATCATAAACCTTATTAAAGTTGCAAAAGAGTGACATATAATAATTATTATATGTATGAGAATTTGTCCTATCCGTTAATTCGTTTGCAACCGTGGAGTTATCACTATTATCAATTATTCCTATACAATCCCTTCTTGTGGTACATAGGGTATTAATAGCGGTTTTAACATCGGTGGGATATCCTGCGTCCCACACAACATTAAAGTAATAACTTTCAGTGTCTAAAACTGACTCTTCGGTGACTGAAGTCATAGGATTTGTCAATAACCCAGTGTATGCTTGAGCAAGAATTTGGGTAGCAACTGTGGTATTTAAATTTCCTCCCACTACAAGAGTTCCAACTGAACCCTTAGAAAGTGGAGTTGCATCAGATAACGCAGTTGCCATATTGACATAAGATTTTCTAACTTGATAAGTGATTTCCCCGCCTGAGTCAAAATTAGTAGTACTACCAATCCAACTTTGAGTTGCTCCAGTCAAGTTTTTGGAACTAAAAACATTAATAGTTCCATTCGTCACACCGGAAGATGCTCCCAACCAACCCCAAAGTTCATTTCCTCGCTGATCCTTTGCTATTACTACATAATTAGCAGTTCCTGTCTCGGGGTTTGTTTGCCATTGACTAAAATCCTGCTTATTATCACTGATGGTGGCAGAGCCGGCTGTTTCGATTACATCAATATCACCTTGATTTTTGTCGTAAACTCGGGTACATAAATTGTAGCCAGCAGTTCCCTGCTCTGCTCGTAAAACTGAGGAATAGTTTTCTAAAATCTCATTAATGTAAATTGAAGCACCGGCTAAGTCAACTGCAGTTGGGTCAAATGAGATTTCAAAACTTTCAATAATTTGGTCAGTCTCATCAGATTGTCTTTCATAAATATCCAAAATGTAAACACCATAATACATTGGATTAGATTGCTGAGTCAACTTAACACTTATTCCATTATAATAATCCCCTCGACCAATAGGATATAAACAACAAATAGGATAAGTAGTTCCATCTTGAGCCATATTAGTTTCAAGAACTGAAAGACTTGTAGCAGAGGAAATATAACTAAAACTTAAAGTTGTAGTACTATCGCTTTCATTCGCGTCAATCCTAATATTGGAATAAGTGGCGTTTGAGGGTAATGCTCTACAACAATAAAGTGATCCTGATTCACCCAAAAAGTTATAAGCAATATATGGACCAAGACCATAGTTTTTGGTATAATCAGTTATATCTGGCTCGCCAAACTCAGAAATATAATCCGACCTAGAACTTTTCTTTACTAATTGGTTATCCCTACCTTTTACACTAAGGAATGAGATAAGTCCCGTAGTTGCCGGAACTGCCTGGACATATGTACTTAGGTCAATAATCTTAGTATATACTCCCGGACTTATAGCCATATCAAATTACCTCCAATTATCTAAATATCATGTCATTTCTCTAACTTTTTTCATGGTTCCAGTGTCCTTTTTCGAAACTTATCTATAACCTTTTAGTGTAAACTTTATCTATTTTTCTCTATTTCTTTTTCCTTCTTTTAAGAATACCCCTAAGTTTATAGAAAATATAAATCATTAATGCCATAATAGTCCATTTTCTAATAGGCATAGGAGTATCTTCGGACTCTTTAACAAATAACTTGAGATATCCAAAGTCATCTTCATCAGGATTATAATGAAAGACGAAATCTTTTATCATCTTTTTATACTTATCTTTTCCATACAATGAGATAGCTAAAGAGATAAATCCTGATTCGTTTCCTGTTAAGTCAGTGGAATTTTCAATTACTGTTTTCGTCTTATCATAAATCTTTAGAAGGTTAGCTTTATCAATACTTCGGTTTTGGGAAAATAAGATTTTCATTAATTCGGATGGGTCTTTATATTTGGTAAGTTCTTTTTCGTATTTCAATAATTCAGTGGGTTTAGTAATTACTTTTTCTATAAAAGATTTAGGATCTCTAACTAAAGGTCCTATTTCTTCATGGATAATAGTTCTAATTTCTTCTAAGCACTCTTGAAATATATCCATGTATTTAAAATCCTTTTAATTATAATAACTTACACGTAAATATACCATGTAAACACGAGACTTCTCAAAGAAGTCTTTTCAATGGTTGAAAAAGTTACTCTAGCAAACAAAGTGAAAATCCCACTTGCTCCACCCGCAGAACTAGCATTTATAAATAACCCCGCTTCATTCACATCATTATTTCCTGGGAAATTACATTCATCGTTTGCTATTGTGGTAGTTACCTTGATTATAAGATACCTATTATTGTTACTTGGATCTTGTTGATAAGTAACTGAGTCAAAAGCATGTTTAAACCAATAATCTGTTCCTCCCTTATTATGCCAATCAGCATAGATAGTTGAAGTTGAATCAGTTGAAATAGGAATTTCATCTGCTAACTTAGTATTACTATTTGAGGGTGGAGCAGGAGTTAATGGATCAACTGGACATCCTCCCTGACCTAGTCCGAACCAATAAATTGCTTCGTTGGCCGCCGAAGTTGTGTCTACATTATTAATATTAAAAATTCTTTCAGCAACCCACTCTCGACCTGCGTAAACTACTAAGTTATTAGTTTGCTCTACTAAAGTTTTATTCCCTTCGCTATCTACTGAGTGAATTTGGACCATATTTTGAGGTTTCTTAGATGGACCATTGGGAGTCCTAAAACTGCCAACTGAATCACCTATACATTTACTGTAGTAATCGTTGACAGTTATTCTTATTTCTTCAACTTTATGTTCCATTCTCTATCTCCTTTGTATTACTCAGTAAATATAATATAGTCATTCTGAGCGCATCCAGCAGCGGTGCATTTTAGAATTATAACGTCTGCGTCCATCTCTACGGCAGTTAAATCTATTTTATACCACCCATGACTAATTTCGGTTGCTGGAGTATTAACACAATTAACAAATGCCCCACCATCTTGTGAAATTTGAACCGTTGCTACAACTCCAGTTTCTGGAGTATTGAAATCTGTAGCATCTACCATTTTTATAGGGAAATTACTAAATGCTACATTCTTTGTAAAAGGCATCTTTAAACCTCCTCATTTTATAGTCCAATAATTTGTTCAGATTTAAAAAAGGTAGATATTAGATAGGATTTTTACTAACTAACAAATAGTTTCCATGGTCGATCCTTGATCATTACATAAGAATGCCCGAGTGTTAGTAAGAACTATATATTCTTCACCATTTGAAAGTTTACACCCAATCCTTACCACTGGGACAAAACATTCGTTTTCAACACCCTTAACTTTCTCTACCTCTTCATCAATTACTATTAAATTAGCTTCATCTGACTCAGAAAAAGTTCCATCCTCTAACTTATAAGTACCATCTTTCACATTATAAAGAGTATCTCCAGTAACTAGCCTTTCTATATTATCAATAAACCACCAATCTCTAAACTGATTAATACCTTTGATTTTTAGTAACATGTGTTTTCTACCTTCCTTCCTATCTACCTAGCTATCTAATATCTACCTCACATATATTTTAGGGTGCTCGTAACTGAGCATCTATAAAAACATAGTCATTCTGAGCACATCCAGAAGCAGTAAATTTAAGTATTAAAACACTATTAATAAGATCATCTATAGCGATTAAAATTTTATACCAACCATTTCCGATTTCTCTAACCCTAGATTCAGGAACTTGGAAAGCACTTCCGTTTTTCGATATTTGACAAGAAACACTCTTTCCTGGAGCGGGAGAGGATATATCAGTACTTAAAACCATTTTAAATACTATTTCAACTTTTGGAGTTTCTGTTCCTATGGGAATTCTATCTCTTTCCCTTTTCCTCCAATTAATCATTTTTGTGCCAATTATAGCCAATGTAATATCCCTCCCCTTTATGCTCGGAGATATCCGTCAATATATACAAAGTCACATTGTAGACATCCAGTAGAGTCAAACGAAATAATAATTGTGTGATTCTCAAATACCGCTGGAGGTAATAAAGTAGAATACCAACCTTGACCAATTTCACTACTAGTAATTGGTTGGTATACAAATGGTCCTCCATCTGTGGAGATTAAACAAGTAGCATCCACTCCCAACATTGGGCTTGAATAATCGTAGGAAGAAACCATCTTATACATTACTCTAATGTCAAGTATTTCAGTAAGGTCAACTCTACATAAATCGCATCCAAAAGGTGCATCAAAAAGCCATGGATCTATAATCCCAGTAGTAGAGTCGATTACTGGACCATCGAAATTAGTGAATCCTCCAGATTGCCATTCCCATCCATCAATAGAAACCTTTTGAGATGAACTTTCAACTGTTTCGTCTCCCCCCGGATGTTCATTATAATAATCGTCAATATTTACAGCAAACCCAATATCAATCCAATTAGTATTATCATGGACATCTAAATAGTCATGAGCTTCTTCATACCAAGTAGATAATATAAAATAATCATCATATCGAATAGAATCTTGTAATGGATTATTTTGATCTATTGTATTGTCAAAAGAATATATTCTTACTCTCTTTGGTTTCCACCAATTAAGAACATCTTCAGGAATATTTGCTTCAAACACTAATCCAATTAGAGGATAAGTTGAGGGATCTATATTCAACATATATTGGTATAAGTCTTTGAAGAAGTGCTTAAGTAGAGTTTTCTCAGTCCCAAGTTGAAAAGCATGATCAATCTCTGCTTTTAACTCAGGATTTAATATCTCTAATACATGACCCGCACTTGTAGTATCAAGTAACATATTTCTTTTTCCTATCTCTAATTGACTTTATCATCCTTTTAAGACGCTTGAAGAATCCTAGAATATGTGTAAATGATAGCGCAATACAACTCTAGTAGAGAAACACTCATATCAACAATTGACACAAAAATGTCTTTAACTGGAATAGTTCCATGCCTATACCAGGGATAAAATTGATCCTCAACTTTTCTTCTTAATATAGCAATAGTTATTTCTAATTCTTGTAAATCCATTCTTGCCCTTACACTGATATATGGAGTTGGGCTAGGAAGAGCAATATCATTACTAGCAATCAAAGCATTTATTTCTGCTTGTGTTTGAAACCAATGAGGATCTCCACTAGTCATTTCCTCAAAAGTAACTGTTTTCTCAGGAACTAAGGATTCACTTATTCTTCCTCTTTGGGTACTTTTACCTCTGAAAACTAAAGTTCCTGACTCATTTCTTTCCAAATAATATTCTAGAATATCTGCGTCAGTTACATCATGGTATTCTAAAACCGAAATTAAAGCTTCTGGGGTTCCTTTTATTTTATATAGGTTAACTAAATCCAAAAGAAAAGCTACTTTAGTCCTAGTTGATAATAGATTTTCTGGATATGGATAACCAAAACTTCTAATAAACTCTTCAACATGAGTTTGTGGTAATGAGAATGCTTCACTAGCATTCTTTTGAGTAGTTACTATAGTTCTAAATGAAGAATACCAATCAATTATAAACTTTCTTAATCTTTTAAAGTCATCGCTAGCAAAACTAACTTGATCAATAGCGGTAGTGAACCATTTAGTTGCTAATTCTTTATCACCAATAGCGGTATTCCTTAAATTCTCATCTAAAGTCGTGTCAGCAGTTGGATCTTTTAAAAAATCTAATATCTTCCAGAAATCACCTAATGTAAACATAGTCTCTATTTCCTTAGCCTATGAGTATAAACATTTTCTTCGTTGAAAGAATACTTTATCTCATAATCAAATCTATTTGGATTCAAAACAAACCTTGGAATTATAAAACTACCTAAATGATAAAGTAAACATTTAGTAGTATCTAAATATCTTATTTTATCATCAACATATATCATGACCCAAGCATGCTTATCAGCTAATACCACTCTTGCCTCAAACTCATACTTTCTCAATATAGAGCAAAGTAGTATTGCTTGGTCTTCGCAGTCTCCGGTTCCTTTCTTTAAAGTTACTACTGGGTCTTGCCAAATGTCATCTACTTTTTGACCTTCTTCATAGTCTTTTTTATAACCAATATTTAAAAAAACTGACAAAGCAATCCAATATGGATGTTTAATGAATACATCATATTTAATCTTTTTAAATATTAAAGTAGTCCATCTTACAGTTTGAATTTTTCCTATTCCTACTTCTGCTTTACAATATTTTTTAGTTATAAGTTTTCTATTTTCTATATCTTCTCTATCAATCTCTTTCCAATATAGAGGATTAAATATATTTATGCTCTTAAAAAATGTTTTTACTTTAGTTAGATCCATTTTTTTAATCCTCCTATTTTTTTGTTCCGAATTGTAACTAAATATAAAAAATAAGGTAGGCTTGAACTATTGTATGCTCAAACCTACCTTTCCCCCCAACCATAAGCCGGACACTAGGAGGTTTATGAGACGCCTGTAGACCTTAAGAGGTCCCTGAGACTTCTTTAAACATTTCTTCAACTACATAACACTCAAACATATTAGTAAGAACTGAGGTTGAATCAGAAATTAAGTCAGTATTGTTATACTTAGAATAATCTCCGGTTAACTTAAAGTCTAAATAAATGTAAATTAATTTTGATAATTTAGTTGTGAGATTATTGTATACTATCGACGAAATATCAGTACTCCCAGTTCTTTTATATTGAAGTAATTTATTAATAAGGGTTAGGTCGTCTTGAGTGAGTTGAAAAAGGTTGGTTCTACAATTCTGTCCATCACATACATAGTATTGAGTTGTAGAAGGATAAACTATACTTCTATCTCTACAAGTTTTATCCCATGATAGTCTACTTGATATACTTCTAAATTTATACCTATAATGAGGATACTCATATCCAAAATCAGGAACTGAAGTTGAGTCATTTGCTTCACAAAATAAAACTTCAATAAAACAAGTATGGTCTATTTCAGTTGGATCAATCGGATCTATAAACCTAGTATCCTCGATATTCAAAACTCTATTTTCTAAAAATCTAGAAAAGTTATACAATAACTGTGGGCTTATTATTTTATTTGCCATAGTGTTTTTACTCTGCTATCTCATTAAATATCCAACCCGCTAAAAGGGCAGTAGTAATTCCCAATGTAAAACTAAATCCTGTTTTGTATGAGTTCCACTTTAATGCAGTTAAATACTTCTTTTGACTCTTATCTAACTCCTCTCTGTATAAAGAGATGTCTTCTTTCAGCAAATCATTATTACTGATATATAGTTTGATCCTTTCATCTTTAGATTCTAAAAGTTCTTGGTTAAATATATGAACCTTATTAAGGTTTTCTAATTGCTTGGTTTTTAATACATTAACTTCACGTAAAGTCTCTATTTCTTCCAATACTTTTTTCCACTCTTCCACTTCTAATCCTATTAGTTCTTTATTACATGTCTGTCCAGGTTCAAGAAATACTGGATTAAGATTTAATTCTTCTCCTCTAGCACAAAAAGCAAGGAATAAGATAAGGAATATTACTATGAGTCCTACTATAAGTAAATCCTTTCTAAATTCACTCATTATAAACTCCTTATTTTATCTATTACATCAGATGCTTTAGAAGTATTTATCTTAACTTTTTCTTTAACTGAAGCAATTTCTTTATCTAATTTCTTATTCTCCTGGATTAAAGTAGATATTTCATTCCCTTTCCAATCATCCATTTTTTCTAATTCTTTAATCTTATCAGAGTTTTGTTTCCTTTTCTCCTCTTTCACTTTCAGTTTTTCGTCTAGTTCTTTCTTCTGTAAATTTAATTTGGTTTTCTCTAGAAGGTAATGACCCCTTCCTTTCAATATTATTATTCCTAGTATCGCCAGGGCTATTGTCCCTAGAAGTATAAAGAATGCCTTTAGGTTCCTGAATATGGATTTCATTTTCTTGTCTCCTCTTTCTTTCTTCTAACTCCTTATTAGTAACTGGAAACTCTGGAACATGACCAAAAGCGTTAACTAATTCCTGTCTTCTTTGAGATTCTGAGTATTCTTTTATTCCCCTTTCTGGTAATTCGGAGTATGCCCTATTCGTCCATTCTTTCGGCGTTTTCGGTGTTGCCATTTTTCTTTTCCTCTATTAAACTAGCTATCTGAAACACACTTCTTGAAAATAAAATAACTAAAATACCAGAAGTTAAAATCGTAGTCCACTGGGTTCCGGTAATTTTTCCAGCGACTAAAAGTTTAGTGGAAATATAACTAATAGCAGCCAAAACCCAAAGTTTTACTGAGATTAATGTTCTAAGTAATTTAGCTAACCATAAAGCATAAAATTCTTTACTAAAAGCATTATGCTCACAATTTATCTCCATCGTCTTCTTCGCTCCCAAATAACTTAAATAGTCCTACAAACAAAGTTCCTTTCTCAAGGAATGGTTCATAGTCCAATACTATTAGCCTTACAAATTCATAGTCTTCGTGATTAAAAACTAAGCAATGTTGCCCATTACGAATCTCTGTTTTTAATCCATTAATAACTTTATCAGCTTGAATGATATCTTTATACCCTCGATATCCTCTATAAGTCGATAAAGCCATTTTAATTAAAGACGAAGTAGTATGAGGTTCTTCTTCTCCTGACTTAGAGTAAACTCTAGTAGTAACTCTTGGATTAACTATTATGTCAGGAATATAATATACTCTTTCTTCATTAGAAATTCTTTTCTTATTTGGTTTAATAACTTTCGGTTGAATAACTTTGTCTTGCTTTGGATCCATTAAGTGTGTTTCTTGTTCTTCGATAGTTTCATTAAACTTATCCATTTCATTGACCTCTTTCTTATAATAGTTTGTTCTGTCAAAAAATTCTACTCGTCACTCTTCTTTCCAACTATTAGGTTCTCCCTTTGTAGGGGAAAAATACATAGATTTTAATAAGTCTAAGAAAAATCTTAATCTACTTTAAAAGAGACTTTAACTAAAACAGATTTTTCTCAGAACCGTTCTAGAAGTTCATAGTAAATTTATTTCATATCAGTATAGGGCATTTCTTATAGAAGAATATCACATAGAACTGTTCTGAAAACTTAATCAGTCTTAAAATATTACTTTTGATAAGTTAAAGATTTTCAGTTCGGTTCTGAACATTTTATAAGAAATTGCCCCTACAAAGGGAGAAAAAAATTTAATCCTTACTTAGAACTCTTCTCGATCTTATGACCAAGACCCACAATACCCAAAGCTGCTCCAAGCATAAGAAGTGCATTACCAACTTCAACTCTACCAAAAAACTCTAAGACTGCAGCAATACCAATAATTCCTGCCGCAGTCCAAGTTTTCCAACCACCCATAATGTCTTTAAGCATTCTATCCTCCTAGTTTAAACAAGTCCCACAATTCGAGCAAAAATTAGACCCAGAAGAAGAAGACCTGCCACAAGTAGAGCAAGTCAACTTTTCCCTAGTTAAAAGAGGCTTTTGAATAGGGACTTGTTCTTCGGTTATGCCTCTTAACTTAAGAGTTATAACATGAGAAATTCCTAACCCTCCAATTGTAGTAGAATCAAACTTTTGATTACTATGAGATCCTTTAACTGTAATACCTTCATCTTTTTGGATATCTCTAATGTCAGCCTGCATATTTAAATTCTCAGCTTGATTACAACATTTAGTAGAGTTATAAAAAGAATGAACTCCTCTTGATAAATTTTCAGTAGTACTACTCAAATAACTCCAACCAATACCTGGTTCAAATTTACCAGAATAAGTCGATGTTCCGCAAGGAAAATCACTTTTTATAGTAAAAGGATACCCTGTATAATACTGATAGTGTTCCTCAAACTGAAATTCTACTCTGACTATTCCATCGTCAATTCTATCGCCTCGGTAATTAGCAATCTCTCTAGTTTTCTGAATAAACTTAAACTTATTGCTTACGTCACTTCCTTTGAGAAATCCCTCTAAAAAGAGAGTATTTTCCCTTCCTGGACCACTTCCAGGAATAACAAGTCGGGAGCGATCTAAGACATCCTGACCATCAATAGAAACTTTTACTATCACCCTCCTTGAGTCCATGTTTTTTAAACCAATTGAATATTCTGATCCAAATGGTAAAGAAACATAGCCATCTTTTTCTCTCAGAGTTTGACCATTACATTGAATTGTGACTATAAAATTACTAGTAAACATTACTTCCTCCTTTTAACAGGTTACTGACTAGAACCTCTCAATTCTTAAAGTCAGTTGGAAAAGGTTAGAGTGACGAGTAGAAACTATATTAATTATCTCTATATCTTCTTAGAGAGTGAATATCGGATTTTATCGAGGATATTTCTTTTTCTATATTAGCAAAAGTAGTTTGAAGACCATTTCTTACACTCCCTTGTAATTCTGTAATTTTTTCTTCTAATCTCTTAAAACCTTCTTCCTGCCTAGTATGAATAATATCTATAGATCTAGTCAACTCGGATCTTAAGTTTGCTAAGACTAATTCAGTTTCTTTCTGACGAGCAAACTTAATGTCACAATCTTTTCTTCTGTCATTGATTTCTTCTTGCATGGCGGATATCTTCTCCTTGCATGATGTTTTACATTTCTCTATTTCGTCGAGACTTTCTTTTTTCATGCCTCTAATATCCCTCCATATAAACGCTAAAATACCTACAAAAAGTAGGCCAAATATTGTTTCTACTGCCGTAGGAGTCATATATTCCTCCAATATTCACTATGTAATAGAGTTAGTAAAACCATTAAACAGGGCTCATTTGTATTGGTGGACCACATGTCATTTTGTCATTTAACTCAAAAGTAAAGTCTTCGTTTTCATATCCAGCTTTAGTTAATATTATTCTAAATGGTGATCCATCATATGTAGTGTTTGTATCAAGATTATCATCTGGATTTTCACAATAAGACCTTACTAATTCGATACCTATTCCGCCTGTAGAATCAGTTGACCCAATATATATATCACTTCCGTGTTGATCTTTTATGTTGACCGAAACCCCGTCCATAGGAAGGCTATTTTCATCTATGACCGAAGTTTCAAATGAATATGACCTATATACCCTCCCACTGGCTAATTCTCTCCAATTAACCTTCCAAGAGTCAGTATTGATATCTCTAAGAGTGAAAGTCATTGGTGAAATGAAAGTTTCTTGGACATTTACTAATGCTTGACACCCTCTTACATATAAATCATTAACACTTTTTCCATCAGCACTTTCGTCCAAACTTACTGCCCAAAAATGCATGTTAAGAATTCTAATTTGATTCATAGTTCCTGGGTAAAAATTAGAAAACCCCCGGTATGTACCCCCTTGAAAAGTTAAGTCATAAATATCAACTAAATCTGCGTCTCTCCCTATAGCATAAACATTTTCCCATATATTAGACCAGACTCGACCATTTTCAAATTGAACTACGCCAAACATTGAACCACGATTGAAAAGTCTACATCCGTAAAGATTCAAAACTGCGTCATTCTTATTTTCTCCATATAATATGTAAACTTTACCAATTGCATTTTGCATATGGATATCACATCCACCTCGGATATCCTTAGTGGCTACATTATTTGTCCATCCAAATCGTAAAGTTCCTTTTACAATATCGATAACTTTTTCATACTCAGCAACGAATATCTGGGGAATATAAATTTGTTTATATGCTTCTTGAACATATGAGTCATTCGTAATTAAAAGTTTTGCTCCAAGAGTATACTGATAGTCATTATGTTTCGTAATTACTCCCCATCCACCTGCTTGATCTTCAATGTAAAGATTTTCCATTAAATTGTAATAACTTACAGGCGTTCCCATTCCGTCGATCGTGATTTCATTAGTTCCTGCGTTATACGTAACAGCCATTCCCCTTACCTCTTTTTTTACTAGATAAAATTTTCCAGCCATTTTAAATCCTAAATTTGATATTTAAAATATTAAGGAGCAAAAGCCACTTCATGCTCATTTCCAGCACCATCTTGAAAGTAAAGTTTATTATCGTTTTTAGTATAAACTTTTCCATAATCTGCGTCTGCAGTTGGAGTAGTTCTTTCTTTTAAAGTCAATAATCCTGCTTCAATTGAAAGTCCTGGCATATTAGCAGTTGGGGTTAATCCTATCCCCACATATCCCGCTGAAGTCGCTGCGATTGCTAAAACACTTGAAGCAACCCAAATATTCATTTGGTCAATATTATTATCATATTCTAAACCAAAACGTCCTTCTGCGTCAGTATCACCCATATAAACTCGACATTTTCTATCTGCAGCAGAAAAGATACTTAAATTAGTATGACCAGTATTTAATGCACAAAAAGAAGCGACGGTTGATGCCAATAAAGTAGGAGGAGTCAAGGGGGTCGCTCCAGTTCTTACATCAAGTCTACAAGCGGGGGAAGTTATACCCCCACCTATTACTATATTTCCTGTTGATCCTTGAAGATAAAAGGCTCCACTTTGGCCTATCGTAACACCTATGTTTGCTGAAGATCCTAGATATAAATAATCGTTGACTCCTTCACTTAATTCAATAAACTTAACTCCACCCGCTTCAATCTTCACTGAGTCATCTTCAAAGTGAAGAAAAGTGTCTAAATCTCCATAATGACTTAAATATTCAGCAAGTTCAAGAACGCCATAAACTCTTGTCATATCATCAGAACCACGAACAAAAATAGATGGAGTTTTTCCAAGATATAAGTCACAATCAGATCCATAACCCATAAAAGCTTGGTCCTGAACATCTTCAACTAAACTAAAAATATTATTATTTCCTACCCTTACATCAAGTCTATCATCTCTGAATTGGATATATGTATCTATATCCTCATAGTGACCCAAATATTCAGCAATATCAAGATTAGTTCCTCTAACTTCAACATCTTCATAGAAATAAGTATTCTTTCTCATAGTGATGAAATTCGTACCTGTAGTGGTACAAAAAGTCATATTTACGTCAACACCATTAAGTATTTGTAATGCATCGGCTCGGTTATCAGTTAAATGAATTTGATAATCATTTTGATAGGGTCTAAGGTGGGTAGTATATAAATTCGTGGAATATACTAAACCAGGAGTAACTTGCCCAAATGTTCCAGGTTGTGCCATTCTTGCTGTTAATCCAAAAGGACTAACTATTTTATTTGCTTCCGTTCCAGTTACACATTCAGCCCCACTTGCAAACTCAAGAGTTTCATACTCTGATCCTCCTAATTGGACTAAACCGTGAGAAATTGTAAAATAATCAGGATCAAACATATTAGATAGAGTATTTAAAGCCTCATTAACGTTAGAATCTGTAGGATTTAAAATACCTGTTGAAACATCGCAACTTACTTGGCTGGCATTTGTCCCACCCCCACCACTAAAGGCTGAAACTTTTGGAATCAATCTAGGCATCAAAAAACTCCTTATTAGTTATCAATATTTACCCCTATTTAGTCTCTTCGGGTTTCTTAGGATCTACCCAATTAATAAGGTCTTTTAAATTCCATAAGTCGGCTGGAGATAAAATACCCTTTGGAAGATCTTTTTTATTTATAGTAGGTTTTTTACATTTAAAAGTTGACTTTTTCTTCATCAACTCATCACCTTCAACTGAATACTCAAATGCCTTAGTTGGATCTATCTTAATAGTTCCATTGGGATTCATCAAATACTTTCCTTTATCATCTTGGAGGCCATATTTTTCTGATAGATATCTATTAGCATTTTTAAATACTTCAAATACTCTTTCATATTCTCCTAACAGAGTAAACAAATCCCAAGATAACTCATTTTCCCAACTCTTATAATGAACTAAATCCCGAAATGATTGTTGAGAAAGAAATATATTGTTATCAACTTCAAATGACTCTTCTTTAACTTCTTTTTTGGATTCGGTATTCTTGGATTCTAATTCCTTCATTCCCTATTCCTTTCCTTCTTAAAAGTGATTAAAATAATCCAGTTGACCAACTTTCGATTTGTGGTACTGAGCAAGTATAAACTAATACTCCATGATTTACTATAATATCAGTAATATCTGAATTGTCTGTGTCAAAACGAAGTCTTATCCCCAATAAGTCTCTTGGGTCGACATTATTACCTACTTCTAAATAGTCTATAGTGAATATACTCCTATATTGCTTGTACTGAGGGGCTTGACCGATTACAGTTATATTATTCAAACTTTGATGTTTACAAGCAGTTTCTAACATTCCTTTATAATAAACTTCCAATTCAATCTCAACCACATCGTCAACTGCTCCTCCAGTATTATTTTCATCAGTTTCCCAAATTATTGCCATATATAAATTAGATGTTCCATCCCAATCAGGACATATTAAACTAGTCCAGTATACATATTCGGTTGGAGAGTCCAAATTTAAACCACCAACAGAAGTGGCACTACATGGAACAAAAGTTGGAGTTCCGCCAGTTGCTGCTCGGCCAAAACTCACATATTTACAATGGGTATAAACCCCAGGAATAGCAGACCTAATCATCCCACCCTCAAAAATAATTCTTCCGTCATCTGATCTCATATTTCTTTCTCCACTTAAAATTATCCACAAAAACTAAAATATTTGATATTCTTTGCCCCACCTGATCTATTTTTTATAGCTAGTTGAGTTCCTGTATCCAAAATGCAATAATAACCATCAGTATCAGTAGTTACTATATTTCCTGAGGATTGAGCAATTAAAAATGGAACTGCTCCATCGGTAAAAGTTACTATTGCCCACTCTGCTCCTTCATTAAAGTTAACAAAAAGAAACCCTGAGAGACCATCAGGAAGAGTTATTGATGCCTCATCATTAACACTCCCCTCAAAAGTAGGTAAATGTAAAGTTCCTCCAGCGGGTCTTAAAGTCAAGTTATAAGTATTATTTGTAGTGATAGTGAAATAGTTTAGAGAATGACTATATGCTAAACATCCAGTTGTTTCTTGGTCAGTGTCACCAAAATAAATTCTAGAATTAGTGGTATTTGAGGCAATAATAGAAATTTGAGCATTTGTAGTTGCTGAGAAAGAAGCGACTGTAGCACCTAATAAAGCAGGTGGAACTAAAGTTCCTCTTCTTACTTCGAGCCTACATTTAGGTGATGATATTGCTGCCCCTATAACTATATTACCTGAGGAACCTTCAACCATCATACTTACACTTTGACCTAATAAAACGTCAACATCTGAAGCAGTCCCAAGATAAAGATAATCGTCTGCTGCTTCAGTCATTTGGATAAAAGCAACTCCTCCTGCGAATATTCGCATATCGTCATCTTGAAGCCTAATATAAGTATCACTATCACCATTATGATAAATATATTCATTCAATCCCATATCGCCTAAGACATCTAATTCGTAAACTGGGTCACTAATAATACTAGTTCCTATAGCAACTCCATTCTGAGAAACTCTTAACTTTTCTGCCCCTAAAGTTACGAATTTATGGTTTAATTCATCATGGTTGAAAAGTATTATCGCTCGGTCATGACTAGTACTATCTCCAAAATAAATTCTTCCTTCTCTTTCATCTTGTGAAGTAATTGCTATTCCTGTATTGTTTGAAGTAGGGCCTGAGAAATTAGCAACAATATCGGCAGATAAAGTTGAAGGTGTTACATAATTTGTGGATCTTACGTCTAAAGCAGTCACTGGAGCGAAATTCGCATTAGGTGAAATTGCCAATCCTGTATTTGATAAACGTGCTCTAGCAGTTCCAAGAATTGCAAATTCCATCCTATTTGTATTATGATTATGACCAATCCATCCTGCTCCTTGACCATCAGTATCACCGAAAAATATATATCCTGTTTTTGTATTTGCAGAAATTATACTAATAGATGCATCTGTAGCACCAACGAAAAGACCTACATTATATGCCGATAAAGCAGGAGGGGTTACCGCACTTGCAATTCTTACATCTAATGGTGAACTTGGATTTTCTGTAATTGCTAATCCTGGTTGAATTCTAATTCCGGATCCTGCCTGAAAACTAGCAATTGCCCCACCAGCATCACCAAATCGAATATCAGTTGAGCCAAAACCATAAATAAAACATTTATCGTCCCAATTATCTCCTCTTCCGGTTGCCGCAACTCCAACTTCTAAACCATGAGAAGCATCATTTTCGACTTGTAAAGCTGCATATGCGGTATCTCCCGTATGGATATTATGAACTCTCAAAACATGACCAGTTGACCAATCTCGATAAAATAAACCTGCTAAAGATGAGTAAGTTCCTCCCCAATCTTTTCCTACTACTAATGTCCCCTTATCAGTCATATCGAAAGTGAAGCATCTTTCACCTTCATTATTCATCATAATTAACTTATAAGGTGGTTGGGTTCCTGGTTCCGCTTGCATTTTCATTCTTGCTATTTTATCTTCAGCTGACGCAGTTCCTGTATTCCAACATGATCCTTTAAACTGAAGTTCATAAGAATCATAGTAATCACTTACTCCAGTAGCAATTCCTGTTTTCTCAAAAATACCAGTTTTCCAAAATCTAGTTCTTTGATGTTGAGTCCCACCTAATCCATCTGGATATGCTGAAATTTCAATATAAGCAGTTCCATCCAATTGAAGTAAATAAGAATACTCAGTTGCAGTTGAGTCAATAGGAACTGACATATCAAAAGCATTAACATTACTTCCTTGACCTAAAGTAAAACCTTCGATAACTGGAGTATTAAAAGTCATATTTCCTGAGGAACCTTCAATAAAAATAGCATTATTAGTTCCCATATATATGTCGACATCTTCTCCAGTTCCTAAGGCGCCATTTCCTATGTATAAAACATCTTGAGCTGTTTCATACATATCAAAATAACATACAGATCCTGCGTAAATAGAAATTCTATCTGAAGCAAACTTTATCGCAGTATTTGGATCATCTAAATGAGCTATATATTCAGGAAAAAATGCCATTGGCAATCCAACAGTTCCTAGAGGGTCAAATCTTATTTGCTCATTACCATCATTATCATATAAACTTAGGTAATAAGGTTCGTTTGTGTCAGTTCCTGAACCTGCATTTAATTGCCAATACATTTGTCTTACTTCAGATTGGAGATTTGTTTCATCCCATACTTCTGCTTTATATACTAGTTTTCTAGAAGGATATTGATTTCCCGCTGTAGCAACATATGACGGTGGTAAAGTTATACCATCATCACCTATTCTTGCTCTTTGTTGATAAGTTCCAGTTCCATTAGCATGAAAAATAAAATCACATGGTTGCCCTGCTCCATCCCAAGTTCCTGTTGACACAACCGCAATCTGGGCACCAATAGTTCCTGTTGACGGATCGTCCGCTCGAAATCTTATAGCCCCTATAACCGTTCCATCTATCACTGCGTCATAAGTTCTATGTAAACTTATACTTGGTAATTCAGAGGTAGGATAATATCCTTTAATTGAAAGAATGTCTGAGGAAGGGTCATTATCATTTATTCCTACATGTCCTACACTACTAACTCTAAAGTGTTCATATGCATTTACAGAACCTGGAAATTCGGTAAATATTGTAAATGCCCCACCAACTCTCCCAGTACTATCGAGATCGTCAACAGTAAATTCTACTTTTCCTAACCTAATCCAATCATAATCATCGTTAGCAGAATTTCTCGCCCAAATATTCCCTTCGATATATCCTGCCCTATCACCAAGATTTGGCTCTACTGGAGAATCAACGGTTCCTCTAGCTTTAAAGAATTTTATATTTGCTCCTGCTGAAGAATCTTGATATCTATAAATGTATACATTTTCTGAGGAAGTATTTAAAACATTAAAAGTTGCTATTAACCCAGAACAATCGTCATATCCAACACCTAATTTTTCTTTAACGCATAAAGTTTCAAAAGTGTTGGTTCCGGTGGTATCTATTTGAGTTAACAAATAGTCTAAAGCGTCTTTTACGGTCGCTCCAGTTACTAAGGAATCATTGGCAAGCATACTAGCGGGACGATATATTAAATTAGTTCCTGTAATTCCAGTTCCTGGGTTTAAAGCAGACCATTGTATTCCTTCAACCACAGTTACCACGTTTCCACAAACAATGGTTCCACCCGCTAAAAGTCCTACAAAAGAATTAGGAATTGAGGTACTTGCCCCATTAGAACAAGAGATTGCTTGAAGTCCACCAAGATTAAAGCAACTACCTAAAGATATATTTATAATCCCATTAGATGAGGAATTTATAACTGGACCAATTGCGTTTGCTCCTTGAGTTTGGCATGAAACTAAAATTAAGATACCATTTGTATGGGTAATAGTTGCATTATTACCAGTTGATTCAATTTCAGAATCAATTAATTGACTTGTGGAAGTACTTGCGTAAGTTAAAGCGGTTCCATTAAGTCTGGACATATTAAAAACATAACCATCAATTTCAGCATCACCGGAAACCGTTACCCCGCCACTAGCTTGACAATCTGAAATCGTACATGCTCCATCAGCAAAAGTTAATGCTCCAGAAAAACTTATTCCTTGTAAAACACAATCGCCTTTATTAATGGTTATATCACCAGATAAAACTACATTTCCTCGGGCACTTCCTCGGAGTGATACATTATGAGCAATATTCATATTTCCTGCATAAGTTCCTGGAGATAACTCAATTGAAAACCCATCACCAGAAATAGCAGCAACTGCGGACGCAAAAGTCTTATATGGTCTTGCTCGGGAACCATTCTCTGTATACACATCAACTCTATTACCATCAACATAAATAGTTTTAGTTACTCGACCCGAATAACCAGCATATGTATTTAAATTGTTTAAAGCATTAGTTACCGAGGCCCCCGCAACTCCCGACGCATTTGTAATTGACCCACTTGGATGACATCCAGCAACGTCTCTTTCCAATAAATCATTATGTATAGTTACTCCGCCACCCCCACCTCCTCCAGAAGTAGACTCTGGAACGGTTCTATTTGGCTTTACTCTCATAATATCACTCCATTTATAGTAATCTTACATTAAAGTATAATTTTTTTGCCAACTGGACTTATAGATAATTCAATGTAAAATTCTACTTTTTTTAAGTACTAATAGGTAAATAAGACATTCGTATAGTTATGGTTCCTGTGGCAGTAGTTGAGTTATTTACGATATACAAATATAATCTATTCGTTTCCGTAGAATCCCTATTCATAATAGTATAATTTCTAAAATCATTGTCGACAAATGATAAACTCTCATTTGTATAGGCTAATACCTCATGAATAGTATTTAAAACGGAAATATCATTCATATCTAACATATGAACATCAAAATTTGTGGAATTACAAGCAACTGAAAATAACTTTAAATCAATTCTTGTAATACTATTTGGAAGGGGTAAAATGATTAATTGAGCACTTGCTGAAGTTGCGTCAACCCCAGTTGTATCCTCCCACTCTGCAATGGTATATGGGGGAACACTTCTTGTTACTGCTGAATGTATAAGTCTTGCAGTTGGCATAATATAAGTCTCCTTTTCCTGAGAAAATGTACTTTTTTATCCATATATTTTTTCTATCTCTAAAAGAGACATTTCTGTATAGTTATGATTGGAATCTTTTAACTTTAACTTTTTAAGATTTTCACCTTCTCTATAGTCAACGTGGACCCATCCATATTTAGGATATTCAAAAATAACAGTTCTGAAGTCCAAAGTATTATTAATAAATTTGACTATATCAAGTAAAGGAATATCACTATTCCAAGGTTCAATGTCAGCTGCCTCACCCCTACAATGATTAGAATACTTTGAACCACCTATAAGTATGTTTAAAGCAACACTGCGAAAACCAGAAAGTATATGAATAGGGCCAAATTCATTTCTTATTGGTTGTAAAACATTTCTTGCTAATAACTCAATACTTTTCCATTGCTCCTCAGTAGGAGTATTATCTATATTATGACGAATAGCGGTTTCTGATTTTATAAACTCATAGTACTTAAAATTTGGGCATCCTGGGATTTTGGCATTCAGAATCATCTTTACAAGTCCCCATTTGTGAAGTTTTCTCATCTGGTTTATATATATCTAATCCATCTTTCGACTGAATATTAGAGTTAGGATTTAAGTAATTACCGGGGTTATATACTTGAATATTGAAAAAACTATTGTTAATGTCCATTTTACTCTTCCTCATCTTTTGTGTCATGAAAGAAAATATCTTTCTCTTTAATCTTTTTAGGGTCTTCTTCAATTTTTATCTCATTTTCATAGTCGTTGCTTTTCTTCCTAATTTTCTCTCTTTTCTTCAATACTTTATGTAATTCTTGCGGAGTCAGAGTTGGATCCTCCCCACTTTCTTTTTCCTCAAGATGTCTTAGGATTATCCAATCAGTATCAGATAATGTATATTTCGCTAATTCTTTTATAGCTTTAATTTTCTTTTCTTTAATCAAAGGTAAATCTTCTTCAATAGGAACCATAGTGATATTTTTATCTACTACTTTTAGTATGAAAGGAAATTCGGGATTATTAAGTTTTCTAAATAACTCAGTATAGTGATTTTCTGCTATCTGAATTGTATTTTCGGGTATTTCAGTATGGACTTCGGAGTCATAAAATCCTGCAAATTCTCCTGTTTCCTTATCATAAGCTAAGTATTTCATATTTTCTTCTCCTAGTATCCTATAATCATATAATTTATTCTTAAAGATTGAGCTGGGGCAGGCCAACCTTCGCCCGTGAAAAACTTACATCTATCATTGTATATATCAGCAGGATGAACATTATTAGAATTCATATTTCCTCCACAATAACGACTCCAAGCAGAGATAGAAAGAACTTTATTAAAAGTGACTGGATAATATAATGTATAAGACCATAGCTCTGCAAAGTCAACTGGGATACCCTGTTCTCCCCAAGCTATCATCAAACCATTATCCAATCTAGCATACCCAGTGTCTACATATAATTGACTAACCCCACAATTTCTTCCTATTTCTTGCCAAATTCCTTCATAATTTCTTAGTCTAACTGATCCTCCAGTTGGAATTGTCAATGCTCTATCATTCATTAATCTAATCTTAGTTGAGTCATTTTCTATTATTACATTCTTTTTACTAGCTAACGTAGGACTACACCCATTAGTAATAACATATGACCAAGTTCCTGCGGCTCCAGCAAAACCATTTGCGGTCACACCAGTTCCTAAAGCCCCACCATTTACATTATATGTTCCTGTCCATGAAGTCAAACAATATTCAATAGCAATCCTTCCTCCCCCACCTCCCCCTGATCCATAGGGATTAGCACTAGAATAACCAGCTCCACCATAAGCATTTATAACACCGGAACCACTAAATTTTCTACATTTTATATATATACTTCCACCCGACCCTCCACCCAGGCAATATGAAAATCCAGGATAACCATTGGAATTGAGAGTTCCGTTTATTTTAACTTCATTTGAAGCAATAATTATTAAAGCCCCTCCTCCTTCCCCACGAGTTCCTGACCCTGTGTATCTTTGTCCGCCTGAACCAGGATAAATTGGGCAAGTATTTAAACCATAAGTTGGTCCCGCTAAAGACCCTGGAACCCCACTAGGACCACCAGCTCCACCATGACCTCCTCCTGCTCCATAATGTCCTAAACCCCAACCATCATTATAATCCCATCCAGCTGCAGTTAGGTCTACAGTTTGTCCAGTATTAATAATATAATTATTACAATATACAACCGTAACACCATTTGCCCCCAAACCACTCCCACCTGAGAAACCACAATCTATCATACTATTACAAATATATATTTGCCCTGCGGGTAAAGTTTCTGAAATATAATCAGGAACGTCTTCATAACTATTTAAAATAGTTACTTCATCTCCGTTAGTTCCTGGGATATCGTCAATATTTAAGTCATAAGAGATATTTTCTATTTTATAAAGTCCTGACTGAGTATCACCAAGACTTAAAAGATTTCCTATGTCCATTCCGAAACGATAAAGCTCAAAAAGGAAAGTTCCTGGACTATAAGCATTTTCCAGAACCCAACTTCCTGTTTTATTAGTATAATATTTTAAGATATAGTTAAAATTATCAACATAGCAAAAATAAATATTATCTTCGGCATCTTTTGTTAAAGCGTAATGCTCGGGCGGGCCAGTAACAGGAGATGTTATATATGTTTTTTCCCACTCAAGAAGAGTGGGGAATGTAGCGTTAGCAGTTATAGATCTATTCGTACAATAAACTACACGTTGGGAAACTCCTACATCTTCTATACTAAAAACGGTATGACAAAATCCTTCTTTATCACATACTATTGGGAAGTATATATCATCATTTCCTGGGGTAGGAATATAATAAGTTGCATCAGTTATCCAAACTAAATTATTTACTACCCAAGCGCCCGTAAAATTAGTTGCATGGTATATCGTTCCATTCGTTGGTAACCAAATTATATGTACTTTTTTGTAATGATCAACGGCTATACTTGGACAATGGGAACTCCAAACAGGATAACCCCCAGCGACTACAGTTGTAGTACTCCAAGTTTCAAGATTAATAGTATGTGTAGCGTATTTTACGTTTGCTGCATTATCAAGATAAGTTATATGCGGAATATTATCGATATCTATAGCTAAATCGACATACCATGCTCTGTGTGTCGAAGAAGTTTTGGTAATAGTTTGGACTGTGGTATTTTCCCATAATCCTCTTTTATTAGTAGCATACCATATCTTACTATAAGTATAGGTTGGGGCCGAATAAGAAACTTCAGCATACACCACATGTACAAATCCTGCATTATCAATCCTAATTCGTGGAGACATTACATAACCAGTTGGATACCCAGCGAAGTCAGCAATTATTTCAATATCTGAGTTTACTCCATCTTTTCTATAAAAATATCTTAATTCACCAGAACCAAGATTTGTATATACATAATGAATATATCCATCTTTTACCGCAACATCATTCCCATAAGAGTTACTGGTAGCCACAGGAGTCGTTTCGCTCCAAGTTCCTTCTATTTTTTCAGTTATGGATGGACATGCGTTAGGAGTTCCTCCATCAAAAGAGAATGCTATAAAGGCTTGTTGATCCAAAGAAGTATCATCAATTACGGTATTAATGTTATTAGTAGCAGGAATATTACTTTCCATACAATTTTTTATGTCATCCCAAGTTACATCAATTACATCAAAAGTTCCATCACTAAGTTTTCTTGCTTTTATTCCTGTTTTTATGGCATAAAAAGTACTACTTATAACTACATTAGCGGACGAATAACAAGCGACTTTTTCGACCTTAAAATCGCCATCTTCTCCATCTTCGCCATTTTGACCTAAAACACCAGTTCCTCCATCACCACCCGAAACCGTTGGGACAGAAGTAAATCCATAAGAATCGGTATATATGTAGAGCCTACCTCCACCCCCACCTCCTCCACCTTGTCCCCCAGTTCCATGATCGCCTCCATCTCCACCGTCAGCCGCTATTGACCCACTCCCAGTTAAGACAGAGCAAACTAATTCTATACTTCCCCCGGAACCACCCCCTCCTGCTTCATCGGTTCCACCTTTGGTTTGGCCTGCCTGTCCGCTAGCAACTAAAGTTCCATCAACATTTATGGTCCCAGAAGCATAAATATAGATTGCTCCCCCACCATTTCCCCCATAACCATCAGATGAGGCCCCACCAGAACCTAAGCATAAAGCGACTTGATTTGACCCATAAGATCTCCCACCAATATTAGTTCCTGCTCCCCCTCCATCTCCACCTGATCCTCCATGTCCTGCTCCACCCCCACCTTCACTTCCATCTCCGCCTTGACCTGCTCCGGGTCCATTTCCATCAGTATATGTATATGCTCCAGCACCTGTAAACCCTTGATTATTTGCGGATAACATTGCTGTAGCAGGAATAGTTAAGTTTCTACAAAATATAACTACTCCTTTTCCATAAGTTGTGGAGGTATCACTTTGACAAGTTACCGTAACACCTGCGTTAATCGTAATATCTCTATATCTATAAACTCCAGAAGTTAAATTGGTATTTACGGCATACGTTTGGTCTAAGGCAGGATATGATATATCTTCATTATAAATTATAGAAAACTCAATTCCTTCATTTCCATCCCCAAAAGTTTCTATAATGGTGGGTTCTTCTAACTCAACTAATCCAGGGCGTGAAGAAAGATCAATTGAAGTTGCTGAATTATCTAAATCTAGTTGGTCTCTTGTGGTTACGGCAACCAAATCAAGAGCATTAGTCATATCAACATATATCTGATCAATAGCAAGATTTATGTCAATTATTTCTTGCCAAATTGGACAATAAACTCTTCTATTAGTGGGAGTTCCTGGATCGTAATCATATAACCCAGTAATATTCCCTGCGTTAACAGTTATTGCTTTTAAGAATACATATGCAGTTCCTGGATATAAAGCATGCTCAGCAGGAGTCAATATTCGTATTCTTGCTGAGTGAGCTGGTTTAGTTTTTACATAAGTATAATCAATACATAGATAATATGTACCATTGGCTCCAAAAGTTGACCCAGAACGATAATAATCTCTATCCCTTATATCAACGGTTTTACTAGCAGTACACTCAATAATTAAATCGTCTTTAAAAATTCTTCCTGGACTAATTAAAATATCAGTATAGGAAGTTGCATCATTTAATGTAACTGCGTAATCATCTGGAGTCAAAATACAATTTAGACCCTCAGTCATCATTTCAGTCAGACGAGAGGCAATATTTGAGTTAAAAGCCTCAAAAGGATCTATTGTTCTGGTCTGTGAAAAATAAACGTTAGCCATTTATTTTTTTCCTCCTTAGGAACCAAGGACTTCTGTAAGTCGTTTTCCACCTATTTGTTTTATATCCTTAAATTTGGGCAATTCTCTACATTGAAAACCAGATGCGCCCTTATGTCCTCCTCCCCCATAGTTTAGAGCAATTTTAGATACATCTATTTCAGGGTTTAGAGAACTTAAACTTATTGTCCAAAGTTTTCCATCATGTTTTGTAGTTACTAAAATATCATATTTATCTAATTTAAACTTACTTTTTAAAGCATCATAGAGGACTGAGCATCTTGAAGTCGAAGCAACTAAACATCTATATCCTTCCCATTGACATTCAAATCCCACTGAAGCAAAGTTAAACAATTCATTTTGTCTTCTATATCTTATAATAATTTTACCTTCATCCACTAAATACCCCACTTTAGGATCGTCTGGATATAAAAGTTTATGCCAAAGTAACATTGCTTTAGGATACTGAGGGTCTATATTGTATGAGGATAAAGCTGCTTCAACATATATGGTTTCAGGATAATCAAAGGTAAAAGTATCATAATCACTAACTAATTTGACTATTTTAGGAATTTCAGAATTTTTACCATTAACATATTTCCAGGTCAACATAGCACCAGAGCAACTATCATCTCTAATCCCACCTGCTTGATTTCCTATGGGACTATCAAGATGAGAAATATGATGATCTATCCAATATATATTATTAGTGATCTCAAAAGCCTTTTCCCATTCTCCCTCTTTTTCAAAGGAAAAATCAACAATCCATAACTCTTCATTTTTCTTTAATTCACTAAAAGGAATTTCTAAATTATAGTTAATAGGAAACATTCGACATTTTGGAAATTTATTTTTAACTATTGCTCCAGAACAAAAACCATCTAAATCGGTATGATATAAACATAGCATTCGTTATTCCTCCTTCTTTTTTTTTCGTTAGATTCGATAATTATTGTTTTTTCAGACTATTCATTAGTTCTTTAAATCGAGTATTCACTAAGGGTCTGGATTGTTCGTCGACTAATGTCACTTTTCCATCTAATATTAAAACCATAGTTTGGTATTTATCAGCTTCTCGAAGAAAGGAAATAAGTTGAATCTTGGCGGGATTGGATAATTCATTAGACTCATTTATTGCTTTAACAGCAAAAAGTTTTAGTATTTTAGTTTTATTATCCATAGAATTCCCCCCACACAAAAAAGAATGTTAGTTGTAATTCTAAATATTTGTTCAAATGTAAAATGGATTTTCCACCAGATACAAATTACTTTTTATACCATTTAACTTATATATATAAATTACTGGAATATTGTATAGTGGTTTGTCATACTTTTATTTAGATTTTTATTTTTATTTCTTTTTGGTACAAAAAAATAATATGGAGGAAAGAAATGCCAAGATCATATAGGATTAGTCTTGAAAATGATAGAAACTTTAATGTAATAGGTATATTTCTTCCTTATGACGAAGTGGATGATATTTCTAGAACCAATGTATATTTGAAATTGATATCACTACATAAACCCTCTATAAATTTTCCTCGATATGAAACTTTTATGTCAGAAAAAGATAAATTTTTCTCATGTGCTTTAGGAATGAAAGGGAATCCGATTACAGGATCAGCTCAAATTATTTTTCTACTCGCAGAGCAAGGAATAGTTATAGGAGCTAGAGACATATCATTTACATTTTTTGATATGGAAAAAAGTAATTTAGAGGAGTATGTTACTGAGTTTCTTTATTCTATAGGGGTTTCTGAAAGATTAATAAGGAGTGATTTTGGAGATAGATTATGATTAGATTAGCTAAAGAAGATCTTCTAAACCAAGGATTTTCTAAAATTTCTTATCCATATTTTCCCTATCATGAAGCATTTGAAGATCTTTACTGTAAACATATAGGATTAAGAAAAGATAATTGTTTCTTTAGTTTAAGTGGTCTTTGTTGGTATTTGGAAAATTTAAAAGGTGGTTGGGCAGAAACCACATATTACGAGATTTCTTTTCAACAAGATGGAGTATACATAAAAGCAAAACCAGTGGATAGAAAAGGATTTCATGATGAGAGTTTCAAAGTTTATTCCGGAGGAAATTCTTAGGAGAGATTACAAAGTATTGGAAGAAAATGAGTTTATGAATAACATTGAACTCATTAAAGAAATATATATTGATTTTTTAGTTAATTTCAAAAACAATCTTTCTTATCAAAGTATGGAGAGATTATTATTGCATTATAATGGTTGGAGAATGGGTTGCATAGAAACTCGACATTATTCTATTATCTTTAGAGAAGATGGAATATTTCTGGAGGAGAAACAAGTTGACGGAAGATTTTAGAAAATTTATACCTCATATCGATAGTTATACTAAATATGAATTTAAAGAATTTCTTAAGTTCGAAGATATTGTTAATGAAGTATATTTGACTCATTTAACTTTAATCAAAACTAGGTTGGACTTTTCAAGTATTAAACAATATTTATATCTAGTTGGAAGTACTTTCACACTATGGAGACTAAGAACTCCTAATTATATGATAGAATTTTGTAATAAATATGTTTATATCAAAATGAATGAATTAGCTAGATTAAGTCTTATAACTCCGATTGAATATAAGTGTCTAGATTTAGAAGAGGGGTCTGAACTTTATGTTTGATACTATAATCTTAGTTGACTATGATCAAATGCCTCAATATTATAAGATGTTTATATATACTTGTTATTTATCAGCAAAGAAATGTCGAGAGAGTTTTTTCAGTTTAAATCGCCTTTTTACTTCTTTTCGTGGAGATATAACATTTAGCAAGAGATGTGCATGTAGAATTTCTTTTAGAAGGAAATTCTTATGTATTAGATATAAAATGAAACTTTACGAGGATTTAAATAATGGTTCTTAAGATAACGAATAGTGATATAAATGAGAGTATAGAAATAGGGCTTTACATGGTAATTTTATCTAGTGGAAAAACTTCAATGAATTTTTGTACATTAAAAGATAATTTATCATTTAGACAGGGTTCTCATAAATCAATGTATGTTTTTGAACTTTCTTGCGCAGGAACAGCTATTTGTTTTGGTGAAGGGAGTATAGAAATTCAATTTCCATATAATATCCATATTTCAGATATGTGTTCATTCTTAAAAAGGATTTTTTCATGTCAATAGAGGAAAATAAATTATGGACCATGTATACTATGAGAGGTTTTTTTATGATGACTTAACAAAATCTCAGAAGGAAATATTCTATTCTTTATATTTAATATACAACAAAGGGAAATTGGTATACCATAGTTTAGACACTGTTTATAAAGGTGGGGGAGTTTTTCACACTACTCCTCCTACTTTACTATTCTCGAAAGATAACTTTATTATTCGATATGATCTATATCGAGAATTGAAAGATTTATTTCGGTGGGTCTCTGGTTATCCTAGAAGAAGACTTTATTATTCATGTTGTAATCAAGAGCAAAAAGATATTATGTATTCAATATATCTTATATCAGAGAAACATTATCTGGAATTTTCAAATATTTATAAACTTTTCAAAACTAATTCAACTGTTTTAGAAATATTAGATTTCTATTTTGTTTTTAACAGAGACTATGTTTCTTTAAGTCCTTTTTCATACGAATGGGTTAGGGAAATGATAGATTATAAGGATACGTAAAATGGAAGGAGATTTAGTACAAATTTATTATTCAAAAATGAGTTCTGAGCAAATAAGACTTATACATACCTTTTGGTTGGCTCATTTTAAACATAATGCAAGATTTTTAGTAAGTAATACTGCTGTTTATAATCCCTGGAAAATGCCTCTTATAGATGATATTAGATTTCACCATGAGTTTGTATTGATCGGTTCCTATACTTGGGAATATATCAAGTTATGTTTTATTAGCATGAAATTAGACTATATGAATTTAGAGTTTAGAGATTTGGATAAATATTATATAAGGAGTTAATAAATGGTGGAAGATTATATAGCATTAAAATATGAGCATATGAATGAAAGACAGAAAACTCTTTTATATATATGTTTAATAGCCTTTACTAAGCAAAGGAATTTTCCAGAGTTTTTAAGAACAGTTGATCGTCCAGACAAATGTTATTTTAATAAATTCATGTTCTATCGCTATATGTATGTCACAGTAACTAAAGAACTATGGAATTATATAAGACATTTATACTGGGCAATGGATGACTTAACACATATATATACCAAACAGTAGAGAAAAAACAATATATGAAAAACTATTACTATGAAATATATCATTTAAATGTACCACTGACTGAAAAATATATTATTTACTCTATGTATTTAGGTATTAAAAAATCAGTGGATGATTTCTTAACTTTTTCTGAGTTTTTAACTGTAACAATAGGAATTAGAATTTTCAATAATTGTTTTTACTATATTGATTATAAAGGAAGTTAAATATGCTAATTAGGACATCTATAGTTACTAAGTTTAATAGTAACCTTCTAAATATTATTTATACTATACTCATGTCTGATTTAAAAGGAATTCCAACCTTTCCTAGTATTATAAATTCTTTTTCTATATATGAAAGGCTATCAGAACCAAACCAATTATTTTCTCTTACATTTCATACTCTCAGCACTAAAAAATTAGCTATGCATTTTGATATTCACACGTACTCAGATTTGAAGGGATCATATAAAAAAGAGGATTTTTGTAAGCAGCTTTTAACTTTTGGTTTTTCTAAAGGCAATATAAATGAGTGGGATAAAGATATATCATATTTTTGGAGATAGAATGTTTATAAGAAGGTACTATAATCAAATGAGTAAAGAAGAAAAACATAGTTTATATTGTTATTATATATCTAATGCCAAAAATACTGTTAGAATTCTTGGTTATGTAAAGTTCTATGAAAGTCATCCTGGATATATAAGAGACGGAATACTATATCTCAAAGGTGTTAGTCCTGGATCAATTTTAAATTCTAAATGGAGACATATAGTAAATGGAAATGAATGAAGTAATGATGGAAGAAAGTTATATTACATATTTATCACTTATTAAATCAACTAATTTTCTGAGTTTAGAAACTTTTACATCAACTACAACACCTGCTTACGTTTCAATACTTTTAAACCCGGGTCTTAATAAAGATAGTTATAGATATTTATTAAATACAATTAAGAATAGTATTCGAGGGAACAATGTTTTATAAGCAAATTGTTTGGGAAAATATTGGTAAAAGATTTAAATTGCTTGTATATAGATGTTATTTATCTCAAGCTAAATATCATGCTTATTTCAGTGGCTATGATCACTTTTTTGCGTCTGCTGTTATTTTTGGATTTTTATTCGATTATAAAAATTTTAGTTTCACTGTAGGCTCAAAAGGGATTGGTATATATCATAGAGAGTTGCTAGAACAGATTCATAGATATTAAAGGGAAAGTAATGACTGAATATAACGTTAAATTTATAAGATACGGAGAAATACCTGAGATACTTGAATTATACTTTTTCAAACTATTTATATCTAAGGCTAAAATATTTCCTAAATTCCCTAGTAAAGAAAGATTTTTAGCAGAAATGGAAGGGCGTGGATGTGTTTTATCTTTAGATGAGTATTATTTTCATTTTAGGCATAATGGAATAGCCGTATTAGAAAATTACGATATTGATGACGAATACGTAGACTTTGTGTTTACTTCTATTATGGATGAAGATTAAGGAGATTTTGAATGATGCCTGCAATATCAGCAAAGTTTAGTATTGATAGCGGAGAAATGATGGAAATAGTTTATAGACTATATTTATCTTATATCAAAAATGAAGGAAATTTTGGTTCTATTAATATAGTCCTCTCGTTAGAATATAACCATTTTATGATGAAAACACCTTTTCCTCTTAGTATAGCTACCACAGAACTAGGAGGAAAAAGAGTTTTGTATATCGCTTTTAGTAATCTTGATTTTATTTATTCCCGGTCTCAGATGGAAGGTTTCTTTTATCAACAATTAGAATACTTAGGAATTCCTGGGTATGTAATTCTCGAAACTATGGATAAAGAAAGGAAAATTATATACAATGTTAGAACTCACTATTGATCCAAGAGAAATAGATGAAAAAATATATAATATTTTGTATAGCCTACATTTATATGGCCATAAAGATAGTGCCTTTTTTTCATCTAAGCAAAAACTTTTTAGTTTTGGTGGTCTGACAAGATGCATAGCTGTAATAGAAACCAACCATTTTATGGCGTACATAGAAAAATTAGGTCATACTAGAAAAATATCACTAAAAATGTATTCACTTTCAGGTATAGATCCAACATTTAAAGACAATTCTTTATTTCTAAAAGAATTAGGATTCCCTAACTATATTGTAGATCAGGCTGAGGAGATCTAAATAATGTTATATAGTGAAATTAATATGATATATGTTGATGAAACTATTAAAAATCTTATCTATTCTTTATATTTATGTTGCAGGAAAAATTTAGAACATTATGCAAGAATAGAAAAAATATTTATGCCTTCAAAAAATACGCAAACTATTTGTATACTAAATATTCCTACGTCTGAAGTTAGAGATTTTGGAAGTCTCTATATAGTGAGATCATCCCAAGCGAGTTTTATACATTTCTACTATTTTTGTAGAGAATCTATTGGATTTCCAACTGAAGAGGAAGTTAAACTATTTAAAAAAACATTGATTAATCTTGGTTTTGAGGAATGTTTAAAAAATGGAACTTTAATACATGGGAGACCACAAAATGGTCTATAAAAGTTTAGACAATTCGATAAGTGGAATACAATTTAAATCTAACGAAGTCGATATGATAAAAGTATATAATTTATTCCTATCAGCGTCTAAGAATACTTTGGGTTTTCCTGGCTTATCTAATATAGACTCAAAGCAATTTGCAGTAGTTCTTCTTCCGCCTACTGTTTTATTATTAGGAAAACAAATTGCTTTACTTATGAAGGAAGATATGATTTTTATAGGAATAGTAGTAGTTTTACCACTAGAAACAAATCTTCATGAGTTAGTAAGGAAAGAATTAGAAAATTTGAATGTTTTAGATATATTAGGACTTTCAACATTGGAGGATTGTAACATTGTTATTCAACAAAATTCCCACTAGATTAAATTATGGTTTTTATTATGGTACTATATACGGAATAAGGATTCCTTATGAAGTAGAGAATAAACAACTTGTTTATTCGTTTTATCTAGCTTATAGGAAAACAATTAACTACTACAGTTCTTGGTTTTATGTAATGCGTGGACAATTAAGATTGACTGTTTATTGTCTTCCTTTTTTTATTGAAAATAGGTCGCTACTTATGGCTTTTACCTCAGACAGCATGGTATTAGGGTTACAAACCATAGATTTTCCAAAAAGGAAGAAACCTTTAAGAAGAATAGACGAAGCTTTATATAATGCTCTTAAAGAAGTCGGATTTCCTGATTCTTTAACTAGAGGAGAATCGAATGATGTTAGTGGAGATAGATGGTGAAAAAATAGAAAACGGTAATTATTATAATTTAGAAGAATTTGAAAGAGTGGTTAAAAGTATAGATTCAACTTTTTATGGTTTACTTCTATATAATTATCAGATATTGGAAGATAGTAGACTTCTTCCGGTTCTTTATTCTTTATATCTTAGTTCTGAGAAAAAAAGAGATTTTCAGTCTACATATGTACTGTTTAATGCTAGAAATAGCCCAAGACCCACTTTTCCCAATGTTATAGTTCCTCTAAGTTTTGGAACTAAATTAGGAAGATTATATTTATTGGTTTTTGATGATTTTTCAATGATAGGATTAGTGATTTCCATTAGTTTTCGGAAATTTTCAGATAAAAATTTTGTGAGAGAGTTACACCAAATATGTACTAATAAACTATGTATCCCCGAGGAATATTTATGTTAAGAGAAACATTTGAAATACTTTCTATAAGAAAACCCATCTTAAAAGCTATAATAAGTCTAGTTCATTTGAGAAAATATAAACTATTTTGGCATACTGAAGTTGATAAGGATCACATAGTTTATACTCTACTGTATACATGGTATCTTGCATATTGGTCAAAATCTAGAGATTATTATAGCCTAAAAGAACTATATTTAAAAGAAAATGCTTTCAGAGTATCGTCTGTTGAAATTGATACTTTTGAAGTTCATATATACCGAGGATGGATATTATTTAGAGAAAAGAAAGCGAGGAAGATTTTTAAATGGTTATGTTTTGTGTAAAAATATCTCATTGGAAAACAAGAAAACCCCTTATTCTCGAACTGATGTACAAATTTTATATAGCAAAGAATTTTATGATAGTTTGGGAAAAAAGTAATTATAAGTCTATGAAGGAGTTTAGAGAGAAAAATATATATAGGGAATTTAATTATGGAAATTTAATTCTTCTTTTCCATAGTCAAACATTATACGTGGGAAAAGATGTTTTATCTATCAAGGACCATCAGGTTCTTATATCTTATAAAAGGAGTATAATAAGGGATGCCAAAAAACTAGGAATAAAAGGATTCACTACGGATGACTTAAAGCTTCGAGTATTCTAATATTTAATATTGGAGGTTTTAGAAATGACAATAGCAGAGAATACATCACTTTTTGTAGATTTCGTTAATAGTCATTTAAACCAAGTCTACAAAGCAAGGGACATAGTCCCAGTTTTAGGATGTGGATTGAGAATTACGCAAGACTTCTTGAAAACTTTGACTGAAAAATATCCAGACAGGGTTAAAAGGGAGAAAGATAAAAATACTTATCTTTATACGTTTAAGAAAAAGTTGACTGAAAAAGACATTCTAAGTTTCAAACAAGATGCCCCAGGCAAATCTTCTAAACGTGATACTCCCAAAAAACCTTCTTCACCAAAAGCAAATCCAAAATCCAAATCGGTTACGGAAAGGAATGATTTTTCCAAAAATATTGGTATTTTGATTAAAAGTATGGACATTATAGAAGGTTCTCTCAATGCTCTAATCAAAGGAGAAGGTATAACAAAGAACATCAAGATTGATATCAATCTGGGTGGATTAAAGGGTGAGAAAGTTAGTTTTTCTAGACCTACTCAGGATGAAATTAACAAACCGATCACGCCAGAAGATATAGCTGATATTACTTCTGCATTAAAAGACTTTTTCGAGCCTATTCCTAACATTAATTTAACATCTGAAAGATTAACAGAAATAGCCGAAGAAATTCTTTTTATCGTTTTATCGGTTGATAATGCTAAATGTTTGATTAAATTATTCCAATCATTTTTCCCTAAATAATCTGAGGAGGAAGGAGATGGATTTTCCAAGAATTTATCTTTATGGTTTACGATTAAAATGGACAAAATTGATAATACGAAGGAAAGATATTCTTCAAATTATCTATACTTACTATTTATCTAAGTTCAAAGATATTATAACATTTGGAGATTTTAATTACTTCATTACTTATGAAAATCCATCTCCTCACCATCTCAAACCATCAGAATTGGGTCCTATACGTATATTTGGTTTAAATCTACATATAGCGATAGGACCTAATTCTGAGAACAATTTTAGACCTAGATTATTATTTATAGCTAGAGAAGTTTTTAGTTTCCGAAAAATAGATATGTTTACACCTCGGGATTTACAGGAGAGAGAAAAAACGTCAGAGATGCTCAAAGTTTTCTATATTGACATAGATCCATTGAAACTGGATAGGGTAGAACATTATAGTGAATTGGGAGAGAAAAAATTCATTTATAAAGGACTTTCAAAATGAAAGCTTGCTATTATGGTTTGAAATTAGATTGGTTAAAAATACTTAGCTACAAACCAATTATTCCTACTATACTATATATCCATTATTTGATTGAAAGAAAAAGATTTCTTTATCCAAAATCATATCGAGATTTTATCTTTATTGATTTTGGCGATAATACATTTAACCCTCCTTCATTTGGTATTTTCTCTCCATTCGGTCCGATACAAAGAATAGGTCTCCATTTATACTGGGAACCCAGGTTTGTGAAGAATCGTTGGAACGATGTGAGGATGGAAGTAGACTTTTATGTGGCTAAACAGACATATTTAACCCACACACCTGCTTCATTATATGATAAGTTATTAAGAGAAGAAACGTGCTTATATATGTCTAATCTAGGTATTTTTGTTGAACCTCATGACTTAGGTTTTGCTGAAAAAATAGAGTTTTTACCTTCGGTGGAGATATGACATGAGTCAAAGGATACATCACATTCTTGGTGTTAATTTTAGAACAGAAGAATTGAAAACCAATAAAGAATTTCTACATTGTATGTATTTACTTTCTTTAATATCTGAGTTTGTTTATGATAATAGATGTAGTTATCACTTTTACTCATTTAAAAAATTTGTAGACTCAGACTATTTCACTCATATAGCTATGTATAGATTGGGTTATCTTACTAATCTGGAGTGTATAACATATCATAATGCTGGAACTATATTTAAACTTCATTTAGGTCTTAGATTTCCACAAGATATGGAATTATTTGAAACTAAATATAACTATATGCAAAGGATTATATTAAATTTAGACAAAATTGGGATTCATACTAATGTAAGTCATTTATGTTTAAGATCTAAAATTATCGACTAAGGGGGTGGAAAAATTCTCAATTATAATAGTTTTTGTATAATAGGTTTTACAATTGATAAAGATTCTTTTATCAAAAAATTTCCTGATATTTGTAAATTAGTTTATAAATTGTATTTATCTTATAATAAGGATGGGTTGTTAGTTAAAGGATTCGAGGGATTTTTAACTTCAGAACTTTTTTTCACGTATATCTCTCTATTTCTACTAAAAAATGGTTTATATGGGACTCAGGAGACAAGTCCAAATTCCTGTTATTTTTATTTAGGAAAAAGTATTTATACTATGTATGAAACTGAAACTTTACATGATTTCAAACTAAGAGTATACAATAAGTTAAGGAAGACAGGATTTGAAATAACCTTTAAAGAAATGTCTGTACATACAGGCTCAGGAGACAGGTAAAATGACAGAAAAAGATAACAAAAATAATCCGGGGGACATCAAAGAAAGTATTAAAAAGTTATTAGATGCTGTTATTCCAACTAATGAATTGATAGACAAAATCCAGAATGTACTAAATGGTATCCCCCAAATACTTGATGATTCAGAAATCAGAAAAATAGTAGTGACAACTTTATTAATGGGAGATGCTTTTCAATTTGAGGAATTTAAAGACCTGCTAAAGGTTTATGGAATTGAACCTCCCACAGATGACTTGGGAAAACCTCACACTGAAATTCTAAAAGATATTAGTCTTAAAATTATAAATAGCTTTTACAAGATGGACAATGATAAGCTTCCCCATTTTTTTAAACTGTTATTAAAGTGTTTTGGAAAAGGATCATATTCAGTTGATGATTTTAAATGTATGTCTCATCCTATAAAACTAGAATCGGACGTAGATATGGATTTTTTAAAAGACCTTAAAGGACCAATGCATTAATAATTAAAAGGGGGTTTTGAGAATGTTTAGTTTTTTAGTTATCTCTTTTTTAGTATGTGTTGTGGTAAGTTTTTTAGGAAGAGTTGTCAAGAATGATTTAATGATACTTATCGGTATAGTAGGAATGATTTTGATAGTAATTTTTGGTTTTTTATATTTCCCTCACTTTTTTAGGACAGAGTATAACATTCACGTTACTAGGTTAGAAGGTTCTAAATTTTCAAGAATGGTTTTAGGAACCGAGATTGAGTCAGGAAAAGGAATGTCATTTAAAAATAGGGATAGTGCACTTGAATGGAAATGGAACTCTGCTGATATTCAAGCAGAGTTAGAGGAAGGAAAAGACTTTACTATAAAAGTTTATGGTATTCGTTTACCTTTTTGGTCAGTAAACAAAAATATAATATCTGTCGAGCCATATGTTAGAAAACCTGATCCGGAGAAAATAAGTTTTTTACCTCTATTCTTTAATCTAAACTTTTCTTAACTGGAGAAACAATATGACTTGGATTTTTAAAGTTTTTGATGTCTATATAATTCTTTTTTCTATGATTATCCTTCTAGTTATGTATTTATTCTTTCCCTTGGGTATAGCCCTACTGATAATATTTATAGCTTTGGGTTGTGTGTTGTGGGGTTATTGGACTAATTCTAAAGAATTGAGAATTAGTGGGAAAGTGATGGACAAGAAGTCATATTATTCTGAAAGTTATAGACATTTTTGTGGTCTATTTTATAGAGTTTCAATTTTCTCACCTGTTTATGGGAAAGTGATAATTCAAGAAATTTCTCCTGGCTATCCAGAAAGACTTTTTGGATCTACTAGTAAAATTTTAGATTCATTAGAAATAGGTCTCAATTATGATTTAGTTTTTAAACACTGGGAGACAATGTTTGGTATTTATAATTTGTTGGTTGAAGTCAAAAAAATGCCATAGGGGAGGGGTTAATGCGAAATTTAGTTAAGTCATATATAATTTTCAGTTTGGACAATATTAGAGAATTTATTTATGGCCTATTTATGTTGTTTTCTATCTCAGCAGGTATAATACTTTTTATTTGGTTTTTACTTTTAATCGGGGTTGAGTCCCCGGAGCATCTTAAACTTTTTTCTAGCTTATATTTTATAGTTCCAACAATTATATCTATTATATTGATAGCAATTTACTATATCATCCCTAGTACTAATTCATTTATCAAAATACATTTAATCCGAGCAATGTTGGATAATGAATTAGAAAAAGGAATTTCGGAATTAGCTAAATCAGGAAAGGATATCTCTGGGCATTTTAGTAATGTTATAACTAGAGTTTTTAAAGATATTGACAAAGGTTTGGAAAGTTTAGAAAAGAAGTTTAAACTGAATGACGAATCTTCATAAGGAACTATATAATGAACAAATCTATACCTATAATCCATGGGATTTCTATATTTGGAATGGTTATAGCACTTCTTGGATTGAATTGGTTAAATCTTTCTACTGTGAAGCAACTTAATGAAAGGCAAAAGCAACTTAAGAAATTTTTCAATTCGTTTCTTGCTTTAGTTGGAATTGTAAGTATTATAGTATTTCTGATAACTTCTTTTATTAGGAGATAGATCAAAATGAATATTTCACCAATGCAGGGAAGTGGTTTATTATTTATTCTTATATGTTTCTTTTTACTTCATGTAATAAATACTGCTACTCAAACTAGATATTTGACACCTAAATTGTTGAAAATTAAAACAATAACTAATTATGTTTTACTTATCTTATCAGGAATTTGCTTATTATCTTTTACTATTGACTTAATAATGAGGATGTAGAAGCATGAAGTATTTTAGCGGGAGTTTAGCTTTTTTACTATTTATGTATATTGGAACATTATTACTGTATCGTTTTAGACGAAAAACCTTTTTACGATATATGATAGGATTTCTCGGTATAGTAATAGTCAGTATGTCTTTGATTATATTTTTCAATTCTAAAATGAACATTAGAGTTTCTACATTTTGTGTACTCTCTATTAAACCAGGAAAAATAGCCGCTATGGATCTCAATACTAAGGAATTAGTAATTTTGGGAAATAGGAGGAATCCTTTTAGACTTGTTAGTTACGATGAAGTTCAAGAAGATATTAAATATGGTTGTATTTATGTAATAGCTCATTTTAGATTTCCCCTTCCATTCCTTCCTGATAATATTGTTTATTTTGAAGAGTTCACTTTAGATGATGAAGAATCAAAAATTCCAGACTTCAGAAGTATTTAGGAGGTATTTAATTGATTTTTTTCTTTTCTTTAGTCTTAGTAGGTTTTATTTCTATTTTAGCAAGTAAGTATTTCACGAGAAAGAATTTAAAAGAATTAGAAACTCCGTGGAGAATCCGGAGTGTTTATTTTTCAGCCATAGTAGTTGAAGGTAAAGTAAAAGTTGGGGCTAGGGATATAAAAACGGGAAAATTAATTGATTTTTATAAAGAGGTGGGAGATAAAATATGTAATAGTATTTCCAGGAATATGGTTCCTGGATTTTATTTATGTATTTATAAAAAAGGTGAGATGACAGTGTGTACGTACAAGGGAGATGATTATGTTCTTAAATTTCTTTAGTATCTTAATAAGTTCACTTTTAGCTATACTTATAGTTAAAGTGCATTTAAAAAGTCTTTATAAGTCAATACATATAGATGTCCGCTTAGTAAAAATCATTAGCGTTGAAGAAAATAATATGTATTGTTTGGAGCAACCAAGCGGACTAGTTTATAAGTATAATAAAGAATGTTTTCTTTCTCCTACAAATTTTAAGACTTTTCATGAAGGTAGTGAATATCTATTGACTTGTTGTGGAAAGGGACCCACCATAGCAAAAAACTTTGTGATGCCTCCCAATCCCACTAGTAATAATGAGTCAGAGAAAACTCTCCATTAAAATACAGAATGAGTCGGAATAAGTGTTATCTTAGTTTTGTCCTGGGATCATGGGGAGGACGAGATTGAGTATACCTTATTCCGACTTATTTTTTTAGCAAAAATTTTGGATAAATTTCTTAACTCTATTATGAACTTCTTGACATGTGGGAGAGATAGTATTAATTTCTAATATTTTCCAACCTATACTTCTCAAATGTTTTTTTCTAGACTCTGGGTTTATAGCATATATATCATTATGCCAGAAAACTTTTGAGAACTCTATATCTATTTGTCTAGAAGGAATTGTCATATCGGTTACATATTGAAAATTAATATCTCCACCCAAAGCCTTGTCTACTATAGTTTTATCACATTCGATATCAGGATAATACTTTTTTAAATATAAATAGATTTCTTCTTTAGTATCATATTGGATAGGAGAAATATTATAGTTAGTATCTTTATGTTTGGATAACTCAATACTTTCCATCTCTTCCATAAATTCTTTTCGAACTTGCTCTCTGATTTCTTCTATAGTTAAAGTTCCACCTATAGGTTGAGTCATGTGAATATCAACAGATGATTCATTTGATGAAGCTATGACTGACCCTCTAGATGGAGCAATTCCTAATTCTTCCCGAATATATTCTTTTGCTTTATCAGTAATAAAATCTCTAACTCTAGCAGATGCAGAAGTGACTTTTCCTTCTTTATTAGTGACTATCACATGAACAAATTCTTCGCTTGCTCTTAGTTCTTCAATTTTTAATTTACTAATAGGAAAACCAGGATACTTATTATGATATTCAGCTAATGACATATTATGAAATTTTTTCATATGGTTATCATTCAAAATTCTAAATGCTTGACCACATTCCTGACATATAACGAGTCCGTCTTCATCATACTTAGCATACATATTCAAAATCTCCTAAAATAGTTGTTTGTTTACAGATACGTTGATTCTTCCTGGGAGATTTTTCCACCAATCTTCCCATTCTTTTTGCTTCTTACAATTATAGTATAGTGGTGCTGCTACACATATTCTTGGTCTTCCTTCCATTCCAATATCGTATCCTGATTTAGTATTTTTAAAAGAATTCAATTTCGCAACTATTTTCTCAACGAAAGGTTCCAATTTTGTGTCAACTCTAAATATTATAAAAGTTGGCCAATCTAATGATATCCCTCCTTCCGGTCCATGACCTTCACATGATGATCGAATTTCGACATTTTTTATAGAATTAAGTTTCTCTAACCAATTGTTATCTAAATGCTCATCGACATATAAACCTTTCCATAACTTCTCTTTCGTTCCTGGGGCCCTTCCCATTCGTTGACCAGGATAAGGTTTACCATGAATAACTTCCCAGGCTAAAGTAGGAGCAGGTTTTTTGCCTTTTCCAAAATGTCGTAATTTTTCTATCGCCATTATATTCCTCCTTATAGTAATATGTTCTAAGCTTAATAGATATAAAAAAAGAGAACTATATATATTAATATATGGATATATTTAGTAATGAGTTGTCGCCTTTAATTAATTGAAATAAGGGAGACAAATATGGATTCATTATATTGGAGTTTATCTTATTTGGCTTACATAGGTATATTAGTCATCTTAGGATGGATTATTATACCTGGCCAAAAGGATGGGGGGAAGTAATTTTTTATGACTTTCCCCCGTAGGTTTTTGAAAGGATTGGGTTATGAAAAAATTTACTAGGATAGCTTTAAAATCTTTATATCTTATCTGGTTATTGATAACTGAACCAATAATGGTTCCTATTTGGTATAGTTCTATAGTTATTTTCATTATTGTTTATGATGGATATAAGCATATAAATAAACCTACTATATATGATTTTATTATAACACCCTTAGTCATAGTGGGTTCTTATTTAGCTTTATATGGCTTATATTTTTCTTACCGGGATTTAATGGATAAAAGAAAGAAAGAGAAGGAGAAAACAACAGTATGATGATTTCAAGAAGGAAAGAACGAGGAGACCCAATCGAGATAAGAAAATCAAGATTTGGGGCGGTTGAACGAAAAAGGAAATCAGGTCATAAAGAATCATATACGATAATATTAAGAGTTCCTGAAATCCTTAACTATGCTTGCCTTTTTACATGTCTTCACGAACTGGGTCATATATATTACGATCATTGGGTACTTTTACATAGACATAAAGATAAGAGTTTTGAGTGTGAGAATGACTTTACTTGGGAAAAAGAATCACCTTTAATGATAGGCATTCAAGAAGTTCAAGCATGGAAATATGCTATATCATGTATTAAAGATGATTATAAACCTTTGATTATAAGATTCGCAATTGGACATTGCCTTACTAATAGGCTTGATATCTTGACAGATATCGAACGGAAAATCATTATGTCTTATTTCTTAGATACTATAACTTTAGCTTATCCAAAAGTTCGGATAATATTTAAGCAAGTAATTGATAAATATTTTGCTGAAGTTATTTCAGAGAAATCTTTTATCAAATTTCCTAAAAAAGGAGGTAAATAAAAGTGGATGAGAAAGATAAAGAAAAATTATTAGAGTTTTATGAAGGTCTTACTTATGATCAACTTCTTAATTTATACTTTGATAGTTTAAAAAAGGAGTTACGTGAATTACAGGATCTTCTTGACAACAAGAAGATAGATTTAGATAGACTTCGGAACTTAATCATTAATTTACGATATGCTTCCCTCCAAGAGGGAAGAAAGGAAATAACTTCAATTTTACGTGACGATCAGTGTTTACTTTCTCATAACCAAAAAAATCCTGACAGAGATCTAATAAAGATAGCGAATTTCAAAAATGTTATTTACTCAAATGAAAGAGGTGATATCAAGAGACTGCCTAGTATGATTTGGAGAATAAAGGAAGAAGTTGTAGATTTAAACTCTGATGTTATGAAAAAGTTACAAAATTATTTTGAATTGATGCATAAAAGGAGAGAAAAAAAGTATGATGATTTTAAGCAGGAAAGATCGAGATGCCTTAGTCGAGATAAGACAAGGAATAGTAAAAGATCAAGTACTTAATAACTTAATCGATAAGAATAAAATTAACCTACAAAGGTTAAAAGAAACTCTTCTTGATCGAGTTAATGAGATTGATAGGATAAAGAGAGATATCAAAGTCCAGATAACTATGGCCCATGAAGATTGGAAAGCAAAGGTTGAAGATTTAGATAGAGTATGGCTCAGAAAGGCTAAGGATAAGATAAATCACCTTACTGTAGAGAGAGATACTCTAACTATAATTATAGGAAGGATAAATAAACAAATAAAGGCTTTTAGGAGGGAATCAAACGGACGATTGGATGTAAGTATCGAATCAGAATTTATGAATTTGGTAATGGATGAGTTAGGAGATGAAGCCAAAGGTTTCTTATCCGAAGCAAAGAAAAAAGTCCAGAAATTTGGAGGTTTTAGAAAGAAACTGGTTATTCATTTAGTTTATAGCGATGAAGAAAAAGATTTCTCCAAAAAGATTAAAGGTGCTTTTTTCGATAAAGGAGAAGCGGAAAAGATATGCACTAAGCATTATTTACATATTCTTGAAATAACCGTAAGTTAAAAAACCCCGCAGAATAAATGAGTAACTATTAATTATTTGAAAGGAGGTGAATAAAAGTGGATGAGAAATTCAACTCAATAAGTAGGTCAAGTCCTGTAAAAGATTTGATCCAAAATCTGGAGTCTTTAAAATCTATTTTAGGGACTTTTGATCCAGAAACACCAATAGACGATCTTGGTGGGCTTATTCGTAGTGGATTTATCTGTATTGACGGGTATTCATGTTCAGTTAATTTGGCTATGATCATTGACTTAAAGAAGGAAAGGGGGTGACATTAGATGAATCCCCGGTCAATATCAGAAATTCTTCAAATCACTAGGACCAATGATTACTTTAAGAAATTAAAGCAATTACGGTTACCTTCTGATAAATATTTTTTATTTGGTAGTGCTCCTCTTTTCATTGTAGGTATTATTGACGAAATTAACGATTTGGATATCATTGCTTTGGATGATGCTTGGGAATTAGCCAAACTCCTTGGATCCAGGGAAATATCCGATTTAGGAGGAAAGCAAATCAGAGTATTTGGTGATCCAAAAATCGAAATTTTTCCTGACATTAGACCTGGGGATTGGGACCTTAAAAAAGTTCTTTCTAGAAGCCTGTTATTTAATGGGATAAATTTCGCCAATATCACTTCTGTTTTTCGTTGGAAAACTCTTTACAATAGGGAGAAAGATAGAGATCATCTTAAATTTATAAATGAATATCTTCTTAACCACGAAGATCACTTTAAAATGCTTGTTGAGCATACTAAGAGGGAAATCAGTGAAATTATCAGACAATATCAGTTGCCTCCCGGACTTCGAAATTGATTCACTTTATATTATAATCAAATTAAGTACAGGTTAGGCGTTTAAGTTAATTTTCAAGGGGCAGTTAACATATCTTTTAAGAAAGGAAAGTAAAAATGTTAGGGGGAAAATGTCCGAGATGTGGTGGGGAATTAAGTCTTTTAGCGGGAATTTGTTCTTCTTGTGGATGGGAAATGGATTTCGTTAATGATAACGAAACAAAAGATGTCAACTGGCCATTTAAATTTATGTTTGAAGAAGATTTATATGGTCAGTTTAATCCATTTGAGCAAGAGGAAGAAAATATAAATTTCATAAGTCATTTCTTTCACGATCCAAATAGGCCCACCACTTTTTCAGTAAACGACATTTCATCTGAGGATTTTAAGAGGAGAAAACATGGTAAGCAATCTAATAGAAATTTGGATGACTCTGATTGGGATAATGATGGCAGTATCCATAGTTCCTCAGATGGTTAAGATAGTTAAAAGGAAGTCAAGTTCGGACATTAGTTATCTATTTTGCATTTTAGTATTATTTGGTCAAATCAATTGGTTCTTTTATGGGGTTTATAAAAAGAGCCTATGCCTTATTCTTACCAATATTATTTGTGTTTCCTTCCAAGTTTTTCTAATTTATTTAGTCTGTAAATATGACATAAAAAATTAGAAAGGAGGTAGGGAATGACTAGGAAACATTCTTATTACGATTTATTGATAGAAAATGAAAGGCTCTATAAAGAGATGGTGGAAAAGCTTAATGCTGATCCAAAAGAATCTCTAAAAGCCTTAATCGCAGGATTTTCCATTCTCATCATAGGGAGTTTTCTGGTTATTGGTGCAGTTTTTCTTTTAGGGTAATTTGGTGGTAGGGAGCGATCTAATCTTGAGCTAATGAGGTCCATCTCCACTTTAAGAAAAAGATCGCTCCCTAAATTTCAGGAAAAAATTTCTTAACCAATTCATCTACTTTCTTATTATATTCTTCTTTCCAAATTCTAGGTTTTTCAACTCTAATATCCATTTCTGTGGGAGTCAAGATTATTTTAACTCTGGCTCCCACATAAACAGTATTTCCATTTTTTGCATTATCTTTATCAATTTCTGCTATGACATTTCTTCCTTCTTTATCTTCTAAAAATACCGAAAAACTATTCTCAAATACTTCAGTTACTTCGCCTTTCCATTTTTCTAAGATCACTTAAATCACCTCTTTCCTATTATTTCTATTATGTTCTTAGTATTACAGAAATCAATAAAAAACTATATATATTAATATCCGATATAAAAGAAACTATTGTTTTCTATTTTTATATAGATAATAATAGGAGAAAGGAGAAGGAATATGTTTACTATATTTATGATGGTAACTAGTTGGTCAGCTCTTTTCTTAGGTATGACTATTGTAATAAAATCTATCTTCAGTAAGGATAGAGGTGGAGTTTTATAATTCGTTTTTTTATTTGGAAGTTTAATGCTAGGAGTATTTATAGTAGTTAACTATTTTTAAGAAGGGAGTATAGTATGGAACTTCTTAAAACGTTAGTTTTATTTGTAGGTTTACTTCTTTATATTTCAAGTTTTATACTTTTTCCTGTTGTAATGGGAATCCTTCATTTGGTAGTTTTATTCGGTTATTCTTTTATTTTGTGGTTTAGTAATCAGGTTCGAGAAGAACGTGCTTATATGGCCATACTTAAAGTTATTAATAATTTAGATGAGGGAAAAGGAAATAAGGTTCATGTAAGTATGAAAAGAGGAAATAAATTTGGCTTAACACGTGTGAAGTAAATTTCACTATTGATACCAAAGTTAACCCAATCTATTCCATCATCTTATTCGTATGTATGGTTCTCCTTATATACACTCTTGGATTTGAAGAATATTGGAAAGAAGAACCAAGTGGAATAGCTCGATTTATTAACCTTACTTCAGTATTAGCAGGCATTTTCTCAATGCCTTTAGCTATCATTGAAGGTTTTGATGTATGGTTTAGCTTTTTAACTTTTTGCTTTGTTGGTATCACAGTAGTTGTAATCTTACGATACCTATCTAGATTTTTGGGTTTCCTATATAAACGGAAAGCCAAGAATTGGGTCCAACCTATTAAAAAGGAGGTATCTCGATGGATACCGTAACCAAAACCTTATGTTTTCTTTTTGGTATTCCTATGATAGTGGGTTTTTTACTCATTGGATTTTCTATTAGCATATTTTACATCCTATGTTCAATGTTTATTTCTTCTTATTACTTGCTTTTGGACTTGCTTCTTTCTTTACTATATCTTATCCTGTGATATTTGTATCTCTTATCATGCATATTATCATGTTTTTGCTTATTGCAGTGACTGTTGGACTCATAGCCTATTTTTCAATATGCTTTATGATGGGCATACTCGAGGGACTTTTCCAAAAAGAAAAAGCATAAACTACGGGGGGAGGAGAGAGAATTCTATGAGTTTTCTCTCCTCCCTTTATCTTAAATTGTTCATAGAAGAAAGGAGACTGCAGTGGACTTTAAAGACTTTAAAGAACTGTTTCAAACTCATGTTTTAGAAATACTAGAAAACCAAAAAGCATTATTCATCACTGATACTGACAAGGAGGAATTATGGAATATATATCTTGATAGTTTTCTTCCTGGAAAAAATAAAATATTTAGAGAAAGGCGCGAATTTGATTGTTCCTGCTGCAGACACTTCATTAAATCTTTTGGAAATGTGGTAGTTATAAAAGATAATAAGTTGATAAGTATCTGGGATTTTCAAACAGATAATGATACTTATCAACCAGTCATTAACGCTTTATCAGAGTATGTAAAATCCAAACCTATAAAAGATGTTTTTGTAACGGAAGAATCAGGTTTTGGGACTGACCATAACCTTGAGAGACTCAAAGATGGAACTGTTCATACTTGGGATCACTTTAGAGTGGATTTACCTAAGCGTTTCGTTACGATTTCAACTAAATCGGTGGCATCGTTGACTGGAGAACTTAGGGATATAAGAAATGTATTTAAAAGATCTCTAGATGAAATCTCAAAAGATGCTATTGAAACGATTTTGGATCTTATTGCTCAAAAATCGTTATATAAAGGAGAAGAATGGCAAAAAATATTAACGGAATTTCTTTCTTTACATAATACATATCACAAATTACCGGAGGCAGAAAAAGATAATTTTTGTTGGATAAAATCAGTTGAAGTCGGAGGAGTTATTGGAAAAGTTAGAAATCATTCCATTGGTCTATTGTTGACTGATATTTCACTTGGTGTCGATTTGGATGAGGCAGTGAAAAGGTATGAGAAAATAGTGGCACCGTCAAACTATAAAAGACCAAAAGCAATCTTTACTAAAAAGATGATTGAAAAAGCCCAAGAAACTATCACTGAATTGGGTTTTCTTGATTCTCTTGGAAGAAGATTTGCTACGGTTGATGATATCTCTGTTAATAATATCCTTTTCGCTAATAAAGATACCGCAAAAAGAATGATAGGAGGAAGTGTTTTTGAAGAACTGGGAAAGGAGGTTTCTAATAGTCCAAAAACATTTAGTAAAGTCGAAGAAGTTCCTATAGATCTCTTCATTTCTGATATTCTACCTCAAGTCACTAATATCGAGTTATTCCTTGAGAATCGTCATATTCCTAATCTTGTTTCTGTTATTGGTCCAAAAATTTTAACTAGTAAAACCATGTTTAAGTGGAATAATAATTTTTCTTGGGCTTATAATGGAAATATCACTGATAGTATGAAGGAAAGAGTCAAAGCCTTAGGGGGAAGAGTTGAGGGCGTTCTTAGGTTTTCCATTCAGTGGAATGAGAATTTCGATAATCAAAACGATTTCGACGCTCATTGCATTGAGCCAACTAAGAATGAGATATATTTTCCAAATAAAAAGGAAGTTCATTCTTCTTCAGGAATGCTTGATGTTGATATAATTCATCCAAACAAAGAAGTGGCCGTTGAGAATATCATATATACTAACCTCAACAAGATGCCTGAGGGAGTATATACATTCTTTGTCCACGTGTATTCTTATCGAAGTGGTCGAAGTGGGTTTTCTGCTGAGATAGAATTTGATGGTCAAATTCATTCTTTTGAGTATCGTAAAGACGTTCGCTCAGATGAGAAAATAATAGTAGCAAAAGTGAGTTATTCTCGATCCGAGGGATTTAAGATGGTTAGTTCACTTTCTTCATCTTTACAATCTAAAAATGTTTGGAATTTGGGCACTAATCAGTTTATTCCGGTTTCCATATATATGTTTTCTCCAAACTATTGGGACCATCAATCCGGGATAGGTCACAAGCATCATTTTTTCATCTTAAAGGATTGTAAAAACGATACTCTACCGAATGGTTTCTTTAATGAGTTTTTGAAAGAGAGTCTTCTGGAACATAAGCGAGTTTTTGAGGCTTTGGGTAGTAAAATGAGAGTAGAACCATCGGATGATCAACTTTCAGGTTTGGGATTTAGCTCTACTAAAAGGAACTCAGTAATATGTAAATTGGAAGGTAATTTTACCAGAACCATTAAACTTATTTTCTAGGGAGAGGGGTGGATTTAATGTTTGAAAAAGCATCAAGATTAAGACTTCGTTTCAACTACAAGGGTTTAATCGCGGTAGAAGATTTGTGGAGTCTTTCGGTTGAGAATTTGGATAATATGTTTAAAGATTTAAACCGGCTTTTGAGAGATCGGCAAGGGGAAAGTCTACTAGAAGAAACATCTAGGAGCGATCCTGATCATCTCGAGTTAAAAATTGACATTATAAAGCATATTGTTAAAGTTAAACTCGAGGAGAAAAAGACTCAAGAGGAAAAATTACTCCGGCTTGAGAAAAAGAAGAAAATACTTCAATTTATATCTGAAAAACAAGACGAGGAACTCCGAGGCAAATCAGTTAAAGACTTGGAGAAACTTCTCGAAGGTCTATAAAAAGTTCCTATGCACGAAAGTAAGGAGGGAAAACCTAATTTTGAAACTTTGTGATTTCTTATAGATTTTCCCTCCTACTTCTATTTAAGGAGGTTATAGGAGAAGGGAGGAAATGTGTGGTAGAATGGTGGTTTATTATTATACTGATATTGTTTTTACCAACCTTGATTATTCTAATATTTAATCTATTAAATAAAACCCTCCTGGATAGTATCAAAATGATACTTGTCATTTATATGCTTCTCCTTCTTATAGCTTTAGTAAGAATCAATGCTGAATTACCTGGATTTAAAAGATTCTTATTTCAAATATCAGGTTGCAGTATTCTAATATGGTCTTTTAGTACCATAATAAAGAAAATAAAACAAATAGCAATCGAAAAAGAAGAATTATTAAAAGGCTTATTTGACACCAACCTAGAAGGGGGTGAGGAAAATGATATCTTGGGCATTTAGTTTTATTATTGTAGGATTAATTTTCTACTTTTTTAATATCGAGATCATTTATGTCCCCTTTCTCAGTATAGGTGGGATATTGATTGCTTTAAAATACAAAGTCCATACTTTTATAAGAGAATTAGCAATGTCTCACCTTTGACTATTGGTCCCTCATAGATAGGAGATTTTTTCTCTTATCTATGAGGGATAGTTAGTTTAGAGAATTTTTTCGGTTTTTGAAAGATTCTTTTACATAGCAGTTAACCCCAAAGAAAGGAGGCAACAAAATGTTGTCAAAAAGAATCCTTTCCATCGTTTTAGTTTTACTGGTAGTTTTTGCAGTTAACTCTTATGTTGAGGCCCAAAATTTCGGGAAATTTTATATCGGGATGGCTTATAATGAGGCCTTGACTTTGGCTAAGGCTGGAGAAAAAGCACTTGAATGGGAAGTAGAAACTTCTGATAATCAGAAAGAAAGACATATCATTCTATCTTTCGAAGAATTCCCCGGACCATCTTTTGGTTACTCTCGACTTGTTTTTACCAATCCTGGCCCATTAGTAGTCATATTTACTATGGTCCATCTTGGAGATATCACTGAGCCTAACACCGGAAGAATTTCCAAACTATTTGGTGATTATCTAGAGAGTATATACGGACATCCTGATATGATTAAAGACAAAACTATGATATGGAGAACTTTAAATGGAGGAACTATATCTGCCGAGTTCCTCATATTGGAAGAGGGAAATCCTGAGCATGAAAAATATTGTAACATGGCAAATACTACTCTAGTTCCCAACGACACCTGTATGTTTATGATATTTAGTAATTTTAAATAAGTTTTCTTTTAACCTTAAAAAAAAGAGGGATAATATGAAGTCTATGTTATCCCTCTTAGGTTTTTGAGAGAAATGTAAAATTTTCGAAAGTCCTTTCTGGACTAGTTTAAAGTTGATATATATAGCAGTTAACTAATTAAATGAAAGGAGGCAACAAAATGTTGTCTAAAAGAATCCTTTCTATGGTTTTAGTTTTGATATTAGTTTTAGGCATTACTTCTTTTTCCGAAAGTTCTGAGGATTTCAGAATAGGGATGTCTTATGAATCAGCTCTTAGGTTGGCTAGAGATGGAGAAAAGATAGCTAACTGGAAGGTTAATATAAGTAAACTAGAACGAGATCCTATGTTTCCTGAAAATCCTGATATTATTATCAACCTTAACAATTTTTATAATACATATGGATTTAAAGTTGATATAGCTATTAGATGTCATAGATATGTTCCTCTTTTTCCTGCTGGTAAAATTGAGTGCATAGATATTTGGATTGATTTGGGTTTTGCATCTTTAGATGAAAAGGAAAATTTAAGAAGGCTGGAATCTTGCAATCCTTTTGTAAGAGAAATATTAGGAAGATTTGGCTCATTTGGTTTTCTTTACGGACTTTATGATAGTAATATGATAATCATACAATCTAATAGTCCAACTATACATAATGAAATGACTCGAGAGACAGCCGAATACTATAATGTTGAATTTAGGCCAAAAAATCTTTCTATTAGTATTAACATAATGGGTGATGATTAAGAAAGGAGGCAACAAAATGTTGTCTAAAAGAATCCTTTCTATGGTTTTAGTTTTGATATTAGTTTTAGGCATTACTTCTTTTTCTGTTTGGGCTAATAAAGATGTGGTTAAAGAGCCATTTCTTTATCCAGGAATGTCTTATAAGAAGGCTTTAGCTGAACTAAAGTTAGGAGAAAAGAATGGATTATGGATAGTTATAGAATCGGAAAAAGAATTGGAACGTCTTTGGGGAGTAAAAGTTATGGCTATCTCATATTCTTATGATGAAGATATCGTAAAATTTATGGTGTTCTTCAAAAATCGTCTTGTTTCTTGGATGAAATATGACACATACCCAGGTGAAGATGATGAAGAAGAATTTGATCCCAACTTATATGAAGAAGAAGAGTATTATATTAGTGAAGAATTTTATGATCTTATATATAAGGATGATTAATCATATTATTATTAAGGAGGTGAATATCCATTGATTACCATAACTTTAAAGAGTAAAAGGAATACTTTTGGTGATTTTATGATTATTTCTATTCCTGGAGAAATCGACACAGTTCTTGGTCATACTCAAAAGAAAATCCAAATGGGTCGGGAAGACGATATGTGGAAAGGAATTATTATTTTTGAGGTTGACCATGTAATTTATCGTCTAACTTTAGACCAGTTTTTCAGCAGTGTATCCACATGCGAGTTCAAAATAGTGGATTTCTTCCTCTATAATGTTGATAAAATAGAAATCCCTATTCGTAGTTATGAGGAGGCTTTAAGATTTAGTAGCATCTTTCCTGTGTTAACCGAGAAGTTAGTTTTCAACAAATGGCCTAAGTAATTATTATATATGAATTCTATATATATTAATTACTAGAATAATAGTTGTCAGTTTTTTATTAACTTCAAATGAGAGGAGGTGTTAAACTTACTTATTACGTAGGGAAAGTACTGATTTGCTAGATTTAAATTTTTACAATGATAGTACTATTAAAGGTATTTAAAGAAGTTTTTAAATACTTTTAACTCATCACTAACCTTTTGGAAAAGGAGGTTTCCAAATGATTAGGACCAAAGTTTCTTCAATTTTCAAGCATACTTCTGATATCTTGACTACGGTGTTATTCCTGTGTCTCTTTGTTTACGTTTTTATGGCCTTAGCAAGTCTTCCTTTAGCCATGAAATATGTCCTTACTGGGGCATTAGCATTTGCTTTCTTGGCAACTGTTGGGGCATTACTTTATAAGAAGTTGAAGATCAATTTAATTGCCCAATTAATAATACTTGCTTTGGCCTCTCCGTTACTTTATCTTTCATTCACTGTACCTGTGGAATACACCAACCTGGGAGGAATCAAGTATTATGTATATTATGGTCTCCAAGCTATTGGGTTTAAAATAGTTTCGGTACCTATCGGATTACTTGTTTATTCGGTATTGGTAACCATTTTTGGTGTTACCCTTATTGAGGGAGTTTTCAAAATCTCTTTCAGGAAGTTGTTTAAAAAGACCAAACTTCAGGAGGATGAGTCTAGTCCTGTAGGCTATTTTGCGGTAGTAGATGACGAAGGAAAACTTAGAACTACTCCAGTTGAGATGAAAGATGGAAAAATTATTTTTCCTTCAAAAGAAGTCGGACAAGTTATAGATCATCCGGAAGAAATGGTCAAAGTAACTCCTGAAATTCCTATCAATATTCCTGGGCCTACTGAGCAACCGGAAATAAAAGATACGGTTGAAGGTGGTCAAGAACAGGAAGAGGAGGAAATCCCTCAGAAAACTTCCCAGAAGATGGAATCCGGTCAACCTATCGCAAAGGTTGAGACAAAAGTGGTTTCTAAAACTGGGGCGAAAAGGGGGCCAAAACCAGGAATAAAGAAAGCGACTAGTAAATAGTCACTTTCCCGAAAAAAGAGGGGAAGTTACGTTTTTTCAGTTTCTTCCCCTCTTTGATTTTCTTTATAAACTATGTAGTAAAGAAGGAAAAATATGGGACCCTCCGGGGGTCTTTTTTTTGCTTCTTTTTTTTAAGAATTAGCGAAAAAATGAGGGCCCCCCGAAGGGGACCCTACATTCACCATTGGGGTAATGGTTTTAAAAGGAAACTCCAATGATCGGTAAATCCATACTTATTAATAAGGAATCAAATAAATGATAAATACTTAACCATAAATACATGGAAGTAAATTAGATTTGGCGGCCCCCCGAAAGGGACCGCTTTCATCTAATAAGGAGTAAGTCCAATTAAAGGAAAGAGGAGATCCAAAAATTAGGACTCGGTAATTGTCAAAGTAGCAATACCGTTAGATCTGACCAAAGCAGTCGCATAACGTGACAAAATGGTCAAACTCGGTTTTGCCCCTAGTGGGTAAGGATGAAGGATGGCCGGAACGTACGGTGCGTAAAAGTAGACGGCCTTAACATCCTCAACCGGTTTGTATACCAAAACCATGGTTCCCTGAGTTACCTCAGAAGAAGTCAAAATCTTCCATTTTCCACCAGAAACTGTGGCAGTTCTATAACCCACATCACCATTGACATCTGAAGTCCCTGTATAGGCAAAACCATTAAGGGCTTCAAAAATCGCTGCGTCAAGAGGATTACATAGAATTGTGTTTGCGGAACCAATGTTTGTGTCATTATAGACCTGGCCCGACAAAGCACTAAGAATAGGAAGAATATTCTCAAACCAATATTTTTGACCCCAAGCGTAGGTCGCCGGTGGGGTTTTGTCAAAAGTGTTGGTATGAGTGGCTGCATTTAAACGAGTATTAGCAGAAATAAGAGCAGCAATAATTTCCCTATCGATATCCAAAGCAATTTGCTGACCCAAAAGGTTAACAATTTCTGCCTGGAGAGATAGGTCAAAAAGTGCCCTCATATCCTGCTCCATATTAATTGACCAGTTAGAACTGATCTGTCGATCCCTTGCATATAGCCTAATTTTGTCAACCGTTAGGTTAACAATGGGATTGACCTGATTTTCCTCAAGCGAACAGGTAACTGAATACCTTACGCTAGTAACAACTGCGGTCGTACTTGCGATACTTACCACACCAGTCAAATAATTGACATGACCGGTAACTACATCTGCATGCCCAGCAACGGTTACCGAGGAGGCAAAATAACCTTCCACATCGGGAACGATTTGGACATCAGTGTAATTACCCGTGGAGTCAACCACTCGAGAAATCTCAAAATCTCTCTCAAGGTGTGCCTGAGAAGAGGTCAAACTAATCGCCGTCAACACATTCGTGCTCGAGGGAACTGCCATCGTGGCAGCGGTGGGAATACCCGAAACTGGTCCACGAGAAACATCCTGAGTCACGGAAGGAGCAGACGCAGTAAAAGAAGGATTAGTTGACGTAAAAGTTGCTGTAATATAAGGTTTTACACATTCAGGTTTATCCATTGGGGAGACAGTAATTGCCTCTTTAGCAACCAATTTTGGATAGTAAACCCTGATAATAGGGAGAGTAAGTGTCTCATAAGGATTGATTTGGTACATCGAGTTTTCCAAAAGGGTAACTCTAGCATTTTCTGCCAGCTGACAGAAAACTTCCTTATCCTTAGGAGATTCAATACTCTCAGCCAAAGTCGACTTATACATATCCCAAGCAGTATCGTTAACCAATACTTCTCGGAATCGACCTGGTTTTGTCGGATCGATACCCGATTTCTTTTTCACAGTCCGATAAGCTTCCGTTAGAATATATTTCATATCCTAAACTCCTCCTTTTTGATTGATGTATTACTGCTTTTTGATAGAAGTTATGGTACGTTTCTAGTATTATGTTCAGATCTTTTTTCTTTATTATTCTACAAAAAAAGAATGTTTTAAAATATATTCCAGAATGATTCTGGTATATACTATAAAACGTCAACTGAACTAATACTTTTAGAAATTAAGGAGGAAAGTTCACTTATATGCTTTTTTAGTAAATCTTCATCTAAGTTATCTATTCCTTTTAAAAGAAGTATAATATCCTCTCTTCTACTCTTCTCTGCTAATCCGAATTTAACTATCTTATAAATTTTCTTTAATAATTCTCTAACTAATTTTTGTCTATTTATAGAAGTCATTAAACTTTTCATGTGATTACTTTCAGTAGAAACTTTTTCTTTTATTTCTTTGACTTTTTTTTCTATTTCTAAAACTTCTTTTTGCTTTTCTAATTCTTTTTTCTTAAACAACGGGAGGATATATTTCTCTACTTCTTCTCCAATCTTATATCTAATTTCATCTTCATTATAGAATAGTACATCAGGAATAGAAGTAAGTTCTATTTTCATAATTTCTTTTCCTTCAAAGTTTTTAAGATTTCTTTTCTTATCTCTGCATTTTCATTAGCTAAAGTTGTTAATTCTATTATTATTCTTTTCTTCAAAACTTGACTTTTCTCTAATAACTTTTCATTTTTAGAAAGTTTGTCAGTGAGTCTTTTTTTAACTGAATCTAAAGAGTCATTATCGTCAGGAGGGAAGACTAGTAATTTACTAGTCTCAAAGGATTGGGTTAGAAGGAAATCAATTATTTCTTCTCTCTCTAAATGGTCTCTTTTCCAACCATGTTCGTATACTTCAATTTTCATAAATACCCCAGATTTCTTAATTATTCTTTATTCGATAATTTCGTTACTAAATATGGGACCAAGAGGACAGACGAGGTCTTATTTTTTGAGGGCCATTTGGTTTTTCTTTTAAAGACCTCGTCTTCCTACAAGGCTAAAAATGTTGGACAGTTTTATATAATAAACTCAACTAGAAGTTGAGATTGACTAGGAAATTAGACTCTTGGCATGAGTTCCGTTGCGTGCCGACATATTATATTGTCGAAAATTAGAACTTGGAGTCTATTCCATATTTTTAAATGAGTTCAAAACTTTGCTATAAACTAACATATTCGGAATAAAAAATGAGTTTTTAAAAAAATCAACATCTTCTCCGTTTATTACTTTACTTAAAGCCGCCGCCATTCCTGCTGATCTTGATATCCCAGCACAACACTGGCATATAATCAATTCTATATTAAACATATGAGTAGTTACAAAATTTCTAACTAAATCGGCCATATTAGAATCAAATTTTATAGTATCAATCACTTCACTATCTACATCATCAAAAGATAATCGCAGAATACCCTTACATTCGTCATACTTATTTATCGGAATATCTTTTTGGTTTGGGCAAGTTATAGAAATTACTATATAAGGAATGCTAGGATGGATATTCATTACTTGTGTTTTATTCAACACTAGAAATTTCATTTTCATAGTTAATTCCTCTTAATTCGATATTCGTTTTTAGATTCTTAATATTTCTAAAACCAGGATTCTTGAATTCTTATCATTCTACTTTCTACTAACCTATCAAAATATTCAGCCAAAAAGCAATCCCCATTTTTAGTACATATTAAACTCCCATTACAAGTTTCAGTTATAGAATTTTTATTCAAATAAGTTGGAAGTTTTGTGGACTCAAATGTGACTTCTGCCACAGTTGCTTTTTCATGGGAGGGATTAGAGACTGCGTCATAACAAATAACTACCAATGGATCTTGAACGTCATTAAATCCTTCTTGCATTCTTCTTAATTCAGCTAATCCTCGGAGACTTAAACCAATACCTACTTGATCTTTTAAGAGACCTAGTAAATCTCTTCCTGGTTTATTAGAAAGAGTTTCCATTTCTCCCCAAACTAAATTATTTCCGCCAAATTCATAATTCCTAAGAATAAGACACGAATTAGACAATAATGGAACACTTTGGCGAATTTCATCATATGTGGGATTTCCTGTAGGAATAGGGTGATCTAATTCTCCATAAAAAGACCTTCCATCCATTCTTCCTTTCGCTTTTAGCAAACCTGATTCAAGAACTGATCTTCGATATCTTCTTTTATTCCTATTGACTTCATCCACAGTTTGTAAAACCGACCTAAAAACAGCTTTATCTTTCTTTAGATAATCTATTTTAGGTTGGTTATATACAGCACCTTCTCTTATGAAATATAGTCCTGACATGAATTTTTTCTCCTATTTTTCCTCTTCAGCTTGTTTTTCATAGTAAGCTTTAAGTAAGGCATACGCATATTTGAGGAACTTATAGAACGAGATAATAATATCGTCCATTCTATCTTTAAAAGAGTCTAAATTAGAAGTAACTATAGCAAATAATTCCAAAGCGCTACTAATATACGATTTTAATTTTAATAATTTTCTATCAGTAGCTAGATCCAAAAATGAAGAAAGTGCCTGAAGTCTAGAAAAGATTTTCTTTAACTCATAAACTCTTCCTATATATTCATCAGTATATTCTTTTTCTTCAGGCATTCCCATCCCTACTCCACCCATTCCTGCCATACTTGGATCCATTCCTGGAGTCATACCTGGTTCCATTGCCTCTGGTGTTTCGGGTATAGTTTCCTCGGGAGGTGCCTCTTCTGGAGGAATCTCAGGAGCAGTTTCTTTTTCTGGAGTTTCTAATTCTTGCTCAGTCATTAAAATTGCCATAATCTATATCCTATATGTGGTATTGCTTAATAAGGTTTCTTAACCTAACTATTTTAAGACGTTGAACTTCTATCTTATCTTCTATTTCACTTTTACACTTATCTTTAAAATCTGGATGTAAAGAGAATTTTGTATCACACTCTTCTAATTCATCCATATATTTATTAATTTTTTGTTCAAGCTTTTTAATCTTTTCTTTCCATTCTTGTTTGATTTTATCTATTTTTGCTACCTGATCTTCCATTATTCCATATTCTGTTTTAATTTGAGATTCCACACGTTTTCTATAAACTTCAGAATTTGTTCTTTTAGGGACTTCTTGTGCTAACAATTTCTTATAGAAAGCTATTTTTCTTTTTGCGTCTAAATATCTAACTTTTGCGACACAAGCATCTCTATCATCACTAATAGAATATGTTCCACATACTTTAAAAGCCTTATCTTTTATGGCTTGAATCGTTCTCCACATAAACCATAATGTAGAGGAAATCGCTAAACCTAATATAGCAGACTCTTGAATACCCAAGTTATATTTAGAAATATTAAAACGATCTTCTAAGATATTCTTTGCCTGGGAATCTAGTGGGTTAATTTTTCCATCTAATAATAAAGACATTAATTGATGTTCGTTACATCGATCAATAACTTCTAAAAGTGATATTTTCTCATTAAATTCTAACGAATCACTTTCAAAAACTATAGATCCAAAAAAGGCTTTTAAAGAACTTTTATTCATAGTTTATCTCCTAAATCGCTCCCATCGCAGGACCTCCAAAACCACCCATTCCCGCTTCGCCTTCTTCGCTTTTATTAGTAATCTTTTCTATATCAGCCGTAACTTCATCACTTTCTACTTCTTGCCAATCAATGTCGGGTAGATATTTTTTCTTAGAGTATTCTTTAGAAATACCAATTCTTTCAAGTGATTCAATCATGTTGACAATATCTGAAATATGTCTTGCTTGTCTCTCATATTGAAGTGATTTTGGTGCTTGAAACGCTATATTTATTTCGTCATACATCGCTAAAGTTTCTTCAGGAAATGTTAACTCCAATAACTTATGAACTAATTCTTCTACATCTCCACTTAGTATTTTTTGATAGTTAATAATCGATCTAGTAAAAGATATATTTTCTTCACTTAAAGCTGCTTTATTTGATAAATTAGTTTCGAGCCCAATGAAGGCTGGGGGAACATTCAAGGCGGCAATTATACTATCTCTAATATAAGCCAACTCGTCGACTTTTCCTCTAACGTCAACTCCGCCTGCGTTGAATGTATCGATTTCCACAAATCTTCTTCCATCTTTCATCGGGACATAAATATCTTCAAACGTGGATATAGTAGACGGAATTGTATCTAATTGCCCATAACTTCCAATAGAAACTTTTCTTTTTCTAAACTCTTCTTTAAGTCCTTCAATTAATTTTTTGGCATCCCTCGGAAGACCAATTTCAACACCAATAATTCTTTTTTCTGTTGATCTTGAAATCCTATGGACTGTAAGAGCAGTTTCCAATGATATCAATAGTTTAGCTAAAAACTCTACTGGATAAAACACTGACTCCCCATAAGGATAAAATTTTGTACTAGGGAGTTTAAAATGTTGCATTCTATTAGGTGGGACAAATCTTACATTTAAGATAGATCTAGATTCAACTTTAGATAAAATAGATGATATTACCGCCTTTAAATCTTCATTATTCTTAAACTCATCATAATTCGGAAGCATATTGGCCAAGTTTTTCAAAATTTGATTACAAACATTATCAACAGTACTACTACTTGGTCCCGCACTTTGGACTATATTGTCATATCTTGGAAATATTAAATATCCAAAGCATACACTAAATAAACTACTTTGAAGTTTAACCACCCACTCGGGATGATGGAAAAGAAGGTGAACATCAGATATGTCTTTTCCTTCTTTTTGACCATTTCCGTTAGAGGGAGTTTTATCTTCATTGATATACATATTGAATATTTTAAATGTGATATCTTTTTCTTTTTCTCGGTCTTTATCCTTCATTTTTATATTAATATCAAAATTAGCTATTTCTCTTTGAGCGATTAGATTTCTTATACTCTGAGATTCTGCTAAATATGCTCTACTAGTTAAAGCAGTTTCACTATTTCCTACTTCTACAAAAAAGTCTCCATATAGAAGAGTACTTCGGATTATTATATCCAAATTGTTTTCCAATTTAGTTTTCTTCATTATTTCTTTTATAGAACCAACAAATGCCTGGAGTCCTTCATCCTCACCTAAATCAGAACTAAGCTTCACATCAAGAGATCGCTTAGTAATATCGTCAGGAGATATAATATTATCAACTATAACATTTAAAGCACGATAACAATAACTAATATTTCTTATCATTGATTCATAACTTTTATATCTTTGTAACCGATCACCTTGTCCAAAAAAAGCGGGGTTAGCATTTGGAGAAAACCAATCAAACTTTGAGACAGCTTGTTGTTTTCCTGCTAAATTTTTAAGTAGTTCAACATAACTTAACCTACCACTATATGTTTTTAATTGAAGAATATCTTTTACCGCACTATCAAGCTGTGTGTCGATATCTAAAGTTTGAGTTCCTAAAATTTTAGATTTTAATTGATTATAGATGTCAGAAATAGGCATTTATTTACCCTCTTTATAACTTAAACTTTCTACTGGAAATTTCTCCGTTTCCCCACTCATTAGGTCTTCTACTGCAGTTTTTCTTATTTCATCTGCTTCTAGTTTAGAATAAAAATATATAGTCATTTCCGAACATAAAGTTTCATAATCTCCGTACAAATAAATTAGTTCCTTTGTTAACTTTTTTCCTAATAATTTCAGAGATAACTGAGCAAATTTTTTTGCTGCTGCTGAATAATCGGATTCTGGAGGCATTGATGCATCTAAAGCATATACTAAAATATCTTTTCTATAAACTATCTCATAAGCTATTTCTAAATGATAATTCATAATACCTATGTAAGAGGAAAATTCAGTGACTGTTAATTTCTCTTTTTTTAAATTAACTATTTTAGAAGTTATAAAAATAGTCATCCATGCTAAAAAAAGAAAAGAACAAAGGAGATAAACTAATATCATAACTTAATCCTTCTTCATTATTTCAGGTTGCTCATAGATATCTTTTACATCGACCATAGCTATTTCACTGGGTCTTATTGCTATAGATTCTCTAGAAAAATGTAAAAGTGTAACTTTTGAGGTCTTAAAAGTTCTAGAAATATCTTTTACATAATCATCTAACTTTATGTTTTTTGATATTTCATCTATTACTGTTTTCTGTATTCCATTTTTCAAAGTGATAGTTACTTCTTTCTTTATTATATTCTCCAATTCAATATCCTCCGTTAACCAATAATATGTTCTGTTTTATGAATAGATTCTAATTGGTTCTAATTTCTTTTTTTCTCGTTTTTCTAACTTTTTAGCTTCCTCATTCAATGGAGTGATAGTATAATCTTTTATTCCTTGACTTCTTAGACTAGCCTTTATCATTTCTATGTCTTTAAGTGATACTTTTTTAGATAAAGGACACCTATAAGGCTTATCATTTATAACTAGCATTCCTTTCTTTCTAACTTCCAATAGATACTTTTCAGTTAACATCTAAACCTCCAATTACATCAGAGAAATAAGTGAAAAATGTGCCCAGTAGATTTTACTCTACCAGGCACATTAGTAACTATCTTAAAGGTTTTTTTCAAACCTTAATGTCTTTAGAGTCAATTTTCTCAGGTTCTTTCTCCTCTTCCTCTTCTTCCTCTTCCTCTTCTTCCTCTGCTTCTTTATCTAATTGCTCCATAAAAGCTTCAAAACTTTCTTCTAAAGCCTTTTTTTCACTTTCAGTCAAAGACTCAGATAACTCTTTGTCAACATCCAATTCTTCTTCCTCTTCTTTTTCCTTCTTTTCTCCCTCTTTAGGGGTCTCTTCTTCCTTCTCTTCTTCTTCGCCTATTTCTTCTTCCATTTCCTTGATTAAAGAGGCCAATTCTTTTCGAACGATCTCTGCCTCATTCATTGTCCCTGCTTCTTCCTCAGGAACTTCTTCATCGCCCTCGATATTATCCTTAATTTCATCCAATTCAGGTTTAGGTTTTTGCTCTGCTTCGGGTGTTTCCTTGGTCTTCTCAGGCGTACTTTCTTCTTTATCCGCTGCCTGGGGCACTTCTGCTTCTTGCTCTTTAATAAATCGCTTTAAAGATTCTTCCAAAGTACCTGCCTCGGTATCTTCGGTTTGCTCTTCATCGGCGATCATATCTTCGATTTCGTCCAAATCACCTTCGCCACCAGCATCATCATATTTTTCCTCAGTGGCGACTTTTTCTACATCTCCTCCATCTTCATCGCCTTCTTGATCCATCTCTTTGATAAGTCTCTTAAGAACGGAACTTTCTGAATCATTAAGAGATTCTTTAACTTCCTGTTCTTTTTCTGCTTTTTCTACTTCTTTTTCACTCTCTTTCTTTGCTTCCTTGGAACCTGCCGGAGGGGGTTCCCCCTTTGTGGCACCAACGGTTTCCTCGGGTTCACCCTCTTGCCTTTTCATATCACCCATTCCGGGTTCCGCGTTATCACCATTCTCAGTCAAGGAAAACATGTCTGCTGTTTTCTCATTGAAATAATATCTCTCGAGAACACCAGCAGCATCTTTATGGGTAGTCAATTCATCATCTTCTTCCCCATTAAAATTGACAATATCATCTACCATATCATTCAACTTATAGGTATTCGCTACGGACTCTTTAAGAATTTCAGGATATCCCTTCTTAGACATAATTAAAATTCCTCCTATTAATGTGAAAAATAGTTTATTACATTCATTCCAAATAGCCCTCGGTTTAAATCACTTATTTGTTCAATGTAATTTTCTATTTTTCTACAGAACCGTTCTGAATATCAGAAATTAGCTTCAAAATCGTTAGGTCTAACATTTGCCATATCAGTTCTGCTTCCTGGCTCAGGTGTATATGGAGGATCATTATTATTATCATCATATCTATCATCAAAAGTAATAAGTCCCTCCCCCTCGGGATTTCCTGATATCGGAGTATTTCCTGGAGGACGATGAGAAGGCCATATTCTATATCTACTTAAGTCTGCTTCAAATGAAACACTTCTTCTTGGACCATTCCTATTTTTTCCTACATTAAAAGAAATTCTTCCATCATCTGAGGGACCAAGTAAAGCAACAAAGTCAACATGCTCTACTTTTTTCATTGCCTCTCCAACACTAGTCAACTCAGGGGCTTCGTTATTATAACCTGACCTATTAACTTGAGTAACTGTAATCACAGGAATATCGTAATCAATAGATAAAATTTTCATATCTAAAGCAATCTTTGCTAATTGTAATCTATATAAATCAGTAGAGAATTTTGCATCAAATAAATCTAAATAATCAACTAATAGTGCCTTTATTTTCTTCTTTCCATAACGAGAAGAAATGTCATCTAAAAGTATTCTTACATCTTCAGTTCCGATTGAATAAGCAGGAAAATAATACATACAAATATTATTCCTACTTTTTTCTATAACATCTTTGACCGCTTCTCTGACGTTTGTTCCATTATTTATATCATTAACTATTTGAGTTTCAGTCCTATTAAATAAACAACAATATAGTCTAGCAAATGTTTCATCAATAAGATTCTCTAAAGTTACATATACATAAACTCCTTCGATATCATCCGAAGATGAAATTCTTGATCTTTTACATACGTTTGCTAAGAAATTTATTAAAAAAGTAGATTTACCACATCCTGAGTGCCCCGCAATTAAGTAAACTCGACATTTTCTAAATCCACCCCTTAATATATCTCCATCTAAATTTTCAAAACCAGAAGGAACACAATTCTCCGCTTTATTATTTTCTTTTATTCGGTCTAATACATATTCGTATGAATCAGTCATTAAGTCAAGAGAAGCAGAAACTTCAACTACTGCTGCTCTATTTTCTTGCATCATATTAGCATATAAACTTTTTACGGCTCCCTCATATTCACCTACTAAATCATCGCAACTTTCAAATCTTGACTCTTCAACTGAAGAAACTAAATCTTTCAGTTTATTAAAGTCTTTAAATAAAGCAATTTCTTTCTTTCGATTTCTAATCTGTTTGGTATAGTCAGAAGTAAGAGATGAGTCAATATGTTTTCCCAATTTATCTTCTATATAATCTTTTAAACCATCAAATTTTCCTCCTGCTAAGATACTATCAATTATAGAGGGAATTGACCTATTCTCCATCTTTAAAGTGCAAACTTTATAAAGGCAATCAAATTTATTCTTTATCTGGATAGGAATATCTTGATTATAAAGTTCCAAGTGATAGTCCAATATATCTAAAATATTCCTTACTAAGGATGGGTCTCTATGAATGATAGTGTCTTTTGCTAATAATAAAGAAAAACAAACATCTAAGAAAGATTCTGTAATCATTTAAATCTCCTATGAGGCTAATATTTGACAAATCAAATGCTTTAGGTCATATACTATCTTTACGTCAGGTCTAACTAGTCTAGTTTGAATTTCTACATCTACTCTTCTTTCGTAATCTGGATCCATTCCGATAAATATTAATTTTTTAGTCATTGACCAAGTTCCCAATTCATATAATACTATTGGACATAAAGTTTCTTTTGGGAACCAGAATGATATTCTTTCTGCTAACCTTAAAAATTTATGTTCCCATTCTATTTGTTTCACCGCTTCACCTTTGATACCTATTGGAAAATTCTCTCTTCTTGGATTAAAAACAGTTATATTCTTACCATCTAATGCTTTAACTACTTCTTTTTGCCAATCTGGACAATTAGTTATTCCCCCTGCTAAAAATATACTATTCTTTATAATATTATTAGGTGCTTCAATATAATTCATTTCATTCGCCTTTCTATTATTATAGTATTATTATACATTCGTGAAGTAGCATCTAATGATAGCATACAATTTCTAAACTCTTCAAATTTCATGTAATATGTATACTTAAAAGCACTTAAATATATATAGTATTCTTTTTCGATGTTAGAAAGCCAATAATTTGGAAGAGGCATGAAGTTCTCTAAATTCATCTTTCGATAAGGTTTTCTTTATCAAATATTCACAATGTTCCAAATCTAATTCATTTAACATATTCAACGAATTATATACACTATAAGATTTCGTAGTTTGCTTTCTAGTAAGTTTTCCTTGATTCAAATTTCTTACTGTTCCTTCGACTAGTGTATCAAATTCTTCATAATCACCATCAAGATAAAATTCATAGGCTTTATTAGCAATGGATTTGCATAGAGTTTCCACTCTCTTAAACATCCATAGCATATAAAGCATTGAGTAAACACTTACTTCTCTAAAGAAACTATTGGTTTCTCTATTGTATATAATATCTTTAGTCAATGGTTTGAAGTTAAATTCATTACATAATAAAGTTATCTCATTTTTATATTTCTCAATTCTAGAGATATCACCTTTCCATCTTAAATGTAATCCTTGTTCTCTTAAATCTAGTTTTCTAGAGATATCACCTTCTAAAACATTTAAATACCTTGCTTGCATGAGTCCTTTAAAAAGACCTGACGAATCATAAGTAATAGTAACTTTAATGTCATGTTTTTCTACAATATGCTTTTTTATTAGTTCATAGAAAAATATGTCTCTAAAGTTTGATCCTCCTAAAATGTGGAAATCGAACTCTTTTATGCCTTTTTCCTTTGCTTTTATGAGAATAGGCATTAAAGGAATGATATAAATAATACAAGGAATTAAAACATCAGAAGCCATATTTGCTACAATCCCACCAGTAGCAAAGTGCCTAAAACTTTCAAACATTCCATCATAATTTAATAAATCATTAAATATTCTCCATAACTTTGGAGTTCTAAAGTGATTAATATAAATAATCTTATCTCTTGCTTCTTGAGGTAAATTCTTAGCTAATTCATAAGATTTTAAATTATAGTCATAAATATCTTTAAAACTATTGAAAATTGTACATCCAGGACCTGGAACTATATCTAAAATGAAAGCCCTATCGAAACAGTCTTCTTGTTTTATGAAACCATAATATAAATCTAATAATATATCAGTCTGCTCTTTATCCAATTTGCCTATAGAAATCTGAAATCCGCCCGAGTCCACATAAAATAAACTGGAATCAAAAAATCCTGTATCTCTACATTTTCTTAACATCTTAGCAACATTTACGTTATGTCGCTCATATTTTCTCATTTTATAAAAATTTTGACCATAGGAGTGAAGAAATCTATTACAGGTTTTAGAAAAGAAATTACTTATGTCTGACTTGGTGAAATTACTGCTAAATTCTTCACTATTCATAAAAGTTTCGATAATAGTGGCTAAAGTCTCAAACCCCGCCACAGTGAATCCTGCTGCCTCATTCATTTCGTTATTCCCTCTTTTCAAGTTTAATTATTTTCTCTTTATATGCCTCTAAAGTAATGGATAAAAAATGAGCATAATTAGCTGTGTCGATAGCATTGTCCAACGCCATCTCCATACTCTTATTATCCATTAATAGGTTATTAGTAATTATGTTCAATACTCTCCGGATCTTAACATGAGCCAACACAGCGTTCAAAGTTGGTGCTAGAGAAGGGAATTCAGGAAGTCTCCAAGTATCCGTTCCGTATTCTGCGTTTCTCTCAACGAATATTCCATATGCTTTACATACTGATTCAAACATAACTCTGGCTTCTTTTTTATCAAAATTCTTACTATTAAATGAACACTCACTTATAGCCTCTTGGTTATCTTCGTCAAATAATACCAACTTAATATTTTTAGAATCCATTAATTATCCTCCTCTTTTTTATACCATCCATATTCATTCATTAACTCTTTAGAAACTAAATGTAAGTCTAATACACAAGGAATTACAATAACATGACAATCAAGTATCTTATTAAGTTCATTTTTTAACCTGATACTTTCCTCATATGTTAACATATCATTTGGACATTTAATTACTAAAACGTCGTCTTTTTTAACACTAGATTTCTTTATTACTTGATCCTTGTTATTTAAAGCCATAGATTTTTTAATTTGAATTATCAGTATACTACCCAACACAGCTATTAGAATTATAAGAATAATTAAGAAAAAAATAATTAAATCATTGTAAATCGTATATGCCATATATTCTCTCCTTTAATAGAATCTCTCATTTGGCTCTCTTTCTAATAAAGATATTATAGGGAGACCATGAGTATCGTTCGCTAAAAACTTAATACATAAAACATATAAAAGTTCTGAATTACATTCTTTGATATTATCACTAATACTTTTTAAACAATTATTCTCACATATTATATCCCCTACTACAGCAACTTTTTTACTAACTATATAGTTACTTATTAAAACCTTACTATAACAACGTTCTTCTCCAAATAGACTTGGTGCTAAACGTATACAATATTTACTTCCAAAATATACATTTGCCAATATAGTACATATAGGCATACATCTATTATTTAAACATATGATAACATCAGGGCATTCTCCATCAAAATTATGACCCAATGCTTTTCTAGCCAAATTAGTAGTAATCTCAGAGCACAATTCCAAATCAACTAAATAATTTTCAATTTCATAGCTAGTACAATTTCTAAATCTCTCCATAGGAATTTCCTCATCTATTGACTTTTGCTTAGATTTATTTGTATAAATTTTGCTTAAATTATCTTCAACTTGCAATTCATTCCAAATGAAACTATCAACAGCTAATAGTGTTGAATCTTCAAAATCCCTATTCTTCAGTTCTTTAGAAATTTCTTTGGCAATATTACATAAATATTTATAGACTTTTCCAGTAACTTGATAATCATATTTTGGTAATTTGGTCGCTTCTAAATAATTAAAACCTACATAGGCTCTCCTATTCCATATCATAAAATCATTTGGATGGCTCTTACATAAAATTTCACTTATCATTGCGGGACCCATTCCTTTAATTTGGGTTCGGAAAGAATCCCATCTATAAATAATATCTTGTTCTCCCCAAACTAACTCTGTCAAATGTTTTTTAAAATTTTGTAAACCATTATCCCCAATAATCTTATCAATTACATAGTGTTTATTCCTCCATATTAACATTGCCCATAATTTTGATAGATATTCATAGATATCTTCTTCATTCATAGAAAAGATTTTATCCTTTGAAAACTGTTGATAGTAATTTACTAGGTCAGCTCGTTCTTCAAAGTCTTTGGAAAATTTTTCATAACCTTTTTTGGAATTTGAAATAAAATTTTGAGTATGTTTTTTTAGTAGTTCTGTATTCATGATTCTATATTCTCCTTTCTTTTACTTTAATCCAAGGATATGTCTCAGATGGATTTATATCGTCAAAGATGATAGGAATTTTCTTTTTAAGATATCCAAGTAAAGGTATAGTAATTTCTCTCAACTGTGGATGACATTTGGGGGTAGTTCTGAGTTGGAGAAAGTATCTTAATTCTCTCATATTCATGGTTATAACTAACTCTGTTTTCAATGAGTTTGGAAGAACTGCTCTTGCTTGTTGAGCCAAAAAACCTAAGTCTATAAGATTCATGTATTCTATTTCCGCTTTAGTACATGAAGCATACCATCTATTAATTCCTTTATAATTTTTTACATTTTCGTTTTGTTCATATCTTCCACCTTCTACCATAACTTTCAAAATCTCATAATTAGAACTAAATTTTTGTTTTTTAGTATCATAAAGGTCTCTAAACCAAAGAGGAAGTATAACTGTTATTTCATTCCCGAATTTATCTTTGGCATAGCAGCAATACCTAGTACTAGATTGTGAGTAGGATGCTAATCTGTGACGGACTATTTCGTGTGTTACACCTCGATCACATACTACTTTAAAAGTTAACTTTTCATGTTCTATTAGAGATAAATGACCCAAAGAAATAGCTTTCTTTATAAATTCTTTACTTGAGTTTGAAGTTATCTTATCTTCACTTTTATAACAAGTCCTTCCAGCAAACTCTAATTTCTTTAGAATTTCATCTCCATTAATTTTATCTAATATTTCAATTTTCGGACTTATTATTTTCATTTTTTCCATTCTCCTTTACTAAAGATTCAAATTTCTCTACTTTTCTCCTGACTACATTTCCTAAAACTTCTTCGATTGTAGTTCCTTCACAACTACATACATACTCTAGTTTTAAGCGATCAATATAACTAGTAGGAACCAAAACTCCAAAAACTGCTTTCCTAGTATATTCATTCCTTAAAGATATATCTATTTCGTTAAGTATTATCTCTTTACTTCTCATACTATATAAACCCGTAAATTAAATGAATACGTGAAGAAAAGTTAAACTTATATTTTTCTGTCATATCAAAGACTTCAGGAGAATTTCTAATTAATGTTTCTCGGTCAATCCCCTCAGGCATTAGATAAACTTTATTATTAATATCTAAATTACTCAAAAATCCCAAGTAGTGTCTAATAAGATCATTATTTTCAAATACTATCTTTATATACAAGTTTTTAATATCTCTTAGTTTTTTAGTTACATCCATTTCTTTAAGTAAATCATTTTCATTAAAGATTTTAGGAGAATATATGTATTTAACTTTCTTATCAGGGGTAACTTGATTAATTAAATCAATTAAATGATAACCATTACTTTCAACATTTGCTAGAGGATAATTTAAATAATTGAGTAGTTTTAGTGAATCATCTATATGCTTTTGAAAAGTAGGTTCGCCTCCAGTAATTAATAAACCCAACTTTTGCTCATTTATTATATCTTGCAAAGGTCCTAAAGAAAATTCTGCTTCCTGCTGAATACGCATTTTCACTAATGTGTCACACCAAGGGCAAGACTTATTACAATACTTAAATCTAAATAAAAGCATTCTTTTTCCCATATCGGGTCCTTCTCCTTGCAAAGTCGATGTACATTCAATCCCTTTAACTGTGTCCATTTAAATTGATCTCCTTTCTTGTAAAGTACTGACATCTTTTAAAAATTCTTTTTTAGATTGATATTTTGCTTCTCTTCCACAACCATAATCACATAGCATTGTCTTATTCATCATCCCATGTGTATTCTTGAGTTTTCGTTGAAGTCAATGGTTCGGTCAACTGAGTATAACGATCTATCCAAGAAAATTTAACCATTGCCTTTATATCAGGAATAAACCATTTTGGTAAATTCGATTCATTCTCAGGGATTGAAATAGTTTCTAATTTTCGGTTTTTAGTTTCAAAATTCTTATAATACTTTTCTACTACATCTTTGGGAGCTATGTCTTTATCCAATCCTAATAATTTAAATAAATATCCCTTAGTTCCAGGTAAGAAATAATTATACATTAAATCATTCCAATTTAACATAGATACCACATTTTGAGGTATCTTTTTATATTCGGTTAATTTTTTACCAAAACTTGAAGGTCTAGCAACCTCCTTATCACCTGCTTTAATTTTCTGAATGAACTCTTTTTCTTTTACATCAATAAAATCCAATATTTCTACTATAGATATACTATCTGAGGAAAGCATCATATCCAAAAGAACTTTTAGATACTGTTTAGTTAAGGCGGGGTAATCACTTCTTTGAGTTTCTATTCCTACGATTTTAATTTCATTTACTAACTTTTCTTCTCTCTTTACGATGTTTAAAGCATAATGTTTTTTAGAAATAAAAACTCCTCTTTTACAAACCAATTCGTTCTTTAATCTTAACTTATTTACATCTACATTCACTTGGTGTTTTTTTACTACACCTAATACTATCTTATTATTTAAAAAATTTTCTATTCCTCCACATATTTTACCTACTTCATTTAAATCTTCCTTGTCTACAAAGTCCTGAAGTACTACAAAAATAGAATCGGTATCACTGGTTATTATATATTTAGTATAATCTTTTAACCCTCCATAAACATTACTTAATTCTTCTATATCACCATACATAGCATCCTTCGACAAAATATTACCCATTCAAGGTCCTCCTTCCTTTATGATTTGTTCATAGGTTTTGAGCAACTTCAATTTGGAAAGAACTAGTGGTTTTATATATATTAATTACCAGTTAAAGTATATTGGATTGTTGCTTTTTTTAACAGTCAAGAAAAGCAACAAAAAAATAATGGAAAGGAGGAATTGCTATGATTAGCAAAACAATTACTGAGAAGGTCTCTGAAAACCTAGGTATAGGAAAGAAGAAGGAAAAGGAGAAGAAGAAGTCCGAAAAGAAGAATGGTAAAAATAGTCAAGAAAAGAAAGTCACTTTTTTTGAATCTCTTAACTCCCAGATAACTGCTTTTGATAAATTCATAAGAGATACAGGAAAAACATTAAAGAAGTCTAAAGTCGCTTTTTGGATTTCTTCGATGGCTATAACTTCATTGATTTTCCTGGTATTTCCAACTGTTTTTACTAAAGTAGTTGGGATTTGCTTATTGATAGGTATAGCTTTAATTCTTACCATTCAATTCTTTCAGGATCAACCTTGGTTTGAAAAAGCGCTACTAACTGAGATTTCACTCATAACCTTCCTGGTTGTCTTCTATGTCTATTTTCTTCTATTTTGGATAGTACCCATTGGAATTCTTTTAGTTACATTATTAGTAACTTGTTTTACTGCTGTTTTCTTAACTTATAAAGGAATACTTTTATTAGGAAAGGAGAAACAAAAAACGAAAGAACCAGGAAAAGATGGAAATTTTGAGGCCAGAAGGTCTGAGGATGGTAAGCTTTCAGTAGACCATAAAGCTCCTCAAAGAGAACCCACTGGGAAAAAGGTTCCTGATGATTATTGGAATTTACCTGAATAATTTAACTCTCGGTGGGTTACTTGGTTTTAAATAATCAAGTAACTCACCGTTATTTGATTTTCTTTAATTTTTTATATAAGGAGATAGGAAAAATGTTTGGAAAAAAAATATTTGCTGTTTTCTGTGTTTTTATTTTAGTTTGTTTGATTTTTTCTTTTCCTGGGTATTGCCAGGACATTTCATTTCCACAATCTGAAATCCAAAGGTATTATGAAAGGACTATACGAGAGGGATTACTCGAGAAGTTATCTAAACCTATGGGCCCAAAAGATCCTTCCAAAAATGTGGATGGGATGGCTGTTTCTTATTTCTCCAGCATGGGGAAAGAAATAGTTGGAATTTTGGGTGATCTTAAAAAGATCGAAATGATCTATAATAACAAAGAACTCGATGATGGGAAGAAAATTAAAGAGACCAAAAAGATATTGGAAAAAATGGACTCTTCAATTTCTTCTCTGATGTTCGACTATCTTGGAGTAGCCAACTATATAGTCTACACCGGATGGGAAAATCTCAGCGAGGACGAGAAATTCGTGGTCAATCCAGAAAAATACCTTTTTGATATGCTCTTGGACGTTTCAGAAGGGAATAGTCCAAAATGAAAAGCTTATCGGGAATAACCATAGGTATTCTCATTCTTGCTATCATTCTCTCACTTTTTAATATAAGTTTTGCGATAGGTTTATTTACCTTATCCATGGTGATGTTATTCATCAGTTATAAAAGTGAGAGTCTACGATTTGGTATTTTTTGCTACGGAATATGTATCCTAATTTTTGAGATCTTCTTTACTCTCATTAATTGGATATTGTTTCAGGCAGGGTTAGCTGTTTTTTGCCTTGTAATTTCGATCATATTTGGAATTCTAATGGGGTTCATATATTATCTTTTAGGTATGGTTCCCGCTAAGAAATTCCATATTTCAGTTGATCGATATGGCAAAATTATTGGCGCTATAAAACTCACGAAATACTGAATATTAGTGGTGGGGGTCTCCTAGTCGATATCTTTGGAAGGACGCGGCTAGGAGACCCTTTCCACATTCGGTGAAAGGAGCATACCCAATTATTTGTTCATATTCGAGACTATTTTTTTGCTCAATTTTTAGAAAAATTACTCATATAATTTTCTGCTTCTAAAATACAAGTTTTAGTAATCTCTTGACCTGATAAAGTAACTGATGAGGCTAAATCGGGGCAAAAGAATCTAAAATGTGAGTTTGCTAAAACTCCATAAAAAGAGTTTGCTAAAATTTTATAAGCCCATTGCTTCATATCATATTCTGTTTCTATCGTTTTATTTTCAGCTTTAAACATTTTCTTTTTATAAATATCTCGCGTTTCCATAAGTTCTTTTAAAATATCTGAGAAAAAAGAACTCTCCTCTTCATGACTTTTATAAAAGCAACCATTTATAGTGACTACTAATTTTTCATTTTTAAATTTAGCAATTAAATCTTCCTTTTTCATAATAACTAATTCATTCTTTTCTAATGGATCTAATATCACTTCTACCTTATCAGGAAAACTATCTATATTATAAATAAAATCATAACCATTAGTAAAATCTTTAAACTTCATAACGAAAGTGTTAAAACCTATATTATAAGTAATAATTAAACTTGGATACAGACTTTTAAAATCAAAATCCACTATCCAATCATGTATACCTAAATTAGGTTCTTTTACATATCCTCCAGGTATACTACTATTATCACCACTAGAAACAAAATTCCTCGGAGACATACCTTTCTTTTTAAGATAGCATAAAACATAATTATCAATCTGACCAATAGTTGAAAAACTTGATCTAAAAGTTGTGCTACATAAAAGCCTTAATTCATTAAGTAATGAAATATAGTGTCTTTTTCTTTCTAATTCATCTAACAACTCAACGTCCGTTCTATTATACTCAACAAATTTATCAATATCATTTCTATATAAATCAGTTATAGTTCCATCATACCTGACTTTAGTATGTTCTAATTCCTCTTGAGCAATAAAGTCCAAGGTATAACTTTCTTTTCTTGATTGAGAAAATGTCTTATATAAATTACACATGTCTATACATATTTTTCCTGCTATATGTAAATAATTTCTAGAAGTATCAAACTCCAATTCTCCATATTTAGATAAAATCTTATTTGATATTCCTAACTTTGGGCATCTATTATAGATATATAACAAGTCAAATCCTAGATTCCACCCAGCAATAATATCAGGGTCAATATTAACTAAATCATTAACCAATTTGGAAACCAACTCTTTTTCTGTTTTAACAAATATTCTATCTTCAGAAATAGTTGGTTTATTTTTAACCAAACTTGATGCTATACTATAACTTATAGTCTTTCCATGGTATCTATATGATATTGAATTTATAGGTCTTTTTGCCTCTTCTGGTCTTGGAAACTCCATAGTTTCACCCAAGTCAACTTCAATATCAACAAAGAATATATTCAAATTTTTAGTTGGAGCTTCTTCTTTATTTAATAAATAATAATCGACGGCATACTTATTATCTATTCTTATATCGCCCTCATAATGGTTATTAGCATTTAAAGAATACTTATTTTTATATTCTAATCTCATAGTTTTAAGATTATCATAATTTTCAACTAGTTTAGATGATCTGTTTGAAGATTCATAGCAATAGTACTGAGCATTTTCTTCGTGGTATACTTTTTTATTATCTTTATCTCTAAAAATAAATATTATTTTAGAATTATTCTTTATCGATTGAATATCAACTAATCTATACTCGTTGGTATAAAATTTATCAGGAATAGTTATAAAAACTGGGGCCTTTTCTTTTGATTCTTTAATTCCCGAAGTTATTTCCATTTTCTTCTCAGCATTTCCTGTTACATATTTATATGCTTCAAATAAGTCTTTAGTAAAATTCTCTTTCATCTCAGGATTAGGTCTTCTGGCTAAATATGATGGATGAATAGTTACTAAAATCTTATAGTTTTCCCATTCAAAATAGTTTCCTCTGATCTTAGTTATACCACCACTTATACCAAAAGCACTACATGCACTAGCCCCCATTAAAACAATAAGTTTTGGATTACATTTTCGTATGATATCGAAACAATTTAATTTACATCTTTCTATAACTTCTTTACTTGGATTTCCTGTAGTTCCATCAGGATTAATAGTTTGACAAAGAACCACATTAGTCAATAAATATTTAACTTTATTCTTGAAAAAATAAAAGTTAAAACCTGATTTCCTAAATACCTGTCCAGATTTTCCTATTAGAGGGACTTCCTTATCTACTTCATCTTTACCAGGATTTTCAGCAATAAAGATCACTTCTACATCATCTAAATATTTACAATTAGTTTCTAGTATACAACTTGGGCAACTTTCTAATGGGCACCCTTCGCAATCAGTTAATGTCGATGAAATTATTTTAAACATATTCTCTCCTATTTTTATAATTTTAAATTTATATTATGTTCTAACTCTTTAAGAAACATCTATTTGGATAAAACCAATTAGAATATATATATTAATTACTGGTATTTAAGAAAGTGGTTGTTGCTTAGAAAATTATATTTTTTAAATGTATCTTTTTTCTCTCTCAATAGAAGGATACATTTACATTGTAGGAGGTGTATTGTCATGCAAAGACCACAAAGAGATTGTTTTTTGTGTCACCAAAGACTGGAACGGAGAGTAGACTATGAGTTAAGGAAAAGGATATTCGAAACTTTATTTCACCGATGCCCCGCTTGTGGCAATGAAATTCCTCAAAAGGATTGGGACATCCCTAGATGGAGGTTTAAAGTTTACATATATATACTTAACCAATTTATAAAGGCAGGAGATTACTTTTTGGGTTTTAATAAATTCAGGATTAACGATTCAAGAGGTAGTAATTATAAGTCTCAAACTCATAAAGAAGCATTTCATAATAATAGCAAATTCAACCACAATACCGAGCCAGTAGGTAGTTATCAAAAATCTAACAGTTCTAAAAGAACTAGAAATATGTCATAGAAAGGGGGTAAAACATAAGAAAAAAGTTAGGTGGGGTTTGGAGAAAAGAAATCTCTCCAAACCCTTTTTCACCAAGTAACAATTTATTCTTTTTTCAAAAAAGGGAAGGAGTATAGGTTAATGAGGTTAGAGTTTTTAATCATTGATTTCCAAAATGATTTTTGTCTTCCTGATGGTGCTCTTCCAGTTCCTGGAGCAATGGATGATGCTGATCGTTTAGCTGAAACTATATTAAGGTTAAAAGACAAAATTTCTATGATTCATGCAACTTTGGATACTCATCATTTTGTTGACATTTCCCACCCTATTTGGTACATTGACGCAGAAGGGAATCATCCCGAGCCTATTACTACAGTAATGACGGCAAAGGCTTTAAAAAGCGGAATATGGACCACTACAAATCCCCTTTCTTTACAAAGAACTATTGAATATGAGGAAAAACTGGAGAAAAATGGACGATATCCTCATGTTATTTGGCCACCACATTGTCTCATCGGAGAGAGTGGGATGAATGTGGTTGAACCAGTCAGAAGAGCATTTCGTGTTTGGGAAATTACGAAATGTAGAAGTATAAACTATGTAACCAAAGGCAGTAATCCTTGGACTGAACATTACTCAGGAGTAATAGCAGATGTCCCGGATGATGAGGATGAAACCACTCAATTAAATACCCCCCTAATTGAAACTTTAGCCAGAGCCGACATAATTGGTTTTTCTGGACAAGCATTAAACTTTTGTGTAGCAAACACGGGGAAAGACGTAGCTGATAAAATCGGGGAAGACAATATTAAGAAAATAACTCTTCTTGAGGATACTTGCTCAAATGTCCCCGGTTATGAAAATCTAGCAACTGAATTTCTGAAGTATATGAAAGACAAAGGTATGAAAACTTGTAAAAGTTACGAATTTTTGGCCTAAACTCGAGAACGGTTAAGGAGAGAAAAAATTATGGATCAAGACCCAAAAATGAAAGAATATGAAATTCCAGGAACTGGTTCTTTCAAATTCTCTGCTATAAGTCCAGATGAATGTGATGAAACCGAATACACGTTGGCTGTGGCGGTTTTTGACATCACTGGAAGTGTATCGGGGTATGAGGATGAAATCAGGGAATGTATGGAAAAGATTCTTGAGGGATGCAAAATGTCTCCAAGAAGAGATTTTATTAAATTAAGAGTAATTGTTTTCAATTCCTACGTTGACGTCCAGGAAATCCATGGGTTTATGGATGTTATGAAAATTGATCCTTCTATTTATAAAAATCCCCATTGTACTGGAGGTACTCCTCTTTTTGATGCTTGCTACTCTGGTATAGGATCAGTTTTGACTTATGGGGATCTCCTTAAGAATCAAGATTTTGACGTCAATGGAGCAGTTTACATAATCACAGATGGTGATGATAATGATTCAACCGTAACTCCAAATGATGTAAAAAGTCAAATGGTGGAAGCGTTGAAGGGAGAAAAAATTGAATCTATTCTTTCCGTTCTTATTGGCCTTAACACTAAGCAATGTGGGACTTTTCTTAAAACTTTTAAAGATGAGGCAGAACTCACACATTATATTGATGGCGGCGATCTCACCCCGGAAATTTTAGCAAAATTGTCAGGTTTTATCTCAAGTAGTATCAGTTCTCAAAGTCAAAAAGTGGGAACTGGAGCTTCAGCAAAAGTGAAACCAGAGGATTTGAATATCTAATTTTGCTATCTCATTAAATTTCTTCTGTATATTCTGGCCGAAATACTTAGGAATGTCTTGGGATAGCTATAGGGGGGAGATTCTTTTAACCTTTCGATTGGGGATAAATTTTCTCCCCCCAATTTTCTACTTTTTTATTTAATCTTTACTTGGGGGAGGCATAATAAGTTATGATGGGGATACACGCTGATTCCTTTTTTGCTAAATCTAAAAATCATATTGCATGCGGGGATTATGCTATTAGTATAAATAATCCATTTCCAATGGCTATAGTCTGCGATGGATGTTCGTCATCTAGTTATTCAGACATAGGATCTAGAATTTTAGCACATTCAGCTAAGAAATGTATGTTAAGTCATTATGAATCTGGCGATCTAATGTTTAATATCAGCCACGATACGTTAGGTAAATCAATTATAATCAACTCTTGTAATTCATGTTACTTTTTAGGACTTACTTGTCAAGCTTTGGACTCAACTCTTCTTCTCGCTTACCACACATATAATGAGATAAGAGTTTTAACTTTTGGGGATGGAATAGTAGTTCTCAGAAATAAAAATGGGACTTTACACTTTTTTGAAATAAGTTATAAAAACAATATGCCTTACTATTTATCTTATGATTATGATAAAACTAGAAGGCAAGAATACTTTAGACAGAGTGAAGGAGGGAAAAATGAGAAAATATGTAAAGCCGTAACTTGTATAAATGGAGATTTCTATAGTGCTTCCCATCCTGTTCGTGAAGGATTAACATTCAGATTTCCTGTTGAAGAGTTTCTATTCGTAGGCGTTTGTTCTGATGGTATGAGTCAATTTAAGAATCTTTTAAATAATGAATTCTTAGAAACTTCAGATATATTATTTCCTTTTACTGATTTTAAGAATGTTCGTGGATCTTTTATCCAACGAAGAGTAAAGAGAGAACTAAGTGATCTTGCTCAAAAAAAGATAGTTAATATTGACGATATAGCTATTTCAGGAATTTGGATTCCAGAGGAGTACTGATGAAAATATTTATACCTGGACAAGGATCAATTCAACTAAGCGACTCAGATTTTATATATAAAGGAGGAGAAGCAAAAGTTTATGGAAAAGGGGACCTAGCATATAAAATTTATTGGAAGAAAGATGAAGTAATATCTCTTTCTAAAATAAAAGAATTACAAGTTTTAGATCGAGATAACATAATTAAGCCATTATCAATAATTTTAGATCATAAGAATATTCCTATTGGGTTCTCGATGCTATTAATAGAAGATAATTTCCCGTTCCCTGTGATTTTCTCAAATGCTTTTAGAAGAGAGAATAATATTGCTCCAGAAAAGATTTTGGAGTTAGTTGAAAATATTATGGGAAGTACTGATTTTATTCATAGTAAAGATTGTTTGGTAATTGATGGAAATGAAACAAATTATCTTTTAAGTAGGGATTTAAAGTTAGTTTATTTCATTGATGTTAATAATTATCAAACTAAATCTTTTCCTGGTGTTTATTGTGATCCTTCTATAAGAGATTGGAATACTAAAGGATTTAATAAACTCACAGATTGGTACTCATTTGCTATTATCGCATGTAAAATATTTGTAGGTGTTCATCCATTTAGGGGAAATCACCCAGACTTCCCAAAAACCGATATAGTTGCTAGAATGAAAGCAAATGTTTCTATTTTCAATAAGAAATCAACCATTTCTAATAAGGCCAGAGATTTTAGTAATATTCCCAGTGAGTATTTTAATTGGTTTATTAAACTTTTTGAAGATGGAAAAAGGTTGCCTCCACCTAAAGTTGCTGGACTTCTCAACGTATCCCCCATAAAAACAAAGATAGTGAGAGATTCTAAATGTTTTGATATCTCGCTATTTCGAAAGTTTCAGGACGACATCATGAAAGTTAGATATGAGAATGGAGAGTTAATTACAAAAACTAAGAAGAGTATGTATATTGGGAAAATTCCATATCCTCTTTCTGATATTAGTAAAGAACTAATTATATCCCCAAGAAGTTTAACCCCAGTTTTAGTAGGTATCGTTAACCAATTAATTTCTATTACTTTACTTAGACCGGCAGATTTAAAAAAGTTAAATTCATGTATTCACTTAATGGCCAGTGATTTCTTTGTTTCTAAAAATTCTATATTCTTGAAACATCAAGGTAAGTTAGTAGAAATATCTATCGATGAACTTGCTGGTGTTATTATTCCTTGTGTAAAATCTAGTTGGAATATAATGTCCATGTCGAGTTATATGTTTGATTCTATTGTAGTTCAAGATGTTTTAGGTGATATTTATTTGACCATTCCTATAGTTAATATAGGAAAACGATCATCTTATACTCAGATACGAATCCCCGAATTAGATAGTTATCGAATAGTAGCAGCAAAGTATGATAACTATGTTTGTATGCTAACAGGAAATAGAGGAAGTGTTTATAGCAAAATACTTATTCTATTTGATAAAGATTTCACTGATTACCAATGTATTATTAAGAATAGTGGAGATTATAGTAATATTAACTTTACGAGTTTGGATTGCGGAATATGTGCATCTATCAATGATGATGGTTCCATGGAAATATTTGAGAATAAACCAGGAACTAATTTTAAAAAGATAGAAGATCCAGACATTAAACCAAGCATGACTTTATGTAAATATGGAAGTAAAGTACTATTTTATGAAACAGATACTTTATTTTCCATATCGTCTAAGAAAGGGATCTAATATGACGGAAGATATTTTACAGTCTGCCAAGAAAGCATTAGGTAGTTGTTTACTCTCTAAAGAAAAAGATATCATCTTGAGTATTAGAGACCAAAATGGTTTTTGTATTGATAGGTTCAGAAAGAATTCTTTAAAATCGAGAAAGCTCCGAAATGCGTTAGTATGTAATAGATTGCATCAAAGTAAATGTGTAATACTATTAATGTTTGACAGCGGATTGTACGAAGTGATGATTGGAGGTGATGAAGAATACAAGCCCTTCTATAAAGGATATGAATATGTCGAAGCATCTGAGCTTTTTCTAGATCTTTGTGATATTTTAAGGGGGAAAGATGAAAAAATTTGACATTAAATCATCATTTAGAATATCATGTTATTGTACAAAAAAGTCTAAAACAGAGGAGGTAGGAGAAGGCTGGAAAAAACTTATTTTAGATAAGCAATTAAAATTTTTATTTAAGTGCTCTATCGATAACTCTACAATACTTTTTATGATTTGTATCGATGAGGAAACTCATGATAACTTTAAAGTAGGTCTTATGAAAACTAAGCAAGAATCCATTGAGATTTTATATGATGGGTTCCACTTAGATGAAGCATCTAACATTTGGGTCAGAAATCTTCTTTCCAATTCAAATTGGGGAATTAAAGAAATAGAAGAAGTAAAAGAAATTCCCAAAGAATAATCTTTGGGTTTCCCCCTTTTTAATTAATGAATATAAAAGAGGAGGCTTCTTTCTAAAGGAATCCTCCTCTTTTCTTTTAGGAGGAATAAATGAAGATAGATGAAATAATAAAACAAATAGACGAAAAAGAAAAAAATAACAAAGATAAAGAAGTTTTTTCCCTACTGTCTAAAACTGAAGCAGCCACACTAAGGTTTATGGACATGGTATGGCAAGTTAATAATGGTGGATTTTTACAATGGTTTGATAATGGATATATGAAAAGAGATATAAGAAATTTAATACCCTTATGTAGAAGGGGTATAGCTCAAGAAATTCCCGGTTTTGATACAGTTTTACTTATTTTGTATGAACTAAAAAATATGGCATTGGATGATAAAGAAACAGATATCGAAGACTTATATGACGAATTGGATAAGTTGGATACTAATTTCTATAATCTCAAAGGATTTGAAGATTCTATTCAGTCTTTTATAGATCGAATGGATGAACAAGTTGACATATCGAAAGTTAAAACTCCACATTTCAAACCCAAATGTAAATTAGTTGGAAGAAATGGAAATATTTTTAATTTATATGCAATCGTAGACAGATGTTTAAAGTCAAACGATTTAATAGACGAAAGGAATGAATTAGAAGAGAAATTCAGAGAACTGGGAAAATCAGAAGATTCTAATTATGACAAAGCCTTATGTTTATTAATGGATTATGTTGATGTTTATTAACATAGACGAAGAGTAACCCAAATGTTCAAAGTTTTACTTGTCTATTTAGTAACCCATGCTTGAAAAGATTTTCGTAGGCCTAAAGTAACCCACTAATTTTTAAATTACCTTTTAACATGAGAAACCTAGAAATGGCAGTTTACCTTTCCAGCACAGAAACCCTCCAAGAAAGAGGTTTATCTATTAGAGACAGAAACCCTACATATTAAAGTTTACCTTTCCAGCACAGAAACCCTAAAGAGAAAAGTTTATCTTTCAAGTACAGAAACCCCCAAGAGAAAAGTTTATCTTTTAATGATAGAAACCCTAAACAGTGCAGTTTATCTTTAAGGAGAAGCAACCCAAAATAAAGTAGTTTTTCAGGAGAATTAAGTAACTCCAGTCATCATAGATTATCATTTCAATTTAGTAATCCATAGGAAAACAGTTTACCAGTTAATTATAAAATTAATGTATCTATAGTAGAAAGAAACCCACAATAGGAAATTTTACCGAAGAGGGGAGAAACTCTATAAAAGAAAGTTTATCTGGTTAAAAAAGTAACCCTTATCAGGAAAGTTTATCATTAAGGGAAAGAAACCCTGGAAATAAAAGTTTATCAGGTCAAATTAGTAACCCTTATCAGGTCAGTTTATCATTCCGCTTAATTTAAACCCATATCACAATAGTTTTTCTTTTATTGTAAGAAATCCATGATCCGAAAGATTATCAATATGGAAAAGTAACCCGATGTTACAAAGTTTAACTTAGGACAAAAGTAATCCAATTAAAGGAACTTTACCTATTTCTGTCTATTTAACCCACGTTGAGTAAGTTTATCGAGGTCAAACAGTAACCCAACGGTTGATAATTTACCTAACAAACTCAGAATCCCATCTTTTTTGAGTTTTTCCATGAAGACATAAAAATCCAGGTTATCAAAGTTTACCACTCTCAATGAGAAACCCAAGATAAGGCAGTTTGTCATTTTTTACTTAGAAACCCACGAATAAAGAATTACTATAAGTTACGAGTAACCCTATATAATGAAGTTTATCTTTCCCCCTATAAGACAACTTTACTATTAACTTGACTAAAAACTCGGAGATTTAAACCCATGGCAAGAAGAAGAGAATATGACCCAGAAGCCGAAGAAATCTTTGGCGATTATGAAGATGATGAAGATTATGATCCTTCACAAGAATCAGAGAGCGAAAAGGTACGAAGACAAGCCCAATTAATGCGGGAAATCGAATCTCAGTTGGCTCTTGATCCCATTACCAGAGATATTCGTCAATTAACCAGAAGTGTTTATTCTCTCCAATCAACCAGAATAACTTTAGGTGGGAGACTGGTGGCGAATTATTTTATAAGGATTGGTGTTAAACCAGGTACTAAAGGGACCAAAGAAAGTGAAAAAGCCAATAAACTCCTGAAAAAACTTGAGGAAGATGCCAAAATGGTAACCGACGGCATTGCTATGAATATCAAGCAATTGAAAAACCTCAAGATAGAAGGAGGTTTCATCACGGACGATGTCGAATTGGTTTTGGCTATGAACTATCTTTCCGTGAAGTTTGCGGAAGATCAAACTGTAAAGATTTTGAAGAAAGCCTTGGGAAATGTTCCTATTTTTACTGAATTTCTTGAGCATATCCCTGGTTGTGGACCTCTCATGTCGGGAATTATTGTTTCTTATCTCAATCCTAAAAAAGCCGACTATGTCACTTCTTTTTGGAAATATGTAGGTTTAGACGTGGTTGAAGAAGAAGATGGAACTTTTAGGGGAAGAGGGAGATATAAATCTCATCTGGTTATGAGACCTTATGTTAATGCTAAAGGTCAAACGAAGGAAAAACCCTCTCTGAGTTATAATCCTCGAGTCAAATCAAAACTGGTTTATGTTTTGTTTGATAATTTTCAGAAACAGAAAAACCGAGGAAATCCCTACTACCCTGTTTATGAACACTATCTCCATAGGTTAGAGAATCGCCCTGACCTAATGGGTGATGAGAAACCAAAGAAGGCTCATAGATTGGCTATGGCCAGAAGATATATGGTCAAAATATTCCTTATGGAATTATGGCTTTTCTGGAGAGACTTAGAGGGTCTTCAGATAACGGCACCTTATCATGAAGCAAAATTGGGGTTGAGTCACCATGAATTCCGAGCGAATCATTGTTTACCAACACCTATGCTTCCTGACTATTTCGACAAGATTAATAAGAAGATTGCCTAAAAACAATTTTCTTATCCTTTTTTATCTTATAGGGGGAATTTTATTTACTTTAAAAGGTTAAGGAGAAAAGTCATGATAAATATGGATGTTGTTGTCTGGTTTTCATTAATAGCCGTAGTTGTATTTATTTGTTATATGGCAATTAGATATTTTGCTTATTCTAGTTTAAATAAGGAATTAGCGGGAACTCCAGATTATATTCGGGTAAAAAAGAACTTTGACAAATTTTTCTTTTATTTTTCAAAAATACTCATTATTGTATGGGTTATATCTCTTATTATATTCCTATTATTCCATGGATATAATCCAAAAGATGAAACAGCAAATATGGGAGGTGATAAAACTTTTACAGAAAGTATGAAAACTGAACCATTCACTCCTGAAGAAATCGAAGAGACTAATGAATACTCCTTAAAAGAGAAGGAGATAAAAAGGAAACCTGAGATCGAAGAATCTCAAGAAGAAGCAAGAAAGAAATATGATGAATATTTAAAAGAATCTCTAAAAGATATAGAAGGAGAAAATAAATAAATGAATAACTCTATCCTCAAATCTAGAGGCCCACCAATTATTATTAAGTTAAATCTTCTCTTTGTTGAAAAAACTTTTTAAACCAAAAAAAGGAGAGAAAGTAATGAGTTTAAGAAAGGTCTTAATTTTGATATTAGGTATGATAATATTAGTAGGATGCTCAGCATGTGAGACCAGAGTAGTTCCTCCAGGAACTGTGGTTATGGTCGCCAAAACAAGCGGGGAAATAGAAACTCATAAAAAAGGTTCCTATACTGCTTGGGGAAGGGATAGAGTTTATTTTATTGACACTACTTTAAAGAGTTTTACGGAACATTTAAAGATATTATGTAAAGATAAAGTTAATATGGATGTCGATGTTAAATGGGTAGGACGATTTGATGCAGATAAAACAGATACCATTCGTCAAATAGTTCCATCAGCAAAAGTTGACGATTCATCTGATATAAGTGGCTATAAATTGAGTCTGCCTGAATTTTATGCTACTGCTATGAAAGATATTATTCATGCTAAAACTAGACTTATAGTTGCTCCATATGTAACTGATAATATTCCAGAACAAAGAGTCCAAATTGAAAAAGAAGTAAAAAAATTAGTTTTGGAAAGACTAGAAAGTCTGGATTATCCAGTTATAACTTCAGATGTCTTAATCTCAAATTTGGACTTCGATGAAAAAGTTACGGAAACCAGAAAAGAAATTAAACAAGCAGAGTTAGAAGATCAAAAACAAGCAGCTTTAGCCAAAGCAAAAATTGCTCAAGCTGCCAGAAATGCAGAAATTGCCATAGAGGAGGGAAAAGCAAAGGTTGAGGAAGCAAAAGCAGAGGCTGCAGCAAATAAAATTCGGGAAAAATCTTTAACTCATCCAATCTTGATGGAAATGCAATTTAAAGCAATTATAGCAATGGCAGCAGGACAAAATAATACTATTTTCTTTGCCCCATATGATGCTTTATCAGCAGGATTAGTTCAAAACGGTATGATTTATCAAGGTGTTACAAAACGATAATAAGAAAGCCATAGGTAAAGTGGGGGGAGTATGATACTTTAATTAGTGTCTACTTCCTTCACTTTGCCCCCTTTTATTTTTTTCTTCTAAATTCGTTCTACAATAAAAGTTGAGTTAAGATAATCTTTGACTGAAAGTTTTTTACCTTTCTTTGGTTTAACTCTTTTGGTATCTTTCTTTACTTTTGGACACTCTAATCCTAGTGACATATATATCCTCTTTCTATCTTCTTTTTCATCTACTATTTTACAAAGTCTAAGTACTTCATCTTTTTGAAGAAAGGGTAATCTGGTTTGTAAAGGTTCATATAAAACAGGAAGTTTAGAAAACATAACATATTGAATAAATCTATTACTTACTTTAAAGTCTGATACACATTGTTTAATGTATAAAAATAACTCTTCTTTACTTAAAGAATAAAGTCCGATATTATTAAAAACAGTATCCAAAAAATGATTTAATGGACTTATCCTACAAAATAAACTTATAACATAAGTATGAGTTATAGGACTATTATAAGCCAAGATTTCTTTTGGTACAACTGATTCAATATTTCCATCAAACAACCAATTAAAAAACGTATTATACATTTACATACCCCATAGAATTTAGCCAATTAATATACTTCAAAGAACATCCGGTTCTAACTATATCATATTTTCCTTGCTCAAACTTAGTTTTATAATTCTTAACTAATTGTTCATTAAAAAAGGGTAACTCTACTCCTATATCATATAATGCACAATTCCTTCTAAAACAACATGCACAAGAAAAACAATGAGCAGACTTATATTCTCCATCTGCTAACATATAACTATGGCGATCTTCTTCCTTACGAATTGGCTTAAAACATGAAGCACTATTTCTAGTTAATCTTTCACCTGTTCCTATATTTTGGACATACCATCTGCAGGCTTGAGATTTTCTGAGTCCATCTGATTGTAAGGGTGCTGAAATATCAAATGGAACATTTGCTTTTAATTCTACTTGATTTAAAAGTCTACTTACATTTTTAAAGACTTTTTCATTACCATCTGGTGAGTTATCATCAAAAACTGACCCAATCCAAACATTTGGATTATATTTTACTGCTGCCATGGTCATTAGTATTACATTTCTCATAGGGATATGAAAATCACTTTGCTCTAAATCTCCAATTCTAATAGTTGGATCGATTCTAACTTTCATATTAGCATTTAGTCTCTCTATGTGATCTTCTTCAAACCAGGAGTATGAATTTTCTAATTGAAAGTATACACATAATGGTTTAAGTTTTTTATACATAGTCAGATAGTGATAAGTTATATATGAGTCTATTCCTCCTGAGTATAATAGAACCCCATCAATGTCCATTCTAGAAGTAATCTTATAGTATTCATCTCTCTCATCAACCATATTCTCTTCTCCTTATAGTTTGAAGTGTTCAGTTGCATAATAATTGACATTAAACAATCTAGATAAATCCATAAATTCCATCATTAAAGCTTTAAGTTTTACATTAGAACTAACCATTATTTCTACATTAAAATTATATCTAGATATTAAATGTAAAATATCCATAATTTTTCTTAGAATATCAGCACTATATTGATCAATTGCTAAATCTATAAATAAAAATTTGGAGTAATCATCAGGATTAATTTTAAAGTCAAAACCAAATTGCCTACATTCTATATTATTTTCATTAATTTTGTTCTTAGTCATATAGTCTGCTATAATAGCAGGATAGGAACAAAGTATTAAAACTTTTTTCAAATCTGCTCTTTTTGAGGCTTCTTGACATAAGAATCTTAAACGAACCTCATCTGGAGCCAACTGATTTACATTACATATTAGTTTGGATTTTCTTATTATCGACATTCTTTTTCCTTTCGAGATTAAATAAGCGACTATCCCTCTTTTTATCAAGAGATAGTCGCTTATTTAAAGTATTTAGTTAAAGGGCAAAATCGTCATCAGTTGGGGAAGTATTAGGGGTAGACGATTCATCTGCAGTCATATTTGTATCGTCGGGAGATTCGCTTTCATCAACTAATCCACCCCTGTCATTTTGTACGGAAATAGTTCTAAACTCCTTTAGCATTTCTCTGAGTTTCATACTATCTTTCCGAGCAATAAGAGCCGCAGGTTTGCTCGTTTCTCCTTTTACTGCATTGACTTTAAACTCAGCAAATGCTTTGTCCAGCTTAACTAAGAATTCCTCGTATAATGTCATTTTTTCACCTCCTTTCCAGCCTCATTAGCGTCATTAATTACTTCAGCATATACCAATCTAAATTGATATATAGGTCCAGCCTTAACTAATTTACTTTCTATATAATTTCCTACACACATATTTTTTTCAACTAGAAAACTTTCTATCTTTAAATTAAGAGATTCAACCGTAGCAGCAAGAAAAAGTTTAATTCTTAATACTCTTCTAATCATACTTTTCTCCAAGTATATGTTCTATTATTTTCAGAACCATTCTGACATCTTATCTTTCGAGATATGAAATTATAAATCTATTATCAAAATATTCTTCTAGAATTTCTTCAACTACATTCCACGTCAACTCCCCAGCTCCACATCCTGGTTTAGGAAGAACTACTTTTTCCCATTTATTTTTATCGGTTAATTCAAGTAACTGTTTGCAACTTTTTTCAATTAGTCTAATATCTCCCTTAGCCATCCATCCAGGAAGAGATTGACCGATTTTAAATTTTCCCCAGTTTATACTTTTGGCTAAATTCTCTCCATTATAAACTATTGATTTTGGTTTGACGGGAAAAGATACTAATTTTGCTTTTTCTAAATAGTTAGGAATGCCTTCAAGAATATGAACTCTATTTCCTTTTCTTCTAATTAAATCTCCTAGAATTCTACTCACTTCGGGCCATTGCTCAACTGCCTGTAGGGCAATTCCTTTTCCCATGACTGCAGTTCCATCTTTTTTCACATATCCATTTGTGGTTATACATACTGCATCTGAGTTTCCTAAAAAATACCATAAACTTTCTTTACTATCTAGCATTTTGAGAATCCCCATTAATATTAATAAATTCTTTTTCTACTATTTCACATATAATATGACCAATCATTATATGACATTCTTGAATTCTTGGTGTTTCGATAGAACTAACCATAATTTTAATATCAGAGTATTCTAACATTTCTCCTATCTTTTCTCCGGTTAAAACTATAGTTTTCAAATTTTTATGTTTTGCAGCACATAAACCGAGAGAAACATTATATGATTGTCCACTAGTACTAATACCTAAAGCAACATCTCCTTCATTCCCCAAAGCATCAACTTGGCGGGAAAAAACATTTCGATAATCAAAATCGTTAGAAATACTTGTAAGAATTGATGTATCTGTGGTGAGAGCAATTGCTGGAAGGGCTTTTCTAATTCTTTTAAATTTGTTTACAAATTCTGCAGCTATATGTTGGCAATCTGCAGCACTTCCTCCATTTCCAAAAAGTAATAGTTTACCTCCTTTATTCATACAATAAGTAATTAATCGAATAGCTTTTTCTATTTCATCAACGACATTATATCCAAGTCTAACGTTATTTTGTTGAATCATTTCTGTCTTAACTGAAATACTTTCTTCGATTATTCTAACTATTTCTTTCTTCATTTCTTCACCCATAGTATCTCGTATAATTTTTCTTATTTCTTCATTCATCTTTTTCTAGTCTCCAATATTCTCTTACTAAGTTAGTAAATTCTTGTAAAATTCGTTCTCTTAACCATACTGGAGGTTTTCCTCTAACACTAAAAATATTATCAAAACCATCAGTTCTTAAAACAGTATTAGCAAATAAACCTTTAGCCCAAGTCGTTATTTGAGAATTAATACTATGATAACAAATCAAAATTTCTCTTAATAATTCTGGTTCATAAGTAGGAGTAATATTATTATCTTCTAAATACTTAAAAAAACAATACTTTGCTGAATCTCCAGTATCACTAAATTCAACTCTTGGAATATTGATATCAAAATTAAACTTATCTTTATTCTTTAGATAGAAATTCCAATATTTCTCAAAAACTTTCGGGTATTCAAAGTTAGTATTTTTTCTAATATTAAAATTTAAATCATTTAGTTTCAGACACTTCAGCTTAGTTATCTCCTTATTAGGGTTGTAAAATATTCTTTACTTCAGAGTATAGTTTTACTGCTCGGGGGTCTGACTCCCCTGACATTTTAGATAAATGAGGAAGAAAAACATGGATATGTATTATTACCCCTTTTGGATACTCAATTAAAGTTACCATGAAATAGACATGATTTCTCATCACTTCAAAATTAACACATTTAGTACTTTGACGAACTCCGGTATAATGAACACCTCCAGTTTTAGAAACCGAAATAGTTGCTTCTCCCTCAGAAAACATAGTCACTTTAAAATATGACTTAAGTTTTGAAATAACTGATGGTGTCAATTTAGCATCTTTTACAGGAGGGAAATCTTTCATAATCTATCTCCTAACTTTTACGTACTATCAGTATAGTTTCTATAAAAATCTTCACCGGATGTGGAAGTTGAGGTATGCATACCCCCATAAGCCATTATTCTTTCTATAAACATTTGAGGTTTATTATGAGTATATTTATAATTTTTTAATAATTCTATTGCTTTTTCTGCACATTCGATATTCGACATTTGATCGTGTTTCATGTTTTCACATTTAGAAATTTCACTATTTATAGCACTTTCAAAAACATTATTTCCGTTATTACAATGAAATCTTTCTTTAGCACACTCTAGTCTTTTTATGAAATCTTCAATTTCTTCTTTCTTGGATTCAAATTTTTTCTTATCTTTTTTGCATTGACCTTTTATTAGTTCTATAAGATTTGAAGTTTCTATATTTATGGCTTTATTTACTATTATAGCAAACATATAACCACATAAAATTCCCCATGCTTTATTAGTAATATCTATTTCTTCTGGTATTCTTCCTGTTTCATCGTATTTCCTTCTTTTCTCTTTATCTATCAATACTTTATAAGCAATAGTAGCTTCCATAAATTTCTGAGAATCTCCTTCTTTATTATCATTCTTATCGGGATGATATTTTTTGGCTAATCTTCGATAAGCCTTCTTTATTTCTTTATCTCCACAGTCTTTAGAAACTCCAAGTATTTCATATAAATTCTGCATTCTATCCCCCAACTAAAACATTTGGGGAACCACTAACAGTGATTCCTATTCCACAGGTAAACGAAACAGCATCGTTAATTCGATGGGCAGGAATTTTTCCAGGATTACATAGTTTTAATGAAGATCCAGACAAAGTTATTCCTACAAAATAAAAACCCCAACATGGACAAGTATGAAGAATAGTATCACCAACCCCTACTGCTAATGGGGCATTGGTAAAAATAGTAGGTCTTCCCGATGTGAGTATTCCTGTTATAACCGGGCATACTCCAGTTCCTTGGCAAACATCACCTACTCTCGCTTGACCTGATATAGACATATTTCATACCTATAATATTTTAATGTTATTAAAAGCGGTATCTATAGTTGACTCGGTTGAGCTAGCTCTCCCTCTAACTGCAGTTTCGATATATTTTTTTGCTTCTGGGGGATCATTCATAGTAAGATTTACAATTTCTACATTTTCTATTAACTCTGCTGCCCTATAAGTATACATATCTGGAGGTGTAGCAGATCCTATACATCCCAGTAATTGGACAGTGTCTTTAAAACTCTCTGTAATCTTATTCACTACAAGATTTTGAATAGTCCTACTTGTGAAATTTATAACTGCGTCTTTAGCACTATTTAAATCAGTTTCTAAATTAGTGATTACATTATTCAAGTTATCAATATAAGTTTTTCCTGGACCAATAATATAAGCATAAATAAATGAGCTATTATCAATTTGCCATAAATTATAGAGGTCTTCATATATTCTATCAAAATGACCTCCTTTAAAAAGATAGTCATTTATAGCATTAAATTTATCTGCTATGTCCTCGTATAACTTAGTTCCAATTCTTTCAACTGCAGTAGTTAAAGGTGATAAATTCATACAATTAGAAAGTTTTTGTTCATCTAGAGGACTTAATTGGTCTAAAGCAGTCTTTATAAATCCTGTAGTCTGATCTCCTATAGTATCAAAAAGTCCACTTCCAGGAATAGGCGGACCATATAAAAACTCATATAAAGCATCGCCCGGACCAGGAGGACCGGGAGGAGTTTCTGGGGGATAACGTAAAGTTAATTCACTTCCTAAGTTATCTAGTTGTTCTTTTTTTAATTTCATAGTATCCAGGTTTTTAAAAGTTCCTGGAGTGATTGGTGTTGCCAATTAGCATCATCCTTTCTAAGATGTAAAATTAAATACCAACTCTTCCAACTTTTCTCGAGGAAGTATAAAGTCTCTAGCATTGACAAATTTGTCTAAATCTTCCTCGAGTTGGAGAAAGTCTACTAATCTTCTTATATTTGGACTTGGATTTTCTAGAGCATCTTCATATTTTATAAAAAGTCGTCTAATTCTTCTATCGCTTCTTAGAAAAGAGTCAATTCGTAATTCGTAATCTAAAATTAATTTCATAGATTTTTCAGGGGAAAATCCATTCCTTTTCTTTAGAGATTTACATATATCCTTTTTGTCTCTACTACATACTATAATATAGAAATTAGTTAAATGTTTTTCGTATAGAGACATAGTTAAACAAGTTCTAGGATCTTTCCATCCCCATAATTCTTTCTTATTTTTTCTCTTAATTAGTTTAGATATCCTATCTGAAAAGATATTTTCTAGTTCCAGAATACTTCGCACACTTGGAGGATTACTCCAATTTCCTCCTGCTTTACTAAGTATTGCTTCGTTTAAATGAACAAAACTAGCATCTTCAAAATGTCCTAAAGGATTAGATACTGCTTTTCCTCCTAATTTATCTCCCATATTAATACCTAATTTTTCTAAAACTCCAGCAACCATTGATGTTCCGCTTCTATGCATACCTAGAAGTACTATTTGTTTGTTCATTCTTTTTATCCTCTATATATATAAATATTAAACGAGTCCGAAGGACTTTCGAGATTTTTAGTTTTTAGAGTTTCTCTCCTTTCTTCAATCTATCAAACTTAGATTTGGCATTTCTCTCTCTTTCAATATTTCTATAATACTTTTGCTTAATTTTTTCTATCTTTGGAGTTATAGTATCAACTACTTTAGTACACCCATCACGAACGCAAACTTTCTTTACATAGGTCCTATCAAAATCACATTCTGAAACTATACTTAACGGAATCCTTCCTTCAATTTTAGCTTTTACATTTTCTTCTAATTGTCCAGATGATACCTTCTCTATATATTGCCAACTATGATATCCAAGAAAACAAAAAAGCATAGACCTAAAAATCATCAACCGTCCCTCCACGCTTCTTGGATAACTGATAGTTTTTTATCTCCCAATTTCATTCCTGCTAGTGTCAACTCGACTTCTTTTTTAAACTCACTCATCGTTTGATCTGGTTTCATATTGAAAGGCGATCTTCCAATATAATAATTACTACATTCATCTAATCTAAAATCTAAATCATTAAACTCTGCTAAACTCTCAAAAGCATAATATAGATATTCATCATCTTCATTCACATCAAATTCTTTTCTTTTAGGGATATGCATTCCGCCTTTATTAAGTGCTAAATTGGTTAGATAAAGATAATCCATCATTTCCTTAGATTCACTAATATCGTATTTAGAAAAACAAATACCATAAGCAAAAAAGCAAACAGTTGAACTATTCGTTACGAAATCCATTTTAATAATCATTTTTCAACCTTTCTTTAATCTCTGTAAGCTATTTCGATTTTATCTAATTCTTCTTGCTCTAATCCTATTTTTGACATTGAATCTTTAATCTTTTCTTTAAACTGAGATAATGTTTCATCTTCTTTCATATCGAATGGACTTTTACCTATATAGTATTCTTCAGCATCTATCCAATGGTGAAATTCTAAATCCACTTCACTACATATAGCACCTAAGTATTCAGGAATATCTATAAATTTATCCATCTCTTCAACAAATTCTTTTCTAGAAGAACACTCATAACTTTCATTATCTTTCTTATATTCTTCATATAATTTATCTACTAATCCTTTGTATTTTGGATCACCTAAGCTATATGGTTCTATACTTATTCCAAAAGCGATAAAACAGGTAGTACTACTGTTTGTCACAAAATCTAATTTAGTTTTCATTTTTTCTCCTTTATTCAGGTAATGCCCCTTCTACTTTTAAAAGTTCCGGAAATTCTATGCCTATTTTTTTCGTCCATTCGCTAGCTAATAAATATTTGAATAGTTCAGGAAGTTTTTCTAATTCTCCACCTTCGTCAAGAGAAATATTTATGTCAAAAGCACCTTTTTTATAATCACACTCACAAATATTTCCTTCAAAACATCCCATCTCAAATTCTTCTTCTGGATCATATCTATTCCATAACTTCATAAAGTAATCAATAAATTCTTTTAATTCCATCTTTTCTTTTGGAGTAACAGTCAAGATAAAACTTGTACTGCTACTATTCGTTACAAAATCATTCTTCATTTTCATTTTTTGCCTCCATTAATTTATGTTTTATCCAAGCATTAGCTAATTTAAAAGCAAGTATTCCCTGCCAATTTGCTTCCATATAAATATTTTCTGGCTTAAAGTTTTTAGGCCATATTCCCCTTTTTTGAAGTTCTTCGTATGCTTTAATATGTTCTATGTTATCAGGATCAAACCATTCACAAAATGATTTCTTTTTATTAGCACATCCATTCATTCTTTTCCTCTTTTCTCTTTATAAGAAGGAGAGTGTATAGGGCACTCTTCATTTATCCAAAATTCTGTTTTCATTCCACCTTTTCCATCAGGCCAAGGAAATCCTTCTCCATGAGCATTATCCATTATTGGGCATGTGCATCCCATTCTAATTGCTTCATCACTCCCTGGATTGGGAAGATTCTTTTCTCCATTTTCCATCTTCTCTAACCTCAATTTTTAAGTTCTCCAGTTGCATTTCTTTATCAACCATTTCTTCGACTTTGGCTAATTTGCTTGCTTTTAGTTTAACCCAACTTTTAAACCTATCATTATTTGCTAGTTTTCTCAGTGCTATTTTCTTATTCTGATGTTGACTTCTCTCTTCTCTACTCTCTCCTATTGCTCCTGACTCTCGATGAATTATTCTTACTCCTGAGTCTGTTTTATTTTGATGTTGACCTCCTTTCCCACCTGAGCGAAATGTTTGAATATCAAAATCTTTTCTAGTTACTGAAAATAGTTTCTCTTTCATATTATCTCTTCTTCCATATCATCGGTTTCTTCCCAAAATCCCGCCCATATACCAAAATTAGTTCTTTCTATCCCTCCGTACAAATTAAAACCGCAAAATGGACACACACATCTAATGGTTCTCAACCAAGTGGATGAGAATAACTTTTTAAAGTATAATTTTAAGAATAGTATAGGTTGGTGGAATTTAAGTCTAGTAATCCATCGTATTTCATAACTTCTTTTTGGTTTCAAATCAACTATTCTATCATTCATAGGTATTCGTAAAAGTAGTTTTTCGTTACATTTCGGGCAAAACATTATTCATTCCTTCTTAAAAAGTACAAAAAAAAATAAGGAGAAAGGGACTATAGCGAGGCAAATACTATAGTCCCCTTCTTAGGAGAGAAAAACGAATACTTTATAGAGTAGAGGAGAAACCACTCTATTTATATGTTCTCTTCCTTTTAGAAAAGTTCTATTTATAAGGATAAACCTTCCATCCCTTTGATACATAATGTTTGATTATTTCGTTTCTTTCTACATAATGTGTTTTCTTATTAAAAAGACAATGTGCTCGTGGATCTCCTCCATATCTATTTCCTTTAAGAGAAGACCATACTGATTTATCTTCTCTCGGATGTGGAGATACATAAGTATTAGTTTTAGCATACTTTTGAAGCATATAACTAAGGTGAATATCTTCACCATTTCCCCAATTATAAGGGGGTTCTCTCCAAAACCAATGAGCTAAATCTTTTTCTAAAATCCAAGAATGCCCACCGAAATCAACTCTTTCGATCCGAGGGTGACTATTTACCCATCCTATTCTTCTTTTTCCTGGGAAACTAGTTATTCCTACTCCAACATATAGACCAGGATGGGTTTTCATACACTTCAAAATATGTTCTATGTATTTGGGACCAGGAATAGTATCATCGTCAAACATTGCTATATATTTACTTCTGGAAAACATAGCAAGTCCCCAACGTCCAATAAATTTAAAGTTTCTACTTGAGTAAACTACTACATCTAAATCATCTGGATATTCTACTTCTTTAGGAAATTTATGGGGAGACTCTTCATAGTGATTATGCCATAACCATATTTCCTTTGGTTTAATCGTTTGGGATTTTATAGCTTCTAATTGTTCGTCGAGATGATAAAACCTCCTATACCCACATAAGATTACTGTAACATCACTCATTTTTCTTTTTTCACCTCTTCTATAAAAACTTCGAAATGGGAAAGTCTTCCTGAGTAGGTACAAAATTTATTAATACATTTAGCATCACAACTATAACTTAAATCACTTATTTCATCACATTCATTTTGAGAAGGATAAATAGTCAGTGCTATAATTTTTCCGCTTTTATTTACATCCATCGCAACCGATCTTTTAATATCTTTCATCCCTCCAGGAGGGACTATTACTAATACTCCCTCAGTTTTACATCGTGGGCATCTATAGATTTTAGCCATATTTTCTACCCTCCCTTGATTCTCTTTTCCCATTTTTTTCGGAAATATAATTTGTTTCTTCCTGTATTTGTATTCGTCCCCTTTCTCCACCTACTTCGACCGCAATAATGAAAGACTACACTTTTATATGAAACACATATTCTATAATCTTTCTCTTTAAAAGAAAGGGCTAAGTCAAAGTCTTCTGTTCCGTTAAGATAGTTTTCATCAAAAAATCCTACATTTTTTAAATGATCAAGTCTAGAAAGAAAACAAAATCCTGATAAAGATGTAACTAAAATGTCATCAGTTATTTTGGCACATTTCCATGTAGTACTAAGTTCTCTTAATTCATACCAATCAATTATTCTTTTATTCGGTAACTTTTGACGAGGTAAAGCCATACTTACATTATTTTTTTCTATAGATTCAACTAATGCCTCTATCCAACCTTTTTCAGGTATGGTATCACTATTAAGAGTTCCTACATATTTAGGATTAAATTCTTTTTCCAACCATTTCCATCCATTATTATTAGCTTTAGCAAAACCCATATTCTCTTTTAAATGAAGAGGAAAAACAGAATACGTTTTACATAATTCATTCACTTCATCCACGATATCTTTAGTCCCATCATTAACAACTACAGCAGTAGCCCAATGTGGAAGATGAAGATTTTTTAAACATCCTTCCAAATATCCAGTATGAATGATGGGAATAACAAATCCCACTTTAAAACTCATTTTTCACCTCTACAAACTAGTATAGTGGTAAAGTGATTTGATATCTGGAAAGACTCTACTTGATTTCCTTCAAATATTAAAAGAAAATCTTCTACAAATGGATAGTGAGTATAATCATCTATAAGTATATAGCAAGGAAATTTCATATGACCTTTTAATAAGGGCCATGCTAATGACCTTCCATTACCATTTGGTCCATCTAATATAATAATATCTGGTTTATCAGGTATCTTCGTAAAATCTTTTATATCGTAAAATGTATTTTTTATTCTAGTTTTATTATTACATTCTGGTGGAAGAGTCTTTCCAGAGGAATAGTAGAATTCTCTACTTTTATCACATGAAAATAATCTTTTCCACTCAATACTATTAAATTGTTTTAATTTAAATAATAGAACATCAGTATGTCCACATGATTCTAACTTTTTTGACCAAGAAGGAACGTGCTCAATCGTAGTTACGTCATAACCTATTTCCCTAAAGAAAATAGATGAATAACCTCCACCAAATTCTAATATTTTACAAGGAGGAGGTTTCATAACACATAAACTCATTAAAGCAACCTTAGGAATAGCCCAGCCACTATGCTTTATTCTTTTCTCTACATTGGAAAATGCATTATCTAATTGTATCATTTTTGTTCTTTGCTTTTAATTTTGTCTTCGGTTTGAATTATATAACCAAGTCTTGCTTCCCTACTATTATGTCTGGCATCTATAAACTCCTTTGCTTTATCCATTTTTTCAGTGTTAAGTTTACCAAAAATTATCCCTTCTGGATCAGCAGTACAATCCCAAATTCTCCCAAACTTTTCATCTCCAGTTTGAGGATCAATCTCGACTTCAATTGCTAGTCCTAAAGGATGTAAAAACTGTCTATTAAGTTCATGTAGCAATCCTAATTGTCTAAATTTTTTTACTGACATAAATTTACGTTGTTCCATCTGTTTCTCCTTTCGTATAGAAATCAGTTATTTTGAAAATTGATTCGACCTTATAACCTTCTTCTTTAAAGATATTAATTATCCCTTCTTCTTGTCGGTCAACTATAGCTAAAACATGATCTATAGTAATATCTATATCCAAGTCTTTTACTGCTTTTATAGCTGAAATAGCTGACTTTCCTGTAGTTATTACATCCTCTAAAATCACTACTCTATCATCTTTATTTAATACCCCCTCCACTAATTTCTTTAAACCTCTATCTTTTGGTTGCTTCCTTACTATAAAAGGTCTAATATCAATACCGTTTTGAAAAGCGATCATGCTTGTAGCGATGGCTAGAGGAATTGCTCCAAATTCAAGTCCGCCTACTGTTTGGATATTAAGGTCTTTAACTTTATCAAAAATAACTTTTCCTATTAAACTTAGACCCTCAGGTATTAGAGAAACTGTTTTGCAATCTATATATACTCTACTCATTTGTCCTGAAGCGAGTTGAAAGACTGCTTTCTGACTAAATTTATAGCCATAGGTTTTTAGCATATCAAACAATACTTTTTCATCATTACTCATTTTTTCGTTTCCTTCTTTCATTTCTTTGGTATCCAAGGGCCCCATATACAAGTTTTATTGGCTGTTTTTGAACTTGGATTATGATACTTTCTAGTTCTTCTATTGAAAAATAAAGGGTCCAATGTTGATCCAGCATTTATTACTACATTATTAGGATTTGCTAACCACACTTTATAAACTAAAATATTAGAAAACGGACCAGCACAAACTAAAATAGCATGTCCTTCTTTATGTTCCATAAAAGAAACTAATTCATTGATTAAATCAAAATCTTCTCTCCAAGAATTAGTTCCTACAGTAAATACTTTTACAGGTTTAAAAGGCAATCTTTTTAGAGAAGCTTTTTTATTACATACTAATACTATTTTATAATTCTTAATAATAGTAGGTAAAAAAGTTCTTTTATAATAAGTATAATTAGAATTAACAAAAATATTAGCCCAAGTAGGAACACTCTGAACTTTTTTTAACATTCCGTTATGAACGTTATTTCCTCCACAACATGAACATACTATTCCTACCCAATAATTTGGACTTTTATAACTAATCGAGTCAATCAGTAAGTCTCTTAGTTCTCTGTCTTTTTTATCATTCGGATCGTATTTATACTCGCCCATACATTTGCCACGCAAATCGATCCGTCTATCTCTGATAATAGTAAACTCTCCATCACCAAAGCGAACTACGGCAAACGGTTTTTTCTTAGATGCTAAATCATTTAAGATAGCTAAATCTCCAGAGAATGTTTTCATCTCTCATAATTTCTCCTCTAACATATATTCATATCTAAAATATCACACATAGTCTCTGCCACTGTTTTTCCATCGAATGGTGATTTATACGGATTACTATATTCTGGTAAAGTTGTTTTCATAATTGATTTTACTTTATCACATAAATGTCTATAATTAATACATAAAGTTCCATTTCTACTCATCGCTTCTGGTCTCTCAGTACACGTTCTTACTACTACACATTTAGTTTTTAGTAAACAACATTCTTCCAATACCCCACCACTATCAGTAATAACTAATTTACTTCCTGCTAACTGTCTAATAAAATATACATAATCCAATGGATCACAAGTTTTTATAAACTCATATCCCTTAGGAAAAACTTTTTTAGTATGAGGATGGATAGGAAAAATAGTAGAATACTTCTTTTGTATTTCATGAATTTGATCCAATAGTATAGGAAAATCATCATCGAGTATGTTCTCTCTCCTATGGATTGTTATTAGAATATTTGCTTCATCTTTTCTTTTATCTGGAGGGATTGATGGAAGGATAAAATTTAATGCATCGTTGATAAGATTTCCTGTTAAGAAGGCTTTACCGTTTAGATTATCTCTAACTAAGTTATGAACACTTTCTACTGTAGGACAAAAGAAATAATTACTTATTCGATCAGTTAATACTCTATTTATTTCTTCAAACATAAACTGATCATAACATCTTAACCCTGCTTCAATATGAAGGACTTCTCTTCTTGCTCTCTTATAGTTATAGGCCTGCTGAAAGCAAGAATCAGTATCACCATATACTCCAACTAATGGGTAATATGGTTCCGATATTCTTTTTTGATTTAGTATATCTTCGACTCCAAATTGTCTAGAAAAAGTTCCAAACATATTAAAATCTTTATGCTGCCCAGTATATAATATTTTAAAAGGTAATTTTCTTTTCTCCATCTCCAGTATTAAAGGAGATATTTTTATTATGTCTGGACGAGTAGAAACTACTAAATCTATTCCTTTCATAATATTCGATCCTTTCTTTTACCAACACCTAAGTCCACCCTTTAATTTCATTATTTCTCGATAAAATTCTTCGAATGATTGCTTTCCAATCTTTTCATCCACTTCTCGATTTTCTATGAGAGTCTTTAGTTGAGGATCGTTTCTATACCTAGTTAAAACATTACATATACTTCCTGATACTCTTCCTCCACAATTTAATACAAAAACTGTTTGTAAACCTATAATGTAGGGACTTTTATTAGAAACTTTTGATAACAAAGACCAATACATCTGGTCATGTTTTTTATCATGTCCCACTAAAGGGGGAATACTAAGATATCCTACATCATCGAAAAAGTTATTCTTAACCGTCCAAAAACCTGAACCGCCTAATATTCCAATACTTGCCGTATGACCTGCTATTTTAGCGGGTAAATCTTTTCTATTCTTTATTCCTCCTGGAGATTGAGTAACTATTTTTATATTTTTAAGTTTTAGTCGTTCTACGTCTTTCCAAGCCTTTCTTATGAGATCATCCCAATCTGGGAGGACAAACATATCATTATCCATAAATACCAAAAATTCAATCTTATCTTTGTTTGGATCCATGGAATGAAGTTGCCCAAAAGTATTACATGCTACAGCTTTAGAAAAAGCATTAAAAGTTGACTCTTTAGTATTACATGTATACTGTGTAATTTTATTATTCTCATATAAATTTTGAAAATAATCCCAGTGATCTTTTATCCTATAACTCGTTAAGTTATCATATACATATATCTGTCTTGGTCCATTAGTATGTCGTAAAAGTGCTTCAATACATTTCTTCGATATTTCAAATCTATTTCGTATTGTTACCATAATCTTTATCATTCACATTTCTCCTATTTTCATGACTTCCTAGCATACTAATAGCATCTTGTAGTAATGCGTCAATATTAATCTTATCATAACAACTACTGGAACCATCAGGATTAGCATGTGGGCAAGGTCGATGTCCATGAAGAAAACAGGGTGCACATGGCGATGGAGCATTAATCCATTTTGAGTTTTTATAAGTGGAAAGTCTTATTTCTCCAGGAAAAGGACCATATATTCCATAATAAGGAATATTCAATCCCGCACTAATATGTGATATAGCACTATCAATTGAAATAGCCATTTTGGCTAGAGAAACTAAAGCAATAGTTAAATCCAAACTTTTAGAGAAGACTGAAAAATTCATACATGATCGTGGATGACTTAAAGTCTTGATAAACTCTTCGACATAAGGTGCTCGATGTGGAGAATCAGTAATAACCGTAGTATATCCTAAGGTATTAAGTTGATCAATTATTCTTTTCCAGAAAAATGGACTAGGTGTTCTGACTGGAGATGAAGCACGAATTTGTAAAACTATAAAATTCTTTGGGGATGTTCCCCACTGTTTGAGTATTCCTTCTACTTCTTTTACTTTTTTAGGTTTAGGTTCTATTATAGGATAGAGTAAGTTAGTAGGAAGGTCTAGCCCTAACCATTTTGAAAATAATACATATGCGTTATTGGTATGGGCTTCTTTACATCTTTCAATAACACCTTCAAAAGTTACATGATAATCACTATGTAAGAGATGACTTACATGAAAAGGCAAGTCTAAAAGTTCATCAATACAATCCCAATTATCAACTAGTGAAGAATACTGAGGACCACAAGAAAATTTAATATGACAATCAGGATAGGTTTCTTTTAAATAACGAAGATTTGGTTGGATAAATAAGAGATCACCAATTCCGCCTGTTCGCCAAACAAGTAATGTTTTTCCATCTAAATTCTGACCTCGGTATGCTTTAAAGATATTCTTGAATTTCATTGTTCCTGGTACCAAAACGGTTTTATGTCTATAAGGGTCGTATTTGAGTTGATTATAGACACCTAAAGACATTACATATTGGGATTTTCTTTTAAATGATTGAACACGAAATTTATTTTGGATAAATTTAACATCTAATTTACATTGAGCTATAATAATGTTTGGAACACCACGTCTAAGTTCTTCCATTGAATCTGCCATTTTCATATGGTTTTGAGCAACTAAACCAAATGCTCTCAATTCCCTTGGAGTTACCGGTTTTGCCTGAACTGGTAAACCGTCATGCATCATAGAATTAAAATGTTCAGGGCGTATCACAGGATTAGCTACATCCATTACTAATTCTCCTTTTAAGTTATTCGATATTCTAGAGATTCGTTAAAAAATTATTCTTTTCCTTCACTCTCTTCTTTTGCTTTAGAAATTCGGTTTTGCATCTTATCTGCCCAATTTGCTAATTTGGGATTTCTTTCACGATTCCACACATGGAGATTATTTAAAGCACGAATTACTTTAGTATAACCTTTCTTTTTAGCTAAATTTAGAAAATGGTCATAAGAAAGATCGTCAACACCCTTTCCCTCAGGAACCTCTAAAACCCCAGGATGCTCTACTTCGATTTTTACAGGTTGCTCAATTAAAACATTGTTCAATACTCTTGAGATGTCTTCTCGATTCATCTTTTTCTTACCTTTTTTCTTAGATGATGGATTATTGGATTTTCCACACATCTCATTAATATTCTCAGAAAAAGAACCTATTTCTCCTTTTTCTAAAAGTCTTTCAAAATACTCATCCACTATTTCAAAAGACTTTTGGAGTTTAGTTTTTGCATCCATTTAAAAACCTCCTATTTAAAAAATAGTATCCTTTAAAGATTAGAAAAATATCTAAAAATTTATATATATAAGAAAAGATACTATTAAGTAGTAGTAGCGGTCAAAATACCATTAACACTAAAACGAATAGTGAAAGTGGAAGAACTAACAGCTTTATCTCCACCAAAATCAATTAAGCATACCAATTTATTATTTGCTGTGTCATACACAACACCATATCTAGCCGTAAAAGTTGCCGAGGCCCAAGAAATGTCATCTGCGTCAAAAGTTGCCGTATTTCCCGTTCTAGTCCAAGTAATATTTTGTAAAGTATTTCCGCCTGCTACATAACCAGAACCTACGATTTCGTAACTTTGGACATCGGTAGTATCAACATGCTCATTACTTGGTGTATAGGTATTAGCAAGAAGCATAACTTTAAAAGTATCATTTTCCATGTCAAATTCTTCTTTTCCGACATCCAGTAGGAAATTGTAATAAATGAAACTAGCCATTTCAAAACCTCCATAGATTTAAAATTATTCGATAGTTACACCTTATTATTTGTTCTATATGAACCTTAATAGTTCCTCCCTCCAAATCTGGGTGGGTTTGCTGCAAATGAAATTCCCATCCATTCTCCTAAACTTTTTGGTGGATGTTTCGAACCATAAGGAATGATTTGTACAAAAACTCCATAACAAGTCATATCTATATTTAAAGTTGTGGTTGAGTCATAAATATATGCAAACTCTATACTAGTAGAGTCATATACTGACCAAATCATATCAACGGGGGAAGGAATATCTATGACTACAGGAACTTTAACCGTACCATCATAATTTTGCCATTCGGTTTCTAAAGTTGAGGTAAAATCAAAAGCCCATCCATAATTGAAAGTAGAGTCATATATTCCCCACATAAAGTCGACTGGAGCAGTCATATCGAAAATTCTTTCAAATTCAGCATGCTCCATTACCCAATCGTATTCTAATGTAGTTGTGTAATCTATAGTATTAGCGAAACACGCAGTGGTATCAAAAACTGACCAATCAAATGTAACTGGACTTGTAAGATCAATACATAATCCTGTGCAGGCCCCTTCAAAATCAAATGTTATATTTAAAGTTTCAGCATATATAACATTTGGGTCAAATGAAGCTAAACCCATAGCAAACGTTTGAGCTTCCAATAGATTTGCTTTAGTTACCCATGCGTTAACACCATTCCACTCAAAAAGTTTACCCCCGGTAGCGGTTGCTCCATAAATTTTATTATTATATACTGCTAATTTATTAATAATAGTTTGACTTTCATGTTGTGGAGCAACTTGAACCCATGCGTCAACACCATTCCATTTAAGAAGATTGCCGTTTGAACCAGTTCCTCCATATAATTCGCCATTATAAACTATAAGAGCTTTTATGTAATTTTCGGCAGCAAATCTAGGGGCTTTTTCAACCCATGCGTTTGATCCATTCCATTCTAAAAGATTTCCTCTTCCTGAACCACCATAAAGTTTTCCATTAAAATCTCTTAAACTATCAATTCTAGTTTCTGATCCATACTTATCGGCAACTTGAACCCACGCGTTAATACCGTTCCATTCCCACAATTTACCATTCGGATATGACCCACCATATAGTTTACCATTATATGACCTTAGGGCAAATATATATGTTTCGGTTCCTCCTGGTTGTGGAGCAACTTGAGTCCATGCGTCAACACCATTCCATTCTAATAGTATACCATTCGGATGTCCTGAAGCATAAATTTTTCCATCATGAACTTCCATTGCATATAATACTGTTAAACCGCCAGACCCAGCAACTTCAACCCATGAGTCAACACCATTCCATCTAAAAAGTCTTGAGCTATTTCCTGTGACTCCATAAAGGGCATTATTAAAAACTTTTATTGCTTCAATTCTAGTTTGGGCATTATGGGTATCTGCTACTTTAATCCATGAAGTTGAATCATCCCACTGAAAAAGATATCCGTTTGGATATGTCCCACAATAAAGTCTTTCAAAAGGTTGAATTTCTTTAAATTCTAAAACTATATCTAAAGTTGACGTTTCATCTATAACATAACCATACTCTAAAGCAGTAGAATCATATCCTAAGATTTCATAACTTAAAGTTGATGTTTCATCAATTACACTTCCTGCTTCGATACTTGTGGCATCATATCCCAAGATTTCGTAATCTAAAATCGAAGTAGCGTCAAAACTTTCATCTGGATCAAATCCGAGGAGATTTAAAATCGCTTCTTCTGCCCCATATTTAGTTGCTTGTTCAATCCATGCGTTAGACCCATTCCATTTAAGTAATTTTCCTCCAGGATATGTACATCCATATAACTCATTATTATAAACATATAAATCATATATGTGAGTTTCACTACCAAATTGTGGTGCTTTTTGGATCCACGCATTACTCCCATTCCAAACAAATAAATTTCCATCAGGTTGGGTTCCGGAATATAATTGACTATTAAATACTTGAAGACATCTTATATTATTTTCAGGTCCTAATTGTGGAGCTTTTTCAACCCACGCGTTTGATCCATTCCATTCAAATAAGCGACCTCCAGAACCCGTTGATCCATATAATTTATTATTATAAATGCAAAGATCACGAATATAAGCCTGACCATTTAATTGCGGAGCAACTTGGATCCACGCAGTCGAATCAGTTTCCCACTCAAATAAATTTGCCCATGGCCAAGTTCCAGCATATATTTTTCCATTAAATACTTTTAAGCAAAAGATAAAATTTTGGTCAAAAGCAAAATCAGCCATTTGGATCCATGCGTTTGATCCATTCCATTTAAGTAATTTTCCTCCGGGATAAGTTCCTGCGTATAATTCATCTTTATATACAACTAAAGAATATGCATGGGTTTCAGTTCCAAATTGTGGGGCAACCTCAATCCAAGAAGTTGTATCATAATCCCATTCAAGAAGTTTACATGATGGCGCGCTACCCCCATATATCTTATTACGATAAACAATCGTAGAATAGATATAAGTTTCGCCTCCTGGTTGTGGAGCAACTTGGATCCAAGAAGTTGAATCACTATCCCACTGAAGCAAATTACCATTTGGTCCAGTTCCTGAGTAAATCTTTTCAGCCATTTAATTTTCCTTTATTTTTAATAGCTCTATAGCCCCTTTAAGCATATCTTTAGTGACACTCAAGTCTTCAAAAGACCAACAATCCCACATAAATTCTCTACAATATCTATAACTTAAAAATCCATATCCTTTATTTCCCCAACCATTTCCCCAACTATTTTTAAACTTAACTAATCTTTTATTTTGGTCATAACCAACTAAACATATAGCATGACCTCCATAACAATAGTTAGATCTTTTTGGGTATGCTACAATTCCGTTTTTTCCTACATTAAATATTTCGTCAAAAACACCAATTCCCGCAACTATAGGACCTTGAGTTAAAGCATATTTCATATCTTGCATTGTAAGTATTCTTTTATATGCTTTAATTAAACCCCACTTAGCAACCATTTTTGCCCAAGATTTTGGTGATCCTTTAACTCGATCATTATAAGGCCACGCTTTTTCTACAGGAACACCGATTTTATGTAGGACTTTCATAGCATATCGAATAGATGTGCCTTCATCATTTGGCCAACAATCAATTTCTTTACATGACCAATAAACCCATGATTCAGAGAGATCATAATTTTTATCTTTTCTTGTATCTATTTTTCCTTCTTTTACTTCTTTTTTATGCTCAGTTTGTTCTTGCCATTCTTTTGCTGCAGTTACCGCAAAAGCAACACAACTTCCTAATCCTCCTTGATCTTTAATTGGACTCATCTCTGGAGTCCAATCAATTGAGGCAGGAATACTTGTGGCAAACTTTTTTAGATTATCTTGGAAAGGATATGAAAGTTTAAAGTCTCTTTTATCTTCGGGATCTTTTCTTAAATCGAAAATTCTCCTAATCTTTGCCATAATATTATACCTCTTTCTTTAGAGTAAAAGCATTCTTATAGCTCTAGTAAATCTCCGAATAAATTTTCTCCACCTTCTTTTCTTTATATCTCTTCCATAATATTTAATTTCTCCAACATGGGTTGTGTCAATCACATCATTGGGAACTTCCATTAATTGCTCATACTCTGCTCTAATATTAGGAATAGTTGAAAAAGTTGGTTCTGTAGAACCATCCCAACATATATAATTATCACTCTCAGTTGTGTCAATTGGTAAATCTCCTGGTCCCCTCGGATATGGACATATTGACATTTTTATTCTCGCTCCTCATCTAATATCATTTTTCCAAAATTAGTAGAAAAAGTTCCAAAGCCTATCCCTACATTTGTTCCAAGATTGGAAGGAGCTTTTTTAGATCTATTTCTTTCAGTTATTATTATGTCAGGTTGATAAAAAGAATATGGAATAACTCCAATCTCAGCAGTACTATCAAAAATAACATTTCCTATTCCATCTCCTTGGTATATCCCCATATTACTTGAGCCTGCTCCAAGACACGGAGATGATGAAAGCAATCTAAAATCGGCATTTTCGTGATCTACAAAATATGGAGCAGCCACGAAACTTCCGGTTCCAGGAACACCATTAAAATTTGTGGTGCAATTCCAAGCACAATTATGATGAGAATTTCC